>WNFU01001462.1_pt1 | contig 37506 bp, 30 predicted proteins | sample 5400121 | NCBI WGS metagenome assembly WNFU01 (sample SAMN13153360, study PRJNA577476) | soil metagenome | isolation source: 100 cm soil or saprolite under grassland replicate 1 | place: USA:California | collected 2016-06-15
TGGAGTGCCTGGGGTGCCTGGGGTGCCTGGAGTGCCTAGGGTGCTCGATTGGACGTCGTCGCCGAGCACGACAACGCGTGCGGCGACGAGACGAGCCACTCGCGAGAGGAAATCCGCTGACGAGCGATAGTCGATTGGAACGATGACGACGCCCGCGATGATGCAGCCCCAATAGCACACGATCCATTCGGGACGGTTCTCGCCCCAGAGCACCACGTTCTGGCCCTGTTTCACGCCCGCGTCACGCAGGCGCTGCGCAAATGCGCGCGCCGCGCGCGTCACCTGTTCGTAGCTGTACCGCCTGACCCGATACCCATCGTCATAGACGAGAAACTCGCCTCGATGTGATTCCAGATCGTGGAAGAGGTCGATCAGCGTGTCACGCGGCACTGTTGTGACTGAATTATCATTCACGACAGCGTGTCCACGTCCAAGGCTCCTGCGGCGTTTATCGTCGGCGCTCATTACGACGCGTTTCTGCAACGCGCGTTGAATCACTTTTTCGACCGCGCGACGCTGGAGACGCAGCTGATTCCGTCGCAATCGGCGGCCGAACGGCTCGCCATCGATGCGACGGAGGATCCTGCGACGCTGGCCATTCGTTGGTTTGGCAACCGCTATCTCTTGCGTGTCCCGAAAAGCCGGCCGTTCACCGAGCACGAGGTGCGCTTTGCCCACGCCATTGGCGCTGTGCTCGAATCGCGACTGCGCGCCATCCTGAATCCGCAGCTGCTACTCGAGCGGGCTGGACTCTTCCGTGGCGCCATCGAGGATCGTTACGTCGGCGCGTTCTTCGATGGGACGCCGTATTCGCAGACGGCAGAGGGTGTCAGGTCCGAGCGTGTGGCCGAAGTGCTGGAGATACTGCGCGTCGCGGCGCTGTCCACATACGAAAACCAGCCGATTTCAACCGGCGTGGTGCTGCTCGAAGGTGACGAAGATCCGGTCGCTCCGTATCCGGCCGCTGAGCGTGATTGGCCGCACTACACCGGCGCGCTGACGTCAATCAAGAGCTTCTTTCGTCTCGCGGATGGCGTCCGGACCGTCTTTCTCGTCGCGCGCGACGGCCGTCTCCTGGACATTGTCGACATGCAGCGCTGGACGGCGCAGCTCAATTGCCGGACGGACCTGGTGGCTCCATGCGCGCGCGCGTACACAGCGCACGCATGCGCCACGATTGGGTCGAGGAACATCTGCATCCTGCTCAGCCCCGGACGCGAAATCAAGGTGTTTGCCGAAGGGGCACAGGTGTTTGCGTTTCGCAACGCCGACTGGCACCTGCTCGATCTGCAATCGAAGTTTCGGATGTGGCAAGAGGCGGTGGGACAGCCCGCACTGGCCCGGAAGCTTTTCCAGATCGCGCTCGATCTGGCCGATCAACGCGAGGGTGCACTGTTTGTGGTACTGCGGCACCCGCTCGATTCGATTGGAGAGCTCGTTGCGCCCGGGGACAGGCTCGACATGGAGCTCGTGGGTGAGCACTCGGATCCGGGGACGCCGTCGCGCCGCCATTTGTTGCACGTGCTGGCCGGCCGCACCATTACCGACCTCGATCCGAGTCTGCTCGATGCGGTTGCAACCCTGGATGGCGCGGTCGTGACCGATCGCAATGGACAGCTCCGAGCCATTGGAGCGATTCTTCGTCATCCACCGGCCACGCTTGGCGGCCACAGTGGCAGTTCCGAAGGCGCACGCACGACGGCAGCGATGGCAGCGAGCCGGTATGGTCCGGTGCTGAAGGTCAGTGAGGACGGCGTCATCACGTTCTTCGATAACGGCCGGGTCTGGGACATCTGAACGACTGAAGCGTATGCGAGTTTTTCTCACTGGTGCGACTGGCTATATCGGTTCGGCTGTTCTCGACGCGCTCCACCGGGCGGGGCATCAGGTCGTTGCCATCGCCCGAGATCGCGAGAAGGTTCAGCGGGTGAGCGCGCGCGGCGCGACTGCGATACTCGCGGAGCTCGGGACGCCGAAGCGATTCCTCGACGCCGTTCAGAACTGCGACGCCGTTATTCACGCCGCATTCGAGCGGTCGCCGCGCGGTGTGGACAAGGATCGACAGGCGATCGACATGTTGAGCTCGGCGTTGACGAACGGGCAGGGCGCGGTTCCGCGTGTGTTTGTCTACACGTCCGGAGTGTGGGTGCTCGGCACGAAGAAATCACCGGCTGCAGAGGACGCACCGCTCGAACCGGCGGCGCACGTGGCCTGGCGGCCATCGCACGAAGCGGCAGTGCTCGACGCCGGTCACAACAGCCTGCGGACAGTGGTCGTGCGGCCGGGAATCGTGTACGGCGGCTCGCGCGGGATCGTGTCGGATCTGCTGAAGGACGCCTTGAACGGCCTCGTTCGTGTGATCGGCAACGGAAAGAACTGCTGGCCGTGCGTGTACGATCGCGACCTCGCCGATCTTTACGTTCGGCTCCTGCAAACACCCGAAGCGGCTGGCGTATTTCATGCGAACGACGAGGCGGACGAACGCGTGAACGAGATCGTCGAGGCGATCGCGACGCATTTGTCGCAGAAGCCGGACGTGCGGCACGTGCCGCTTGCTGAAGCAGCCAAGAAGCTGGGGACGTATGCCGAAGCGCTGGCGCTCGATCAACGCGTCCGTAGTCCGCGTGCGCGGGCGCTCGGTTGGACTCCGTCCCTCCGGAGCGTCAGCGGCAACGTTGCGCGCCTGTTCGAGGAATTCCGTAACACGCGGGAAAGTTAGCAATCTGCAGGAGTTGATATGGGCGGACCGAGCAGCGAGGCCCGGCGTTTTGGTGCCGACTTCGTGCCCGGGATATCCTCGGTACATGCGCGGAGCGCCGTTCTTCATCGTCCTCGTCGCGGTGTCTATTTCGTGCCGGCAGCCCCCTGCTCCCGCGGCAGCGACGCCATCGGCGGGTCCGGCGCTGAATGAGATTCAGGAAGCGCCCATCAAGGCGCACATCAAGATGCTTTCGAGCGATCTGTTCGAGGGCCGCGCCCCGTCTACGCGCGGCGGCAGCCTTGCCGCGGAGTTTTTGGCCGATCAACTGATGGCGATGGGCATCGAGCCGGCTGGTGAGAACGGCACGTACTTCCAGCAGGTCCCGATTGTCGAATCCATCGTCGATCGCAACTTTGCGTTGAGCGTGCCGGGCCGGGCGTATCGCTATTACACCGACGTGGTCGCGTTTTCCGGGCTGGAACGCCCGCAGGTGCAGGTGCAGGGCGACGTCGTCTTTGTCGGCCACGGCGTCGTGGCGCCGGAACAGAAGTGGAATGACTACGAGGGCGCTGACGTCAAGGGCAAGTGGGTGCTGATCATGGTGAACGATCCGCCCGCGCCGCCGGACGAACCGAATCTGTTCGGCGGCAAGGCGCTCACCTACTATGGCCGCTGGACCTACAAGTTCGAGGAAGCGGCGCGTCAGGGAGCGGCAGGCGCGCTGCTGATTCACACCGACGAGTCGGCCACTTATCCCTGGCAGGTGGTGCAGTCCTCGTGGACCGGAACGCAGTATTCGTTGCCTCCGGTTGCCGGAACGCCGGCGCTCGGCATCAAAGCGTGGATGACGAACGACGCCGCGAAGGATTTGGTTCGACGCGGAGGCAAAGACCTCGACCAATTGCGTGCCGCCGCCGTGAAGCGTGGATTCAAAGCTGTACCCCTGACGATTCGGGCAGCGGCAACCCTCATGCAGCGGACGACGCGGAAGACGTCGCCCAATGTGATTGGCGTGCTCAAAGGCGCGAGCCCGCGGGCGGTCGTGTTCACCTCGCACTACGATCACTTCGGCATACGCGACCCGCAGCCCGGCGACAAGCCGGATACGGATCGAATCTTCAACGGCGCGTACGACAACGCGTCCGGCTGCGCGGGTCAGCTGATGATTGCGCAGGCCATGGCGCGCGCCGGCCAGAAGCCGCCCGGCTCGATGTATTTCATCTTCACCACCGCGGAGGAATCAGGTCTGCTCGGAAGCGAGTATTTCGCCACGCATCCGACGGTGCCGATCGATCAGGTGGCCGCGAACATGAACATTGACGGCATCAACTATCTCGGTCGAACGAACGATATCGTGCTGCTCGGCGCGGAGCGATCGTCGTTGGGACCTCTGGCCGAATCGTTGGCGAAAGAGCGCGGCCGAACGGTGGGAGGCGATCAGCATCCAGAGCGCGGCTACTTTTTCCGCTCGGATCATTTCCCATTTGCGAAGGCGGGCGTGCCGGCGCTTTCGATAAGTGAGCCGCGCGAATTTCTCGGACCAAACGCCGAGCAGCTGAGAAAGAAGCAGGAGGCCTACAACAACGTCGATTACCACCAGCCGAGCGATCAATTCGACCCGCAGTGGGACTTCAGCGGTGCCGTTGAAGACATGCGTTTCCTGGCGGAGCTCGCGTGGCGGGTTGCGGCGCAGGGCGAGATGCCGAAATACAACGAAGGCGACCAGTTCGCGAACGACACGCCCGGCCGCGCCGGCATTCTTTCTGAAATGCGAAAACCTCCAGCCGATGGGCGCCTTCAAGATCCGCGGTGCGTTGAACATGCTGTCGCAGCTGCCACGCGAGCAGCTCGTGCGCGGCGTGATCACCTATTCCTCCGGCAATCACGGCCAGGCTGTGGCGTTGGCGGCGCAAACTCTCGGCGTGCCGGCGACCATCGTGATGCCGACGACCGCGCCCGCAGTGAAAGTGAACGGCGCAAAGAGTTTTGGCGCCGAAGTGATTTTCGAAGGCACCACGTCGACGGATCGACAGCTCAGGGCGGAACGCGAAGCAGCCGATCGTGCATTGACCATCGTGCCGCCGTTCGATCATCCAATGATCATTGCCGGCCAGGGCACTGTCGGTCTCGAGGTCATCGATGCCATGCCGGACCTCGGGACAATCTTCGTCGAAGTTGGCGGCGGCGGGTTGATCTCGGGCGTATCCGCGGCAGTGAAGCAGAGGAAACCTTCCGTGCGCGTCATTGGAGTCGAGCCGGAAGGCGCGCCCAAGATGACACGTTCGCTCGAAGCCGGCAGGCCGGTGACGCTGCCCGGCACGTCGAGCATTGCCGATGGTCTCATGTCGATCCGTCCCGGCGACCTCACATTTGCCCACGTGCGCCAGTTCGTCGATGAAGTCGTGACCGTATCGGACGAATCGATTGCACGCGGTGTCGCGTGGCTGTTCCGAAACGCGAGGCTCGTCGTGGAGCCGAGCGGCGCCGTCACCATAGCCGCCGTGATGCTGGGCCTTGGCCATGTCGATGCGTCTGCCGGATCGGTCGTTGCGATCGTGAGCGGTGGCAATGTCGAACCGCAGAAATACGCGGAGTACATTGTGAACGCTGCTATGTGAAGGCCCGGATGATCTTTTCCGCCTCCGCGCGCGCTTCCTCGAGGGTCGTCACCTTTCCATCGAGCTGCAGCTCGTAGACAGCTTTCAGGATTTCGCCCATTCGCGGCCCAGGCTGCACGCCCATCTCGAGAAGGTGTCTGCCCATGAGCATCGGCGGCGGCGGGCGATGCTCCACGCCGAGGGCGCGTGCGCGATCGATGAACCAATCCATCGCGGTGCAATCGAACTCGCCGGTCCGTCCGTTGCAGTCGGCACGCGCCAGTCTCGCCAGCAGTTCCAGATCGACTCGCTGCGCGAGCCGCCGGAACGCGCCGTCGCCGATTTCGTCGCGCACTTTGTAAAAGGCGCCCGGTTTGAGGTGATGCGCAACCATTCCGAGCACCTGGCTGCGCACGTCGAAATTGTCGAGCGAATGCACGTCGAGCCTGTCGAGCAGTCGGGTGGCGGGCTCGACACCGGCTTCTTCGTGCCCGAGCGATCGGATCCGCCCGTCGATCAGCGCCGTGGTCTGTGGCTTGCCGAGATCGTGGCAGACGGCGCCAAGCATCACCGCAGCGAGCCGCGGCCGATCGAGATCGGTGTTTCCGCGGCGCGCTTCGTCGATGACCATCAACGTGTGAATCCAGCAGTCGCCTTCCGGATGCCACTCGGGTTCCTGCGGGCAGCCGGCGAGCGCGTGCATCTCGGGTAGAAGCGCGCTGGTCACGCCCAGTTCCCGCGCGAGCTCGAAACCAATGGACGGCCGCTCGGCTTGCAGCAGCAGCTTTTCGAACTCGCCCCAGATTCTTTCTGACGGCAAGTCATCGAGTGCAATCTGCCTGCACAGCGCCTTTGTCTGCTCGTCAGGCGTCAATCGAAACCGCGCAGCCAACTGCAGCGCCCGCAGCACGCGCAGCGAATCGTCGCCGAAGGTGTTCGGGTCGACGACACGCAGGACGCGTCGCTCGAGATCCGCACGGCCACCGATGGGATCGATGTACTCGTCTGCCAGAGGGTCCCACGAGATGGCGTTCACGGTGAAGTCGCGACGTCGTGCCGCCTCTTCGACGCTCATGTTCGGATCGCCTTTGACGTCGAACGCCTTGTGACCGCGGCCGACCTTCGATTCGCGCCGCGGCAGGGCCACGTCGATGCTGCCGACCTTGTAAACGGGGAACGCCTGTCCGACCGCCTCCACACGTCCGAGTTGCGCGAGCACAATCGGCAACTGTTCCTGCGCAATGCCAAATACCTCGATGTCGAGATCCTTGGACTCTCGTCCGAGAAGTCGATCGCGCACGAAGCCGCCGACGACGAGGGCGCGTCCGCCGTGATGGCGCACGAGCTCGGCGATGGCAACCGCCTGATCGAGAACCGAGCTGTTCGGTCTTCCACTCACAGTCATGTCGGGGACGCCTCGTGATCTCTCTCGAATCTTACGCGTGGCGTCCGTGTACGCGACAATGGCGGCGAGAAAAGGGGTTTGGCACGAGCCGACAAGCCGACGGAACCGAACTCTCGATCACCGCCGCCCGTTCTGATCCTCTCTTCCAACTCCGGTGATCAGTCGTCGTCTCCGAACTCAGCTGCTGTTGGTGGCGGCGGCGGCCGTCGCCGTCGCGTGTGCGCTTCCGTATACCTGCGCTCTTCAGCAGGCGGTGATCTCGGAACGCCAGCGCACGTTCGTGGCGAAGAAGAGCCGTTCGATAGCGCCCGCGGAGAACGATTTCGATCGAAACGTCACGCTGCGAGCGTTGATGGCGCCGGGCAACGACCGGCTTCGATGGGTCGACTCGAGAGCGGCCTCGGTGGAGGGCTACGTAGTCGCCGTGCGCAGCGGCGGGATCGAGCTTGCGAACTGTTTCTCGATGCTCCGGCGTGATACGCACATCGAGGTGGCGGCCCGGCCCGACGCGCCCGCGCGACAACGGATGACGGTCGAAGTGACGCCCGTGTTCAGAGATCGTGCTCGAGCCGCCGGTCAGGATTGGACGACTCGCGGATTGCTGAACCTCGTCGGGCAGAGGGTGCGTTTCGAGGGCTGGCTGATGTTCGACATCGAGCACGACGAGGAGTCTGAAAACACGAGCCCCGGACGTCCCGTCAACTGGCGCGCCACGGCCTGGGAGCTGCATCCCGTGACGGCCATCCACGTGTTAACTAAACCCGAAGCTCAGTTGTGTGCGGAGCGCCAACGGCGTCAAGAAGCTCGAACAACGCTGGTGTCGGCCCAGACAATCGAATCACGTCGATGCCACGATTCTCAACACAAGTGAATTGAGGGGTTAATACAGTCGATAAAGGCCAGTAGACGCGGCGGACTGGTTCATATGGATCCGACGATTTCGCTTCTCAAACGCCTGGTAGCTACCGACTCTGTGAATCCAACCCTGGTGCCCGGCGCCGCCGGCGAGGCCGCTGTTGCGCGTGTCCTCGCCGAGGAACTGCAACGATTCGGATTGCGCGTCGACATTCAAGAAGCCGCACCGGGCCGGCCGAATGTCATCGGCACGCTGCAGGGCCGCCGCGCCGGACGGTCGCTCATGCTTTGCGGTCACATCGATACCGTCGGCGTGGCGGGAATGACAAAGCCCTTCGATCCGGTTGAGCGCAACGGCCGCCTGTACGGCCGCGGATCGCAGGACATGAAAAGCGGCGTCGCGGCCATGGTCGGCGCAGCCGAGATCATTGCTGAAGCCGGTGGTCTCGATGCCGGCAGCCTGATCATCGCGTGTGTCGTCGACGAAGAGCACTCGAGTATTGGCGCGGACGCGCTCGTCACGAAGTTCCGCGCTGATGCTGCTGTGGTGACCGAGCCCACTGAGCTCTCCGTCGCCGTCGCTCACAAAGGATTCGAATGGGTGGAATTGGAAACGGAAGGCCGCGCCGCTCATGGCAGTCGTCCGCGCGATGGCCGCGATGCGATCCTTCGAATGGGCCGGGTGCTCAGCAGGCTCGAGGCGCTCGATCGGGAGCTGCAGGCGGGCAGCACGCACGCGCTGTTGGGTGCGGCGTCGCTGCACGCGTCGTTGATCGAGGGCGGGCGAGAGCTGAGCAGCTATCCCGATCGGTGCTCGCTTCAGATCGAGCGCCGCACAATTCCAGGCGAGTCGGCGGGGTGCGGCGGCCGCGAAGTGGAGCGCATCCTGGCAGCGCTTCGTGCCGAAGACCCTGAATTCAGGGCCGCCAGTCGTGTGATGTTCTATCGCGCTCCGTACGAAATCGCCGCGTCACACGAGTTGCCGTCGAAGCTGCGCGAAGCGGCCGGATCCGCTGGCGTAAGTGCACCCGTGATCGGTATGAGTTTTTGGACCGATGCGGCAGTGCTCGGCGGCGCGGGAATTCCGTCAGTGCTGTTCGGACCGTCAGGCGCGGGTTTGCACGGCTTGGAGGAATGGGTCGAGGTGGAGTCGGTGCTGAAGTGCCGGGACGCGTTGGCGAATCTCGCGCGAGTGTGGTGTCAGTAGACGGTCACTTTTCGCGAAGAAGTCCCTTCACCACGAACGCGACATTCGCGGGGCGCTCGCCAAGCCGGCGCATGAAGTACGCGAACCATTGGTTACCGAACGGCACGTACACTCGTACGCGATGTCCTTCCGCTGCGAGCGCCGTCTGCAGATCCCGGCGGACGCCGTACAGCATCTGGAACTCGAACCGGTCTTTCGCGTACTGCTTCTCAGCCGCATGGGCCTTGGTCGCGGCAATCATTGCCGGATCGTGCGTCGCGATGGCCGGGTAGATGCCCTCGTCCAATAAGCGCTTCATCAGCCGGACGAAGGCGTCATCGACATCGGATTTCTTCTGATACGCAACCGGTTTCGGCTCCTGGTATGCACCTTTCACCAGACGGATGCGTGCGCCCAGCCGATTCATTCGTTCCAGATCGTGTTCGGTTCGCATGAGCGCCGCCTGCAGTACGATGCCGATGTTCCGATGGCCCTGCCCCCACAACGTCTCGAAAATCTGGAGCGTCGCCTCCGTGTAGACGGAGCCCTCCATGTCGACGCGGACAAAAAAGCCATGCGTGGTCGCGGGTTCGAGAATGCGCCGGAGATTGTCGACGGCTGTGGCCCGGTCTACGTCGAGGCCGAGTTGCGTGAGCTTCAGCGAGATGTTGCGCTCGATATCCGAGCGCACGATTGCGTGCACGATGCGGATGTACTCGCGCGTGACGACGTCGGCCTCCTCGGCCGTCGCGACGCTTTCGCCGAGATAATCCAGCGTGAGCAGCAAGCCTTGTCGTGTGACGCCACGGACCGCCTCGACAGCTTCCTCGATTGACTCGCCGGCGACGAACCGGCGGGCAAATCCCCGCGGCGACATCCCGTATCTCGATGCCAGCCGTTTCAGGAATTCGATTTGCGCGAGAGTATGAAAAAAAGCTTTCGACGTGTCCTCGAGCATCAGTGCGTCGGGCCGACTGGCGACAGAAGGTGCTGAATCGACCGTGCGTAATAACGAAGGACACTGCGCTCGCGGACGCGGAACCGATCGTGCTCGACGACGATCACGCCGCGTGCCTCGAATGGCTCCGCGGCGGCATCAACTGCCTCCGCGCCGCTCGCCACCCCGAGGTTTGCGCCAAGCGCCCGCAATGTTTGCAGGAGAGCTTCGGCGCGCCCGACGAGCTCTCGCCGCGTGATCGATGGGCGCATGGCCGCAGCCACGATCGCCGTCGGCAGAACTTTGTACAGCCGGCCGACCTCGGTGCGGACGTGATGCGCCAGGTCGAGCACCGCGCGCCTCGAGGAATGATCGTGGGCCTCGACCGGGATGGGCTGGCCGAACGTGACGAACGCGCGGCTCCGATAGCCGACCGCAAACCGCACCATCTCGGCGAGCTCGCGGGTGAACGGCCGCTGTCGCCGCTTCGTCCCCTGTCGCGCGAGAATGTGATCTTCGAGCACCAGGTCGTAGGCAATGGCCGTCGGCAGCACCGCGACGTCTGACACTTCCGCCGCGAGCGCGGCGCTGAAGAGACCTGTCTTCGAGCGCTTGAGCTCGCCGCTGTAGCTTCTCCCGCCTTCGGGATAAAAAAACAAGTCGTGCTTGCGCAGCAGCTCCGCGACATAGGCCTTCAGCGTGATCAGATACGCCGGGTCCTTCGTGTTGCGTCGAATCGGCAGAGCGCCGGTCACGTGCTTGTGAATGAGCCCCAGGGGACCGCCGAACAGGTTGATACCTGCGGCAATGATCGGCGGCCGGATGCCGGCGTCATCGAGCACGAGCGGCTCCACCAGATAATCGATGTGGCTGCGGTGATTGGACGCGTAGACGAGACGATACCGTGCCGCCGCGTCAACGGCAGTCGCCGTGTTCTCGCCGACACGTTCGATCTTGCGCAGAATCGGATAGAGCGGATATTCGAGCGCGCGATAGAGCTCGTATCGTTGTGTGGTGCGCAGCTCCTCGAGATACGAGATCACGCGCTCGCGCGCCGCCTCGGCGGAGAGACCGTGAGTGCCTTCGAGATATCGGGCGACTTCGTGCCGCGACAAAACCGCTTCGGTGATTTCGTCCATCAAGACTAAACCCGTAGCTCACTTGTGTGCGGAACGCCAACGGCGGGGCCCCCGCCGCGCGATTTCCAGCGCGGTGGGGTGGGAGCGGCGTCAAAAAGCTCGAACAGCGCTAGTTTCGGCCCAGACGATCTGATCACGTTGATACCACGATTCTCAACCCAAGTGAATTGAGGGGTTAGTGCTTCTCCGAGACCGCCGACCGGCAGTCGCGTGAACCTGGGACTATAACACTGCGCGTGGGCCTTCGGCAGGCCTGCGGTGCCCTCCGCCAGGAAGCTTCACGAACGGAGTGAGCCTACGCGCGAAGCGCGCCTACGGCGCGGAGCGCCGCCTGCGTAGCGCCTACCTAACCGAGCGCGTGGCACACGGCATCGGTAAACGTCGTCGTCGACGCCATGCCGCCGATATCAGCCGTGCGGCCCGAGCCGTCCGCCAACGCCGCCCAAAGCGCCCGCATGATTCGATCGGCGGCGTGGTCTTCGTTCAGATGACGCAGCATCAGGACCGCTGACAGCAGAAGGGCCGTTGGATTCGCCTTGTTCTGCCCCGCAATATCCGGCGCTGACCCGTGAACTGCTTCGAAGACGCCGACGCCATCATCGCCGAGATTTGCGGCCGGCACGACACCGAGCCCACCAACGAGCCCCGCGCACAGATCCGACACGATGTCGCCGTACAGATTCGGCAGCAGCATCACGTCAAATCGTTCCGGATGCATCACCAGCTGCATGCACGCCGCGTCGACGATGCGCTCGTCGTACTGAATGTCGGGGTAGTCTCGAGCGACGCGTTGCGCGCAGTCGATGAACAAGCCATCACTGAGCTTCATGATGTTGGCCTTGTGAACGGCGGTCACGCGCTTGCGTTTATGCTGCCGCGCGTGTTCGAAGGCAAAGCGCGCGATTTTGATCGAGGCATGTTCGGTGATGATCTTCAGGCTTTCGACCACCCCCGGCACAACCTCGTGCTCGAGGCCGGAATAGAGATCTTCGGTGTTCTCGCGCACGATGACGAGGTTGACGTTGTGAAAGCGAGACGGCACCGACGGCAGGTTCCAAACAGGTCGCAGGTTGGCGTAGAGGCTGAGCGCCTTCCGCAGTCCGACGTTGACGCTCGTGAATCCTTCGCCAATGGGCGTCGTAATCGGGCCTTTCAGCGCGGCCTTGTTCTTCCGCACCGATTCCAGCAGCGGCTCGGGCAGCGTGGTCCCGTGCTGATCAAGCGCGGCTGCACCCGCGCTGAACTCCTCCCACTGCACTCGGACGCCCGCAGCATCGAGGATCGTGACAACCGACCGCGTGACCTCGGGACCAATGCCATCGCCAGGGATCAGCGTGATCGTGTGGATCATGCCGGGAACTTGTTCGCCAGCATCGCTGCCGCGGCTTCGAGCAGTTCGCGATCGGCAGGACCAAACGCTGCTTTCTTGTCGCTATCGACGTCGATTTCGCCAATGACGCGCGCGCCCTTGAGGATCGGGACGACGATTTCCGACCGTGTATCGAGACTGCAGGCGAGATATCGCGGATCGACATCGACATCGTCGACGACGACCGTCTTCTTCTCCGTTGCGGCGGCGCCGCAGATGCCTTTGCTGAGCGGGATGCGCGAGTGGGGCGATGGCTTGCCGAGAAACGGCCCGAGCTGCAGTTCATCGCCGTCCATCAGGTAAATGCCGACCCAGGCGTAATCCGGCATCTGTTCTTTCAGAATGTTCACCGAGACGCTCAGCGCGTCGTTCGGCGTAGGCGCCTGATCAATGGCGGCTCTGAGCTGGCTCAGCACATCTTCGTACGTCGTGACAGCCATACGATCATTATTCCCGTGTTTCCCACGTCAGCAAAACCACCCCGCCGAGCATCGTCAAACTCATCAGGGCCGTGGACCAACGATGAAGTTGGTCGAAGCTCGTATGTCGCGCATCGTCCGGCGACAGGCGACTGATAGGACCGGAGGCCTCTAGCTGCAGTGCGTTGATTTGCGGCTGAAGAGCGAGCGCGGCATACCCGGTCGCCGCAAGCATCAGCGCGATGATGCTCGCGCGAACGCCGTACGCTTTCGGGCGCGGCCCCAGAACGCGCTGCACCGTGAGCGTCAGAAGCATGACCCCTCCCGCCACGCCACCGACGAGATATACGCGACGGAGGATCTCGCCAAAGAGGCTTCCCGCGAGCACCCGTCCATTAGCCGCGTTCCAGCTGTCCAGGACGCTGAAGATGGTGGGCGCCACGACAAGCGCAGCCAGCGCCATACCGCCCAGCCACAGCGCCAGTGCTAGTACGTAGAAGTACCGCACGGCACGCATGCGGGAATTATAATGTCCGGTCTCGTGCCTGCCGATCGAACTGCAATTCTTCCGGCGTTGAAGAATATCGCGACTCGACTTCGCATCGATTCGATCCGATCGACGACCGAAGCGGGGAGCGGACACCCGACGAGCTGCTGTTCGGCAGCGGATCTGATGGCGGCGCTCTTTTTTTCGGAAATGCGCTACGACCCGAAGGATCCGCGCAACCCGTTTGCCGATCGGTTCGTGTTGTCGAAGGGCCACGCGGCGCCGATTCTGTACGCCGCTTGGGCCGAAGCCGGATTTCTTCCGCAGCAGAAGCTTCTCGAGCTTCGCAAATTCACGTCGGATCTCGAGGGCCATCCCACACCGCGCCTGCCGTTCGTCGATGTGGCGACCGGATCGCTGGGGCAAGGACTTGCGGCCGGCGTGGGTATGGCGCTGAATGCGCGACGGATTGGATCGGCCGCTCGGACGTACGTGCTGATGGGCGACGGCGAAACCACTGAAGGCTCGGTGTGGGAAGCCGCGATGTTGGCCGAGTTTCACGAGCTGAGCTCGCTCTGTGGCATCGTCGACGTGAACGCGCTCGGTCAGAGCCGCGCCACCGAGCTGGGACATGACATGGAGGCGCATCGACGCCGGTGGTCCGGGTTTGGCTGGCACTCGATCGTTGTGGACGGTCACGATCTCGAGCGCATTCTCGCGGCGCTGGACGAGGCGCGGAATGTGACGACCGCGCCCTCGGTGATTCTCGCGCGAACCGAAAAAGGCAAGGGTGTCTCCTTCCTCGAAGCGGCGCCCAACTGGCACGGCAAAGCTCTCAAGAAAGACGAGATGGAACGCGCCATTCGTGAGCTCGAAGGGCAGATGGTGCCTGAGACCGCGGGCGCGAAGATTGAGATTGCGGCCCCGCCGAAAGCGGCTCGACAAGAAACTCCCGGTACGGTCGAACCGGCTGCCTACAAGCTCGGCGATCAAATCGCCACGCGCGAAGCGTTCGGCGCCGCACTGGCGCGTCTCGGCACGGCGGATCCGCGAGTTGTCGCGCTCGATGGCGACGTGAAGAACTCGACGTTCAGCGAGAAGTTCGAGGCGGCGCATCCCGAGCGCTTCTATCAATGCTTCATCGCTGAACAGGGGATGATCGGCGCCGCCATGGGCCTGGCGGCGCGCGGCGCGATTCCGTTTGCCGCGACGTTCGCGGCGTTTCTGACGCGCGCGTCGGACTTCGTGCGTATGCTCGCGATCAGCAGGCTGAATGTGAAGATGGTTGGTTCGCACGCTGGCGTGTCAATCGGAGAAGACGGCCCATCGCAAATGGCGCTCGAGGATCTGTCGATGATGTCGACGCAGCCCGACATCACCGTTTTGTATCCCGCGGACGCGGTCAGCACCGACCAGCTATTGAGCGCTGCGGCTTCTCATCAAGGGCCCGTATACATCCGTACGTCGCGTCCAAAGACGCCCGTGATCTACGACGGCGCTGAAACATTTCCTATCGGAGGCTGCAAGGTTTTGCGTCAAAGCGAGCACGACATTGCGACGGTGATTGGCGCCGGAATCACCGTATCCGAAGCGCTGAAAGCGCACGACCAGCTGCGGAGCAGTGGAATACACGTGCGCGTGATCGATCTCTACTCGGTGCAACCTGTCGACAAGGAGACGCTGATCACCGCCGGCACGGAAACGGGACGGCTGATCACGGTCGAGGACCATTATGTTGTGGGCGGACTCGGCGATGCAGTGGCTCGAGCGGTCGCCGCGGCAGGATTGACGGTAACGCGGCTGGCGGTGTCCGACATCCCGCGAAGCGGCAAACCCGAAGAGTTGATCGAGGCTTATGGCATTTCCGCCAGGCACATTGTCGAGACCGTCATACGGCTGACCGCATCGCAACGTTCCACCGCCGCGACGTGATCGAAACAACCTCGACGACCAGCCTCCGCCAAGGCTTCGGCGGGGCGGAGCTCATCATGCAAGCTCATTGGTGCCCTTGACGAGTGCTTCCTACAATGAGCGTATGAAGCGCATCTTTATGCTCGGTCCCTCCATTTACATCCTGACCGCCATCGTCGCTGCGCAATCTGGCGCGCCGGGTCAGGCCGGTGCGCTGAGCGGCAAGGCTGAAAAGCTGCAGTCCGAGGTGCTGATCACGACGCTTGCAACGACGGACCTGACGAAACAGATCACCGACGTCAACGGAAAGATCGAGCACAAATCGGAAGTGTCTCGCGGCGGACCGGTGGCTGCGGTCGTCCGCGTGCCCGGATGCGAGAAGGATTCCGGGGGCAACTGCAAGGTGAACGCGGACATCGTCGTGTACAAACCGGATGGATCGGTGTTTCACGAGGCGAAGAATCTCGATTTGCCGCAGGGGCGGGCTGCGGTGCCCCTCAAGTTTTCCGCCGATGCGACGACGGGCGTGTACCGCGTGGTCGCAACGATCCGCGATTTGACAGCGCGACGCTTCGCGACAGTCGAGCGGCAGTTTGGCGTGAAGTAGGCCGATGGCCGCGACACGTAGTGCGGGGCTTTAGCCCCGCCACTACGAGCGCCTCCGTTCTATGCTTATGACGGGGGACCGATCGTATGCCGCTCGTGGATCCAGGCAAGAAAGCGCCCGCGTTTGCGCTGAAAGATCAGGACGGACACACTCACTCGTTGGCGGATTACGCAGGGCAGCCGCTTGTCCTTTACTTCTATCCGAAGGACGACACGCCGGGCTGCACCGCGGAGACGTGCTCGTTCCGCGACAATCTGCCGCGCTTCAAGAAGAGCAAGGCGGCCGTGCTCGGCGTGAGCATCCTCGACGAGAAAAGCAAAGCGAAGTTTGCGGCGAAGTACGACGTGAACTTTCCGCTGCTCGCCGATGCCGATCATGCCGTCGCCGAAAAGTACGGCGTGTGGCAGGAGAAATCGCGCTACGGACGCAAATACATGGGCATCGCGCGCACGACGTACCTCATCGATCCTGACGGCAAGGTTGCACAGCGCTGGGACAATGTGAAAGTGGACGGCCATTCCGACGCGGTGCTCGACGCCGTCAACGACCTGTAACCTCCGCTTCCAAACATCTTCGGGCAGATTGTCCACCCTTCCCCGGCCCGCCCCGGACCCCCGCAGCGCATCGCCAGACGTGGCGCAGATCCGCCTGCATGTTCACGGGATGGACTGCGCGGAGGAAACGTCCCTCATTCGCCGTGCGCTGGCGCCGACGGCCGGCATCACAGACGTCGAGTTCGACTTGATCAACGCGTTCGTGGACGTGACCTACGACCCACAACGCACGAGCGCGGCGGAGATTTTCGACGCGGTGCAGCGGACGGGACTCGCTGCGCACGAGACGCCGGAGTCTTCCGCGGGCGATCGGTCGCTGCACACGCACGCGCATCACTATCCTCGCGGCGAGTACGGGACGCTGTGGATTGCAGCGTCGGGTGTCTTCCTGCTGACCGGTTGGGCAGTCGAAGCGCTTACGTCGGAGCACTGGTTCGACACGTTCGTCCAGCACCAGCACGACCCGCGTGCCACCGTGCTCTATATCCTCGCCGCCGCGACCGGACTCTGGCCGATGTGGCCCCGCGCGCTCGCGTCCGTTCGCTATTTTCGACTCGACATGCACGTGCTCGTCTGTGTCTGCGTGATCGGTGCGGCGGTGCTCGGCGAGTGGTCTGAAGGGGCGACGGTCGCGTTCCTCTTTGCTCTCGCGCATCGCATGGAGTCGTGGAGCATCGAGCGCGCGCGGGCGGCGATTTCCGCGCTCGTCAGCACGGGTTCGCCGCACCTTGCGGCGGGCAGCGGTGAAAGCGCCGAGTTCGAGCGGTTCATCGAACGATTCGCGGCGATTTACACGCCCGCCGTCACCGGCCTCGCGTGCATCGTCGCCATCGTTCCGCCCGCCATCACCGGTGAATGGGCGCTGTGGTTCTACCGTGCGCTCGTGTTTCTTGTCCTGGGTTGTCCGTGCGCGTTGGTCATTTCGACCCCGGTGACCGTTGTCGCGGCGCTTTCCTCGGCGGCGCGGCACGGCGTGCTCATCAAGGGCGGCGCGGCTCTGGAACGCGCCGCTCACAAGCCGCGGCGGGTGATCGATTCGGGCGAAGTGGTGTTTGCGGGTGCCGGTCCGGTGAAGGACGTTGAGTTTCTGGAGGCGCACGCGCGGCGCGCGCTCAACGTGATTCGCGAGAACGTCGCGATTGCGCTGCTGACGAAGCTGGCCTTTCTCGGGGCCGCTCCCTTTGGCGTGGCGCCGCTCTGGCTGGCGGTGCTGGCCGATACGGGCGCGACGGTGGTGGTGACGCTGAATGCCCTGAGGTTGCTGCGGGCGTGACGGCGAGAATCGAATGTGGCGACGTTACATCGCCACATTCATCGCTAAATCACGAAATCACCAGATTGCGATATCCCGTTACTGTCCGCGCTGCCGCCGCGGGCCTTCCTTCATCCGCTGCTGAATTTGGGCGCGCCGTTCCTGCACCTTCTGCTGCTGTTCCGCGGTGAGGATGTTGAAGATTTCGGCGTTCACCCTTGCGCGCAGAATGGCGCCGTCGGCGATTGCCGCCGCCAGCTCCGTGCTTCGGGCGTGAATTGCGGCTTCATCGATCGTCGCGCCTTCGGCTGCCGCATCAATGGCGACCTGCGCGCTGCGGGTCTTCTCCCCAACCTGCTGCATCTCCGCCCGGTGTGATTCGACAATGGCCTTGATCTGATCTTTCTGTGCGTCGGTCAGATCGAGGTCGCGCATCCCGGGCAATCCAAACCCGGGGCCGCCCATCGGTCCGCCCGGGCCTCCTGGTCCACGCCCCCGGCCGAACGGCGGTGGCCCCTGGTGGGCATCTTGTGCTGCGAGTGTGACGCCGACACCGGTCAGTAGTACTGCCGCAAGCAAGGCGGCCATGACACCACGCTGTCTCATGAGTCGTTCCTCCGAAAATGCAAGCGCATAACCAGTATGACGGCTCATCCCGGAGGAATGTAACACCGCGGTTGTAAAGAAATCGTTAAACAGCAGAATGGCTGCGACCGGCTGCGACCGGCCTTGACAGTCGCCTTGCCGCCGCCATAATCAGCCGAGTTCGCGCGCGGGATGTCGCAGCAGGCGATCATCGGAGGCACTCGTGAGAGCCATCGTTTCGTGTCTTTTATCCGCATTGATCTGGTCGTTTGGCGCAGGTAGCGGGATCGGCTCAGGCGCGCGTGTCGCTGCCGCCCAACTGCCGTCATGTGATCCCGACAATGGCGGCATCACGGTACCCGATGGGTTCTGCGCGTTGGTGGTCGCTGACAATCTCGGGCGAGCGCGCCACCTCACTGTGAGCGAGCGCGGCGACCTGTACGTGGCGCTCAACGGCAACGCGCAAGCGAAGGGCGGCGTCATCGTCCTCCGCGACACGACAGGCGACGGCCGCGCCGATATTCGGCAGCACTTTGGCGACGAGGTGAGCGGGACCGGTATTGCGATCCATGATCGCTATCTGTACTTCGGCCGAAACACTGCGATCGTCCGTTATCCGATTGGATCGGACGGTCTTGCGCCGGCGGGACCGCCCGAAGTTGTGGTCGCAGAAGGCTTCCTCGACTCCGCCGGTCATTCGGCCAAGCCCATCACGTTCGACGATAAAGGGTTCCTCTACGTCACCGTCGGGGCGCCGTCGAATAGCTGCGAGCGCGAACGGACGGCACATTCGCCCGGACGCGATCCTTGCCCGGAGCTCGAGTGGCAGGGCGGCATCTGGCGGTTCGATGCCAATAAACTCGGGCAAACGCAAAAGGAGAACGGCGTCCGTTACGCGACCGGCATTCGCAATGCCGTCGCAATTGAATGGAACCATTCGGTTGGCGCGCTTTACGCCGTGCAGCACGGCCGCGATCGACTCGATACGTGGTGGCCCGAGCACTTTACCGCCGAACAGGACGCGGAACTTCCGGCCGAGGAGTTTCTGCTGATCGAGGAGCGATCCGAGTTCAGCTGGCCTTACTGCTACTTCGATGCCTTCCAGAAGCGGCGTGTGCTCGCGCCGGAATATGGTGGTGACGGCAAACGTACCACGGGATGCGAAAGATATCCGAACCCGATCCTGACATTCCCCGGCCACTACGCACCTAACGACTTGCTCTTCTACACGGGACGTCAGTTTCCCGAGCGGTTCCGGAATGGCGCTTTCGTCACATTCCACGGTTCGCAGCAGCGCACTCCCCTCCCGGAGCAGGGCTATAAGCTGGCATTTGTGCCGTTCAAGGGCCGGTTTCCGTCGGCGGAGTGGGAAGTGTTTGCAGATGGATTCGCCGGCGACAAGCCGCTGACGAGCCCGCGGGATGCGACCTATCGGCCCATGGGACTGGCACAAGGGCCGGACGGCTCGCTTTACATCTCAGACTCATCGAAGGGACGAATCTGGCGCGTCATCTATCGCGGCAAGCGCACGTAATTCAATCGGAGTAGCCCGCGGCCGTTACCCCAGTGTTCCTGCGCGGGGCTCAACGGAGCGTCCGGCGCGGGCGCTCATGCGCGCCCGCAGCAAGCCGCTGAAGATGCCCTGCAGCAAATCGATGTTGTCGGCGAGCACATCAAAGAGCTCTGACCGTGTAAAGCGGAGTCCCTGACCGTCGGCGACGACCTCCGCGCGGCTGGTAAACGGAAACCCGCCCAGTGTTTCGGCGATGCCGACGATGTCGCCACCGTCGGCGGTTTCGACATCCCGTCCATCGTGCTCGATACGCACGCTGCCCGTGAGCACAACGAGGATCGACGGCTCGAGTCCTACGAGCGGATCGGAGCCCCGCGTGAGCGCCACCGGCCGCGCGATGCCAGCGAGCTCCAGCAGCTGCGGGGTGGCGGCACGTGCGAGGAGCGGGCTTGTCTGCAGCAGCAGAACGAGATCGACCGGCTGCAATCCCGCGGAGATGCGCTGTTCGAGCTCATTTGGCAGACGTCCATGGAGCACGCGCTGCCATTCGACGCGATCGCCGGAATCAGGCGCGTTCGTGTCGAAGGTGCTGCCGCCGACTTCGATCAGCTGCCGGAAGATGCCCTGCGCCAGTTCGACGTTCTCCGACAGCAGCGACAGGAATTCTTCAGTGGTGAGCGAAAGGCAGATCGCGGCTTCGAGCGCGCGCACCGTCGCGTTCACCGGACTGCCTTCGAGCACGTTCTCGAATGCGAGCGCCGCGGGGGCATCGAGCTCGCGCGCGTGATCGTCCTCGACCGCAACACGGCCATCGAGCAGGAACTGGAGCGACTCGGCGGGACGCCCTTTCTCGTACAGAACGCGCCCCGCTTCGTGACGCACCTGCCGTCCGAGTCCGCCGATCCGGAACAGCTCGTCGACGGAGGCGAAGTTGAACAACTGAAGCCGGCGCAGCCGATCGGCAAGCTCCACCGCGGGGAGCGGCTCGAGCCACAGCGCGCGGCGGCGTTCGGCGGTCAAACGCTGCGCCGCAAGCGCCCACGAGGCCGCCTCGAAGACGGCCCAATCCTTCGGATCCCGATGCGCGAGCACGTACTCGAGATCGTCGCTGAGCGACCAGAGCCCGCGCCGCTCGACCGTCTGGATCGCCGCAGCCGCGAGCACCTCTTCGTCGTCGTGCACGAGCTGCGCGAGCGTGTCCTCGACGTCGCGGACGCGGGTCTTGAAGATCGCGTTGCCTTTGCGGATGCGTTCGGGCTCGGGCATTTCCTCGACCAACAGCATCACGCGCTTGCGCACCTCGCCCGCGAGCAGGTTGTCGAGATACTCGATCGCGCCCGAGCGGAGCCGCGCGTCGGACAGCGACAGGGCGGTCTGCACCGCCGCGATGTCTCCAGGCGGGTGCATCATGCCGAGGAGCCGGAAGATCCGGTCGCGTGCGCGACTCTGCTTTTCGACGAGCGCGCGCGCCAGCAGCGACTCCTTATCGAGGCCGCCCAGATCGAACAGGTTGTGGTGCAGCGTCAGCGTGTTGAAAGCCCGCAGCGATTCCTGCAGGACTTGCCGTTCGACAACCGCGATGTCGAGGTGCAAATCCGGCCGTTCGCGCCGGAGGCGATCGATCCCTGCGCCCGCTTTGTAGCGAATGAACCCGTCGGTATCTTCGAGCGCGCTCACGAGCACGTCGAGCGATCGCTGTGTCGGGATCATCGCGAGGGTTGACGGCACGTGCCGCCGCACCCAGACGTCCTCTTCCTTGTCTCGCATGAAGTAGGTGAGCGGGTCGATGACGTCCTCTCCATAGCTCACGAGCACGCTGCGCGCCGCCGGCTTGAGCAGGCGATGACGCATCAACGAGATCAGCGGAGGCACAAACAGGAAATCTGTTCGAGGCATGCGGCCAGCGCTCTGAATCGCTTCGCGTGCGACGTCGATCGACGAGTCGAACATCAGCGGCACCAGCAAGGTGCGGAATCGGCCGTCGTCGTGCAGGCCGCCAATCGCGCGCGCGACTTCGATGCGGATTGGCACCGCCTGTTCGCGCGTGTCAGATGCAAGCTGGCGCAGCGTCCGTTCGGCTGCTTCACGATCCGATTCAGTGGGACTGACGGCCAGTGCCGTGGCGGCGGTCACGGCGACACGTGGATCCGAATCGTCGAGCAGCGGGCGCATGATGTCAGCGGCGGCTTCGCCGCGAACGGCCGCGAGCGCACGCACCGCGGCCAATCGGACTGACGTATCCGGATCCTTGAGCGCGCGTTCGGCGCCGCGCGCCCAGTGCGCGATGGCCGAGGGCGGCGCGCCGGCAACGGCGGCAAGCGCTCGGGCACGCACCTCCGGCGATTCGTGGTGGAGCAGCAAGGGCGTCACCAGATGCCGCTTGTCGAGCGACTCCAGCAGGTCGATCGCGTAGATCACGCGCTGCGGCTCGGGATGCGACAACTCGAGGACCAGCGTCTCAATGGTATTGAGGTCCGCCGTATCGAGACGAATCTCGGAGGCGCGCACCTGCTGCTGCTCGATGCTGCGACGGAACGCGCGCAGGTACTCGCGCCGCGCCCGGATCGCAAAGAAGATCCACAATGCGGTGATCGAGAGACTGGCAAAGCTCAGTTGCTGCCACGTCAGCCCGAGACCCCAATCTTTGATCAGTACGAGGATGAGCAGCGCGCCGAGTCCTTTCGACAGGCGATCCATCGTGACGTCGACAAACGGCTTCGCGCGGTACTTGATGTCGAGCGGCAGCGGCAGGAACAGAATCTCGCGCGACGTCTTGTCGATCGTGTAGCGAAGCGACGTATCGAGCACGCGCGCGAGGCTGGCCGTCCACAGCGCTCCGTTCAGGAGCATCAGCAAGCCCGTGCTACCGAGGCTGACGGGCAGGATGAGCAGCGCAAATCCAATCCCGAGGAATCGATGAACACGCGAGGTGAGGACGACCTGAATCAAAAACCCGGCAATCGACAGATACAACGTGATTGTGGCCAGGAAGGCGGCAATCGAATCGCCGGACTGCTTCGATTCGGCCGCCGCCATGTTGAGCTGCTGTTCGATGATCGCGGCGCCGACGGCCGCAAAGCCGATGACGAGCGCGATGATCTGGAGATGCCGTGAGTTGCGGAGCAGTTTTATCGCCTCCGCCCCGCCGACGCCGCGCTCTTCGCCAATCTTCGTGACGTCAGTGGCGCCTGCTTTTGCCTCGCGCTTGATGACGAAGACGACGATCACGAAGCAGAGGGCGAGAATGCTCGCGCTCACCAGCAGCATGTTGTTCTGACCGAGCTTCTCGACGAGCAGCGTCGTGATGCCCGCACCCATCGCCCCGCCAAGACTCGATCCACCACCGATCAATCCGAACAGACGCTTCGCCTGGCGCGGGTCATAGATGTCGTTGGCGATGGTCCAGAACTGGCTGATGAGGAGCAGTCCCAGAATGAGACCCATGAAGTAGAACGCAACCGAGACCCACTCGGCCTTGAACTGTGTAAAGAGGACCCAGAAGATCAGAAGGAGGGCCACCATGCCTGCCTGGGTGACCGGCACCGTCCATCTTCGCGGGACCGCGGCAATGGCTTTGCTGTAACCCTGCATCAGCAGACCGATGAGCACACCAGAGCCAAACTGCACCCAAGGCAGGTTGTCGGCCCCGAGACTGCTGATGAATTGCGATCGTGTGATGGGTTTGATGATGTTGTAGCTGGTCATCGCCAGGAATGAATAGGCGAACATCAGCAGCGCGGTTGTCGTCTCCCCCTCCCGCAACTGCGCGATGGGGCTGAGCAGCCGGCTGACGAGCGATCCGGTCGAGCGTTCGGACATGACGGGGATGATATAAGAACCTGGTCCTTTCCATGTTGTCTCTTGCGCAACGGGTCCTTGGCCTCGACCGCCGCGAGTTGGCGCGGGCGGTCCCTCTGTTTGCCTATCTCTTTCTCGTAATGGCCGGCTCCGTGGCCAGCAAGGCGGCGCGTGACGCGCTATTCCTCGACCGGTTCCGCGCCATCGATTTGCCGTACGTCGACATTGCCATCGCCGTAATCGTCGGGCTGGTGGCCAGCGTCTATATCCGCGCTGGCGAACGCACCAACCTCCGGAACGTGCAGATCGGCAGCCTGGTGACCTTCGCCGCCAGCGCGCTGGTTTTCTGGTCGCTCACGGGGGCCGCCGACCGCGTGTTCGATCTCGCTCCCGAGGCCCTGCAGCCGGCGTCGATCATCGAGCCCGACGCGGCGCTCTTCGTGATCATTTACATCTGGGTCGGTGTTCTCAGCGTCATTGTGCCGACGCAGGTCTGGATGCTGGCCAACTACGTGATGACGACGCGCGAAGCGAAGCGCTCGTTTGGCTTCATAGGCGGCGGCGCCATTCTCGGTTGGATCGTCGGCGGGTTGGCGACGCGTCTGGTGGTCTCGCGGTTCGGAACGGAGAACACACTCGTCTGGGTCGCCGTCACGTTGCTGATCTCGGCAGGCCTGGTCTGGTTCATCTGGCGTCATCGGCCAACGTACGTCGGAGAGGATGCGCCGGCGACGACCGGGCCCGAGTTGAAGAATCCGCGGGAGAGCCGGTTGCTCGCGAGCTTTGCGGAAGTACGGAACTCGCGCTATTTGTCCGCCATCGCCCTCGTCGTGTGGCTGGCGGCCTACGTCACGACAATCGCGGGCTGGCAGTTCAAGGCCATTGCGAAGACGCACATTCCCGACACCGACGAGCTCGCGAGCTTTTTCGGTTCGTTCAACATGCTTGCCGGCGTTGCTGCGCTGATGCTGCAACTGCTCCTCACCGGGCGCCTCCTGCGGCGTATGGGTGTTGGGTTTGCGCTGTTCATCGTCCCCGCCGCTCTTTCGATGAGCTCGATGGATTTGCTGGTCGCAGCCTCGTTGATGGCGGCCGCTGCGCTCAAAGCGAGCGATCAGGTGCTGCGCTACTCGATCGACAAGGCCACGATTGAATTGCTCTATCTGCCGGTGCCTTCGTCGATGACCTTTCGCGTGAAGTCGTTCATCGATACGGTCATCTACCGCCTTGGTGACGCCATGGGCGGCCTCACCGTGCTGATCTTTGCGGCCATTCTTGGCGTGAGCCCGGTGCAGCTCGCGTGGATCTCACTGGCGCTCCTCATCGCCTGGTTCTGGGCCGCTGCCGTCGCACGTCGTCAGTATGTCGAGAACCTTCGCGAGAGCATCCATCAGCATCGCGTCGACACGGAGCGCGCGAATGCGCCGCTCATCGAACGCGCCGCGGCGGATATGATTGCCGCGAAGCTCAAGGGCGAGCCGGCAGAAATCCTCTATGCCCTGAGCTGGTTCGAGATGGCGCGGGATTCCAACGTTCATCCCGCAGTTCGTGGTCTTCTCAAACACGAATCCGGCGAGGTTCGTCAGCGCGCGTTGCGGCTCTTGTCTCGTGCCGGGGATATCGAGGTCCGCCACGACGTCGAACGCCTTCTGTACGATCCACATCTGGAAGTTCGCACCGAGGCGCTGCTCTATCTCGCCGAACACGCGCACATCGATCCACTCGAGCGCATCGAGCAGCTCGGCGACTTTCCGGATTTCTCGCTGCGCGCCGCGATGACCGCGTTTCTGGCGCGGCCCGGACCGGCGCAGAATCTCGAGGCGGCTCACGCGATTCTTGGCGCGATGGTGACCGATACCGGACCGGAAGGCCGCCGCGTCCGTATTGAAGCGGCGCGACTCATCGGGTTACTGCCGGATGTGTTCGATCGTGATCTCGGCATGCTGCTGGACGACCCGGACCCCGAAGTGGCGAGCGCCGCCGTTCGTGCGGTGGCGCGCCTTCGCAAGAAGGCGTTGGTTGGTCGCGTAATCGAACGTTTGCACGAGCCTGAAATCACGGAAGAAGCGGTCGGCGCGCTTGCCAGTTTTGGCGACGCCATTGTCGGCACGCTGCGAGATGCGCTCGTCGATGCCAATGTGCCGCTCGACACACGCCGCGAAATTCCCGCCGTGCTGCAGGCGATTGATACTCGTGCGGCTCACTTCGCGTTGATGGAATGCGTGCTCGAAGGCGACGCGGTGACCAGGCACCGCGTGATCACCGCGCTCAACAAGCTGGAACAGCAGCATCCGGATCGGCGGCTCGATCGGAAGACGCTGGAAACGCTCCTCGCCGCCGAGGTGATCGGCCACTACCGCTCGTACCAGGTGCTTGCGGCGCTGGACCCAAGGGGCAAGCGCCAATCGGGCACCATGGCGCAGCAGGTGAAGGACGGACTGCAGCGTGAGGCCGAGCGGATTTTCCGGCTGTTGAAAATGATGTATCCCAACCACGACATGCACAGCGCGTACGTGGGACTGCAGTCCGCCGATCCTGTCGTGCACGACAACGCCGTGGAGTTTCTCGAAGCGGTGCTGACGCCGCAGCTGCGCGCGCACATCATTCCGTTGTTCGATCGCAATGTCAGCGTTGCGGAGCGCGCGCAGCTCGCGACGCGGGTGATTGACGCGCCGGTGGTCGCAGCGCCCTAGTAGTACTAGTGGCGCGTAACAGCTGCTACGAGCCACTAGGTCACTACTCTGGGAGGATCGCCTCCGCGGCCGGCGAGTCGGGCCACACCGGTATCGGCGCAGCTGTATACCCCGCGTGCGCAAGACGTGACTGGAAGAGTGCGATCTCGGTTGCCGCAAACAGCAGCCGCACCGACACGCGCAGAGCGATATACAGTTGTCCGATCAAGAAGCCAAGCCATGCGGTGATGCCGCCGCCCGCTCCCGGCACGACGACGCCGTACGCTGCGACGACGAGCAGAAAGATCAACACGTCGAGAAAGTAGAGGGCAGCCGCAGCTCGCGTGTTTCCGATCAGAAATCGAGTGGCCGAGGTGAGCGCTCCGATCGCGCTTCGTCGATCTTCAACCACCATCCGGACCTTCGCGTAGTCGAACAGCACGTTCACCGCTGCGACGATCACGCCGAACACGGCATAGAGCAGGACTCGATACATCAGCGCGGTGCGTTCCACGGTCACGTCGCGCGTCACGCGTGGATACAGCTCATCGAACAGCCACGCGTGAACGACGATGAACAGCCACCAGTACACCGGCGCGGCAATGACCGCAAGGCGCAGGAAGCGAAAGAAGTAAAGCCCACACGCCGCAAAGAACCCGTAACTGCCGATCCGCCGATCGCGCGCGAGACGATCCAGCACGCCGCCCGTCACAAACATCGACATCAGGATGTGTGCGCTCAGTACGGCGAGGATGACGGGTGGCACCCGCTGGGCATCGGCAAGAGCGCCAACGTTTTTCAGCACGGCGGCAAAGCCGAGAATGGCGGGTACAAACGTCTGGCCGACGCCCACGGCCTGCGCAAGGAACTCGTTCCACCAATCGAAATTGACGCCGGCGGCGGCACTGTCTGCCGCAAGGCTCGATCCCAGATGCGCCGCGAGCTGGCCGCGCAGCGTGAGCGCAAGCGGCCAGGCGAGGAGGAAGGATGTGAGCCAGAGGCCCGCGACGAGCGTGGGCGCGCGCCTCACGCGGGAGCAACCGTCGCTGAAGGCGTTGCCGACGGTCATACGAAAAACGACCAGGTGAGCATCAGGTCCTGGAGCCACACCATCCATTTCAGCGACCACTTGGTCGCGGCTTCCTTTGTCTTGGGCTCGAGTGTCCGGCTGTTGTTCGTGTAATTCACGTCGAGCAACAGGACGCGCTCGGGATCGATCTGGGCGGTGCGTGCCCGCTGCGGCCGCTCGTACGTGAATGCCTTCCATCGATCGCGGCCGTCCCACTTCTCGCGGACCTGCGCGCCGTCTTCGAAGGTGACGAGGAGGTCGACGGGGAACAACGCTTCGCCAAGCCGCCGTACGATGACCGTTGTGCGGTAAACCGTCTCTGACGTCGCGTCCCGAAACTTCGGCTCGGGGAGCGAGTTGTCAAAGCCAAGCGCATGAACACGTTCGCTCCCAAGGCTGTCCACTGCGTAGTCGAACGTATTCGAGCTGCGGTACACCTGATCGAAAAACCAGGTGAGATCCTGACCGCTCACCTCGTTGGCAATCGCGAAAAAATCATCGGGCCGCGGATGGCGGAATTTCCAGCGCTCGAAATGCGTCGACAGGATCCGCTGCAGCGTCGTCCATCCAAGGTATCGCTCGAGCGTGTTGAGCCAGAGCGCGGTCTTCGCGTAGGTGATCCACCAGTGGGTCACAGGATGATAGCGAAACGTCGGATGGTCCTCAGGATCGGATTCGGCCGCGCGCCGGTACTCGTTGAGATAGTTGCCGTCCGACTCTCGCTTGAGTGGGATATCGCGGAACTGCCACGGCAGGAACCCGCCGAAAAAGCGCTCGACGTGGTAGTCAGGCCGAAACGCGGTCTCCAGAACGCGTGCTTCCGAAAACTGGTTGAGTCCTTCGTCCATCCACGCGTGTTCGAATTCGTTGTTACCGACGAGTGCGTACCAGAACTGATGGCCCGCTTCATGGACGACGACGGCTTCAGGGCTGTTCGACTGCCGGGGACTGAAGAGACGCGTGCCGGCCGTGAAAAGCGTCGGGTATTCCATGCCTCCCGCCCCGCTCTGATACGCGGGGTCGATCACCGTGATGTGGTCGTACGGATAGGCGCCGTACCACTCGCCGTAATACCGCAGCGTCGCAATCGTTGCGGCGAAGTGTCGATCCTCCTGCCCGCGATGCTCCGGCTGCATCAACAGGCGGATATCGACGGCAGGCAAGCCTTGATGGACGAACTTCTGCCGATGCTCGACGTAGTCCGGGCTTGTCGTCCACGCAAAGTCATGCACATCGTCCTGGACGTAACGATGCGTGGTGGTGCCGTCGGCATTGTCGGTGCGCGACTGCTCCGTACCCGTGGCGCCGACGATCCAGCCGCGCGGTACTGTCATTCGTACGTCGTAACTGCCGTAATCAGAAAAGAACTCTGTGTGCGCGTGGAATTGATGCGCGGTCCAGCCCTTGTCCTCGAACACGGCGATTTTCGGGAACCACTGCGCGACGAAGTAGTAATTGCCGATCACGCCTGTGCGCGCGAAGGTTCGTGGCGCACGCGCTTTCCACTGCACCCGCAGCGCGATTTCGCCTCCGGGTGGAACCGGCGACGGCAGCGCGACGGCGGCAAGCGTCCGATCCTCCACATTCGCGTCGTCCGGCTGGACATACGCGAGGGCACCGATCAGATCGAGCCCAGGCGAGCCATCGGCATTTGCCAATGCAAGGCTTGTGATGGCCGTGTAAGACCAGTCGTCAGCCGGACGCTGCTTGGTATCGCCGGCAAATGCCGATTCTCGCATCCACGTGGATTGATTGCTCCGCCACGCGTTCCAGTAGAGATGCACGCGGAGCGAGTCGGCCGGCGCATGCCCGATGTTCCGCCAGCGGATGATCTCCGTACCGATGAACGTGTGTGTCGTGTGATCGAGTCGCACGTCAATTGAATAGTTCGCGTTACGTGGTGAGAGCGCCCCTGGCGCAGGCGTGTCGGATTGACGAGAGATGGCGGCGACAGATACCGAAGCGACGATAGGTGGGGGAGCAGGTGTCGGTTGCTGGGCCCCCGAGATGACTGTGGTGGCTGCTACGATGGCTGCGGCAAGTGCATGTTTTCTCGGCATCAGCCGTGCCGGGCCATCGTATACCGAGTTGAGTGAGGTCGGTTGAACCGCCGGTTATTTCACGCGCGCAGCGGGAACCGCCTGCGGGAAGTAGTCGAGAATCAATGCCGCGTCTCGATCGCGCAGGATGAGGTCGGTGCCGACCAGGCGGTACTCGAGTTCGTCGGGCAGCTGCGGCAACACCTCGAGGAAGCGCGGCGGCATGGTTGACATCGATGAGTCGAGTGGGTACCGCATATGGACCTGCGGCTTGCTCTTTATTGTCGGGTCGTCCACGATGGTGACGAGTAAGTCGTCGGCATCGTTTCCCTCGAGTGCTCGGCGAAGCCGTTCGGCGAAAATGCGCCGCGCCGCTGGATCGAAAAAATCTCCCTGGCGTGCCTGTGGGCGCGCCCGCTGAACGGCGACCGCCAGCGTGTCCGACGCTGCACGAATTTTCGCAACGTCCTTCGTCACCTCGAACGGTGGGACTTCAGCCCTGAGCTTTCGCTCCAATGTCATGTACGAGTCGATGGCTTGCCGGAACTGTCGCAGCGCGAGCTCATCTGAAGGGTTGGAGGATTTCGCTGGCACGGTGCTCTGCAAAAGTGCCGATGGCGCAACTTCACCCGCAGCGGCGCTAATTGTGGCTACGGTCAGGATGAGCAGGACGCTGCAGATTTGCCGTGTCATTTCTCCCTCGTGTGAGGCGGACATCAAATCCCGCTCCTCCTAGCATTGCGAATGTCGTTCCACGATATCTTAAGCGTTCGATGCCGCCCATAAACTCGGTGTAACCGCAGCTCGTCGGTGAACGAACGGCATGCGATTCGTGAACACCGCTATAATCGTGCGCTCGTCTTCCCAAAGGGAAACATGGCCATAAACGTGCTGTTTTACGGCCTCGGGCCAATCGGCGCCGCTGTTGCCCGCCAGGTCGCGAGCCGTCAAGGCTTCAAGGTTGTCGGCGGCATCGACATCGACCCGGCCAAGTCCGGCCGCGATGTCGGCGATGTGATCGGGCTTGGCAAGAGACTCAATGTCCGTGTCGTCGACGATGCTGCTTTTGCGCTGAAATCGTCAAAGGCCGACGTTGTCGTCCTCTGCACAAGCTCCTCGCTGAAAAAGGTGTTGCCGCAAGTCGAGGCCGTTCTCGCTGCGCGTAAACCCATCGTCAGCACCACGGAGGAGCTCTCGTACCCCGTTGGAAAGAACCGCTCATTGGCGAAGCGCATCGACGACCTCGCGAAGAAGGCAAAGGTGGCGGTGCTCGGCACTGGCGTCAACCCGGGCTTCACGATGGACGCTCTGCCGATTATGTTGACCGGCGTGTGCGAACGCGTCGACAGCCTGCGTGTCGATCGGGTGCAGGACGCGCGCAGTCGCCGGCTGCCGTTTCAGTTGAAGATCGGAGCCGGGTTGACGACCGAGCAGTTTCAGCAGAAGGTCGACGACCACAGCGTGCGCCATGTCGGGCTGACCGAGTCGGTGACGATGATCGCGGATGCACTCGGATGGAAGCTGGACAAGATTACCGACGAGATTCAGCCGAAGATTGCCGGCTCGACCGTGCAGAGCGAGTATCTCGTGGTGGATGCGGGATACGTCTGCGGCATCATTCAGGACGGCGTCGGATGGAAGAACGGCAAGCCGCTCATCACGCTGCACATGGAAGCCTATCTCGGTGCGGCGGAAAGCTACGACGCCGTTACGATCGAGGGCAACCCCCGCATTCATCAGAAGATTAGCGGCGGCGTGCACGGCGATGTCGCAACAGCCTCGATCACAGTGAACTCGATTCCCAAAGTGCTGCAGTCCCCGCCTGGCCTCCGGACGATGCGAGACATGATGCTGCCGTCGTGGTTCAACGCGAGGTAACTCCTCGTTTCCTTTCCATTCACAGCCACGCTCCGTCTAAAGCCATAGCAACAGGTCGCGGCGGGCGAACGGGCCGCGCGGCCGCGGAGGGACACCATGCTCAGGGATCTGCGTCATGCCGTTCGCGTGCTTCTGCATGCGAGGGGATGGACCGCAGTCGTTGTCCATTGGTCTCTTTGCCCTGATGTCGTACAGCGTCGCGCGCCGCACCAACGAAATTGGCATTCGCATGGCACTTGGGGCCGAACAGCGTCGAGTGCTCGGCATGGTGCTGCGCGAATCGATGGTGCTCGTGGCCGTCGGGGTGATGGTCGGACTTGCCATTGCGCTGGCGGCGGGGCGGCTCGTCGCCAGTCAACTGTTTGGCGTCGCCGCAACCGATCCGGCGTCGATGGTGATTGCGATTGCGGTGATGGTGCTGGTAGCCGGCGCCGCTGGCTTCCTGCCGGCGCGGCGCGCCTTACGTGTGGATCCGATGCTGGCACTCCGGTACGAGTAGGCTCATCGTTAGGTGCGGTTGCGCTCGAGCTCACTACTCACTTGTCCTGTACGGTAATGTGTTGCGCATGCGAATCCGTAACATCGTTGCAATGGTCGCTGTTTTTGCGGCGTGCGCCCTGTACGTTGCTGCGCAAACACCGGCTCAGCCAGCCGCGCAGCCGCCTCGTCCGCCTCTGACGCTGACAACGCCGGCGTTTCCCGACGGCGATCCCATTCCCGCGAAGTACACGCAGGCAGGCGAGCAGGTTTCACCAGCGCTCAATTGGACGAACGTGCCGCCCAACACCGCGAGCTTCGTGCTGAACATGCGTGATCCTGACGTGGCGCGCAATCGCGGCACGGAGGATCAAGTGCACTGGGTGGTTTGGAACATTCCCGGAACCGCGACAGGGCTGCCCGAGGGCGTGCCACAGGGGGCCGATCGGTCGGATGGCAGCCACCAGATCAGCGCGAGCGGCCCGATGTATCGCGGCCCTGGTGCGCCCGCCAATGGTCCGATGCATCACTACACCTTCGAGCTCTTCGCGCTCGACACCAAGCTGGACGTGCAACCTGGCGCCGACGCGTGGGCGACGCGCACCGCCGTGTTCAACGCGATGCAAGGGCACGTGCTCGGCAAAGCCGTGTACGTTGGCCTCTTCCGCCGGCCGCAGTAACGACGAACCGCGATCGATACGACATCTGCCATGACGCTGCGTGACGCACTGCTCAGAGAGTTCGATCTCGAGCTGCCTTTCACGCGACGGTCGCTCGAGCGCGTTCCGATCGACAAGTTCGCCTGGAAGCCGCACGACAAGTCGATGACACTTGGCTGGCTCGCAACATTTCTCGCACTTTGTCCGAGCTGGGGCGTGATGACGATCGAGAAGAGCGAATTCGATCCGGCCGCGGCGTCTGGAGGACGACGGCCGGATTTGCCGGAGACGTCTGCCGCGTTGCTCGCGCTCTTCGACGACAACTACGGAAAGTTCCGCGCAGCGCTGGCGGGGACCACAGACGAGCATCTACTCGAAGACTGGACGCTGAAAGCGAAGGGTGAGGTCTGGTTCACGCAGCCTCGCTGGCTCGTACTTCGGGAGTACATCCTGAATCACATCGTCCATCATCGCGCGCAGCTCGGTGTGTACTTGCGGCTGCACGGCATTGCCGTGCCGGCGATTTACAACGACTCCGCTCATGAAAAAGGAGGTGTGTTCAGATAGCTCATGACATCCGCTTGAATTCGAAATCGCCGGTCTCGGTGCCGACTCTGAAGGTGCCGCGTACGACGTCTCTCTCCAATGTGCCTTCAATGACAAATCTCGCGGGCGTCCCGTTAGGTGCCTGGGTGTTTCCTTCGAGCTTGAACGCGGCCGTCTTCGGATCAAACGTCCCGTCCTCGATCGAGGAACGCTGCTCCAGTCCTTGACCCTGCCGCCAGATCGCAGTCCCGGAAACGGCCGATTTGCCGTCGAACGCGAGCTCCAGGAATACTTTTCCGTCGCTTCCCCACTTGCCGGAAAGCGAAGCCTTGCCCGTGTCGCTCGATTGCGTTGTGAGTCTCGGCGTTGAGGATCGAAGCGGAGCCAACTGCCACCCGGTGTTGAGCCACCGTCCGTTCTGTTGAACGAAAACTTCGGTCGCAACGCCCCGTTGCGTGTCGGTGTTGCCGTCCTTCGTCAGGTCCAATTCGTACGTCGTATAGAGAATCACGGTGTTGCCGTACGCCTGGAATTCAGTGCGTGGAAACTCGAGGCGTGTCAACTTCGCACCCGATCTTGCAAAGTCGCGTGACCCTTCGAGATTCGACGTGTGTGTGCCGAAGGTGTCCGAGTCGGGCTCGATCGTGATCAACTCAGGCGGCACCAGCTTCGACAGCGCATCAACGTCACCCGCGAACCATGCGCGCCATACCGCTTCGCGCGCCTTCAGCACCGCTGCCCGGTCCGACGTACCCATTTGTCGTCGCTGCGACATGAGGTGGCCAATTTCGTCAGGATGCAACGAGGTATTCGACGCCACCTGAATCCATCCCTTCGGACCTTTGTGGAAGACGTCGACAAGGGTCAGCTTCTGCGTGCCCTTCTGCGTACCGTTGACGACATCCAGATCCATGACGAAAGACGCAACCCCAACGTCGCCGTAGAACACGACATCGAAGTCGGAGATTTTGAAGCCGACCATCCCCTGGCCCTTCGGCGTTCCGGGCTCGAACGTCGCTTCGTTCATGTACCCGTCAACGCCGCGAATCACGTGCCCCGACCAGGGCGTAAAGCCCCGCCAATCTTTCCCATGAGTCGCCTCGAGCGTCTTGAGGTCCTTATCGACAAACGCCTGTGAGATCTTTTCGATCTCTGCTCGGATGGCGGCGGCGTCCGCCGATCTGTCAGGTGGGGTGCTTTGGCCGGAAAGCGTTGGCTGATTGAGGAGCACAAGCGGAAGACAGCCGATGAGGAATGCGAAATGGATGCGCATCGATCCACCTCCCGGGCGCGTGACGAATCAGAATACACGCGGCAGTCGCGAGTCTGTCTTATAGTTCGGCACAGAAGCAAGAGCTCAGGAGGGGCGTCGCAACGCAATGATGAATCTGTGGTCATCACGCGACGATGGACGGAATGCTCAAGGAGGTCGCCAAGAAACTCGGCGATGAGCCGGACCTCAAGTGACGTATCATGGCCGCCTCTCAAATGCGCACCATCAAAACACAATTCATCGTTCTGCTCCTGGCGGTCGTCCTGGTGCCGTCGCCAATGTCGGCACAGCCCCCGGCAACTCAGCCGTATCCGCTGCTGTTTGTTCACGGGTTTTGCGGGAGCGTAGAGGCCTGGACCACGATGACGACCGCCCTCCGTATGGGCAACCCCTCGCGCTACGGCACGACGGTATCTCGCGTGTACTTCGACACCAACGAGGTGTGGCTGCATGAGGGCACGACCGCACGCCGCGCCCGCGATGTCTTTCCGGCGCCGGATCCGACGCGGAGGATCTTTGCCATCGAGTTCCGCGGACTCACCGGCAGCTTCGAGCCGCTCGACGTGGCGCAGGTGCCTATCGCGGCGAAGGCGATTGAGCTGAAACAGGTGATCGATGAGATCAAACGAATCACCGGACAATCGAAAGTTATCGTCGTCGGGCACAGCATGGGCGGACTTGTCGCGCGCTGGTATATCGAGCGCGGCGCGGGCACGCGCGGCTACGAAAGCGACGTCGCCGCGCTTGCCACGATCGACACGCCTCACCTGGGAGCGAGTGTCGCGACGTTCACACCGTTCGATGCGTTCACGGACTGTCTGCTCCTGCCCTCCGTCAACAAGGCCGAATTGATTCCAGGTTCCGCGACGCTGACGACACTCAATACGACGCCGTGGCGTGTCGACACACCCGCTGCATCGATTGCATCGTGGCAGAGCGAGTTCCCGAACGTGAAAACCGATGCGGTCGTCGACTACAACAGCCAGAATCTGCTTTCTGTGTATCCGCAGCTTGCTGGAACGAGCGTGTTTCTGCTCGACAACCCGATCTCGCTCGGCCCCTTTCGAACGATTCTGCACATTCTTGTGCACCAGCATCCGCAGACTATTGGCTTGGTCAATCTCATCGTGGCAGCTGCCGATCGACTGCAGCCGACGACGCCGGCGCCGGGCGCCCCGCAACTGACGGCGATCGCGGACGGCAGCGGTGTGGTGACGCTGCGATGGACGCCTGCGGCAACCGGCGGCGCGCCGCTGCTTTACGTGCTGCGCGGCACTTATCGTGATCCAGTGGGGCGGGCGATCGCGTTCGACTTTCCCGTCGGCAACACCATGAGCATCATCGTGCCGCCCAACTTATTCGGCACGTTTACTGTGCGCGTGTACGGACGCAACGCCGCAGGGGAGGGCCCGTCGTCCAACGAAGTGACGTTCGCAATTGCGACGCCCTAGTGTCGGGACGCTACCAGCCCGCGGTGAAGTTCGGTCGCTACTTGGGAAAGATGATCGGCAGCACGGCGTCGGTTGTGTAGACGCAGCGATCGTTGTGCCCGCATTCGGGAACAATCTGAATCGCGTGCTTCGCCCCGAGCTGCTCGTTGACGAACTTGACGAAGGCTTCGCCGCGCGCGCGGCGAGTGGCTCCTTGCGCCATCGCGGGACACGACGAATCGAAGCCGCCAAGCGGCAGCGTGTCTACCTGACCGAGGAGGTACGTCGTCGGTCGTGACACGAGCTGTTCGATCAGTTGCTCCTCCGGCATCTTCACGGTGTATCCGGACGTCCGTTCTTGCATGCCGGCCGGCCAGCGGTTGTAGTTCTGACATCCTCCGTTGTCGAACGGTCCGTACGTGAATTTCGTGTGAGGCTTCTCCGTTTCCCACGCGCCTTTCGCGTTGTCCGGCGCCGCATCATCCGCCGGCAGGGGACGTGTGGCGGCGGGCCACGCGTAGCTCGAGGGATTGGCCACGACATACGTGACGGGTGTGCCGAGCGTGTCATGAACGCGGTTCGACATTTCGTATCGGGATACAAACTGCCCGCCCGCGGAGTGGCCTGCGACGACGATTGCGCGCAGGTTTGGGAAGACGGTCTTCCTCGCGAGCTTGCGCAGAATCTCGTCGACGAAATCAAACGACGAAAGCTCGGCGTTCGTCGCCGCGGCACCGCCAGAACGCCAACTGTCGCCGGTGCAGCTCCAGCCGACTTCGTTGGGCTGCAACGTGTCGTTGCACGCCGTAAATCGTGGAGCGATGACGATCGTGTCGTCGATCGCGCCGGCGAGAAACGCGGCTGCGGCGGCTGTGCTGAAGTAATGGTCGGCATTCCTGTTCGTGCCATGGACCATCACGAGCGCGCGGCCGATGCTCTTGTTCGGCGCGTCGAGCGAATAAGTTGTGTAGATCATCGAGCGCGCAGGTCCTTTTCCAAAGACCACCCACTCGGTGCACAGCGCCGTTGCGGTCGTGCATGCGGACGATGCTGCCGAGACGCCGTTTTGTATCGACAACAGGCACACGATGCCAGCCAGGAACATCGGGATTCGCATGTGCAGACGATAGCTCAACTGACGAAGCAACGGTAGAACCACGGCGGGGCTAACGCCCCGCCACTACACGATCCGGCCTCGATCGCGGCGCAGCGCGTAGTGGCCGGTCTTCAGCCCCGCCCGTGGTCGATGGCGGCGCCAGCATGTAGTGGCGGGGCTTCAGCCCCGCCGGCCGGCGATCGGGGCAGAGCCGAAAGAATCAAATCGGCGTCTAATACGCGATCCCGCCTCTCACGCGAACAATTCCGCTGAAGGCCTCGTGCACATGCGCGGCACTGCTCACGGCGCTCGCGGTGTCGGCAGCTCGCGCGCAGGAGAGGCCACTCGGCATTGCCACGCCAGGGGAACCGGCCGCAGACGCCAAAGCCAACAAAATCCTTCACGCGCTGCGCGTGAACGCCACACCTCCCCGCATCGACGGTCAGCTCGACGACGAAGCGTGGCTGCGAGCGGAATCCGCTGACGAATTCGTCCAATGGGAGCCCGACAACATGGCGCCGTTGAGCGAGCGTACGGCAGTGCAGGTGGCATACGACGACCGGTATGTCTACGTCGCCGTCCGTTGCTACGACCGCGAGCCCTCAGGCATAAGAGGACCGCTCGGACGCCGCGACGACTCGCGAGGCGGACCGACGGACTTGATCGGCGTGGGATTCGACCCTCGTCACGACCATCAAACCGGCTACGTGTTCGTGACGAATCCCGCGGGCGTTCAGAACGACTACTTCTTTTTCAACGACGACAACAACGATCGTGACTACGACGCCGTCTGGGAGGTGCGCACCAGCCGCAGCGGCGAGGGATGGGTGGCCGAATACAGGATTCCGTTTTCGCAGATGCGATTCGATCGTCCGGCAGATGGTGAAACCGTCTGGGGCTTCACTGTGCGCCGTGACATTTATCGAAAGGGGGAGTTTGGCGAATGGACCGCGAAACCACGCGGCGAGCGGGGTGAGGTGTCGCGCTGGGGCCACCTGGTATTCGCGGACGCGCTCGTTCCGCCGCGCCGCATAGAGGTGCTGCCATACGCG
>WNFU01002504.1_pt1 | contig 37490 bp, 30 predicted proteins | sample 5400121 | NCBI WGS metagenome assembly WNFU01 (sample SAMN13153360, study PRJNA577476) | soil metagenome | isolation source: 100 cm soil or saprolite under grassland replicate 1 | place: USA:California | collected 2016-06-15
GTGATCGTTGGGGAGATCCTGGGGGCGCGCCATCCAAATGTAAGTGTGGAATTTCCGCATCCGACGATGGACACTTCGTGAGTGTGAGAAGGATGGCGGTTGTTCCAACGAGGATCTGAAGAGGTCGAGATGGCTGACAGGGAGCGGTGTGTTTGATGATCTCCAGTAGCGTGTGATCCAATGGTCGGCCACCTCCCACCAGATGAAAAATGGAAGGGAGCACGCAGCCGAATCGTCGACGTTGCCCATCATGAAGCCGGCCAGAGAGGAGTGCAGGCCAATCTCTGGTCTATCGCAGAGCGCCTAATCGCCAATCAAACCCCATAGCCAAGCCCGCGGTTTAGTTCAATCAATTGTATGCGCAGGGCTCAGGAACGGTGCGCTCAGTTACTGCCAAGACGTGACCTGAGCCCTGCGCATACAATCCTCTTCATTATGCCGCATGCGGCATAATGTCCTTTTGCTAAAAGAACCCCTGCATGGTTTCCTCTCTTTCCTGATATCTGGCGCCGTGACCGTGCCCGACGCATTGCGGTTCGTTTGAGATTTGCCCGACCCATGGCAACCATCCTTACGAAAATGGGCCATTTCAATTTATTACCTCTGGAAGACCGCCAGAAGTGACTGATCTGAAAGAACCTATAGCCAATCCCAGAAGTTCCTACGATTGCGTTGAGCGGTGATTAACCTGCTGCTTCAAGATTGCTGATTGAAATGGCCCATTTTTGTGCTTTTGGTTGCCATGGGTCTTCTAAATGGAAAATGGGGACTGATCGATAAGACCGGAAAGATTCTCTTCCAGACCAAGTTCATCCTGATGCATGAATTTCGGGGTGGTCTGGCACAGGTCTCCGAAGGTGAAGATTTACCGTCCACAAAAATCGGATATATTGACACAGCAGGGAATCTGGTTTGGCAACCCTCAAAATAAGCATCAGGCGACGTCTTGACGGATTACCTCTTACCGCCAGGCGGTAAGTTTCCCGCCGTGGCGAGCCGCCGGCCACCAGCGAACAATGATCGAAACGCCGCCGCGCCCGAAGACGCGCAGCACGACACAGCTCCAGCGGTTATTGACGCTCGGCGGCTCGATCACGCCGACGCGGTCGCGGTAAGCGCGTGGGATTTCGACGCGTCCGCTCCATTGATACAGCTTCGGACCGATCCTGGCTGAATCATCGTGGTCGTTGTCTCTGTCCTCTCGATCCTCCTCGTCTCGGTTCGGAGGATCGGGCAGGCGGCGACGATTGTACGAGTCGTTGTCACGTCTGCGGTTCGGAGCATAACCATCGTCGCGATCCGAATCACGATTCATATTGTCGCTCTGTCTATGATTCGAGTCGCCGTTCGCAGAGTCGTTCTCGCGCTGATGCGCGCCTCCATTGTGTTCTTTGTCAGGCCCTTGAGAAGGATCAGGCTCGCTATCCAATTGCGGTGCGCGGTTGGCGGCGATCTCCGGCGACGGCGCGGGCGGCATTTGAGGCCGCGCGCCGGGCGGGATCGGGGCCGGAGCCGGCGACGGCGTCGGAGGAACCGCCACGGCTTTGTTGTTGGGCGCCGTTGAATTCGCCGCTTGAGGTTGTCGAGTGGAATCAGCCGCCGCTTGAGCGCCCGGGGTTGAAGCGCCGGCGCCGTTGTTATTCTGCGATGACGCGCCCGCCGCCAGTTCCAGCGAATCGGCGTCGCTGCCGACGGCGGGAGTGGCTTCGGGCGATGGCGACGCCGCCGCGACGACGTTCGCCGACACGTCAACGGCATTGCTCCTCGACGAGGCTGAAGGCCATCCGAAAAGAACCGCCGCCGTGACGACGGCGATGAGCGTGGCCGCCGCCCCGACGACGAATCTTCGCCGCCGCCTTCTGATGAGCCTCAAATCCGATTCGGCCGTTTCCTCATTTTCGACGGGATCTACGGAAGGCGCGATTCCGTTTCCAGATTCATATTGATCTTCGGCCTCCGGATTTGTGACGGCCAGCGGTATGAGAATCTGATTTGACGACTTTCGTAGCTCCTCACTCAACTCCTCGGCGCTTTGTTGCCGGTCGGCGGGGTTCTTGGCCAGCGCCCGGAGGATCGTCTTTTCCACGGCGACAGAGATCGCGGGATTGATCAAACGCGGAGGCATCGGTTCGGATTGAATCTGTTTCAGCGCGACCTCGGTTGGCGTGCGCCCATTGAACGGACGTCGCCCCGTCGCCATTTCGTAAAGTACGACGCCGAGCGAGTAGATGTCGCTGCGGTGATCGACCGGGTGGCTGGCGCACTGTTCAGGCGAGGCGTAGGCGACCGTCCCGGCGAGCGCCGAATGCTGCGTGAACGGGGGCGCCCCGGGAGGCTGCGGGAATTTTGCGATTCCGAAATCGATCAGTTTAATTGCGCAATCCGCAATCATGATGTTTCTCGGATTGATGTCGCGATGTACGATGCCGCGCGCATGGACCTCGATGAGCGCCGAAGCGACTTCGAGCGCTACGCCGACGGCCCTCGACAGTTCGAAGGCGCCGTTGCGGTCTATCTCGTCGCGCAGCGTGTGCCCGCGTAGAAACTCCATCACCACGTAACGCAGATCATCGTTAATCATGCCCGTTCCCTCGAAGCGCACGATGTTCGGATGATCGATTGTGGCCAGCGTCTCGGCCTCGCGCCGCATTCGTTCGAGCGTCTCGTCCCAGTAGTCGCGCACACGGGCCGCGTCCATGGCGTAGTTCATTGCGCGGACGACCAGTTGGGCCGGGTCGCTGAACTTGATCGCGACGACGCTGTCGCTCTCCAGGTCGGTCGCGGCGAAGATCGTCGAAAGTCCTCCCTGGCCGAGGCGACGGTAGATGCGATAACGCCCGTCGATTGTCAGGCTAATCAGATCATCGAAATTCGGCTCGTGGGCCTGAGCGCAATGAGGACAGAAGGCGGCGAACGCCGGAAGTTCACCAGAACAGCGCGAGCACAAATTCATAACTCTACTCCCTCTGGTCGTAAAGTTCGTCGAATGGGGATTTCAAAAGGGTGGGCAGAGTATAGGTGAAAAGGGGAGTAAGCGCCAGATAGGATTGCGGATTGCGGATTGTGGATTGCAAAATGACCAATCGTGATTCGCATTCACAGGGTACCGACGTCTCAAATCATTGAATGGTATGAAATCATCGCTCGCCAATCCTCATCAATCCGCAATCCGCAATCTCACTACTTCTTCCCGCCAGCCATTTGGGAGTCTATCGAAGCGGAGCCGCCGCCGTGAACCAGCAGGGCCGCCGCCATGCCGAGCAGCGCCAGTGGATATTCAAAGCCGCCGGCGTTTATGAAAAAACCAGACTTCCAATGCACGCCCAGGATCGCGGTGATCATCACACAGGAGATGAAGAACGCGCCGATTCGCGTGTACAGCCCGATTATCACCATCGCCCCACCGACCAACTCCGACACGGCCGCCGCGCCCATCCATAGCCACGACGGGCGCATCTCTTGGAACGGCGCGGCTTGATTGGTCCACTGGTTGAAACCCGGCCCGCCCCACCAGCCGAAAACTTTCTGCGCGCCGTGAGCGAACATGATTGTTCCGAGGGCGAGACGTACCAGCAACATCCCCCAATTTTCAGAAGTCTTGATCAAACCTCCTGACATTTTTGAACTCCTCCGAAAAGCAGTTCGTAGTCCCGCCTTTAGGCGGAAGCGTCAGCCACAGATCCATTCCGTGAGGCCAAACGCCTCTGCCTAAAGGCGGGACTACGAACTGCGCTTTTCATTAGTTTCGGCCCCAACGGGGCGAAGTGTTTATGGTCTGTAAATTAGATTCGGGGCGACAGTTCATGTTCGATCCGAACCGTTGCGGCGGATTTTAGCGGATCGCTTCGTAGAAGTCAGCGTGTGCGCAGCGTTTCAATTGCGCTGTGATTCAAACAAATAGCGGGGGTTAACAGTTATCCCAACTGTTAAGTATCCGTATACTTACTTGATTGTTTCTCTACTCGGCCATAAAGTCATCAATGAGGCTCCCATACAATAAGGCTCCCATACAAAGCTTCCCTAAATCTTACTGACAGTTGAAGTGACTTCTATGTCTCGCCTGGTCTCGAGGCTGGGGGCTCCACAAGCAGGGCCGCTAGCCTGACCGCGAGGGATGGCGTGGATATCTAAATCCATGCCATCCCTCGCGGTCGAGCCAGCGGCCACTCTCTTCTTCTTGCAGTCTGAGAATACATGAGCTGATAGAAATTCGAAGACAACTATAGAAAGGGGAATCTTGTGTTGCAAATCATATTGTTATTGTCGTCGTCCGCGCCATTTACATCGTCTGCGTTGTCTGCAAGCGTCGTGCCACAGGTTCCGGCCTGGGCGCCGAACACGGCTTATGCGGTCGGAGCGCAAGTAACCTATCAGGGGGTCTTGTATCAGTGCCGGCAGGCGCACACTTCACTCGTGACCTGGGAGCCGCCGAACACGCCCGCGCTCTGGCTCGTGGTAACCGGAGGTGGAGGGGACACGCAGGCGCCGTCGGCGCCCACGAACTTGCGTGTAACCGGCGTAACGGCCTCGAGTGTGTCGCTCGCCTGGAACGCGTCCACTGATAATGTAGGCGTGACTCGGTATGACGTGTTGCGCGACGGCGCGGTTGTCGGCGGCGGCGGCGCGACTAGCTTTACAGTGACTGGTCTTGCGTCCGACACGAGTTTCACGTTCACCGTGCGGGCCAGAGACGCGGCAGGCAATGTGTCCGCCGCGAGCAATCAGGTCACGACGCGAACGCAGTCCGGCGCCGATACGCAGGCCCCGATGACCAACCTGACGGTGACCGGGCTCGCGCCGGCGACAAGTTTTACCTTCCGGGTGAGGGCGAAAGACGCGGCGGGCAACGTGTCCGCTTTTAGTAACCAGGTCACGGCGACGACGCAACCGGGCGGAGGCGGAGGCGGAGGCCAGATTCCCAAGAGAGTTCTGGTCGGGTACTGGCATAACTTCGATAACGGCTCAGGCTTCATCAGGCTCCGAGACGTCTCCAGAGATTTCGACGTCATCGACGTGGCGTTCGGCGAGCCGGCGCCCGGCAGTCGTTCGACGATTCAATTCATTCCAGACGTGCGGACCTCCGCCGCCGAGATCCAGGCCGACATCGCGCAACTGAAGAGTGAAGGGAAGAAAGTCCTGCTGTCGTTAGGCGGCGCCAACGGCCAGGTGGAGTTGCCGACTGAGACGGATCGCCAGAACTTCATCAACTCGGTCAGCAATCTGATGACTCAATACGGGTTCAACGGGATCGACATCGACCTCGAAGGAGGTTCCGTCGCGCTGAACGGGGGAGACGTGGATTTCAGGAATCCCACGACTCCGAAGATCAGGAACCTCATCTCGGCGACCAGAGCCATCGCCGATCGTTTCGGTCCTGATTTCGTCCTCTCGATGGCGCCCGAGACATTCTTCGTTCAGGTAGGGTTTCAAGCCTATGGCAATGCGGCCGGCGCTTATTTGCCGGTCATTCATGGGCTGAGAGACAAGCTGACCTTTATCCACGTGCAGCATTACAACACGGGCACTGTGGCGGCGCTCGACGGCCAGGTTTACGCGTCGGGCACGGCCGATTTCCAGGTGGCGATGGCGGAGATGCTGCTGCAAGGCTTCCCGGTCGGCGGCAATCCGAATCTGTTCTTCCCGGCCCTGAGAGAAGATCAAGTGGCCATTGGATTGCCCGCTACTCCCCCGGCGGCAGGCAGCGGTTACACGCCGCCGGCGGAGATCGCGAAGGCGATCAATTACCTGGTCTTCGGCAGGTCTTATGGCGGTCGTTATATACTCCGGAAGCCGTCCGGGTATCCCAACTTCAGAGGGGTGATGACCTGGTCGATCAACTGGGACCGCTTTGCCAATTTCGGATTCTCTCGCGGGATTCGTCCTGTATTGAATGGCTTGCCTTAGGGCGGTTTTCACATCGGTGTACGGGTTAATAGAACGCGGATGACACAGATAGAGCGGATTGACGCGGATCTTTTCCGGTTTTATCTGCGATGATCAGCCGCATCCGCGTCGCCCGCGTTCTATTGATGCGTTCTTTTCTGCGAACACCGATTGCTAATCCCGTATACGCGATTGAAATCCAATCTAAATCAAACCAGGTAACATTGGTACAGTACCGGGAGCGGTAGCGACCGGGCGCCGGCGGAGAGAGCGCTTCGACGGGTACCCGGTCGCTACCGCTCCCGGTACCGTACCGCCGCGTGTGCCAATGTTTTCTGGCCCGGAAATCAACCGGACGCCCGTCTTGGCGGAGCCGGAATGTTCCCCATATCCGATCCCAGAACGAGAAGATGATGGAATAATTGCTGTCGGTCTCGGCGCGCGCGCGCGAGTGATGCACGCGATGAATGGCCGGTGAGACAACCAGCGCGCGCAGCCACCGGTCCGCTTTCTCCGGAAAATTCACATTGCTGTGGTGAAACAGAATCACCGGCATCATCAGCGATTCATAAGCCAGTAATTGCAAGAGTGTGGCTCCCAGCAGCGGAATCACGGCTAGACGAAGCGCCGCTGAAATCAGCACCTCTCCGGTGTGAAATCTGATGGCAGTCGTGGCGTCCATCTCCGGGTCGCTGTGGTGTACACGGTGAAATCGCCAGAGGAAGCCGAATTTGTGGTTGGCGCGGTGCAGCAGATACAACCAGCCGTCAAACAGCAGGATGGCCGTGACAGTGGCGGTCGCCGGCGGTAGGCTCAACAGGTTCAGCAGTCCGAATCGACTCACTTCAGCCCACTTGGCGACATTGGCGATGAGCGGGGCGGCTAGCAGCGCCACCGCCAGCACATTGAGCGCCCCCAGCGTCATGTTCCGCGCCACATGCGTCATGCGGCGCCTTCGATTACCCGCCGCGGGGAGCCAACTCTCAAGCGTCAGCATCAAAATGAGGCCACAGGCGGTCACTAACGTCGGAAGATAATCACGGTTGTTCATCGGGAGATTTCTCCATGCGCCATTAATGGGACAGACTTCAGTCCGTCCCCTTTATGTGACGGACAGACTAAAGTCTGTCTCACTTTAAAGTTGCAATTACGGCGCCGAAAAAGGGCGCGCTGGAGGCCGAAACGCCTATCGGTTTTGCGCGAAGGCTTACTTTCAGCTTAGACCCTTTGAACAGTACCGCGCGCGTAAGCAAGCGGCCGACCAATGCGCCCGCCGCTTGCTTATGCGCGTGATGCCGTAATGGTGTCCCAATGTTGCGTGGCTCGATATAGGAAACACTCACCTATTCAAAATCTGAGTGAGTAATTCAAACGCACGCCGCGCCCGGCCTCTGGCGCAAAGTCTTTGATGAACGACAAGTGATTGCGGTACAACCTGTCGCCCAAGTTATACCCGCCGACCGAAAAAATGTGCGCCACGCGGCCGGTCATAAATGTGTAAGAAGCGTTGAGATTGAAGACGGCGTAGCCGGCGGTCGGTGTCTCGTTGTCGAAAACGCGGTCCTGCCGGTTTGCCAGAATCAACTCCGGAACGCGCCTCCGAGCGACGCCAATCCGGCGACGGTCTGGCCCACAACGCCGGCCACTTCTCCGGTGTGGGCGAATCGCAGGAACGAGAGCAATTTCCGTCCCGTGGTATAAGCGGAATAATTTCATGTGGAGGAAGTCCTCAATTAAAGTGATTCAAACGTCCGCCCAACGGCGTAGCTCTCGGCGCACACTACGCCCATGACACGCGGCCAGCCTCCGCACAATGCCGCCGCGTGCCTCGACTCAACACAATTCACTCGCCGCGTGTCGTGAATCGCCTCAGAATCTGGCCGTTAACCCGACGCGAATTGCGCGAGGATATCCGGGCGAGATGTTGGTATTGCTATCCGCGTTGACGAAATACTTTTTGTCGAAAAGGTTCTCCACGTTCGCCTGCAGACGAATTCTCTCAGTGATGGAGAAAAATACCGCCACGTCCGCTCGGGTATAAGCTGGTAACGTAATCGTGTTGTCGATCGTGGCGAACATGTCGGACCGATGAATGACGCCCAGACCAACTCCCAGTCGTGAGAGGATCTGATAGTTATTCCATAATGAGAAGTTATGATGCGGCGTCTGGCCGACGATAGCGCCAGCCCGCGCGGTCGTAGTGGCGCTGGTCACAAACGCGTCTTGATAGGCATAGCCTCCTGCGATTCTCCAATCTCGCGTGACGCTTCCGCTCAATCCGAATTCGAACCCGTTGGTGCGCTGACTGCCGGTTTGCACGATTCTGGTGGGATCGTTGGGATCGATTGACCGCGTATTCGTACGGTCCAGTCGAAAGACCGCAGTCGTTAATGCGAGGAAGCGATTTACATCCCATTTGACGCCGGCCTCGTAGTTGTTGAACTTTTCCGGTTTGACTTGCTGCGTAATGGTCGTCAGCGAAGAGAACTGATCTCCGGAGCTTGGCAGGTAGGAGACGCTGTAATTGCCATAGACCGAGACCTGGGCGACTGGCTTGAAAATAATTCCAGCGCGCGGTGAGACCAGGCCGTCTACGCGGCTCAGCCGATCCCCGTTCCTATTGTTGAAATATTGCAGATCGAAGCGATCAAACCGAACCCCTGCGACTGCTTGAAAGTATCGGGAAAACTCGACCTGGTCCTGAACATAGGTCGCCGCGATTTGTGTCTTGAGATGATTGTCCGCGTCAGTCGCGCTCTGGCGGAAAGGCGCCGGAATGTTGATAGTGGGGTTGGCTAATGGCGCCGAGACGGATGTAGTAGCGTTGTTGAAAAAGCCCGTATTGCGGAAATTGTCCGTCAACTGAAGGCCGAATTCCGCGCCGCCTAGGAGCGTGTGCCGAATCCTGCCCGTCTTCGCCGCGTAAGTCACGTCAGTTTGATTGAACACATTCTGGCGCTGGGTGGCGTTATTGTAGGCGGTGAGCGTGACCTGAGTTTTATCCGCGCTCACGACGCCTGGCACGTAGTTCTGGTAAAACCTGTCATAGTCGCCGAATTGTGTGCGATTGCGAATTGTCCATTTAGAAGCCAGGTGTTCAACGGTCGCTGTCCCTAGATTCACATGCGCTTTCACGTGACTGTCGTCCGGATTGCCGAAGAAGGTAGAAATATCTATGTCCAGAGGTCTGCCTTGAAACGAAGAAATGCCGCGATCGGCGACACGGGTGTCGACGAAGCGCTCATAGCTGAATGTGAATTTGGTCTGTTTTGTGGCAGCGAACGTCAGAGTCGGATTAATGCCATACCGCTCCAAATCGACGCGATTCCGAAAGCTCTTGGAGTTTTCATACACACCATTTGCGCGGAAAGCCACTTTGTCGTTGAAGGACTGGTCAAAATCCATCGCGGCCCGTTTGTTGTTGAAGGAACCGGCCAGCAGCGAAATCTCGCGCAATGGCGAGAACCCCGCTTCCTTGGTCACTCGGTTGATCACGCCTCCGCCACCGCCGCGGCCGAAGATCATGGCGTTGGGACCTCTCAGCGCCTCCACGCGATCCAGGTTGTAGAGATCGCGATAATATTGAACGTCGTCCCTCACGCCGTTGAGGAAGAAGTCCGCCGACGAACTGTTACCCCGAAAGATGATCTGGTCACGATTATTCTCGCCCTGATGGGCGGTAATGCCGGGCACATAGCGAACCACGTCGCCAATGCTCAACATCTGTTGATCCTTGATCTGCTCTCGCGTCACGACAGTGATTGATTGCGGAACATCACGCAATGGCGCCAGGGTCTTGGCGCCGCTGGTGATGAGTGGCGCTTGATAAGTATTTGAATCGATCACCACAACCGTGTCGCGCTGTGGGGCGATTTGCAAGGTGACCTCCAGAAATTCCGAGCCAGTGTTCTTAATGATCACCGTCCGTGGGGCTTCCAGAAAACCTTGCGCGATGATCTTGATCGTGTAGCCGCCGGGTTCGAGCGAAAGAGAAAACTCGCCGGACTGATCGGAAACCGTTGACGACCCGGCGCCGCGGCCTTCAGGAACCGCTGTAATTCGCGCGCCTGCGATGGGGGCGCCGGCGGGATCCGCTACCTTCCCTCTAAGCATTGGTTTTAGAGACTGCGCCTGTATGTGGCAGAGAAACGCTCCCGCGACCAAAACGGAGCTGAATAGCCGGAAAAAGCGGCTAGAGCTTGTTCCAAACGACATTTGAACTCTCCTGGTAAACTCAGATCGTAAAGTATCTGAGAGGTTAGTGAGATTAAGAATTTTGCGCCCCTCCCGCAGCCGGCATGGCCGGTGGCGTTTGAACTGTGAATAACGCCTCACGCTCGCGTTCTCGAGCTATCGCGCCGCCTGTTCGTTGTTGAATCGGATTCGAGGATTGCGAAATTCGATGACGCGAGTGACGACCTTGCCGTTCTCCGCTCGGAACATGCGCCGCGAGGCAGGGAACCAGACGCCGTCAACCAGCTTGTATTCGTCGGTGAACGTCTCGGCGCGTTTGACCGCGCCGCTCTTGGCGTCGAAGTAGGTGACGGTGAAATGGCGCGGCAGATTCTTGCCTTCGGGCGTTTTGGTCGTTTCCAGGACGTCGATGATGAAATGATCGGCGCCCATCGTGCGGTCGACTTCGGCGACCACGTTGTCGCGGACGCGGTAGTGCGATTTCATCTGATCGTTGATCGCGATGCGGCGACCTGCGGGTGAATTATCGTCTTCGGCGAAGGTGATCGGATGGCGCCCGTCTCCTTTGGAGAAGTCTCCGCCGCGACGGTGGGCGATAATGCTCATCGTCTGATCGTTGAGCCACCCCTTCGCCTCCTCATCAAGTCCTTCAACCTTTATCTCGGCGCTTTTGCCCGCCTCGTAATTGATCGAGCCTTTTGCGATCTTGCCGTTGTCGTTCAGAACCACATCGAATGTCACCCCGGCGAAGTTTGTGGGAAGGGTCTGGCTGGTCTCTCGCGCGGATTTGAGCATATTCCACGCCGCCGGATCGGCCTTTTGGGGTTCGGTTGTTGAATTGGTCGTCTGCGCCATTACGCTGATTGAAAACAGCGCCATGCAACAAGTTGAAAACATAACGCGCTTCATTTTCATAAAGTGTCTCCTTTTCTTGAATCCTCCGACGCGCTGCCAGAGATCAATCCTTATTCCGTTATCGTTCTCGGTGTTCACCAAATTCCATCCCTCCTTCTCGCTGCGCGTCGCTTGCGTATCAGTACCGCGAGCGATAGAGAGCGAGGACTGCCGAAGTTAAGTTGATTGCGGGGGCCGCGCTCGCTACCGCTCGCGGTACTGACCATGCGATCAATTGACGGGCGGCGCGGAACCCGGATTTACTTCACAAGTTTCGTGTCGTCCGGCTGAGGGCGCGAGGCGGGATGGCCTCCACGCCGCCCTTTGCGCTTTACCTGCGCTCCTGCGCCCACGTGAAGCGCATTCCGACGCGGAACGTGCGCCCCAACTCAGGGCGAAAGATCGGCAGCAATGTGCCCACATTCGGATCGCGGCTGTCGGTGAAGTTGTACACGGCGCCGAAAAACTCCAGGCCGCGATATCGGATTGAGGAAGCGAGAAAAAAAGCTGGCCTAAATCGGGCGCACGAAATCCGCGGCCATAGGAGGCGCGAATTCGCCAGAAATCCGTGACCCAGAGATTTAGGCCAGCCTTCGGCGAGACAGCCGAGCCGAAGATCGAATGGTTCAAACCCAATGTCACGGTCGCGTTACCTGGAAGCGCAGGCGTCCTCGCCAGCTCGGCGATGCGTACGCCCGCTATGGCCGCGTTGTCGTCTGTTTGTGCGAAGAGTGTCGGGGAAGTGATAAATAGAAAGGCCGTGACGATCAGCCAGAAGACCAACCGATCAAAGTAAGCAGGCAAGGACGCCTGCGCTCCCAAGAATAATCGAAGGCCGCGCCGCGAGTATGGAGCGCGAAGTGATTTCATTCGGGCTCTCCTTTCACGCCGAATCGCCATGATTCGGAAGTGATTTATTAGCGGTGGCGTGATAGGATTCGCCCGCACACCGCTCGCTATGTTGTCAGAAACTGACCGGGTTGGTTTGCTACGAAGCCTTCAGCGCTGCAACGCTGAAGGCTTTTATTTTTTAGATTGATTAAGAAGTTGATCGAACATATGAATCATCTGAACAGCGGGCATTTTTTGCACGCCTTGCCTTTCTTCTTATAACTCTTGCAACACTTCGACTTCTTACTCATTGACGTTCTCCAAAATTGCTCAGAATCGGTTATTGATTGACCGCGATCTTGAAAGTCAATTTCAAGATGGTCGAATAATAAAGTGATAAAGAGGGATTGTCAATGATTTTTTGAGCGGGAGCGATGTGAATATCAATGGTTTTTTGAGCGGAAGCGATGTGAGATTGACACTCCCACCGCTGGAGGCGGCGGGATTCTTGCTTCATCCGAGGTTGCCTGCTGTTGCAGGTCTTACACCAGGTCCACAAGCGTTTTACTTCCCGTGTGCCCCACGGCGAAGGTATAAAGTTGACGCCTGACATCTTCCAGCTTGGTTTTCGACAGGAAACTATCAGGGAAAAGATCAACTAAATATGTTCTTTAGCGTTCTAGGTTTTACCCATCGGACTCCCCGATGGAACCGCCAACGTAGAATTTCAAAGAACTTCGAGCGCGCTCATTATAAAGCAAAAGGCGCTGTATCAAAGAGGGGCGGCGCTTTACTTTGCTTCACGCCGCGCCAAATTCATCCCCTCACTTCCAGTGAGGGGATTTCTTTGGCCTTATTGTAAAAAGTGCGCTCTATTGAAGTAGAATGAGCGCGTGAAAGCATCCCGCTCACAATTTCCCACGATGTTTCCGGCGACGCAGTATTATGTGATTGCATTCTTTGTTTTGGCCGCGATCTCCGCCGCTTACGCACAAGAGTCCGGCTTTGGTGATCAGGCGCCGGAGCCTGCGGATAAGCCGTCGTCGCGAGACGCCTATCGCATCGAGATCGACCTCGATTATCACAAAGCGACTTTTACCGGGCGCGAAACTCTCCGGTTCACGAACGCCGCGCGTGAAGACCTGAGTTCGCTCAATTTTTATCTCTATCCCAACTTCGGGTTGTCGGAAGAGGACAAGCCCTCGTTGGAGGTGCAAAAGGTTACGGCCGGCGGGCGGGAGTTGTATTACAGCTTGCGTTCGCACAACGCATTGCTTCGGGTGGAACTGCCGCAGCGACTGCAACCCGGGCGGAGCATTGAGTTGACGATGGATTTCAGCGCGCGCGTTCCGCGAGTGCAGCGCGAAGAGACGAGTTTGCTGGCCCATTTTCTGCAAGAGATAGGTGACGCGCTCAGCGACGATCGTCAGCCCAAAGACGCGCGTGACATCTTCTTCGCCGGGGAGGAGGCCATGCTGCTCGGACACTTCTTCCCGATGCTCGCGCCGCGCGAGCAGCAGACGGTCGAACAGAATCTGGCTGTCAGCGTAGGTTCTCTGGTCAACGGGGAGGTCGCGGATTATGAAGTCACTGTCAGAACCGACGAGAGGCTGACATTAATCGCCTCAGCGGAATGCGTCGAATCGAAGGCGCCTCAATCTAATCAGTCGGGCCAGTCTGACCTGCCGAGTCGGTCAAGCGCGGGCGCGACTGACAAACGCAGATCGCAGACTTTTCGCGGGGAGCGGATGCGGGGTTTCGCGGTCGCCGTCGTCGAGCGGATGAAGAGCGCGGAACAGAAAACGGGCGCGTCGCGCGCGGTCTCTTACTTCCGTGAGGGTGATGAACGCATAGGCAAACGCGCGCTCGATTTTGCGATCAATGCGATCGACGTGTATGAGAAATCCTTCGGCGCCTACCCGTATTCGCGACTTCAGGTGGTCGAGATGCCACTGGCAGCCGGGTACAGCAACATCCAGTTTCCGGGAATGGTGGTCATCGCGCAGGCTTATTACATCGATTTCGACGCGCCCGAAGCCGCGCGTCTGCCGGGTGTTTTACGCGAGCAATCTGACATCATTAGGTCGTCGTTCGAGTTTACGATCGCGTACGGCGTCGCGAAACAGTGGTGGGGCGAGGCGGTCGGCGGCGATTCCGAGCGCGCCCCTTACCTGGATGAAGCCCTGGCCAATTTCTCCGCCGCGTACTACCACGAGGCCGTTTACGGAAAGAAACTGGGCGATCTGATCATCGACCAGCAATTGCGCGGGGCTTATCAGGCCTATCGAATGTTGGGCGGCGTAGACGTGGAGGCCGAAAAGCCCGTCAAGGATTTCCGCAATTCGCTGCAATACACGGCGATCGTGCAGGCGAAGGGCGGACTGCTCTTCGTCGCCCTGCGCAAGGAACTCGGCGATGAGCGGTTCTTCGATGCGCTGCGGCGGTACTACTCGAAAAACAGTTTCCGCATCGCCACCCCGGAGACTCTGCGCAATTCGTTCATCTCCGCCTCGGAGAACCCGCGCGCGGCGCAAGCCATTTTTCAGCGTTGGTTGAAGGAGAAGCGCGGCGATGAGGACATCGGCGCGCCGGACATGACCCTGATCCCGCCGAGGGTTTCAAAGATCCGCGCGCTGGGACGGGTCTTCGTGAAGATCGGGAAGACCGCCGCGAGGCCGTTTGATTAGGAGTCGGCGACGCGCCATGCCGGCGGTTTTACGCCAGAAGGAGTCGTTCGTGTCTCAATGAATGACGCCCTGATACAATGAAAATAGACAGGATTTACAAGATTTACAGGATGACGTGGAAGAAAATCAATCCTGTAAATCTTGTAAATCCTGTCTATTTTCGTAAGAGATGATATGGCCAGGCCGGATTCAATGATCGAAGCTTATGACTCGTCGCGCCGGACGACGCGCCCTGACGAGGGAGCGGACATGGAGAGCTTGGATCGCCTGGCGCGCGTTCTAGACGACTTCATTCGCATTCCGGTTCTCAACATCCGCATCGGCCTCGACCCGATTCTGGGTTTGGTTCCCTGGGTGGGCGATACGCTGACCTCGCTCATTTCACTCTACCTGATCGGCAGCGCCATCCAATACCGCGCGCCAAAGGTCGTCATTATGCGGATGGCGATGAACGTGGCTTTTGATTACTTACTGGGCATAATTCCGTTCGTCGGTGACGCGTCGGACTTCTTCGTCAAGTCGAACCGGTGGAATGTGAATTTACTCCGCAGGTACGCGCGAGAACGCCGTCGGCCGAGCCTTTCCGATTATCTTTTCGTGACGGCCGTGATCGGGTCGCTCGTGTTGATGATAGCCGGCGGAGTCGCGCTGATCCTCTATTCCCTCAAAGCCGTCGGCAGGTTATGGTGAGGCCGTCTGGCTCGATTTAGCCCGGAGGCCATCCCATAACACGCCCGCCGAGCAGATGGACGTGGATGTGCCAGACGCTCTGACCAGCCCCGGCGCCCGTGTTGATAACCGTTCTATATCCTCCGGCGACGACGCCGAGTTGGTCGGCGAGCTTTGACGCGACCAACGTCAGATGCCCCAGCAGCGCCTGATCATCCTTTGAAGCCTCGTTGAGCGAGGCGATGTGTTTTTTCGGGACGATCAGAACGTGCGTTGGCGCTTGCGGATTGATGTCGTGGAAGGCGAACGCCAGTTCGTCTTCATAGGCCTTCTTTGAAGGAATCTCGCCGGCGATGATCCGGCAGAAAATACAATTGTTTTCTGACATTGAGCGCTCCCCTGATTGTTTTCCATATTTCATATGCCGCATGCCATATTTCATATGAAATATGGCATGCGGCATATGAAAATTTACACCGAGGCGCAGTTATGCTCAATTCAAAGACGCTTTTTTCAATCACCCTGTCGCTGGCTTTCGCCGCTTACAACAGCGGCGCTTCAAACGCCGAAACTCAACAACCCGATCAAATGACGACCACGTCCAGAGTCCCAACCTACACTTATGAAGTTGTTAAGACCTACCCGCACGACAATGGAGCCTTCACTCAAGGTCTGGTCTTTCATCAAGGCGCCCTTTATGAAAGCACGGGCTTGAACGGCTCGTCGTCGCTTCGCCGCGTCGAACTCGAGACCGGAAAGGTTTTGAAGAAGATCGAAGTGCCTACCGAGTTCTTCGCCGAGGGCCTGGCGTTGTTCAACGGGCATTTGTACCAACTTACCTGGCAAACGCAACGGGGGTTCGTTTACGACCTCGATTCGTTCAATAAGCTTCGCGAATTCAGCTATGCGGGCGAGGGCTGGGGACTCACGCGCGACGCGCATTCTCTGATTATGAGTGACGGTTCCAGCCGGATTCGGTTCATTGACCCCGACACATTCGAGGTTCAACGTCTGATCACGGTTCAGGACAATGGGCGCGATGTGCTTCAGCTCAACGAACTCGAATACGTCAAGGGGGAGATCTACGCCAACATCTGGATGAACGACCGCATCGCGCGCATTGATCCGCAAAGTGGAAAGGTCAACGCCTGGATCGACCTGTCAGGACTCCTTCCGCCTGAAGCCCGCACTGATCCGGGAGCCGTGCTCAACGGCATCGCCTACGACGAATCTTCAGACCGCCTCTTCGTGACCGGCAAGCTCTGGCCGAAATTGTTCGAGATCAAATTGAAACAGCGGCGGTAGGGAGTGTGGAATAAGGGGTGGGGAGTGTGGAGACTAGTTGTAAATCCCCACTCCCCACTCCCTAATTCCCACTCCCCGCTCTTTTTCTGGAACTTTCAGGCCGAAAAATCTGAATCAGAAACGTCGGCAGACGTAGGGCAGACTGTTCAGTTTGCCTTGTTTTCATAAAAGATGCATTTCGGGTGCGCCGGGCAGACCGGGCAGTTTGCTCTACATATTCCAGCGATGCATTCAACTTTAAGCGACGACGAGTTGGTGACGCTGCTGCGCGCGGGCGACGAGATCGCGTTTGTAACGCTCTATCGCCGGCGGCAGGGCGGCATATATCGTTTCGCGCTGCGGATGAGTGGATCAGAGGCCATCGCCGAAGATGTCACCCAGGAAGTCTTTATGACGTTGATGCGCGGCGACGGCCATTACGATCCGTCGCGCGGCTCTTTTTCGGCCTATCTCTTCGGCGTCGCGCGCAACCAGGTGCGGCGGCGTCTGGAGAAAGACCGGTTCCTTGAGCCGATTTATGACGACGACGAAGACCGGGAATCGCCAACGCCGGAGAGTTTGATTGCGTTGAACGACCCGTTAGGCGATCTGACTCGGAAAGAGACGATCGCTTCCGTGCGTCAGGCGGTCTTGGCGTTGCCCGCGCATTACCGCGAAGTGGTCGTGCTGTGCGATCTGCAAGAGATGAACTACGCCGACGCGGCAGCCGCGTTGGGATGCGCAGTCGGAACAGTCAGGTCGAGGCTGCATCGCGCCCGCGCTCTGCTCGTCGTAAAGCTGCGGGCGTATCAATCTGACGAGAGGGCTGACGAGAGGGCTGCCGAGGGGGCCGCCGAAGCCGGACAGACCTCGAAATGCTTTGTGTGAGTTTATGAACTGTAGGGAATTTGAAGACATTGTCAACGACCTCGTCCGCGCGAAAATGATCGACGCCGCGTCACGCGCGGCCGGGATGGCTCACGCCGAAATCTGTGAGCGCTGCGCGTCGCGCCTTGCGGACGAACGCTCGCTGAGCGCGGGGTTGAAATCCCTCCTCGCGGGCGATGAAGGAAAAGCCGCGCCGGACCGAGTCGAAGTCGCGTTGCTCGGGGCTTTTCGCTCGCAGGCGCCGAACCTGGCCGCGCGACATTTACCGGCCCAATCGAGAAGTTGGCTGCGCTGGACGCTGGCCGCCGCCGCGGCGACCCTCATCGCTTTCGGCTTTATCGTTTACCGCGCGATTCAGAATGAACCGCAAAAAGACCACAACGTGGTTAAAGAGAAGCCTTCTGCGCCGCAACAACCTTCCGTCAACCGAGAAGAGCAGGTCGTGAAAGATAATGGCGCCACTGAGCGGCGCCGTAGATCGCGCGGGCCGCGGCCTCGTATTGGTAATCGGCTACAACTCAACAAACCCTTCATCCGCGACAGCATCACCTCTTATGCGGGGGGCAATGAAAACACGACCGATTTCTTCCCGCTGAGTTATAGCGACGATCAGAAGCCTGTGGAGAGCGGTGAAGTGATCCGAGTGCAAGTAATCCGAGTGCAGATGCCGCGCTCGGCTCTCATCGCGTTCGGGTTGCCGGTGAACATCGAACGCGCCGACGTGCCGGTCAAGGCCGATCTGTTGGTTGGGGAGGATGGATTAGCCCGAGCAATTCGCTTCGTTCGTTGAAAGGAGCGCGAGACCAATGCGTAAATTACGCCACTTGATGACCGCGGCATTCTTATTTGTGGCTACTGCGACTGCCGCACGGAATGTTGTCGCTCAAGATGGTATAGCGTCTGTTTGCGTATCGGCGCTGGCCGCCAACCGTGTCGCCGGCGTGATGGCGCAGGCCAGGAGGAGTGACGGAAAGAATGTCGCCGTTCTAACTGGCGTTGAAGCTTTATTTTTAGACTCGCAGAATTAACAGGTGAGGCTGGCGGCGCCCGGCGCGCCGGCCTGACAGGAAATTCCTAACCTCTACAGACAGGAGAATCGTTATGAATCCTCAACTCTTCTTCAAACGATTGATGGGCCCAGTTATGCGCATCGGGACGCCGTTATCGGTCTTGTTGATCGCGCTGACTCTGTCGCAATCAAGCAATGCGCAGGCGCTGTATGGCTCGATGGTCGGCAACGTGAAGGACAAATCCGACGCCGTTGTCCCTGGCGCGACGGTCAAGATCACGCATAAGGAAACCAATCAAACCCGTGAAACCGCAACCAGTATGACTGGCAATTTCAACTTTCCCACCGTTCAGACAGGAACGTATGAAATTACCGTCAGCCAGAGGGGGTTTAAGGCCTACACGCGGAGTGGCATTGAAGTCACGCTGAACAACATCACGCGATCTGACATTACGCTGGAAGTCGGCGCCGTGTCGGAGACGATCTGGATCACCGCGAGCAATCCCACCGGAGACTCCGTTCGCGCTCCTGATGTGTTCAATAAGGGGTCTGTCAGCGCCGCTCAGCAAGGTGGCGACACAGCCTTCCAGTTCTTCTCGCAGGAGATGAACTTCGACAACCGGCTGGTCAAAGGCGCGCCGTTTTCAGCCGATGTCGTCTCCGAAACAATTCAGACCTTGCCGGATGGAAACCGTATTGTCCAGCGTTTTGAGGGGCGTATATACCGCGACAGCCAGGGACGGACCCGCAACGAACGGACATACCTGATGGGCGGTACCAGTGATCAGAAGCAAACGATCACCATCTTCGATCCGGTCGGCGCCGCGAATTATAGCCTCGATCCAGAAACCAGAATCGCCCGGAAAGCGAATTCTTACGTCAGGTTCGCGCCGGCCCTGCCGCCCCCATCCCCGATGGTTGTTTCTCCGAGCCCATCGGCCAATGTGGAAGTTCCCAAGAAGATTAGTGTCTCAGGGGGAGTATTGCAGGGAAGGGCAATCAAGAAGGTGCAACCGCCGTATCCGCCAATTGCAAAAGCCGCCAGGGCTTCGGGCGCCGTACAGGTGCAAATACTCATCAGCGAGACCGGAGAAGTGATCGACGCGACTGTTATTGCCGGGCATCCGGTGCTACGCGACGCCGCGCTTCAAGCCGCGCGCCAGTGGGTGTTCCAACCGACGGAGCTTTCGGGCGTGGCGGTTAAAGTCCAGGGCATTCTGACCTTCAACTTCTCGCTGAACGATGAAGCCCCCTCCTCGCTTGCGTCCGTAAGAAATATCCCGAAATACGCGACCAATACGGAGCAACTCGGCAAACAGATGGTCGAAGGCGTCGAATGTGAGGGGACACGCTCTGTCACGACCATGCCTGCAGGCTCGATAGGTAATGAACGTCCGATTGAAACGGTCAATGAGGCCTGGTTTTCGCAGGAGTTGAAGATGATGATTATGTCCAAACGCAGCGATCCTCGCTTCGGCGAAACAACTTATCGCATCACCAACATCAGCCGCTCCGAGCCTGACGCCTCCATCTTCCAGATTCCGTCTGAGTACACGATCATTGATAATGAAGCGAAGAGAATCGAGATGGATGTGAAAGAAGTAGAAGAGATGCGAAGGAAAGTCGAAGAGGCGCAAAAGAAGGCCGAAGGGACGCGAAAGCCGAACAATCAATAGAATCTGACGTGAATTTGCTCCGAATGCCTCTGGTTTCTCTGGCGAAGCGGGAACTCCGCTTCGCCTTTTTGCGTCTAAATCGAGAACGAATAGTGGAACAGACTTTAGTCTGTTCATGGCGTGAATTGGGGTCGGATAGACTAATTTGGATGAGGTTTACCATTATGCCTAACAGATCGCGATTGTTGTTGACCGTTGTCTCCGTCATTTGTATTTGCCTCCCCGCCTTCGCTCAACAACTCGCGCCCGGCGGCGCTCCATCGCCGAACGAAGTGGCGCTGCGGGCGCAGATCGTCAATTATTTCGACGCTTACGCGAAGAAAGACCTCGACGCGATCATGGCGTTGTGGAGCAAGGACGCGCCGGGAGGCGACGCCCGGCGCCTCAGGCTGCATGGGAGGTTCGCAGACGAGGATTACCAGTTCTCGGAGCCTGTGATTTCACGAATCAGGATCGAAGGCGCGCATGCTTCGGCTCGCGCGCTTATTGAACGAAGAGTGACCATGTTTCGCGGTTCCTCCGCTATGAACATCAACAGCCTTTGTTCCAACCTCTCGTTCGTCAAGGAGAGCGGCGAATGGAAATTATGGAGCGAGACGCCCGCTGTCGCCAGTTTGGCCAACGCGCTGACCGCTGCAAAGACCGACGCCGAACGCGAGGCGTTGCTGGCGGGAGAGCAGGAGCTGGTCAACCGCGAATTGCTGGGGCTGCTCATCAGTCAGAGTTACCAGGCGTTCACGCAGCCCGATTATCCGCGCGCGCTTTCGATTCTGCTCGGCCAGCGTCTGGTCGCGGAGAAACTCGGCGAGAGAAAAGAACTCTCACAGACCTGGATGAACACCGGTGTCATCTATTTCACGCAGAAGCTCTATCAGCAGGCGCTCGACGCCTATCAGAAAGGCTTGGCGATCGAGGAAGAACTTGGCCGGAAATCGCTGCAGGCGAACTTTCTGACCAACATCGGCCTTACGCAATCCGCCCTCGGCAAGCCGCAACCGGCGATTGAATACCTTCGACGAGGGCTCGCCATTCACGAAGAGCTGAAGGAGAAGGACGACGTCGCGCAGACGCTCGAAAACATCGGCAATGTCCATTATGACCAGGGCGATTACGCGCTCGCTTCGGAATTTTATCAGCGGAGTTTGAAATGGATTGAATCGCCGACGGCCTACGCCGGCCACCTGCTCAAGATTGCGAAGACCGAGTACGAGCAGGGCAATGACGAGGCCGCGATCGGCTTCTACGCCGAAGCCGCGAGCAAGCTCGAATCGGCGGGAGACAAGCAGGGCATCGGCTACGCGATGCACAACATCGCTAACATCTACTACTCGCAGGGCGATTACGCTCAGGCGCTGACCTACTACCGCCGCTGCCTGGCCGCCGAAAAGGAGGCCGGAACGCCGCAAGGCGTGGCGGGCGCGCTTCAGGGCATCGGGTTGATCCATTCACTCGACGGCAATCACGCGCTCGCGCTCGAAGCCTATCGCGAAAATCTGAGCGTAGTCGAACCCCTCATCGACAAAGCCAACATTGCCGCCGCATGGCAGAAGGTCGGCGGCGCGTATTTCAGCCTAAATCAATTGGATCAGGCGCTCGAAGCCTTCCAGAAGGCTCTGGCTCTGCGCGAACAGGGGGGCGACGTCCAGGAGACGGCCAACGCGCTGATCGATCTCGGCGTGACTTACGCGTCGAAGGGCGATTTCACGGCCGCGCTCGACGTCTATCAAAGGGCCAAGGCATTGTTCGAATCGACGAATAATGCGCGCGGCTTCGCGTCAGCGGACAGCGCGCTCAGCTTCGCGACGGTGTTGTTGAACGAGAGCATGGTCAGTTACACGCAGAAGGATTACGCGAAGACGATCGAGCAGGTGGATAAGGCGGCGGCGCTCGCCAAACAGTTCGGCGATCCCGACCTCTTCTGGCAGGCGCGCTACCGCGCGGGCAAGGCGCAGTACCAGTGCGGGAATCTGGAACTCGCGCGACAGGCTTTCGTCGAAGCTATCGCGACGGTTGAAACGCTGCGCCCGCAGCGTAAACGCGGGTACGAGCCGCGATTTTACGAGAGCAAGCTCGCGCCTTATCAGGCGATGGTCGACGTGGCCATCAGCGAGGGCAAAGGCAATGAGGCTTTCGATTACGCCGAGCGCGCCAAATCGCGCGCGCTGACGGGCGTGTTGCAGAGCGCAAAGGTGTGGATTACCAAAACGGTGACGCCGCGCGAGCGCGAGCAGGAGCGAAAATTCCTGACCGACCTCGCCCTCTTCAACACGAGGATTCAGCGCGAAATGGAGCGCCAGGACCCGAACAAGGTTCGCCTCAATGACCTGGCTGAAAAACTGCGCAAGGCGCAGAAGGATTACGCCGCGTTCCGCGACAGACTCTTCGCGCGGCGCCCGCGACTGAAGACGCTGCGCGGCGAGGGCAAACCGCTCGACGCGTCGCGCGCGGCGGCTCTGCTGACCGACCCTGAGACGGCCCTGCTCGATTTTGTGGAGACGGACGAAAACGTCTACCTCTTCGCGTTCTCGAAGACCGGCGGACGCGCGCGATCACGACAGCCGGCCTCTTCGCTGAAAATCTACGTCATAGGCGTGGATCGCGGCGACCTCTACGCCCGCGTGACGAGATTTCAGGATGCGATCGCCAGTCGCAGCGATGACGCTCAGGCGCAGGCGCGCGAGCTTTACGACCTGCTGCTCAAACCGGCGCAGAAGCAGATCGCCGCGCAAAAGCATCTGATCATCACGCCCGACGCGGTCTCGTGGAATCTGCCTTTTCAGGCTCTGCGGGCCGAGGACGGCCGTTACCTGATCGAGAATTACGCCGTCTCTTACGCGCCTTCGCCGACCGCTCTCGGCGCGATCTCCACTCTGCGCGCCCGCCCGAGGCCTCGTCGAACGACTCCGCCGTCGCTGCTCGCCCTCATAAACCCGGCGTTGAGTCCGACGATAGAAACCAGAGTCAAATCAATACTGCCCGACGAACAGCCCGGTCAGACGCCGGACGCGCAGACAGAGGTCGATGAGTTGAGCAAGCTTTACGGCGAACGGCGGGTCGCCGTTCTGGTCGGCCCCGGCGCGAGCGAAGACCGGATGAAGGCCGAAGCCGGCAAGTACGACCTGCTGCACCTGGACGTTCGCAGCGTATTGAACGAGACCGCGCCGCTCTTCTCCTTCGCGGCGCTTTCATCGAACGCGGAGGCGAAGGAAGACGGGGCGCTCGAAGTGAGGGAGATTTTCGACCTCGATCTGAAATCCGATCTGGCCGTGATCTCCGCGAGCGAATTGGCCTGGCCGAAAGCTGGCGCGATGCGAAGCATGACAGGCTTGACCTGGGCGTGGTTCGTCGCAGGCTGTCCGGCGACCGTCGTGAGCCGTTGGCGCTGTGACGAATCGTCCGATCTGGCGCTCGAATTCCATCGCCGGATCAAATCGTCGTGGCGCAAGGAGTCGAAGGCCGGAACCTGGCAGGCGGCGGTTCGACAGTCGCTTAGCCGCGAAGAACGCCGCCATCCGTATTTCTGGGCAGGTTTTTCGGTGTTGGGTGACGCCCGTTAAATCAGATCAAGCAATGTCGGTACAGTACCGCGCGCGTAAGCAAGCGGCTGACCGATGAGACGGCCGCGCAGCCGCTCGCGCGCGGTACTGTACCGGCGTCCCGATGTTGTGTGTCGATTGAAATTTCGACCTGCGCCAATTGCGCAGTTGGAGGGAGCGAAAAAGGCAAAGAGGGGCGAAGAAGGCAAAGACGTTCTTGCCTTCTTCGCCCCTCTTTGCCTTTTTCGCTCTCTCATCGGTGTGCAATGCGCAATCCAATTTGATATGGTTTGATCTTGCAGTTTGAAAACCGAGTCGATGTGGTATTACGTATTGTTGACGAAATGAACAGACCGCGTTATCGCATCTATGGAGGAGTCGTTCAGGTCGCAATGTGCGACGCGCTGAAACAATGAGGGTGTGGAACAGACTAATGTCTGTTCGTGAGATGGAACAAACTAAAGTCTGTTCCACACCTTCGGAGAGGAACTATGAAAAGAGCATTGTTCGCCGCATTCACGATCATGGCCTTAGCTTTCACTTCGATCTCTTCATCCGCCGGGCCGGCGCCTCAGAAGAAAAGCAAGAAATCGAGGCTCGAATCAAGGCCGCGCGCCGAGGGTGAAGCGCGCGATCTCGCCTACCTGACCAAAGAGATTCGCAAGGAGCTTGTCACGCTGCCCTTCTTCGGCGTATTCGATTGGTTCGAGTACAAGGTCGAACCGGATGGCACAGTTTACCTGGCCGGGCAGGTGACCAGGCCGACGTTGAAGAAGGACGCGCAGAGGCGCGTCGAAAAAGTCGAAGGCGTGGACAGAGTGATAAACCAGATCGAGGTTTTGCCGCTCTCGCCGAACGACGATCGCTTGCGGAGGGCGGTCTTCCGCGAGCTTTTCAACTTCAACTCGCCGCTCTTCCGCTACGGCCAGCAGCCCGTCCCGTCGATTCACATCATCGTCAGTCGCGGGAGGCTGGTCTTGAAAGGCGTGGTGGCTAACAAAGGCGACAGCGATCTCGCCAACATCAAAGCCCGTGGCGTTCCGGGCCTGTTCGAAGTCAGGAACGATCTGAAGATCGAAAAGGATTGAGAGCCAGATGGGCAGGGAGAGCGGGAGAGCGAGAGACAAGGGATCGATCAATCATTTGTCTCCCATTCTCCCGCTCTCTCGCTCTCCCGCTCTCCATCTCTCAATCTCTCCATCCCTCCGTTTCTCCGCCGCATCTGACTTTCGATCTGCAACAGCAGAACGCCCCCGACAACTGCCGCGCCGCCGGCGATCTGCATTGGCTCCATCTTCTCGCCGAGCCATAACCACGCGACCGAAGCGGCGACGACGGGTTCGAGCATCGAGGTCAGGGAACTTCGACTGGCTTCCAGATGTCGCAGGCTGGCCGAATAGAGCGCGAACGGCAAGATCGTCGCCACGCCTGCCAGATAGATGAAGAACACCCACATCGAAAAGTTGATCCCCGCCCAGTCGATCTTCCACGGCGGGCGGATCGTCAGCCAGACGACGGCCGAGGTCAGAAACGTATACGTAATCATGGTGCGCGGATCGTAACTTTTCAGAACCTGTTTGCCGTATGCGGTATAGAACGCGAAGCAGAGTCCCGATCCGATTGCGCACATCACTCCGGCCGGCGATATGCGCGCGATCCCTCCTTCCTGCCCCAGAACCATCAGGGCGCAGCCACAGATCGCAGTGAAGGCCGCCGCCATTTTGCCGCCAGTCACTCGCTCGGTCTTCGACAACACGCCGTAAATCATCAAATGCACTGGCGCGAGGTATTGCAGCAGTAGCGAGCATCCGACGCTGACCATCGTCAGCGACAAATAGTAGAAGCCTTGATTAAGGACCAACCCGACCACGCCGAGTAAAATGAGCGAGAGAAGGTCGGCGCGGCGGACTTTCAACAACTGCGGCGATTTAAGTCCCAGCCAGACCATAAGAATCGCCGACGCGAGCAATGTGCGGAAGACCAACAGTTCGTCCGGGCGCATTTGGCGCCGGAGCAGATACTTCGTTATGACGCCCGAGAACCCCCACAGCACGGCGGCCGCGGCCGCAAACAGGTAGCCCTTCAGATGACCTCGTCTTTCAGTTTCCATTTGCCATATTACATTTGTCATTTGTCATTGCCTGATTGCGCGGCAAACGGCAATGACAAATGACAAATGTAATATGGCAAATGGAAACTGAAATGTCTCACAGCCTCTGCGCGACTGCCTAAATTTTGATGTTGTAGACCTTGATCTTGCTGTTGAGCGTCGTGTTGTTCATTCCGAGCAGCCTAGCGGCGCGGCTCTGATGGCCGCCGGTGATTTCGAGCGCGCGGCGGATCAACTCGATCTCGAAACGCGAGACCTCGTCATAGAACGAGATGCCGCGGGAGATGTCGAGCGATTCCGCCGATTCCGCCATGTCCGCCGCGTCGCCCGATTGCGATTGCGGGCTGACTATCTCCTCGCGCAGGCAGTCGAGCGTGATCTCGTCGGCGCGGGCGACGATCACCGCGCGCTCGATCGCCGTTTCAAGCTCGCGCACGTTGCCGGGCCAGGAGTAATTTTCGAGGGCCTTCAGGACCGCGGGCGCGATCTGATCGGAGATCCCCCGCCCGTTCTCTTCGCCGTATTTGCGGATGAAGTGCTGGGCGAGCGGCAGAATGTCTTCCTTGCGGTTGCGCAGCGGAGGCAGGTGAATGTTGATGACGTTCAGACGATAGAAGAGGTCTTCGCGGAAATCGCCGGACCTGACGGCGCGCTGAAGGTCGGTGTTGGTCGCGGCGATGATCCGCACGTCGACCTTGTGCGGCTGCGTGTCGCCGAGCGGGGTGAATTCGCGCTCCTGGATCACGCGCAGCAGTCGCGCCTGGGTTTCGGGCGGGATCGTGCTGATCTCGTCGAGGAAGATCGAACCGTTGTCGGCGACCTCGAACAGTCCTTTTTTGGCCGCGACGGCGCCGGTGAACGCGCCTTTCGTGTGGCCGAAGAGTTCCGATTCCAGAAGTTCCGACGGGATGTTGCTGCAATTGACCGCGACGAACTGCCCGGTCTCGGCGCGCGGGCTGGAGAAATGTATCGTGCGAGCGACTACCTCTTTGCCGGTGCCCGATTCGCCGGTGATCAGCACGGTCGAACGCGCCGGGGCGACCTGCTCGATCAGGTCGTAAACTTCGCGCATCGCGACCGAATTCCCCACGATCTGTTTGCGGTCGGCCGATTCGCGCAGCGCGCGGCGCAACACCCGGCGTTCCTCGTCACCGCGGCGGCGCGCGATGCCTTCGGCGACCCTGCGCAGGATGACTGCGTTTTCAAACGGCTTGCGGATGCACCTGAAAGCGCCCATCTCCCAGGCGGCGATGGCCGTGTCGAACGTCGCGTAGGCCGTGATCATAATTACGACGGCCTCGCGGTCTAGCTTCAACATCTCTTCGAGCGTCCGCAATCCGCCGATCCCAGGCATCGAGACGTCGAGCAGCACCGCGTCATACGTCCGCTCGCCGAATCGCGCCAGCCCCTCTTCGCCGGTCTTGGCTAGTTCGACGCGATAACCGTCCTGCGAGAGCAGGCTCTCCAGAACGTCGCGCATTACTTCTTCATCATCTACAACAAGAACGTTGCCTTTTTTCGCCATGTGTAAAAAGTAGCACAGAGTCCCAAACTCTGCATAATTCAATTGTGCTTGTGATCGGGCGGTTTGATTTGATCGGCGCTCAGAGGTTTGGTCTTCAAATCGAAGCGGAGCAATTCGGCCGGCGCGCCGCCGGTGTTTTCAAATTCGACCGCCGCGCCTTGCTCGATCCATTGAGTATTGCCGGGGTCGAGCGATAATTTTGACGGCTTGGCTTTCCCCTTCATGAATTTGAAGTTCGCAGGGGTGAGCGCCACCAGCAGCGCAGGCTCGTTTGCGCCGGTCGAGACGGCCAACTTTTTGCGCGGCGCGATAGCCAGTCGTGTGGCGCGAAGCTGTTCGTTCTCGAACTGGACTTTCTGGAAGTTCTCGTCCGCGGGATATTCTTCCGGTTGAAACTTGCCGCGAAGGCTCTTGCCGTTGTCCGGCTCGGTTTTGATTTCGATCCGCACGAAATCGCTCGGCGTGTCGCCGGTGTTTTCGACCTCATGGGTCTCTTTGACCGCGTACCAGAGCCGGAAGCCGCGGGCATTGGTAGCCGGCCTGGTGATTGCGCCGTAACTCAATCCTACATGCTTGAAGATGACCGGGCCGCTGTCGTTCAAATAGACGAAGGCCGCCGCCGTCGCCGGATGGTCATGTTCGGGAATCTTTTCTTTCGCGGCGTAATGCACGCGGAGAACTTTGACCCAATCGTTCTCGAAGTCGAGTTTGTAAGCCTGCGGGGCGACCTTCACCGGGTCTTGCGCCGGCGCGGGCGCGGCGAGCAGCAAGACGGTCGCCAGGAAGCGGATGAATGGCATTGCGTGTTTCTCCTTAATGGAAGTTGTCGATCTCCGTTTCACAATGGGGGACAATAATGGATCGCGCCGATCCCTCAACACTGTGATAAACTGCCAGCCGCAAGCATACAACGCTGCGCGCGATTTGTCCTTATCTACCAATTGCGCCCGCATAAACTCACAAACTTATGACCGTGAAACTTTACTGGGAAGATGCGCATCTGACGCGCTTCGCCGCGCGCGTCACCGACGCCCGGCTGCAAGGCGCCCATCGGATCGTCGCGCTCGATCAATCGGCCTTCTACCCGACCGGAGGCGGGCAGTCCTGCGACACCGGCTCGATCAACGCGGCCCGCGTGATCGACGTCGAGATGGCTGACGACGGGCGGATACTGCATCGCCTGGACTCGGACGTTTCGTTCTCCGTCGGCGAAGAGGTGACCTGTGAGGTCGACTGGCGCCGCCGCCGCGAAATGACGCAACAGCACACAGGCCAGCACATTCTCTCGCAAGCCTTCTTCCGGCTTTTTGGCGCCGAGACTAAAGGCTTCCGCATCACCGACCGGACGACTGAAATCGATCTGACGCTAGAAGCGCAGCCGGACGAGATCGAGCGCGCGATCGCGCGCGCCGAAGAATTGGCCAACGACGTAGTCTTCGACAATCGCGAGATCCGCGTCCACATGGTTACGCCCGAAGAGGCCGCCGTGTTGCCGCTGCGGAAAGAGAGTTTCATCACTGATTGCGTCCGTGTCATTGAGATCGCCGATTACGACTTGTCCCCGTGCGGCGGCACGCATGCCGAACGCACCGGCGAGGTCGGGTTGATCGCCGTTCGCGGGTGGGAGCGCGCCAAGAAGATGATTCGGGTCCATTTCCTTTGCGGAGTGCGGGCGCTTGATGATTATCGCGAAGCCAGCCGCTCAGTCGACTCGATAGCGCGGAAATTCAGCGCCGGCAGGGAAGAGGCCGAATCGTCAGTGACGAGATTGCTCGACGAGAACAAACGCCTGTCTCGTAGAGCGCGGGAATTGGCCGGGATCGTCGCAAAGGTCGAAGCTCAGGAACTGATCGAGGCGGCGGAGCCCGGCGCCGGAGCGCGGATCGTTTCGAGAGTCTTTGAAGACCGCGACGTCGAAGAACTGAAACAGCTGGCCCATCGCCTGGTTGATGGCGATAACGTGGTGGCGTTGTTGGCGTCGAAGGAGGGCGGGACAGCGCGCCTGGTCTTCGCCCGGTCCGACAATCTCTCGGCCGACATGAACGCGCTGATGCGGGCGGCTTGTGAGCGTCTGGGCGGGCGCGGCGGCGGCAAGCCCGAATTCGCGCAGGGCGGCGGGCCGAAGGTGAGCGAACTCGACAAGGCGTTGGAAGAAGTCGGGACCGTATTCAAAGCTTGATGCCCTTCCTTCCGCGCTTAAGGTATACTAGCGCTTCGTTGAGTGTTCGCGTGGATTTTTACTCACATGAGGGAAGGAGATTACAGTATGTCACAAACGGCTGAGTTCATTTTAGCTGAAATCGCGGCGCTGCCGGCGGATGAACGGGAGAAGCTAGTCTCGCTCCTCAATCGTAGCGCAGGCCATGACAGTGATCCACGCGACGGCGTCTACGGTGAATGGTTCGACTCTCCGGACCCCAGGCCGTCTTTGCAATGGATACGAGAGCACCGCGAGGAATTCGCCGGTCAGTACGTCGCCCTCGATGGCGACAGACTGATCGCTCATAGCCTCGACCCAGACGAAGTGGTCGCCGCTGTCCGTTCTGCTGGTCTCAACGGGATTTTCTTCACGTTAATTCCGCCAGCGGATGAATCTGTGTTCGCTGGGTTATGACAATTTGATCTATTTGGGACGCTACGATTCCTGAGAAGGCAACTCCGATCTCTCCAGTGTGGCGCGATCCCATTTGCCCAGGTCGGCGGCCGCTTCGTATGTGCTTTGCAGAAATCGCATCAGCGTTCGCTCAGGCTCTTTTGCCCGGCGCACTACTTCGTAAGGCAGAATGAACTCTTTCATCTCGGGGCTGTAGTAAGCCTCGTCGGGCTCGGCGCGCCATCCGGCGAACCCTTCCGGCTCGGGGTAGGCGTAGGAGTAAAAGACCGGCTCGGGCGCGGCGGCGCTGCCCGGCCAGAACCCGGCGCTGCTGACTTCGTGCGAATAGGCTTCGCGCACGACGAAATCCGGGGTGTTCGGAACGCTCGGGTGTTCGGGCGCGCGCCGGCCGGAAAACCGCGTCACCGCCAGATCGAAGCCTCCCCAGAAAAAATGGACCGGGCTGCATTTGCCTATGAACCGCGACCGGAATTGCTGCATCACGCGGTCGGCGTGCGTCAGGGCGAGCCAGAAGCGATGGGCCTGCTCGCCGTCGTAAGCCGCGTGTTCGGTGTCCCGCTCGAACGGGATCGGATTTTCGATTTCGGACGGCGTGGTCAGGATGTTGACCTCGATGTCGAGTGAACGCAGCCCCGCCATGAACTCGCGGTAGAAATCCGCCACCGATTGCGGGCGCAGCGCGAAAGAGTGGGCCGCGCCGCCACTCGTCCCGATGCGAAGCTCGTGGTCAATAAAATCGAAATCGACCTGGAACGTGCGCTCGCCGTAAGGGATCGGCGAGGTCGTAAGGCCGCGCGAGGTGACGTACAGGGGCGACTGCCACCAGTGATTGATCATCGGCGCTTGCGCGAGCCGTGTCTTGCCGACGATCTGAGTCCACATGTGCAACGTCTCGCATGTCTCCCGCCACTCGATGAAGGGCAGGCTCGGCCAAGCCGCGTCTGCTGGTCGGTTTGGCGGCGTCTGTCGTCGAACTGGTTTCGCCGTCATATTTCACCCCTCCGGTTCGTAGTCCCGCCTTCAGGCCAATGAGGTTAAGTTAGGCATCTGGCGCAATTAGTGGCGCGGACTTTAGTCCGCGCGCCAGCCATCAGCGCGGACTAAAGTCCGCGCCACTAATCGCTAACTTAACCTCATTGGCCTTTAGGCGGAAGCGTTTGGGGACTACGAACTGCGATTTTCATTCTTTCATGGCGTCGCCACGCGACATAAACGGATCCCGTGAGTGTCTCCTGCCTCAAACTCGTCCGCCCGCGCCGCCGCGCGCCGGCAGGTCCTCCCAATCCACCTGATCAATGTAGCAGTAGCTCCAATTCTCGCCAGGCTCGAAGGACTTGATGATCGGATGCCCGGTTGCGTTGAAGTGCTTCGTAGCATGCTTATTCTTACTCGAGTCACAGCAGCCGACGTGTCCGCAACTGCGGCACAGTCGCAAATGCGCCCACGTATCGCCCGTCTGCAGACACTCCTCGCAGCCCTGGGCGCTCGGCGTGACCTCGCGGATTTGGTCCAGGTGCGCACAAATCAAATTCATTTTGATCTCCCTTACGGGGCGACGCCGTGACGGCTTGCGCGCACCGCGTCGTCCTATCGTTGGTGACGGGAATAGATTCCCTCGACCAAGGCATACAACTGGCGTGCCTCATCGAGGCGCGCGTCCCCGGGATTTACTGAAAATAACGGTAAGGAGCTGAGGCTCTCCAACTCAAAGTGGCGAGGGGTGGGAGTAAGAAATATGTTTTTCGACGGAAGCGCGCGTCAGAGGGCTGTCAGTCCTATCCAGAGTAGGAAAAACAGAGCCTCGATCAGTAACAGGAACGCCGCGACATAGCCCACCAGTTTGACTTTTTCCTTTGAAAGTCCCCACAGGTTGGACGAGGGTTTTAGCGCGGCCGAGTTGCGAACGGCGACGCTGTAGTAGCTTTTCATATCCGCTTCTCTGCTTACAAATTCAGCGAGTTTGCGCTCCACTTCCACTCTCAAGGCGTTCGCCGCTTTCAACGCGGCCTCCATTTCGGCGAGCCTGCGCTCGGCGTCGAAGTTGAATTTTGCCTTTTCATTGTCGGAGCCGGCTCCCGATTCTGCGAGCCTTCTTTCGATCTCGCTCCGAGCTTGCCGCTCCGCTTCGAGCTGCATGTAGAGCTGTTGGATCAGCTCTTCAGGATCACGGCCGGCCTCCTCAACGCTGGTCTGGGCGATGACCTCTTCTCTCGCTTTGGCGGCGGCCTCGGCTTGTTCAAGATCGGCCTGGAACCTGGTCCAATCCATTTCCAGCTCGCTCTTGAATTTATTTTCGAGCGCCCAGGCCTTCTGCTCGGCTGCCAGCCGCATCTCGACCTCGAGTTGCAACCTGGCCTCAGCGTCTTCGCGCTTCTCTTCGGCCTCTATCTCGCGCGCCCCGGCCTCGCGCATCAACAATTCCATTTCTCGCGCCGCATCTCCGGCGGCGATAACTTTCTTATCACCCTCGCGGACGTTGACTTCCAATTCGACGATACGCCTTCTGGTTTCTTCAAGGGCGATGGCGGTCGATTCGGCGATGGCGGTTCTCTCACCGAGGTTGCGGGCGGTAGATATCAATTCGGCTTCAAGGGCGAGCGCGTTCGATTCTGCGGCGCCGGCCCTCTCCTCGGCTTCGCGGTAGCGGGCCTCCAATTCGGCGATGCGCCTTTCAGCCAATTCGACCGCCGCCTCGGCCGATTCTGTGATGGCGGCCCTCAGCTCGGCCTCGCGAAAATTGTTCTCCAAGTCGGCGAAGCGCCTTGCGGCCTCCTCGAGGGAGGAGCCATTCTCCTGGAGACGGATCTCCAATTCGGCGATGTAGTTTTCGGCCTCCTCTAGGGCGCGCGAGGATGATTGGGCCTGGATTCTGGCATCCTCTTTAACCCGGGAGAGCGCAGTTTCGGTCAACCTGAGCGTCTCGGTTTCCTGTTTCAGTCTGGCGTTGGTCTCCGCCAGGGTTAGCTCCGTCTCGAGGCGCAATAAATCCGCGTCCTGGGCGGAGCTGAGCCGCTGCTTGTATTCCTCTTCTATCTCTTCGGCGCGTTGTTCGGCCAGCCGGCGCAACGCCTGTTCCTGTCTATATTTGGCTTCGAGCTGTTTGTATCTCTCTGTGGCCTCTCTCTCTCTCTCCTCGGCCTCACGGGCGCGAGTTATGATCTCGGCCCGCAACCTCTCCGACCTGGCCGGCGCCGCCTCCCCGTTGTCGGAAATACTCTGCGGCTCTATCCCGGCTCCTTCATGCACGGAATCCTCGAGAGAAAAAGGATTGTCGTCTTTCCGGGCATACACGGAGCTTATAAATCTATCGAGTCGATGAATCGCAGAGGGGTTTGAGTCTTCAACCTCCGCCTCGGTGACCTTGTCTGTGGGCATCATTAGAATTACTCCTGATCTTCGATTCGTTCGCCGGCGCCGAGTGGCGCGGAATCTAAATTGCAAATCCCAGTGGGCGCGCCGTATCGAATAGAGCGCGGGGGGCCATGGCAATGGACTTCATAATATTAATAGGCATTCGACGGTGGGGCGTCGGATAGCTTTCACCCAGCGATTCTCGAGATAACATTATGACGAGATGGGACTTTAACACAGAAACGGCGGCTCAAGTCAACTGTCATTTCATGATTTGCCTGATAGCGTTGCGGATGAAGCCTTGTTTGGGAGGCGTGTATTGGTCGGCCTCTTCGGCTTTGACGACGGCTACGGCTTCGGCTTCGATGGCGGAGAAGAACTGCCCGGCCATCATCTTCGCCGTGGACTGAACCATCCGCTGTCCCACTCCGGCGATGGTTCCTCCGACGCTCGTCTCGCCGGTGTAATAGACCAGAGTCTCCTCGCCCTGTTCGGTCAGACCGATCAAGCCTTCCCCTTTCAGGAATCCCGCCGGGCCTTTAGCGTCGACGATCATCTTGTAATGCTCAGGCTCGCGCATCTCTTCCAGTTTGATTGAACCCGTGAAGACTCCCTTGATCGAGCCGACGCCCGCTTTCAAAGTCATCTTGTAATAGTCGTCCCCGGCGGCTTCGAGAGATTGGAGCCCCGGCACGCAGCGTCGCAAGATTTCAGGATCAATCATCAATTGGTAGAGCAAATCGCGCGGCGCTTTGATCGCGTGAGACCCTTCGATTTTCATTCGGATTACCTCTCATTTGAGAAAAGTCTGTTTGAAGCGTGTCAGCGTTGTGATTATACTTCGTTGCGGTCTTCAGCGGTACGGTACGGTGAGGGTAAGCGACCCGAGTTTCGATCAATAGACTACTCGATCGAGGCCCAGGTCGCTTACGCTCACCGCGCCGTACCGTTCACACTAAGAAGACAATCGACGCTGAAACCATGACTACATCGAACCTTTCTCCTTTTCCGCGGGGGCTCGGGTTTTTTCTGAGTCTCTGCTCGCTAATCATCTTTGTCGGGATCTTTTCGGCCTGTAAGAAGAAGGCCGACCCGCTAGGCGTCTGGCGCGGGACCATCAGGAACAATTCCGGCGAAGTAGTCGCATTCACGCTCGAAGTCAAACGCGAGGGCGATGGAATCGTCGGGGCGCTTGTCAACGGAGACGACCGCACTGTTTCGACCAGCGGGTCGTTTGAGGGCGACACGCTCAAATTGCGCTACGACTTTTACGACGCCGAGCTGACCGCGGTGATCGTCGGCGACGAGTTGGGCGGGGGCTTCACGCGGCAATGGCGAAAACAGACCCTCGCGCGCAAGCTGCGCGCTGAGCGCGTCGTCGGAACCGACGCCGCTTCAAGCCAGTCGAACTCGTCAAGCCAATCTACCGACGTCAGCGGCGAATGGGTGATGCGCGTCGGCGAGGAGCCGAAGGTCAGTTTCTGGCGCGCGGCTTTCAAACAGCAAGGCTCGCGGGCCAAAGGCACGATCATTCCCCTTTCGGGCGATTGGGGGGAAATGACCGGCTCTTTTGAAAACAACCAACTGACGCTCAACCGCTTCGACGGCATCAACTGCCGCGTCTTCAAGGCCACGCTGACGCCGCAGGGCGCGCTCGAAGGCTTCGTCGATTTCGGCCTCTTCGACCCGAAGCGCAAAGTCGTCGCCGAACGCCTGACCGCCGAGAACAGATCGAGCGTCGCGAGTCTGCCCGATCCGGCCAACTATACGCGGATGAAAAACCCCGCCGAACCGTTCCGCTTCAGCTTCCCCGACCCGGACGGCAAGACGATCTCCTCGACCGACGAGCGGTTCAAAAACAAGGTCGTGATTGTGACTATCACCGGCAGTTGGTGCCCGAACTGTTACGACGAAGCGCCGGTCTTGCAGGAGTTTTACGACCGCTACCGCGATCGAGGGTTGGAAGTGGTCGCGCTCTCGTTCGAATACACTGGCGACGCGGCGCGAGACACCAAACAGCTCAGAGCCTTCGCCAAACGCCTCGGCGTCAAGTATCCGATCTTGTACGCCGGGTCTTATGAAGATACTGAGAAGAAGCTTTCGCAACTGGACAATTTCGGCGCTTACCCGACGGCGATCTACATCGGTCGCGACGGCCTGGTGAAACACATTCACGCGGGGTTTGAAGGTAAGGCTACCGGCGAGCGGTTCACTAAGCTCAAGACCAAAATGGAGGCAATGATCAAAGACTTGTTGGAACCGACAAGAGGAGGTTAAAAATGGATCTAAAGCCGGAACCGGTTCAACCGGCGGTCTGGTTGATAATTACGGGATCGCTTAACGCGGCGCTCGGTTTGTTTTGTGTGATCGGCGGGCTTATACAGATAAACAATCCTGCTAACAGCCCGGTTGCGGTGAGTGAAGCGGAGAGACTCGGTTATTACACAGGTCAATTTGCAGCGATATTCGTCTTCCTGCTTGGCCTTGTCTCAGCGCCAGTGATCATTTACGGCGCCGTCAAAATGTTCAACGGATCGAGCTACGGTTGGGCGAAAGCCGCATCCATTCTAGCGATCATTCCTTTCACCTCCTGCTGCTTTCTGATCGGAGCGCCAATTGGAATCTGGGCGCTTGTGGTTTTGAGCAGACCCGAAGTTAAGATGTTTTTTGGGCGCGGCGGCGCAAATTATCAGCCGCCGCCGCCGCCACAATACTATTCGTCAATGTAAGAGTCGTTAATATCGCATGAATGTGACTTATGCGTCTTATGAGTCTTATAAGTCCCATTCGTGACGCTCCCAAGGAGAAAAGCCATGTCAGACAGAATCAATCGCCGAGAATTCATCAAGCGCGGCGCCGCGACGGGCGCAGGAGCGGGCTTGACGCTGGGGATGAGCCGCCGCGCCGGGGCCGCGTTCGACAACACCGACAGTCCGAACGGACGCGTCTCGCTGGGTTTCATCGGGACCGGCGCGCGCGCGCACCAGGTCCTCGACGATGTGATGAAAGTTCCGGGGTTCGAGGTCGTCGCGCTCTGCGACGCCTACAAAGGCCGCCTCGACCACGCCGTCGAGATGACCAAAGGCCGGGCGAAGCCTTACAAAGACCACCACGAATTGCTCACCGCCTCCGGCCTCGACGCCGTCTACGTCGGCACGCCCGACCACCTGCACAAGCGGCACGTCATCGATGCGCTCGAAGCGGGCAAGGACATTTACGTCGAAAAGCCGCTCAGTTACACGGTCGCCGAAGGCGTCGAGATCATCGCGGCGGTCAAGAAGACCGGGCGCATCCTGCAGGTTGGCAGCCAGAACATCAGCTCGCCAGCGCAGATCAAGGCCCGGGAGATCGTCGCCTCAGGCCGCCTGGGCCAGATCACGATGATCCGCGCGACGGTCAATCGCAACACCGCCGGCGGCGCGTGGATCTACCCGATCCCGCCGGACGCCGACCCGGAAACAGTCAACTGGGAGATGTTTTTAGGCTCGGCCCCGAAGCGGCCGTTCAGTCTGGAGAGATTCTTCCGCTGGCGCTGTTACGAAGACTATTCCGGCGGAATGGCCACCGATTTGTTCGTTCACGTGATGACGACAATCCATTTCGTGATGGGCGCGCAGGCGCCGGATATGGTCATGGCCGCCGGCTCGCTTTATCGATGGAAGGAGTCGCGCGATGTGCCCGACACGCTCGACGCGATTATGCAATACCCGGAGGGCTTCACCGTCAACCTGAGCGGCACTTTCAACAACCAGTCGGCGGGCGAGCGCGGGATTCAGATTCTTGGCGTGAAGGGAACGCTGACGCTGGGCCGGGACCTCGTCTTCACGCCCGACAACCCGATCGAAGACAACGGCTGGATCGTCGACTCGTGGCCGAGCGAGTTGCAGAAGGCTTATTACAATGACCCGAAAGTGATCGCCGCCGAAATGCCGCAGCGCTGGGACCCGAAGGTCGTCGAAGGCGAAGAGCGTTGGGGCGGCGTAGGGCGCAATTCAGTGATGCTGCATTTCGAGAACTTCCAGAAGGCGATCCGTGAACGCAAGCAACCGGTCGAAGACGTTTATGCCGGCCACCGCGCCGCCGCCGTCGCGCACATGGTCAATTTGTCGGCGAAGAATAAGAAACAGGTCTTCTGGGACCGCTCACGCGACAATGTCAAGGCTTGATGATTGCGGATCGAAGATCGAGGATAGCTGGTTAATACTTAAAAGTGACGGGGTGAAGTGGTACCAAAACTGCCGCGAGCCCGTCATTACAGGGCAAACAAGTCATCTTGAGGCAAAAACGAAAATGCCTCTGAGTAGCTCTTTGTAAATTCAAGCAGGTCGAACCTGACGAT
>WNFU01002726.1_pt1 | contig 37456 bp, 21 predicted proteins | sample 5400121 | NCBI WGS metagenome assembly WNFU01 (sample SAMN13153360, study PRJNA577476) | soil metagenome | isolation source: 100 cm soil or saprolite under grassland replicate 1 | place: USA:California | collected 2016-06-15
TCAGCTGGGAGCATCTGAACTTCGCGCGCAGTCCAGACGCCAATCGTCGCAGCACCGATCTGCGTGGTTACGTGGGGCTCGTCGGCTCGTCCGTCCTCGCGCTTCGTCTGACCACCAGCCACGCGAGTGCGCCCCTTCCGCCGTACGAAGAGCCGCTCGTCGGCGGGACAGCCCTGTTGCGCGGCTATCGATTCGGCTACCGTGCCGGCGACAACCTCGCGGCGCTGTCCGCGGAACTTCGCGTGCCTGTGACATCGCCTCTGCAGCTGAGTCGCTTCGGCGTCAAGGGTTTCGTCGATTACGGAACGGTCTACGCGCATGGCGAAGCGCTGAAAGATCAGCGATTCGATCGCGGAATCGGCGCCGGCGTGTTCCTGACGGCCACGGTGATCCGAATGGGACTCGACGTCGCATGGCCGCGATCCGGAAAGGCGCGCGCGCACTTCGCGTTGGGCGTCACGTTTTGAAGATGCCCATACTCCACGTCATCCGTGCGTCCGTGTTCACTGCGCGTAATCGAAAACAATCCGTGTAATCTAGAAGGGTGAACCCGTGGGAGGAATTTACCGGGGTCAATGCCGGCTACGTCTTCGACCTCTACCAGCGCTATCAGAATAATCCCGCATCCGTAGACGACGCCACGCGCGCCGTATTTGCGCGATGGACACCTGAAATCGAAAGCGAGCCGAGTCCCGATACCGCGTCGCTTCGCACCACCGATCTGACCGCGGCAATCGCGACTTTCAATCTCGCCGAATCAATCCGCCGCTTCGGTCATCTTGCTGCGCGTCTGGATCCGTTGGGGTTTACCGATCCAGTCGGCGATCCGTCGCTACTGTCCGAATCGCACGGTCTCACAAAAGACACGCTCGCACGTCTGCCCGCGTCGATTGTCGCCGGACCCGCGGCGGGAAATGCCGCGAACGCATTCGAAGCCGTAGAGCAACTACGCGGAATCTATTGCGCCACCGCCGGACACGATTACAACCACGTGTTCGTTCCCGAAGAACGCGTGTGGCTTCGCGAGGCGGTGGAGGCGCGACGGTTCCGTCCGCCGATCGATCCGATCAACGCGCGCGAGCTGCTCGATCGGATCACGCAGGTCGAGGTGTTCGAACGTTTCCTGCACCGTGCGTTTCCGGGCAAGACGCGCTTTTCGATCGAGGGTCTCGACATGATGATCCCGATCCTCGACGAGATCATCAACGACGCCGCGGCGGCCGGCGTCGCGCACGTCATGATCGCGATGGCGCACCGCGGCCGGCTCAATGTGCTCGCGCACATTCTCCAGAAGTCGTACGAGCAGATTCTGGGCGAGTTCAAGGATCCGCTCTTCACGAGGTCCTGGCGGATCGATCTCGGGTGGATGGGCGACGTGAAGTATCACGCGGGTGCACGCTACGAGCTCGACGGAACACGCCGGCAATCGCTGGTGATCACCATGCCTCCCAATCCGAGTCACCTCGAAGCGGTGGATCCCGTGCTGCACGGGATGGCCCGGGCGGCGGCAGCGGCCGTCGACGCAGCCGGCGAACCGCGGCTGGAGACCGGCCGCGTCCTTGCCATTATCATCCACGGCGACGCGGCGTTCCCGGGTCAGGGCGTGGTTGCCGAGACGCTGAATCTTTCGCGTCTCGAGGGCTATCAGGTCGGCGGCATGATTCACATCATCGCCAACAACCAGCTCGGGTTCACGGCGACGCCCAAGGAGTCCTACAGCACCAGCTACGCGAGTGGGCTGGCGCGCGGATTCAAGATTCCCATCGTGCATGTCAACGCGGACGACCCGGTCGCCTGCATCGAAGCGGCCCGTCTGTCATGGGCGTACCGTCACAAATTCAAGCTCGATTTCCTGATCGATCTCGTCGGCTATCGCCGGTACGGCCACAACGAAGGGGACGAGCCCTCGTTTACTCAGCCCGAGATTTACCAGATTGTCGCGCGACATCCCACGGTGCGGGAGCAGTACGCAGACCAGCTCGTGACAGCTGGCGAGGTTCCACAGGAGCTCCCCGGTGAGCTCGTAAAGCGCCACCACAGCGACCTCGAGCGTGCCTACTCGGAGCTGAAGCCGGACGAGGAGTACATGCCACCGCTGCCGAACGTGCCGCCCAGTGGAGCGGCGCGCCGCGCGCAGACCGGGGTTTCACTCGAAAGGCTCGTGGCGCTCAATCGCGAGCTGCTGGCGCTGCCCGAAGGATTTACCGTGCATCGCAAACTCGAACGCGCTCGTGAGCGGCGTGCCGCGATGCTGGATCAGCCGATCGATCGGACCATCGACTGGTCTGCCGCCGAGGAGCTTGCGCTCGGAAGCATCCTCGAAGACGGCATACCCATTCGTTTCACTGGCGAGGATGTCGAGCGAGGCACCTTCAGTCATCGGCATGCCGTGCTTCACGATTCGGTCACGGGCGCTAAACACATTCCGCTCGCTTCGTTTCCTCGGGCACGCGCGTCTTTCGAGATCCACAACAGCCCGCTCTCCGAGAACGCGGCGCTCGGGTTCGAGTTCGGCTACAGCATTCAGGCACAGGGCCGTTTCGTGCTCTGGGAGGCGCAGTACGGCGACTTCATCAACGGGGCGCAGGTCGTTCTCGACGAGTTCGTCACGTCGGGACGCGCCAAGTGGGGGCTCTCCACTGCGTTGACGATGCTCCTGCCGCACGGGTACGAAGGGCAGGGACCGGACCACTCGAGTGCTCGGCTGGAGCGGTTTCTGGAAGGCGCCGCCGACCTCAACATGCGCATCGCAAACTGCACGACGGCAGCGCAATACTTCCACTTGCTCCGCCGGCAGGCGCTGCTTCTCACGACCGATCCGCTGCCGCTCGTCATCCTCACGCCGAAAAGCCTCCTGCGTCATCCACTCACGGCATCGGCACCGCGGGAGCTCACCGACGGACGTTTCCAGTTCGCGATCGATGACGACGAAGCCAGGCGCCAACCGGGCGATGTTCGACGCCTTCTTCTGTGCAGCGGCAAGATCTATGTGGATCTCGTGAGCAGCGAGCAGCGCAAGAACTCCGCCACTGACGTCGCGCTCGTGCGGCTCGAGCAGCTGTACCCCTTTCCATCCGACGAGATCGCACAACTCGTCGAGCAGTACTCGAGACGCATCGAGATTTGCTGGGTGCAGGAAGAGCCCGAGAATATGGGCGCCTGGCATTTCGTCCAGCCGTTGCTGGAGGAGCTCGTCGACGGCCGATGCGCGCTTCGCTACATCGGGCGCCCGCGCCATTCAAGTCCAGCGGAGGGTTCCTCGGCCTGGCACGCGGTGAACCAAAGGGCAATCATTGCCGAAGCGTTCGAACGGAAGGCTGATGCGCACGAAACGGATCGCGTATTGTCGAAGCAAGTCTGAGCTTCTTTATGCCCACCAACATCGTCGTTCCCGAGCTCGGTGAATCCGTCGTCGAGGCGCGGGTCGCCAAGTGGTTGAAACAAGAAGGCGACCACGTCTCGATGGGCGAACCCGTCGTGGAGCTCGAGACCGAGAAGATCGATTTGGAAGTCAGCGCCGACCGTGAAGGCGTCTTGTCCACCATCAAGCATCGCGAAGGCGACGATGTCAAAGTCGGGGAGGTGCTGGCGGTACTCGAAGCCGCGGCAGCCGGTGCGGGTGATCGACGAAAAGGCCTGGACGGTCAAGAAGCTGCGCCACCCCCAGCGCCGCCTGCCGCGATGGCTCCCGAGCCGCCGGCGCAGGAATCTCCGGAGGTGCCGCGCCGCACTGCACCGAGTGACGCGAGCGATGTTCGCTCCACACCCACCGCACGGAACGTCGCCCGGACACAGGGCGTTCAAATCGAAGCGGTGCCGCCCAGCGGTCCCGCCGGCCGCGTCATGAAGCAGGACGTGCTCAAGGCCGCGGTGCCCAGAGACCGCGCGGTCGCCGCCAAAGCCGCTGCACCAGCAACCACAGCGGCGGTGTCGACGCGCGGCGGCTTGCAGCCAGGCGACCGCAAGACAGGCTCAGGCGATCGGCGCGAAGAGCGTCTGCGCATGTCGAAGCGGCGCCAGACCATTGCGCGCCGACTCGTCGAAGCGCAGCACAACGCGGCCATGCTCACGACGTTCAACGAAGTCGACATGACAGCAGTCATGTCGCTCCGTGAGCGCCGCAAGGACGCCTTTCAAAAGCAGCACGGCGTCAGCCTTGGCATCGCGTCGTTTTTCGTCAAAGCGGCAATCGGCGCGCTCAAGGCCTTCCCACAGTTGAACGCCGAGGTGCAGGGCGACGAGATCGTCCTGAAGCACTACTTCGACATCGGCATGGCCGTTGGCGCTGAAGGCGGCCTCGTCGTTCCGGTGATCCGCGACGCCGACGTGCTCAGCTTTCCCGAGATTGAGCTCGCGATCCGCGATTTCGCGAAACGCGCGGGTGAGGGAACGCTAACGCTGGAGGATCTGAAAGGCGGGACGTTTACCATCACGAACGGCGGCGTCTTCGGCTCGCTCATGAGCACGCCGATTCTCAACCCGCCGCAAGTAGGGATTCTCGGCTTGCACAAGATTGGAGACCGCGCCGTGGCGCTCAACGGCCAGGTGGTCATCAGACCGATGATGTACCTGGCGCTCAGCTACGACCACCGCATTGTCGATGGGCGAGAAGCCGTGCAGTTCCTGGTGAAGATCAAAGAGTTCATCGAGGATCCTGCCTGGCTGCTCGTGTCGTGACAGGCCACCGGAAGCACAGAAGCACGGAAGAGAGGCGCCACGGAAACACTGAAACACGGAACCAAAATGGTTTTTCCGTGATTCTGTGCCTCCGTGGCTTCCTTTCAGTGGTTCCGTGATTGGGTGGCCGCTCTCACTGCGGCAGGTTGCTCTCGACGAAGCCCCCGCGCCGCTCCGAGAAGATGATCATCGCCGTCCGCTCGCGGTCGTGGTCGTCCATCGAGTACGGCTTGTTCGTATCCTCACCCATCGGACTGTCCACCAAATCGAGCTGGCGGCGCACCTCTTTTTCGAGCCAGCCAATATCGCCTTCCTGATCGGGTGTGCCGGCGACCCGGGCGGCCTCGTGCAGGGTTTGATAGTACAAGTCCCGCAGCTCGCCCACTTCCATGCACTTGCGGAACAGCACGTTCTCGTCGTGACGAACCGTGAGTGGAAACTCCGGACCCCAGAACGCGTTGTCCTCGTCCCACGCGATGAACACGTGCTGGTCCGAGTTCTCTTTGCGATAGAAGTAAAAGTTGTTCATCCCGTCGTACCCCAGGAAGCCGTCGTTCTCCCCCAGGAAGTTCTGGATGGCGCCATACCGTATGAACTGCTTGAGATCGAGCTTTGGGTTCAACTGCTCCATGTACCGATCCGAGGACAGGTCGTTGGCAAGCCGTACGATTTCTTCGATGCGGCGGTACAACTGTTCATCGGTCGAGCTCTCGTGCGTCTTCGCACTGAACCGGTCCTTGTAGGGCTTGAGGTCCGAACCGAAGTAGCTAAAGGTCCAGTGGTCGATGAAGTTGTACTCGTAGAGATGGCCGTCGTTCTGCGTGTCCTCACCGATCTTTCCGAAGATCCGCGCGAGAAAGTCCTTGTCGATCGATTCGACGATCGCGTACAGCCCGAAGAAGCGGCCGTTGAGATAGAGCCGCACGAATGCCTCGCGAGGAGCCGGAATGTCCATCTTCGCGAAGAATTTCATCGCGACCGTTTCGTGAACGCCCGACGGGTCCTGTACGAGGTTGTCGAGAACGAATGACTTCGCGCCAAAAATCTTCTGGTCCGTCGTGTATCGATCGCCGTCGACGCGAAAGCCAGGTTTGACGAAGTTCCGCGAACCATTGCCCCGCGATCGGACCCCGCAGTTCCGAACCGTCTGGCCATTCCAGACCACATCGACGGGATAGTAGTCGTTCGATCGAAAGTTCTGCTGCAGCCTTTCCAGATCGGCGGAATTCATGCGCAACTCGAGCCGCTGGACGATATCGTCCCTGAACAATTCGGGATCCGGCTGCGCCCAGACGACGCTCGGCGCCACGACCACGACGACGGCGATGAGAACCCCTTGACCTAACGCACGCATTTCACACCTCGCCTTGGAACTGCCAACTCAGAATACGACCTGAAGCCGAAACACACCCGACCAGAAATCGGTGATCCCCCGCTCCGGCGTCCGGCGGGGATCTTCAAAGCTCTCATGAATGGCGTTGATGAGCAAACGCACCCAACGAACCGGATACCAGTTGATCCCGAGCGTCCAAACTGAATCGCTGTTTTGAAGAATATTTTCCGCGCGCGGATTGGAAAACGCCGGTCCAATCTTCTCGGCGCTTTCGAATCCCAGCGTGTCGTAGCGAGCACCTATCTCGATTGCGCCGATGCCCTCGGTGAACAGCGGATGCCGCGGATGGTCAAAGTCTTCTTTCTTCTCGCCGGTAATGAGCCACGTCGCGCTGGCATACCAACCGGTCGTCACGAGATCGGACAAGTCGATGTCGGCAAGGCCTTGTTCCTTGCGCTGCTCGCGCGCCTGCATCCACTCCGCGGTCAGACCCACCGGCCCTGGCGTGTACGAGAATTCGGCGCCATAGCGATGACGTCGGCCTTTCACGTACACCGGTTCGAAGAAGTCCTGTGTCCCGTACACGCTTTCGCCGCGAAGGCTGTTCAAGCCTTCGGGCACGTCGACGCCTCCGTACGCGGCGCCCAGGCGCAGCGTGTCGAGGGCTTTCGATAATGGCCGAAGCGGCAGAGCGGTGACGCGTGCCGCAATGGAATGCCCGAGGCCGGGGGGCACGCGATTGTCGCGGGCGAACTGCGCTTCTTCGAGGCGGCCGTTGTCGCCGTCCCCTTTGAACCCGCCGATTTCGTACGTGAGCCCGCGCCGCAGAAAGCGGCCATGCACCATCAGCCCTTTATCGCGCGCCGGCGGGATCGTGGTGGACACGAGGGAGCGGTAGGCGAAGTCCAGATCCGTGCTGCCGGTCAGTTCCTCGCGCCCAAATGGGACCTTGAAGCGGCCCGCCATGACCTCCGCCTGCCTGAACGTCCGCCAGTTGACGAACACGTCGCGCCAGCGGCCTTCGCGGTTCAAATCGCGCTCTATCTGAAATTCGACGTGATTGCCGATCTCGCCGTTCAGTCCGCCGCGATGTGTTCGGAAGTCGTACGTGTCTTCGCCGATATCAGGATCGAAATGCCGCCAGTCCCACTGCAGCTTGAGCCGCAAATCGAGCCGCACGTCGCCGAACTGGAACGACGGCCGATTCCGCCACCGAATGACGCCTTTATCTCTTTCCTGCGGGTCGTCTTGTGATTGAGCGGCGACGGCCGAAGGCGCCAGTAATAACACGCTCAGCGCAACCGCCGTCAGAGTCGGTCCTTTGGACATGCGAGCGTTTATTGTCCCATGTTCTCCGGGGCTACGGTCCGGCTGGAGCCGAGATCACGGCGAACCGAGGAGCGAGTCCCGAAAGGGCCAAGACGAAGCGGGTGCGCTTTCGCCGTTGCTTCGCGTAGGCAGCGCCTGATGCTCCTGGGCGCGGAGTGCACCGGTCAGCTGCGCTTCGGCGGCGACCAGGAGACGGTGTCGACGTCCTTGCCTCCGGTCAACTGCGCGCTGATGTCTTCGAGCGAGGCATCCGCGGGCAGCGTCGTGAGGTATTCCACTGTCGCCTCCTCGCCCTGCGAGATCTCGCGCGGCTCGAAGCTGACGTGATTGATCGCGAAGACGCGCTGCACATGATCGAAGGGAAAGTCGCGCCCGCTGGCCGTGATCTGGACACGCATCATGCGCGGCTTGGCGGCACTGAAGATGTTCAGGATCGGCAGCATGGCGCAGAGAAACAGCGTTCCGAGCCCCGCGATGGCGAAACCGCCAAGTCCGGCGGTCATGCCGAGGCCCATGAGAATGAACAGCACCGTGATGTCGCGTGCGTCTTCGATGGGCGTGCGGAACCTGATGATGCTCGCCGCTCCCGCGATGCCGAACGCGCGAGCCACCGAGCTGCCGATGATGATCATCATCAGCGCGCCGGCGACACACAGCAGCACCTGCGCCTGATCGAGCGCCGGATTGGTTTCGCGCTCGGACCGATAACCGCGGTGCACAGAGGTTACGAGCATGCCGACAATCGCGGCGACCACCAGCTTGCTCAACTCGAAAAGCGGATTCGACCACGGGGTGCCGGGCTGCTCGGAAGGCCCCAGGGGCGTTTCGTACGAGGGACCGGGGGCGCGCAGACCGAGCGTCGGCCACAGCACGCCCACGAGCACCAGGCCGATTCCCACGACGAGGACCAACGTAAATGTGAGAGCCCGCCGCCACGGCAGCGGCGTCGCCCGTGCCTCTTCGAGCGTGTCGCAGATTTGCAGAACGTCCTGCAGGCGAAGCAGCCCGATCTCCTCACGTACCCGCGGGTTGGGGCCGACAAGAGTAAGGCGGCGTCCCAGACGCTGTGCAGAAGTGTGACCGCGAATCAGCGCGCGAATGCCCGCGCTGTCTACAATGGACACATCGTGTAGATCGATGATGACGTGCTGAACGCCGCTCCGGAGCGCGGTCTGGATCTGCCGTTCGAGTTGTTCGGCCGCGCCGCCTGCGGTGACGGGCTCCTGAGGAGAGAAGACGAGCGCCTTACCCGGGGATCGTGTCGCAGGGGCGGCCATTTTGTGAGTGAATAAGTGGCGAAGACGCTACCACGTATAACCAGCGTGAGCAAACAGGGCACTCCTCTGGCGGCACTCCTCCTGGTGCTCGGGACGCTCTACTGCAGCAAGGGAAGTCCAACAACGCCCACGCCGCGTCCGGACCCTGAAGCACCGCGCGGCGGTGGCACCGCGGTGTTGATCGGCGCCGGCGACATCGGCCTCTGCGGCTCGCAAGGCGCGATTGCGACGGGCCGGTTGATCGAAAACACGCTGGGAGAGGTGTTTCTCGCCGGCGACATCGGCTATTCGCAAGGCAGCGCCGCGAATTTTCGCGAGTGTTTCGAGCCGGTCTGGGGGCATGCACGCGGCCGCTGGCGTCCGGTGCCGGGCAATCACGAGTACGAATCGCCGAACGCGGTCCCCTACTTTCAGTATTTCGGAGCCGCGGCCGGTCCGCCCGACGCGGGATATTACCGGTTTTTTCTCGGCGAGTGGCTCATTCTGATGCTCAATTCGAACATCGCGGCAGGCCCGACATCCGCGCAATATCAATTCGTTCGCGAGAGCCTGAGCCGCCCGGTGAGATGTCAGATGGCCATCTGGCATCATCCAGTGTTCACCTCGGGACCCAACGGACCGAGCGGCTTCATGCGCGACATGTACAAGCTTCTCGACGACAACGAAGTCGATGTCGTCGTCAACGGCCACGATCATTTGTATGAACGCTTCTCGCGACAGGACGCCGACGGCCGTCAGGATCCACTGGGCATCCGCGAGTTCATCGTGGGGACAGGCGGCGCGCAGCTGTATTCGTTCGTGACGACCGCGCCCAACTCGACCGTGCGGATCTCAACCTACGGCATCATGAGATTCACGCTGCGACCCGACGCCTACGATTGGGACTTCCTCGAAACGTCCGGTGCCCTGGGGGACAATGGAACAACGGAGTGTCATTGATGTCCCTTCGCGCAAAGCTCGCCGTTCTCTTCGTGTCCGTCCTCACTGGAGTCGCCGCCGCACAACAGCCGCCGCGTCCTGAGCCCGTGCCCGCGCCGCCCGATGTCGCCGCTGCGCCCGCGGATGCGCAGAAGACTGCCTCCGGTCTCGCGTTCAAAACGCTGCAGCCTGGCAAGGGGGATGCGCACCCCGGGGCGAAAGATGCCGTGACCGTGCACTACACGGCGTGGACGCCAGACGGCAAGATGTTCGACAACTCGTATGCGCGGAAGATGCCGAGCACGTTTCTCATCGAAAGCGTGATTAAAGGTTGGGGCGAAGGCGTGCAGCTGATGACGACCGGTGAGAAGCGACGGTTCTGGATTCCCGAGGAGCTCGCGTTTCGCGGAATGAAGGGACGTCCGCAGGGGATGGTCGTGTTCGACGTCGAGCTGCTCGACATCGTTCCAAATCCACGCGTCGCACCACCGGATGTCGCAAAACCCCCGGCAGACGCGGAGAAAACGTCGTCCGGCATCGCTTACAAGGTGCTGCGGCCGGGCACCGGAAGCGAGCATCCGAAAAAGGAGAGTCGCGTCACGGTTCACTACACAGGATGGTCGACGGACGGCAAGATGTTCGACAGCTCCGTCGTGCGCGGCGCGCCGGCAACGTTCGGTTTGAGCGAAGTGATCGAGGGTTGGACAGAAGGCGTGCAGCTCATGGTCGAGGGGCAGAAGACACGTTTCTGGATTCCCGCTCGACTCGCCTATCAGGGCGGCAACGGCCCGCAAGGCATGCTCGTGTTCGACATCGAGCTGCTCGCGATTAGCAAATAGTTTCCAGTTACCAGTTGCCAGTTCAAAGTTTCGTTTCGAGTTCAGATCGTGTCAGTGCGAAGTTCCGCGGTGATCTTCACAAGTGCAGAAACTAATAACTCAACTTTGAACTGGCAACTGGTAACTGGAAACTGAGCGAAGCGATCAATCCAGCCGCGCCAATCTCGCCAGCACCGTTCCCAACGCTGAGTAGTCGTCGTTTTCCCGTCCTTCCGCCAAAAGCGCGCTCATCAGCTGCTGGACGAGCGCCGTCACGGGCGCCGGCGCATGCACTTCGCTGAGCGCATCGAGCACGATGCGAAGGTCCTTTCGGTAGAGGCGAACCGGAAATCCCGGCTTGAAATTTCGATCGAGGATTCGTTGTCCGTGAACTTCGAGCACGCGGCTCGCCGCAAATCCGCCAAGAAGCGCCGCGCGCACTTTGGCGGGATCGACACCGCTCTTGCGCGCCAGCGCGAAGGCCTCGCCGACCGCGGCCAGCGTGCCGCCAATCACCAGCTGATTACACGCCTTGCAGATTTGACCTGCTCCCGAATCGCCGATGCGGATGATGCGCTCCGGGTTGCCCATGGCTTCCAGAACGGGACGGACGCTTTCGAGCGCGCTCGCGTCGCCGCCGACCATGATCGACAGCGTTCCATCGATGGCGCCGATTTCACCTCCGCTGACGGGCGCATCGAGCAGGACGGCGCCGCGCTCGGCCGCCGCCGTGGCGAGCCGCCGGGCAGTCGCAGGAGCAATGGTGCTCATGTCGACGATGATCGTATTCGGCTGGAGACCCTGGAAAACCCCATCGGCCCCGCTGAGAACGAGCTCGACGTCTGGACCGTCGGGCAGCATCGTCACGATCCGCGTGGTTTGGCGCGCGACGTCGGCGGAAGACGCGGCAGCAACCGCGCCGGCTGAGGCGAGCTCGTCGACAGGGCCGCGGCTTCGGCTGTGCACGACCACGTTGAAGCCGCGTTTGAGGAGATTGCGCGCCATGGGACGGCCCATGACGCCGAGGCCGATAAATCCGATCGTGTCAGCCATGCCGCGGACCATAGCACGACACCGCCAATCAGCCGCAGATTACGCAGATCTGTCGCAGATGAATTCCCTATCCATCAGTCACGGCATGTCTGTGTTCATCTGCGGCCTACAGTGTCATCTGCGGCTTTTTACCGCTTGCGCGACTTGGCGGCCTTCTTGGTTCGCCCGCCCTTCTGTGCGCGACGTGTCGTCCCGCCGCCCTTCGCCGATCGCTTTCGTGCCGCTGGGCCGCCCGCGCGCCGGGTGGACGATCCCCGAGCGGCGCTGCGGCGCGAACTGGGCGCTTTGCGTGATCGCGGAGTGCCGCGGGCGCCTGAGGCTTTTGCAGATTTCCGCGAAGCGCCTTTGGCCCGCCCCGTGGTCTTACGTTTCGGAGCCGGACGACGGGCTTTGCGCGGCGGCGCGCCAGCACCCTCGCGGCCTGCAGCCTGTCCACCCGGCATGCCGGTGCTGGCCTCGGTAGCTCCGCCCTCACCGCCGGTCGTCGTGTCGGCGGTATCGTCGTTCATCATCGCATCGTCGGCATCATCGGACCCGCCGTTGTCGGGGGTTTCGTTGGCCATCCACGGCGGCGTCGCCTTCTGACGTACCCGCCGGCCAGGGCCTGGATGCGGTTCCGTCTGTCGTCTGCGCTCACGCGCGAGGTCGTCGGCGGAAAGGCGCCCGGCCATGGTGTAGTGATCCGGATTGACCTTGTTATGTCTGCTCACAACCGCTCCTTCGCGGACCCGGCAGCCTTCCGATGCTGCGGCCCGTTCGACCGACGCATGCAAGACGACAGAAGGTCCACGCTGATCGAGAGGATACTCCACGCGCGCGCAGTTTTTTGCTGCTGGCCCGCAGATTGTCGCTGGCGATTATCACACGCGGAAGCGCAATAACGCTCCTACTCCTCCATAGTCGTTCAGGAGCTCTGGATCTTCGATGAATCGGACGGTCGCCCCGGTCTGCTCGGCACGTCTGATTAGCTCGCCGGCGAGCTCGACACGGCCGGCGTCTGCCTCACCTGTCGCTGACGACGTCCTGGCGATGGTCTCGCCCTTGGACGTGTCGGGTGGCAACTGCTGAATAGCCTCGAGATTGTCAGCGCTTCCGGCGATGAGCAGCTCGTCGACCTGCCCAAGCGTCAGTGCCTGCAGCGTGGCCTCTGGTCCAACGACGCCCAGCCCGTTCGCCTGCCATGCGCCAATCACCTCCTCGACACATTCACGATCGTCTTCGGCGTCCTTTTCATGAAGAATCTTGAGGGTGGCGGAGAGCAGTTCGTTTTCGGGGACGTCATGTTCGAGACGCACGACGTCGACCAGCTTGTCGATGAGCCGCTGCGGCAGTTGCTCCTTTACAAGCGGCTCGACGACCTCGTCTCCGACAACGATAATGTGCGGGATGTTCTCCGCGCTGACGATCCGATCGAGTGTCTCGACGACTTCCTTGATGTGACGGAGGTGAAAGTTCTCCGCTCGCCGCTGATACCGCGCCTGCGACCAGCCGCCCATTGAATTGCGGCGCGTCTTGACGCTTGTGACGTCGCGCTTCTGCTCCACTTCGCCGAGGCTGAAGACCACGATTCGTGCACGGTGAGTATCCGCGACCACGGCGGCGTACCGCGGATAACGATCGACGAGCTTTGCCAGTGGATAGAGATGCGGCACCGGACCAACAAACAACGAGTGTTCGTCGAGTGGAACCTGCAATTGAACCGCTTCGAAAAAATCCTCCGCGCCTGCGCACGCGAAGACGGCCACGGCGTTTGCGGAACGCTCAACCTGATTGGACAGATACGTCTGAATCCGCTCGACGTCGCGATCGAAGCTCGCCCGTTCTCGGGTGCCGTCGCGAAACGCTCTCTGCCGTTCGGCGAAGATCTTCCGCGTGAACGTGTCGTAGCGGTCGCGCCCGTGCTGATCGGCCGCGAGGTTGAGATACAGGCTGATCACGGGGAGCGTCTGCGGCTCGAAGTTGGCGAGCTTCTCCAACTGCTCACGTAGAGGAGTGCTGAGAGCGGGACTTGTCTTGGCCATGTCGCCGCATAAATGCAAGGGACATTCCGGCCGCCAGCCGTCTTCGGCACAAGGCCAATCCAGGGTCTTTGGCCAAAATGGCGGCTTCACGCCGTTTCAGCACTTGGACCCCGGCTCAGCCGCTTCTATAATTCCAGGGCCACATGCTGCGGCTCACCGCCCTTATTGCCCTCGTTCTCGCGGTGTGCGCTGCCGCAGCGTCAGCCAGGCCGCTGGATCCGCAGGCCGCTGACGATCGCGTCGACGGCTCGGCAGCCGGCCTGGGTCCGACTCTTGCCTCGCGCGACGCTGACGGAAAGGTCACGCTCCGCGCCAACCGCCTGCCGGAAGCATTGACCCTGGACGGCAGGCTGGCCGAGCCATTCTACGAACACGTCGAGCCCGTGAGCGATTTCGTCCAGCAGGAACCGTTCGAAGGAAAGCCGGCGACGGAAAAGACGGAGGTCTGGATTTTCTTCGACGAGAAGAATTTTTACGTGGCGGCTCGTTGCTGGGAATCAGACTCGTCCAAGCGCGTCACCAGCGACATGCGCCGCGACTCGCAAAATCTGTACAACAACGATCACTTCTCGGTGCTCGTCGACACGTTTCTCGATCGCCGGAGTGGTTACGCGTTCATGGCGAACTCACAGGGCGGAATACAGGACACGCTCGTCACCAACGAGCAGCCGAATCCAAACTGGAACACGATCTGGGAAGTCCGGACGGGCACCTTCGAACACGGATGGACGATAGAGTACCGGATTCCATTTCGCTCGCTGCGCTATCGCGCCAACGCTCACGTGTGGGGGATCAATTTCAGGCGGATGGTGCGGTGGAAAAGCGAGATTTCGTTTTTGACTCCGATCCCGGCCGCGTACGGCCGGCGCGCGTTGATGATGGTCTCGTACGCAGGCTCGGTCGGCAGCCTCGACATGCCTGGCAACGGCATCAATCTGGACATCAAGCCGTACGCGCTCGCGTCGAACGTCACCGACCGGGCTGCCACACCCGTGCGCGATCACAAAGGCGACTTCGATGCCGGCGCAGACGTCAAGTGGACGATGACGCAGCAGCTCGTCGCGGATCTCACCTATAACACCGACTTTGCGCAGGTCGAGGACGACGAGCAGCAGGTGAACCTGACGCGGTTCAGCCTCTTCTTTCCAGAGAAACGGGAGTTCTTTCTCGAGGGGCAGGAAGTCTTCAACTTCGCCGGCGCTGCGGACAACGGCCGTGGCGGTGGCGGCCCACCCGGTGGCAGTGGTGGAGGTGGTGGTGGTCCTACTGCCCCCAACAACACCCCTATCCTCTTTTTCAGCCGCCGTATTGGCCTCAACGACGACAGAGTTGTGCCCATTCTCGGAGGCGGTCGTCTGCTCGGGCGCGCCGGCCCCTATCACTTCGGGGCGCTCTCGATGCACACGTCCGACGCGCCAGAGGCAAACGCGCTCGCCACCGATTTTTCCGTGCTGCGCGTCAATCGAGACATCCTGCGGCGAAGCCGGATCGGTTTTCTCGCCACCCGGCGTGCGCCGAAAGCTGGACACGACAACTACGCGTACGGAGCGGACCTATCGGTGAGTTTCGCCGACACTCTGTCCGTGACCAGCTACTGGGCGAAGACCGAGACGCCGGGCCGCGGCAGCAATGACACGAGCTATAGAGGCCAGTTCAACTGGAACGCCGATCGATACGGCCTTCAGCTCGAGCATCTGTTCGTTGGTGAAGATTTCAATCCGGAAGTGGGATTTCTACGGCGGGAAGCGTTTCGGCGTTCGTACGGGCAGGTACGTTTCAGCCCGCGGCCGAAGAACCTGCGCGGCGTACGAAAGCTCGCTTACGAAGCCGGCGTCGACTACGTAACCAATCCGCGCGGCGCGGTCGAGTCGAAGGAAGCGCAGGGCACGTTTCGCGTGGAGTTCGACAGCGGCGATCAATGGTCGGCGGAGTTTGCCCGCAGCTTCGAGTTTCTGGCGGAGGAATTCGAGGTTGCGAAGAACATTTTTGTGCCAGTCGGAGGCTACACCTTCCAGCAGGTCAAGAGCATCTACATGCTTGGGCCGCAGCGTCCAATCAACGGGTCGGTTACGTTTACACGGGGCAGTTTTTACGAGGGCAATCTGACAGAGCTCTCGTGGCGCGGTCGTGTCGAGTTGTCCTCGCGGCTTTACCTGGAGCCGAACCTCTCCTGGAACCACGTCGACATGCCGTGGGGCCACGGCAACACCAATCTCGTGAGCGCGCGCGCGACCTATACGGTGTCGCCGCGGATGTTCGTCGCCGCGCTGCTGCAGTACCAATCGCGTAACGACTCGATGTCAACCAACGCGCGCTTTCGCTGGGAGTATCGTCCCGGCAGCGAGCTCTTCGTCGTGTACAGCGACGGTCGCGACACGCTCGGTCACGGGTTCCCGTCGATGGTGAATCAGAGTCTCGTGGTGAAGGCGACCCGGTTGTTCCGGTGGTGAAGCGACGGAAGCACGGAAACACCGGATCGATCGATCACAGACGGGCCACCGAGACTCAGAGACACAGAGGAATCTCTTTACGAGAACCCATAAACATTCTGCGTCGCTGCAGGCGTAAAGGCGTGTAAACCCTAAATTCTCAGTGTCTCCGTGCCTCTGTGGCCTGTACGTCGTTCGTGGTTCTACTCCGCCGCCATGAACGGATAGCGATAATCCCGCGGCGGCGCGAAGGTTTCCTTCACGCTTCGTGCGCTCACCCAACGCAGCAGATTCATCTTCGATCCGGCTTTGTCGTTGGTCCCCGACGCGCGTGCGCCGCCAAACGGCTGCTGTCCAACCACCGCACCCGTCGGTTTGTCGTTGATGTAGAAATTGCCGGCAGCATTTCTGAGCGCCGCCGACGCCTCGGTGATCGCCCGTCGATCGTGGGCGAACACTGCACCCGTCAGCGCGTACGGCGAGGTTCGGTCGACGACTGTCAATATCTCGTTCCACTCCGGGTCATCGTAGACATAGGTCGTCAGGACAGGACCGAAAATCTCTTCGCACATCAAACGGTATCCGGGATCTTTCGCTTCGACGATCGTCGGCTCGATGAACCAGCCTTCTCCGTCGCGGCACCCGCCGCCGTGAACGATGGTCGCATTCTGTTTCGCATCCTCCACGTAGCTGCAGATTTTGTCGTACGCCTTTCGGTCGATGACCGCGCCCATGAAGTTCCGGAAATCCCGCACGTCGCCCATGCGGATGTCGTCGAGCATGCCGATCATCCGGTCTCGGACGTCCGGCCACAGCGACTTCGGAAGATACGCGCGGCTCGCCGCCGAGCACTTCTGCCCTTGATACTCGAATGCACCCCGCACGAGGGCCACCGCGACTTCCTGCGGATCGGCCGACGGGTGAACGGCAACGAAATCCTTGCCGCCGGTTTCGCCGACGATGCGAGGATATGCGCGATAGCTGGATAGGTTCTCGCCGATCCGTTTCCACATCGCGTTGAAGACGCCCGTCGAGCCGGTGAAATGAATGCCTCCGAGCTCCGGCGCGTCGAGCAGCACCGCAGAAATTTCGGGAGCATCGCCGGGAACGAAATTGATGACTCCTGGCGGCAGCCCCGCAGCTTCGAACAGGCGCATGATGTAATACGCGCTGAGCAGCGCACTCGACGCCGGCTTCCAGACAACGGTGCATCCCATCAGCGCCGGCGCCGCCGGCAGATTGCCGCCGATCGCCGTGAAATTGAACGGCGTGACGGCGTAGACGAAGCCCTCGAGCCCGCGATAGTCGGACTGGTTCCACACTCCGTGAGTGCTGATGGGTTGCTCGTTGTAAAGCTCCTCGGCAAACGCCACGTTGAATCGCCAGAAATCGATCAACTCGCATGCGGAGTCGATCTCGGCCTGGAACACGGTTTTCGATTGCCCGAGCATCGTTGCGGCGTTGAGTGTCTGCCGCCAGGAACTGGTCAGAAGCTCCGCGGCACGCAGAAACACGGCGGCCCGATCCTCCCACGGCCAGTTTGCCCAGTCGCGGCGTGCGTCAGCCGCCGCGCGAACGGCCTCGCGCACGTTTTCGGCGGAGGCCATATGCCAGTCGGCCAGAACATGCGCATGATCGTGCGGCATGACGGCGTGCGACATGCGTCCGGTCCTGATCTCTTTACCGCCGATGATGATCGGAATCTCGATCCGCTCGCCAGCCATTCCGGCAAGCCGCGCCTTCAGCTCGGCACGCTCGCACGTTCCGGGCGCGTAAGTGAGATTCGGTTCGTTGACAGGAGGCGGCACCCGCCGGGAACCGGAAAAGGAGGAGGACATGCAGCTATTTTATGGGTTAGCGCTCTACGCCGTCGCTCCTTCGATCTCAACCTTGATATGCCGCCACTTCCCCTGACGAAATCGCATGATCGTCAGCACACAGCGGGTGAGATGACCGAGCAGAATGGCGAGCCAGATGTCAGTCGGTTGAAGTCCTCGAGTGGCCTGGATGAAAAAGCACAATCCGAGCGGCACCGCAATCTGAGACGCGAGCGTGATGAAGAGCGGACTGCGAGTATCGCCCGTGCCTTGCAGCCCGCCGGTGTAGACCAGCGCGAGGGTGATGAAGAATCCCGATACAGCGAGATAGCGCAGCAGCTGCACGGCAATGGCGCCAATCTCACCGTCGGCCGCGTCGAAAATCAGCAGCAGCGGCCGCGGCAACGCGACGAACATCACGCCGATGACAGCGGCCACACTGAGGCCAATTCGTGAGGCAGCGTTCACGCCCAGCCTCGCGCGCTCAGGATGCCCCGCGCCAAGATTCTGACCCGCGATCGTCGCCGATGCACCCATCAATCCGACAGATGTCCACGTGATCATCGAGAAGAGCTCGGTGTAGCCGATGGCGTAGGCCGCCTGTGCCGCTGCGCTTTGCTCGAGCCCGCCGATGAAGCGCAGCAGCAGAACTCCGGCCACGTTCATCGCGATGCCCTGCACACCCGTCGGCAGTCCAAAGCGAAAGAGCGATCGGATGATGCTCCAATCGGGCCGCCAGTCCATGTTGCGCGAAAAGCGAACGACGCAATCGCCGCGAAAGAGATGCGCAAGCGCATACAGGCTGACGGCGCTGGAGGCAATCGCGGTCCCGAGAGCGGATCCGACCGTGCCGAGCGCGGGAATCGGTCCGAATCCGCGGATGAGAATGACGTTCAGGACGATGTTCAGCACCGTCATCGTCACGCCGAGGCGCAGCGGCGTGCGGGCGTCGCCAGCGGCGCGGAGCGCCGACGACAACATGAAGAACATGAGCATGCCGATGCTGAAGAGGAAGGTGAGACGCAGAAACGGCAGCGCTTGTGCCTTCACTTCAGGCGCCGCGTTGACCAGGTCCAGCAACGTTGGTGCTGCGACATACCCGAGGGGGCCGAGCACGAAGAACATCGCGAGCGCCGTCAGAAAAGCCTGCTGAACGACGCGATTCACCTTCTCCGGCTGGCCCGCGCCGGCAAAGCGCGCCACGAGCACCGCCTGTCCTGTGAACAGCGACGCCATGAACACGATGACGACGAGAAAAATCTGCCAGCTGACGCCGATGGCCGCGTTTGCAGTGTAGCCAATCAGATGACCGACGAGCGCGTGATCGATCACGCCCTGCATCCCGGCGACCAGGTTCTGGATCATCGTCGGCCAGGCCAGCTTCCATACGGCCGGGCTGATGGGGCCTTCAACGAGTGATCGATCGAACGGGGAGGATTTCCTTAGTGGCGCTGCGGCCGACATAAAGCGAAGAACGATTGTACGTCGGAACAGACGACCGTCGCGGACGCTCGCGCTCGACGAGAACGCGAGCGGAGGCGGTCAGGTTCGCGACAGTACGTAGAACACTGCCGTCAACACCGCAATAGTGGTGAGCAGTGGGACAGGCCACAAATACACTGCCGCGGCCGCCAGGACGACGGCTACGACGGCGAATGCGAGCACTCCAAGCGGCCATGCGAGCGCGGTGATCAGCCGCTCGGGCCACGGGTCGCGCATCACGATGAGTCCGATCAGAGCGCCGGCAACGTAGATGGCGGCGACGAACAAGCTAACCCCGTGGGCCCCATGTCTCATCAGCTGCAACGCTCGGTTCTCAGCTCGAGTGAATTGCGGGGTTAAACGTCCAGCTCCTGCGCCTCTTCGGCGCGCTCCATGATAAAGCGAAACCGTGCTGACGCGTCCTTTCCCATCAGCTCGTTGATCACCCGATCCGTCACGAGTTGATCGGAGACCTCGACTCGCAGCAACCGGCGCGTGCGCGGGTTGAGCGTCGTCTCCCACAGCACTTTCGGCATCATCTCGCCCAGTCCTTTGAATCGAGTGATCTCCGGCGTGGCGCGGCCGGCGCGCTGCTTGAGAATCTGATCCTTGTGGCTGTCGTCGAGCGCCCAGAGCGTCTCTTTGCCGATGTCGATCCTGTACAACGGCGGCTGCGCCAGGTAGACCTTGCCCGCCGCCAAAAGCTGCGGCATGTGCCGATAGATGAACGTCAAGAGAAGCGTCGCAATGTGGTGTCCGTCCGAGTCGGCATCCGCAAGGATGATTACCTTTCCGTACCGAATCCGCGAGATGTCGAAGCTCTTTCCGACGCCGCAGCCAAGCGCCGTCACGAGATCGGCGAGCTCCTTGTTTTCGAGAACCTTTCCTGTGGTGAGCCCCTCGGTATTCATCACCTTGCCGCGCAGCGGCAGAATGGCCTGTCGGGCGCGGTCGCGTCCTTGCTTCGCGGATCCGCCCGCCGAATCGCCCTCGACGATGAACAGCTCGCTTGTGGTGGAGGCTGGATGGGTGCAGTCGGAGAGCTTGCCGGGAAGCGTCACGCGTCCTGACGTAGGACCCTTTCTGATGACCTCCTGCTGCGCCGCGCGGCTGGCTTCGCGCGCGCGCGCTGCCAGAATGATGCGCGCGACGATAGCTTCGGCGACGGACTGGTTGTGATTGAGCCAGTGCTCGAGCGCCGGCCGCACCATGCCGTCAACGGCCGACAGCATCTCCGGATTGTTCAAGCGATCCTTCGTCTGTCCCTGAAATTGCGGCTCCTGCAGAAAGGCTGACAGCACACAGACAAGGCCTTCGCGGATGTCCTCAGCCGTGAGCGTCACGCCCTTGGGGGTGAGGTTATGCGTCTCGATGTAGTTTCGAACGGCCTTTCCAAGACCGGCGCGAAAGCCGTTCTCGTGCGTTCCGCCCGACCCCGTTGGAATGCCGTTGACGTAGCTTCGCAGGTGCTCGTCGGTGGCTTCGGTCCATTGGAGAGCGAGCTCCAGTCTGAGACCGTTTTCTCTTTCGAGCGTGAACGGCGTCTCGTGCGCGGCTTTGGCGCCGCGGTCGCCGACGATCTTACGGAGGTAATCGGTCAGGCCTTCGGCATGTTGAAACGTCTGCCGTGATCCCGACGTTTCGTCTTCGAAGGCGATCTTGACGCCGCGGTGCAGATAACTCGCGATTTCGAGCCGGTCTCGTATGACGCCTGCATCGAACTCAATCTTCGGAAAGATCGTTGGATCGGGCCTGAAGAAAACGGCGGTGCCGCTGCCTCGCGCGGCGCCGAGCTTCTTCAATCCGGTGGCTGGCCGGCCCTGCTTGAAGCGCATCTCCCACCGCTGGCCATCGCGTTTGATGGTCGCGACCAATTCGCGGGATAGCGCGTTGACCACGCTCGCGCCGACGCCGTGAAGACCGCCGGCCGTTTTGTAGCTGCCCGGATCGAACTTCCCGCCCGCGTGCAGCATGGTGAAGATCACTTCGAGCGCGCTCTTCTTCGTGCTCGAATGAACATCAACAGGAATGCCACGGCCATCGTCAGTGATTGTGATGGACGATCCGTCCTTGTGAAGGGTGACACAGATGTTCGAGGCGTAGCCGTTCATCGCCTCGTCGATCGCGTTGTCGAGAATCTCCCAGACGAGATGGTGCAGGCCGGAGCTGCCGACGCCACCGATGTACATGCCGGGGCGTTTGCGGACCGGCTCGAGACCTTCGAGGACGGTGATGTCCTTCGCGGTGTACGAGGTCGCCATGCGGAAGTTGATTATACGGACGGAGGTTCGTAGAACTCGCGCGCTACCTGCGTATGACACGCGTCAGCGTGCTTTCGATCGGCCTCGTGTCTCTGCCCTTGCACTCTTCGCCTTCGGCGGCGACTTGCGTGCGCGTTTCGGCCGGTCGCCTTCCGAGCTCGCGACCTGCGTTCGGCGTGGTCGGCGCGCTTTCTTTTCTTCCAGCGGCGCAACGTTGCCTCGCGCATCGTCTGACTCCACGACGAAGGCTGCCTGCGACGGTTCTTCGGCAATGGGCATAGTTTCAATGACGTCGTCCACGGCGGCCGGCTGTGTATGATCGGCCGTTATCGTCGACCAGCCATGCGGCAGTGAGTTCGCCCGCACCGGCCCGGTCGCGAACACCCGCAGCGCCCCTTGCCGGTCGCGCTCGAGGCGAAGGAAACCATCCTTCTGGCAGGCGCGCATGAGATCGACAATGGATCCATACCGCCGCTCATCGAAATCGGCTCGGGCAGACCGGATGAACTGTTTGAATTGACGCACGTACATCGGCCAGCGCGGAGATACGGTCGCGTCAGCCAGAATCGAGCGCACGAGCGCGACGCCTTCGGCGAGATTGCCGTTCGCAGGCCCGATGCTTTCGTCTGCATCGGGAACAGCTGACTGAGTCGCCTCTTGCACGGCGGTGGATGCTCCGGCGGCACGCGAGACTGCCACGGGCGATGGCGGAGCAGCGTCTTCACTGGCCGCGCGATCCACGTCGCTTTCACCGGCGAGCTCGACGAGCGTGGACCGCCCGCTGTGTTTCAACGAGACGAGGCCTTGCTTCTCGAGCTTCTCCGCGAAATCGCGGAAGCTGCCGGACGCGTAGTCGCGTTCAGAGAACGACGAATCAAGCTGCAGCAGCGTGCTCTTGAGCAAGCCAAGCTGCGGTGAGACTTCTCGATCCGCGAGCACTTTCAACGCGCGCTTGACGAGCGGAAACGCCTGATCGAGTGGTACGCCTGTCTGCACACGAGTGCGGTCGCCGCGCCGGCGGTCCGTCGTCACTGGCGCCGCTCCAGTAGCGCCGGCACTGGTCACATTCTCGTACGCGATGAACTCGGTGCAGTTCTTCTGCATCACCTGACTCGTGAAGGCGCGTCCGCCGACGACGAAGACCTTTTTGTCGTACTGCTTCAACTTCTCCACGAGGGTGATGAAATCACTGTCACCGCCCACAATCACAAAGGCATTGATGTGGTCGTGCGTGAATGCCATTTCGAGCGCGTCGAGCGCGAGATTGATATCCGCGCCGTTTTTATCCCCGCCCGGCGTCATCACGCGCTGGACCAGCCGGACCGCGTGCTGCGACATCGCGCGCCCGTAATCGCCGGCACGCTTCCAGTCGCCGTAGGCGACTTTGGTGATGATCTCGCCGCGCTCCTTGATGGCTTCGAGCACGCCGCCAATGTCGAACTGGCGGCCAAGAGTGGTTTTGACTCCGATTTCGACGTTGTCGAAGTCGATGAATACGGCAATTTTCAAACGTTGATCGGACATAAAACGACTATCGGCGAACGGCTGTGGGCTGTCGCTCCGGGCTTACGGCGACTGAAGGTCGAGTGGAAGAGCAGGGCGGAAACGTCTCTCTAAGTATAGCGGATGCGCGGACTGCAGCCGAGGTCAACCTCAAACTGGATATCGGCGGTGTTCAGAATTGAAAATAGATGAAATCAAAGCTCACCCGGCTGCGCAGGACCAGCGTCAGCGCTGTCAAAGTGCCAACGGTCAGCGCCTGAGCGCCGGCTAACGTGAGGCCATCGCCGACCGCTTCAATCCACCGGTTGAACCCAGCCGAATGCTCCCGACAGAGGACCCAGAGATCGTTGACGGCAAGCGGCAAAGACCAGGTCGCGGCCAGGGCCAACAGATGCACGCCGAATTGCTTCTCGAGCGGGGTGCTCGCGCGGGGCGACAGATGAAGGAATGCCATGAGGTAATGCGGGTTTGTCTCGCGAAAGAGCAGCCAGCCGGCCATCATCGCGACGAAGGTGCCGGCAACCTGCAGCAGGATGAGCGGACCCGGCCAGTGTTCCGGCAGGCGCACGAGCCGGCCGATGCTCCGCGTCGTAGATACCAGAAGGCCGTGATAGAAGCCCCACAGCACGAAATTCCAGCTTGCGCCGTGCCACAGGCCCGAAATCACGAACGTCGCGAGCAGGTTGATCTCACGCTGCAGCCTCGGGACCCGGTTTCCACCGAGCGGGATGTAGACGTAGTCGCGAAACCACGTCGACAAGGCAATGTGCCATCGCCGCCAGAAATCCGTGGGGCTATGCGCGATGTAGGGGTGGTTGAAGTTGACGATCAACTCGAAGCCAAACCAGCGCGCCACGCCGCGTGCGATATCGGAGTAGGCGGAAAAGTCTGCGTAGATCTGGATGCCGAACGCGAAGACGCCGGCCCAGAGCACCTCGAACGTCGGCGCGTCGAGCGCGAATACGCGGTTGGCGATCACAGCGAGGTTGTCAGCCACCACGAGCTTTTTGAAGAAGCCCCACACCATCAGCACGGTCCGGCGACGAGGTGAGGGAAGAAGGCGACGAACAGCGCGAAGTCAACGAGGTTGCGCCTCGCGTGCATCTCGCCTTTGTAAACGTCGAGGGTGTAACTGAGCGCCTGGAACGTGTAAAAGGAGATGCCGGCCGGCAGCACAATCGCCAGCACCGGCAGATCGACCGACAAGCCAAGCGTCGAGAGCGCCGCGTGCACGTTGTCGATGAAGAAGTTGAAGTACTTGAAGAACCCGAGCATCCCGAGATTGACGCCGAGGCTCGCCGCGAGATACCGGCCTTTGTGCCGCGGGTCGTCCTCCATCCGTTGTCCGGCCCAGAAGTCGACGGTCGTCGAGGTGAGCATGATCGCGACGAACCACGGGTGCACCCACCCGTAGAAGACATAGCTCGCCGCGAGGAGAAAGACGTTCTGTGCTCGATGGGGCAGTCGCCAATACACGGCGACCACGACCACGAAGAACATCACGAACGCGACACTGTGAAAGATCATCGCGCTTCGACGTCGCTCAGGGCGTCCCGGGCCGCGTCAAGGGTCGAAACAGCGGGTCGAGCCGCTCGCGGAAGATCTCCGTGTAGCGCAGACGGTTGGCGATGTGATCGCCGTCTCCATACAGATCGAGCGTCATCTTCGGATCGCCGGTGTCGTCGTGAAACAGACCGCCGTTCGATTCGATCCACGCCTTCATATCGGCCACGTATCGCCCGAGCGCGGCTGATTGCTCCGGCGGCTTGTCTTTGCGCGGACGCCGTTGCACGCGTACGAAGCACATCGTCAAATGTTGCTCGCGTGCGAGACGCAGCAGGTCGGGCAGAATGGAGCTCGCGACCTCGTGGTGGAAGTCCGGCGCTTCGGTCGTGGCCAGGTCTGAGGCCAGATCTTTACGAAAATGCTCCAGCCCCAGCGCTTCCTCCAACCGGCCGTCGAAAACGCGTCGCGCCTTCGGCGACGGGAACGTCCACTGCTCGTACCACTCGCGAACCCAAGGCTCGAGCCATGTGCGCGCGAGATTCCATTCGTAGACGCGATCGAGGCCGTCGTACAGGCGCGCCCATGGACCGTGCCGGCGCGCCGCCACCAGCCGATCGAGCTCGGGCTCGAATTCGTATGCCGGACGATCGAGCTCGTTGCCGTACAGGTTCTCGAGTCGAAACATCGTGTCGGTCAGGTTCGTGTCGCGAAAAAAAATGAACGTGCATCGCGGCCTCACACCGCTTGCCACGACCCAGTTCTTGAACGCCAGAAACCACCACGCCGGGCCCGTAGCGGGCGCCATCACCATGGCGACGTTGTCGTCGTGGGTCGAGGAAATGTCGCGGAGATACTGAGGATCGATGCGTGTGCCCAGCATCGAATCGCCGATGAAAATCCAGGCAGGCGGGGCGTAGCGCAACTCGTCAATCACCCGGGCGTCAAACCCGGAATGCGGCCGCCGGAGCTCCAGCGACGGCAGGTACCCCAGTCCAGGTTGTTCCGTGAGCGCCATGCGATTGGCCGCCCGGATAGTGAACGGCACGACCACGATGGAGGCAGCGACCAGGATCAGCTTGGCAGAAGAAGACACGAGCGCGAAACGGGGGGAGCTTTCAATCGCCCGTCGATTATAAGAGCCTGTGACGAGTTTCTAGGAGCCTAGGTCGGGTTTCGGCTTGGCAGCCTGGAACGCCCGTTGCACAATGCTCTCCAGGAGAATCACCAGATGCCTGCAATCCGTCACCTCGCCAGGTCGATGCTGACCGCCGGTGTGGTCAGCGTGTGGTCTATTGCGGCCGTCGCCGATGTGCAGAACTCCGTGCAGAAACTGCTGGAACGAGGAGCGCTGCAGGAGGCGGTCGATCGCGCCGGTGAAGAGGCTGGTAACGCCGAGTCCACGTATCTTGCGGCACAGGCGCTCACCAAGATGGACAACAACGGCGGCGCCGAAGAGCAATACAGCCGGTTGCGCGACAACCGCGACGAATCGTGGAAGGCCATTGGGGAGTCAGGCGCAAAGCTGCTGGGCGGCGACGTCAACGGCGCCATGGAGGCGGCCAACCATGCCGTCGACGCCAATGGCGAGAATCCGTACGCGCATTATCAGGTGGGGCTCGTCGCGTTCAAGCAAAACAACTTTCAGCGCTCGCTCCAGGGGTTTACGCGCGCCATCGAGCTGAAGCCGGATCTCGCGTACGCCCACTACTATGCGGCGCAAGCGGCGCAACGCCTGAAACAAATGTCGCAAATGGCGGAGCACTTCCAGCACTTCCTCAAGCTCGCGCCGGAGGCGCCTGAGAAGCAGGCGGTGCAGGCGATATTGCGCAGTCTTCGTTGACCGCCCACGTTCAACGAAATAGGGGCGACGCATGCGTCGCCCTGCACACCGCGCAACGAACACGATGGCACTGATCAGGCGAGGCGTGCCTCGCCCCTACCTGCCTACGGGTGGGTGCTCTACGTGTCGTCAGAAGATGTGCCCGATGCCGATGTAAAGCCTTCCGCGGGGGTTCGGGTGGTCGGGCAACACGGGCGGCAAAACTGAAGTGGCAATACCGTAGTCCACTCGCAGCATCGCAAAGGGCGATGCGAAGCGCAGCCCGATGCCGTAGCCCACTTTGAGATCACCGATAGAAAGGTCCCGCTTCCCAAGAAAGACGTTTCCTGCGTCGATGAATCCAACGCCCTGCACCCATCCACGCACCGGGAAACGTGCTTCAGCGTTCAGCAGCAGCAACGCGTCACCGCCTCTGGGGAAGCCGAAGAGATCTCGGGGACCGAGTGAGTTCTCGCCATATCCGCGGACAGTTGTCGCGCCACCAAGCTGGAAACGTTCAGTAAACACGAGGTCGTCGCGGCTGAACTCGACACCGAGCTGCGCGCGCGACGCCAGAACCAGCCGTCCCAGCGATCGGAAATACAGTTGCTGCACGAGCAGCTTGGACGTTCGAAAGTCTGACCCCAGAAACGAGAGCGCCTGATCCCAGTTTGCAGAGCTGAACCAGCCGGTGGTCGGCTGAAACGGATCGTCTCGCCGATCGATGAGGGCTGCGCCCGTCAGCTTGGAAATGTTCAGAGGAATATCGAGCGCCACCAATCCAGGATTCGGCGGACGCGGATCAAACGTGCGATTGCGTTCGTACCGATAGCCATACGTGACCTCTGCTCGGCGCGACGGACGCCAGCGCTGCTCGACGCTGAGACCGTGACGGTCGGTAATTGCTGTTACGGCATTGTCGGTGCGGAACCGCTGTCGCGCGTCGAAAATGAATCCGTTCGTGCGGATTGGCAGCCCGAAAAACGACGAGTTCGACAGAAAGAGGCTTTCGCTTCGGCGATCGCGGTCGTACCGTCCGGCAATGCCTGCCGTGATTGCCCGGCCAAACAGGTTCTGGTTGCGGAGATCCGTGAGGATGCCAAGACTCTGTGAACGCTGCTCAACGATCGAGGTGTCGGGATTGGTGCGCTCGTCGTTGACCTGAAGCCCGTAACGCAGCCGCCAGACGGGGTACTCGATGACGCGAACTACGGCGCGTACGGGCTGGACACCCGCCGCTTTGTCTTCAGCTGTTTGCTCGATGGGCACCGGATCGAGATCAACCTGGCGGAACACATTCGTGTCATACATGCGCTTGCGCGCCTGAGACCACGCGGCCAGATTGACGGGATCGCCTTCGCGCAGTCGGAGGGCCTTGTTAATCACGCCCTCTCGCGTTTGCGTCACCCCCTGGGTCGTCACCTCGCGAACGACCTGCTGTGGCCCCTCGGTCACCGTAAACGCGACGTCCACGACGCCTTCTTCCTTGTTGGGATTCGGATCGACTTCCACGCGCGCCGTGTTGAAGCCGTGCAGCTCGTACACGTCCTGCACGCGCCGGCGCGCCGCATCCATGTCGTCGGTGACGTACGGCATCCGGAGCTCGAGCGCGGCAGCTTGCGCCACTTCAATCTGCCGATCCGGATGAACCCCGCGGAACGTGATGGCATCGACCAGGTATCGTCTTCCTTCTTCGACCGTCACCGGCAGCACGGCTGCGGAGCCGGAAACCTCCGGCTCCCCGGCATTCACCGCGACCTCGAGAAAGCCGTGATTGCGGTAATAGCTTTCGAGCGTTTCGGCCAACCGGCGCGGCTCGAGCCACGCATCGATCTCGACACTGGCATCGGTAATGGCCTGATCGAGGTGGCCCGCGTCAATGGTGGCGTTGCCGCTGTACCGCACCTTGCGGGACGAGACCTTGGTGCCGGCTTCGACGGTCACGCGCACCTGTTTGCGCTCGGGCGTCGAGAGCGCAACAACCGCTTCCACTTTGCTGCCGATCACATCTTCGGAGACGAGATGACGGCGGATGCGAGACTGGATGTCTTCAATCAAGAAGCGATCGAAAATCGTGCGGCGCCAGGAGTCTCGTAATTCTTTTTCCAGCTTTGGCTCGAGCGGATGGCCGGTAATGACGAGCTCCGCCAACGGTCCTGGAACGACGTTGTAATCGAGCGCGATGGTCTGGCCGTCATCCGCGGGGTGCCGCGTGCCTCTGATGCGGACCTCGTAGTAACCCCGATCCTGATAATCATCGCGAATCTTGTCGATGTCCCGCTGCCACGAGTAGAAGTCGAACTCGTCGCCGACATCGAGCTTCAAGAGGGACCGGAGCTCCGGTTCAGACCGCCCAAGAGCGCCTGAAAACGTGACCGCTGAAATCTTCGGCTGCGCTGGCCGCTCGGCTTGTGTGGCCGTCGAGCTGCCGAACACGATCTCGTGCCTGAGGGCGACGGCGCGGTCAACGTTGTCGCGCGAAATGACCCGCATCTCGATGTTGCGTCGTGGTTTGTAGCTGATGACTGCGGAAAGTGCTCCGCTCTCGCGCAAACTCTGGGACAGCGTGAGCTCGATGTCGGGACGGAGTCGCTTCGAGAGCGTGAGCCGCGTTGAGGGGTCTGTTTCAGTCGCAATCAACCCCGGATCCGCTCGGAACTCGTCCGTCTCGAAACCGCGTTCGATCCGCAGGGTGTCGAGACCAACGGCGCGGCCCGTCGCGCCGAGCAGTTCGGCCGAGAGCAGCGTGACTGCATCCTCACCACGGAGGTCGCCAAAGAGCATCGTCATCGCTTCCCGCGAATCGATGTCGGGATCGGTCGAGCGCACTTCTGTCTGCAGTCGCTCCATCGGTCCACTTAGTGTTACGGCGATGTCTGTTCCCGCAACGCGAGTTTGCAACTCGACGTCGAATTCAGGCTCGATGCGGTTGGGATCGCTGAACGAAATATTGCCGCGCGTCACGTGGTATGTCCGACCGGCCAGGTAGACCTCGCCGCCCTCGCGAAGCGTGATGCGCCCGCCGAGGATTGGCTCTTCAGCCGTGCCGAGGACTCGCACGGCGCCGCCGGCCTCAAGCCGGGCGTAGTTGTTATCGACCCGCAAATCCTCCTGCGTCGACACTGAGACGTTGAGATGGAGCTGATCGAGGCTGCCGACTTCGCCTGGTGGTCGCGGCGCCCGGGTCTGGCGTGCCGCTGCCAGAGCGGCAATACTGATCGGTTGATTGAAGACGCTTCTTGCGACGATGACGTCGCCGGTGAGACTCCATCCCGTTGCATCAGGCCGCAATGTGAGAATTGCGTCAGACTCGCTCTGTAGTGCGCGCGGATACTCGAGCGCAGCGCCCTGCATCTGCAATGTGAGCGCGCCGCCAACTGCATGGGCACCGGCCAGCAGGAATCCGCCGTCGAGCACCAGCGCGCCCCCGTTTGCCGTGCCATTGAAACTGTCGAAGAGCACTCGTCGGCCGTCGAAGGCGATGGTCCCCTTCAGATCACCCAGCACGATCCGTGGCTCGCGGATAAGCACTTCGGAGTCGGTCACGTCGACGCGGCCGTTGAACACCGGCGTGGACGGCGATCCGCCAAAACCAATGTTGACCTTGGCCAGGCCGTCAACAGCAACCGTTGGCGCAAACGCCGACAGGACTCGCAGGTTTGCATTGCCTTTCAGCTGAAAATCAAGCGCCGCTTTGTCCGCGGGAAGGAAACGCGCCGATCCAGTCAGCGTCAGCTCGCTAGCTGCTGGAGTGGTGGTTCCTGTAGGACCCGTGAGTCCGCCGATGCTCCATACAACGTCTTTCGCGACGAGCGTGCCGCCATCGATCGACAAGACCGACGGCCGTGCTTGCTCGACCGGCACAGCCGCAACGGTGAAGCTGGCCTCGTCGAGTGTGAGATTGCCCGATAGCCCTTCGAGCGATGCGGTCGTGATGGTCGCGTCAAGCGTGGCCGACAATCGCCCGTCTATGTTTTTCAGCGCAGCTGGCCCGATCCATGGCGCAAAGGCGTTTTCGGTCAGTCCCACCACTCGCAGCTTCGCGAAGCCCTGTGCCGGTGTCGCGGTTCCCGTTCGCCCTTCCAGCACTCCGCGAGGAATCGACGCGGTGCCTTCGATTCCTCCGCCTTGCCACTCCCCTGTCAGCCTCGAGACGTCGAGCGTGCTGCCGTTGAAGCGCGCGTCAACCGTGAGGTTGGTGACGCTAGGCAACGTGCCCCACGTTACCGACCCGCCGGCAAGCTGCATCGTTGCGACAGATTGATCGAGCCCTCCTGTCGATTGCCAGACGATGTTGACGGGACCTGACGCCTGAAGCTCGGGAGGCACGCCGAAGGGGCGGCCTATTCGGAGCAGATCACCCAACTCGCCGCTGAAGGTGCTGTCCCACTTTGCGGCCCCCGTTTCAGCGAGACGTCCCGACGCGTGCAAGCGGCCGGTCTCGCCGACGCTGAGATCGAGCGTGTCGACTGTCAGGCCCGTGCCGTCCCATGACAGCCGCGAAGGGGCGGCGAGCTTGACCGTGACGCCCTCGACCGCCGCAGCGATGTCCTGAAGGTTGATGAAGACATGCGAGTTGCGCGGGTCGCTCAAGACACCACTGGCGGTCGCGCTGAGGCTCGCCGTCCCGGTGACATACCCCTCATGAAGGCCGGAGAGGCGGATCAGTTGTTCGATATCGATGCGATTGGCGACAAGGATCGCGTCGTACGAAAATGGCTGCCGCGGCGTGATCTTCGCGTCGATGAACGCCCCAAGCGACGGAATCGTCGTCGTCACGAGCGCCACGTCGCCGTTGAGTCGCACGTTTGCGGTGCCGTGTCCCACCAGCGCGCCGGCAAGTCCACCGGTCAGATCGAAATCGATAGTGCCTTCGCCCGTGGGAGAATCGATGTTCCCCGAACCAGTGAAGCGCACGGAAAAGCGCGCTTTTGCATTGCCTAGCTGTCCGATTGATCCTTGCCACTCGATTCCCTGGCCTTGCAGATCGACCGTATACGTCCGCGCCGTCATCGAATAGCGGCCGCTTGCGGTCAGCGATCCCGCTCCTTGCGTCAGTGTGAGCGACTCGACAATCACATCGTTGCCGAGCACGCGTGCTTTCGCGGTCAGCGAATCGACGGGCTGACCCCCGAGCGTCATGCCTGTGCCGACGACGTCTGCTGCGATGTCCGGCGTGTCGACGGTGCCGCCGAGCGATGCCGTTGCCGCCAACGCGCCTTCGAGCTGCAGCGCTTCGGGCACGCCGGTGAGCAGATCGCGGGCTGACGGCGCGTCGATCGCAAGCGAGCCACCGAGCTGGCGAGTGCTGAAATTGGCGAGAACATCGCCTTTGAGTTGCGCGGTCCCGACCGTGCCGTCGATGTTCGTAACGTTGAGCGCGCGGGCGGAGGCATCGAAATTTGCCGTAAACGCTGCATGCCCGAACGTTGGCACGTCAAGACCCGTCGTGTGCGCGGTGCCGATAAACCGCGGGGCGTTGAACTGACCCGTCACATCGACGAGCGCATCCATGGGACCGCTGCTGTTGCGCACGATCGCCGGAGTTGTCAGCCCGAACAGAGCGGCGTATCGCGCGGCTTCGCCGACATTTCCAGTGCGGACGTCAAGACGGCCGCTAAAGGTCGACCGCGTCACGACTTGGCGATTCCAGGTCCCGGCCAGCCGCCCGCTCACCGCGGTCGCGCCGATCCGATGCCGCTGACCGGCGCGCCAGCGGTTGCCTTCGACAAAGAACTCGACGTCGCCGCTGAGAGGCGCCGTACCACGGGCCGTGCGTGGCGTTGACGAGTTGTGAATCTCGAGCCGAAACGGTTGCCCCGGTTTCGCGTCGAGGCGGACCGTGCCTTTGATTGCCGCGCCAAACGGCAGCGGGTCGACCTCTGCGAGACGGAATGCCGTTGCCGCATCCAGCTCCGAATAGTTGGCGGTGAGCCACCACGGCGTTGATTTTCCAAATGGAAAATCGACCGCCGCGACGACCTCGCCACCCGTCGCCGGATGCAGAACGGCCTTGCTCACTTTGAGGCCGTTCGGACTGAGCTCGGAGAGCGCCTGCAGCCGCACGCGGTGTTCACGGCCGACTTCAGCGGCAGGCGCGGCGACGGTCGCGTTCAACACGAACTGCGTCGGTGCGCCTTTGACGGTGCCGTCGATTGTGGCAGCGCCTGCGACGTGAACCGGTGGCGGCGCCCACAGCGCCGCGCGTTAGATGTCGGCTGTTCCTTTGAACGTGAGTTTCAGCGTGGCCTGATCGAACACCCGCGTGATTGGGCCGTTGACTGTGACGACCCCTTCCTTCGTCTTCAGGTTGACGTTGGCAAGAGTGACGTTACTGCCGTCGAACGCGCCGTTCCCGTTGATCGGGGAAATGACAACGCTCCGTTGACCGACTCGCACCACGAAGTTGCTGTCGATCACGAACGGCCCGGTTGCGCCCTCTCCAGCGGCGTACTTCAGATCCGTGCGGACGTGCTCGCCGGAGATTTCAATGTCGCGCTGCAGATCCCGATAATGGAAATCGAGGTTCCGGACCGTCAACCCTCGAGCGTCGATTTTTCGTGGCGGCAAATTCGGATCGCGCTGCGCGCGCGACGTCGGCAGATTCGACACGCCGTTCTCGTCGCGAAAAATAAACACGCGCCCATCGTCGACTTCGATGTCGTCGAATCGCAGGGTGCCGCGAAACGCGGCCCACGGCAACTGCACGGTGACGTTGTTGGCGGCAAAGAAAGGGTATTCGAGATGGCCCTTTGCCGCGAGACGGACGTTGGTGAGCGTGACACGGCGGCGGGCGAGGTTATACGAAAGCTTGTCGGCGGTGAGATCCAGATCGAAACGTCGCTCGAGCTCCGAGATCGACCACGCCAGAATGCGCGACTGCACCATCGACGTGTGCAGCAGCAGCAGCCCGGCGACAGCGAGCGTCACCACTCCTACGGCCGAGATGGCGAGCACTCGCCGCACGGTCACTTCACGATCCTAGCAGGGCGTTGGTAAGGTGCAGCGCTACGCGTACACGACGAGGGCCGCAACTGATCTCGCGGCCCTCTGGAAAAGTCACGACTGACGGCCTCGGTTTTTTAGAATGGCGCATCCGCTGGCTCACAGCCTGTCGCCACACCATTCGGCGTTTGATAATCCTCGCAGGCCCACCATTGACCCGCTTGATCCTGCATCATGTAGCAGCCGCCGGAAACGGCCGCCGCCGCCGCGCACAGCACGATTGCAATGAGTCGACGCATGGGAGCCTCCCGCCCTCGGGCATGAATGAAACGTAAGATTGTTCTGGGATCAGGATGCGTTGCTCGGCGCGACCCGTAGTTGCCGCAGACTCTCGTTGCGACCGCTCCCCCATATCCGGGTCCCACGCACGCCAATCGCACGCAGTGCCCGTGTGAGCGACAAGAACTGATGCTCCTTCCGAGGCGATGACCAGCACATGCATCCTGATCCCGGTCGTGGATTTAGCAAGGAGTGTTCCACCTTGAGGAACAGGAAGACCGCTAGCGGTGGGGGAAAGCCCGATCTCGACTGTCGGGGAGAACAGCGACGGTCAACTCGACCGTGTGAGACGCTTGTCCGAATTCACTCCACGCGTGGGCACGTCAGGTGGCATCGGCGGCAAGCGACTGAACGGTCACTTCTGGAGGGACGACGCGAACGAACGAGCCGCGCTGCAGCAACTCTCTGCCCCTGCCGCCGCGGCCAGTCAGCTCGTACTTGGCGGTGCTGATCGTCTGCTCTGCACCGCGGCTCGTTTCGACGATCATCAGATCGCGATCGCCCGTCGACACCGCTGCGCCAATGACTTTGTCCTTCGGGAATTTCACTTTGATCAGAATGACTCCGCGTCCCGGACCCGACAGGAAATTGACTTCATCGGCCCTGCACAAAAGCGCGCGCGCTTCCGCGGTGGCGACGATGATTGTTTCGTTGCCGGTGGTGACGCCGACGGTCACGACTTCCGCGCCCGCGGCGGTTCGCGCGTAGCGGCGTCCCGCGCGTGTGCTTGGGTCGATCAACGATTCGAGGGAGAAGCGGAGCGCGTAGCCGTCGCTCGTCACCGCGATCGCGTGAACAGGCGGCGGCTCTGGTGATGACCCGGCCCGTACATCCCCGATGATGCGGGGATCCAGGCTGAACGCGGCAATGACCTTTTCGCCGTCCTTCAATTTGAACAGCTTTTGCACCGGTTCGCCGTATCCCGTGGACGCAGGGATATCGGCGATTCGCGCCGTGTACGCGACGCCAAAGTTGCTGAACAAGACCACGGTGGCACGCGTGCTTCCTGCCGCGGCCGCGAGAACGCTGTCACCCTCGCGCAGCCGTGTCGTCGAAAGATCCTTCACTTCCTTCTGCCGCTTGAGCCATCCATCGCGCGACACGATCACGACGTTGTCTTCTTCCACGATGAAGGCGTCGGCCGAGTACTCGACTTCTTCCGCTTCTTCGATGCGGGTGCGCCGCGGCTCGCCGTATGTCTTCTGAATCGCTGCGAGCTCCTCGCGCACGAGGGACCAGCGCGCCTCTTCGTCTTCGAGAAGCGCGTTGATCTGCCGCGCGCGCTTGCGCTTGTCGGCAAGCTCGTTCTGAATGACGAGCACCTCGAGCCGGGCGAGGCGATAGAGCTTCAATTCGAGAACGGCATCCGTCTGTTCGGCGTCGAGCGCGAAGCGCTTGATGATCTTCTCCGCCGCGTCCGCCTTTCCTTCTGACTTGCGGATAAGGCGAATGATCTCCTCGAGCGCGTCGAAGATCTTCTCGAAGCCTTCGAGAACGTGAATGCGGCGTTTGAGCTGCTCGAGCTCGTGCTCCAACCGGCTCGTCACGACGTCGAGGCGGAATTTCAGAAACCACCAGAGCATCTGATGCAGCTCGAGCCGTTCGGGGCGGCCAACCTGCTCGTTCTCCGTTGGGATGAGGCACGTCATGTTGACGGCGAACGTGGTTTGCAGTTGCGTATGTTTGAACAGGTACGCCATCACGAGGTTCTCGTCGGCGCCTCCTTTCAGTTCCAGCTCGACCCGCACGTCGTCAGTCGAGAGATCTTTGACGTCCAGCAGATGTGGCATCTTGCGGCTGAGGATGATTTCACCGATGGCTTCCACGAGCTGCGCCTTGTTGACGCCATAAGGAATGCTCGTGACGTAGATGCGCTTGCCGCTGCGCGCGGCGACTCCTTTTTCCCACGTCGCGCGAATCCGGATGGTTCCCTGACCCGCCTTGTAGATGTCGCGCAACTCCTGCGGCGAGTTCAGAATGTGCCCGCCGGTTGGAAAATCAGGACCCTTGATGTAGCGGGCAAGCTGCGCGCTCGAGAGCTCCTGATTGGCGAGCAGCTTGATGAGCGCAGTGCAGACCTCATTCAGGTTGTGCGGCGGAATGTTCGTCGCCATTCCAACGGCAATGCCGGTGGCGCCGTTCACCAGCAGATTGGGAATTCGTGCGGGCAGAACCACCGGCTCGGTGCGTGAGCCGTCGTATGTCGGCCGAAAGGGAACGGTCTGCTGCTCGATTTCCTGGAGCATTTCGTCCGCCACGCGTGCCAGCCGGCATTCCGTATACCGCATGGCGGCCGGCGCATCGCCGTCCAGCGAACCGAAATTGCCCGAGCCATCGACGAGAGGCACGCGCAGCGAGAATGCCTGCGCCATGCGCATGAGCGTTTCGTAAATCGCGGCGTCGCCGTGCGGGTGGTAGTTGCCCATGACGTCGCCCACGACCTTCGCGCACTTGCGATGCTTGACGTCGGCCGTCAGGTTCTGCTGCCACATCGTGTAGAGGATGCGGCGCTGGACCGGTTTGAGCCCGTCACGCACGTCGGGCAGCGCGCGCGCTGTGATGACGGACAACGCGTAATTGAGGTACCGCGCCTGGGCGGCTTCGTGCAGCGGGACGGCGGCAGAGCCGTCGTGAAAGCCGCTGCCTGGCGGTGGCAGCGTGGGAGGTCTCGGTGTTCCGGCTTCGTCTGGCGTTTCCGCGATGTCGAGGAGAGAGGGTTCTCGCTTGCGCTTTGCCATGTGTCGGTCGCGTGGGCCCTCAGGTCCGCGACTCCGGAATCAACTTTCCCGGATTCATGATGTTGTGCGGATCCAACGCGCGCTTGATGGCGCGCATCGCGTCGAGCGACTCGCCGTGCTCTTTCTGGACGTACTTCAATTTGCCGATGCCAACGCCGTGTTCGCCCGTGCACGTGCCGCCGAGATCGAGGGCGCGTTGCACGAGACGCTCGTTTGCGGCCTCAACGGCGCCGAGCTCGGCGCGGTTGTCCGTATCGACCATGAAAATCAGGTGAAAGTTGCCGTCACCGGCATGTCCCACGAGCGGCCCGGTGATCTGCGATGCGCGGAGATCTGCCTGGGTGTCGAGAATGCATTCGGCCAGACGCGAGATCGGCACACACACATCGGTTGTCCACGGTTTCGCGCCCGGACGCGAGGCAACCGTTGCATAGAGCACGTTGTGGCGCGCCTGCCAGAGCGTCGCGCGCGCCTCGGGCGTCGACGCCCACTGAAATCCCGTTCCGCCGTGCTCGCCGGCGATCTCTTCGACCAGGCGCGCGTGTTCGGCCGTGGCGGCGTCGCTCGTGCCGTGGAACTCGAAAAAGAGCGTCGGTGCAAGCGGATAATTCGTCTTGGAGTAGCGGTTCACGAGCTCGAGCTGAATCTCGTCGATGATCTCGATGCGCGCGACCGGAATCCCGAGCTGGATCGTCGCGATCACCGTGTTCGCCGCGCCTTCCATCGATTCGAACGGACAGAGAGCCGCGGTGACCGATTCGGGCCGGCCGTAGAGCCGCAACGTCACTTCCGTGATCACACCGAGCGTTCCTTCAGAGCCGACGAAGAGGCGTGTCAGGTCGTAACCCGAAGAGGACTTGCGCGCGCGTCCGCCGGTCTTGATCACACGGCCGTCGGCGAGCACGACGGTCAGCGCCAGCACGTTTTCCCGCATGGTTCCGTACCGCACCGCCGTCGTTCCCGACGCACGTGTCGCGGTCATGCCACCAATTGTCGCGTCGGCGCCGGGGTCCACTGGAAACATGAGCCCCGTGTTCTTCAGGTGATCGTTCAGCTTGCGATGGGTGAGACCGGCTTCGACCGTGACGTCGAGATCTTCCGCCGAGAGGCGGACGACGCGCGCCATTCGCAGAAGATCGATGGAGATGCCGCCGCGAATCGCGTTGACATGCGCTTCGAGCGAGCTTCCCA
>WNFU01001131.1_pt1 | contig 37441 bp, 39 predicted proteins | sample 5400121 | NCBI WGS metagenome assembly WNFU01 (sample SAMN13153360, study PRJNA577476) | soil metagenome | isolation source: 100 cm soil or saprolite under grassland replicate 1 | place: USA:California | collected 2016-06-15
CGGGCGTGCCCGTGATCGTGGGCAGCCTGTTCCTCGCGGCGGTGGTGTACTTCTACGTCGCGGCAGGCGGCATCCGCAGCGTGGCCTGGGTCGATGCCCTCCAGGCGATTCTCCTCTGGTTGGGCATCATCGCCATCGGGCTCGTCGTCATGCACCATTACGGCGGCTGGGACCCGTTCATCGCCCGGATCAATCGCCTCGAGGCCAAGTACCTCACGGTACCCGCCGCGTGGAGTCCCGGCACGCCCAGCGCGTGGTCGGGCATGTTCCAGCTCACCTACATGATGTCGCTTATGGGAATCATGGCGTCGCCGGCGTTCCACATCTGGTCGTTCAGCAACAAGGATCCGCGCCCGTTCCCGTGGCAGCACGTGTTCGCCTCTACGCTCCTCGTCGGGTTCGCCCTCATTTTCTTCACCGCTATCCAGGGACTCGGCGGGCGGGCGCTGCTGGAAGACGGAGTGCTCGCGTTCACGAAGGATTCCGAGGTAGTGCCGGAGATGGTCCGGAAAATGATGGGCGGGCCGCTGGCCGGCTTCGTGGTGATAGGCGCACTCGCTGCCATGCAGTCCACGGCGGCGGCCTACATGGGTACGGGCGGGTCGATCCTGATGCGGGACGCCTACGTGCGGTATTTCCGCCCCAATGCCGGCCACGCCGAGCAGATCTGGGTGGGGCGGCTGCTGGTCCTCATCATCGTGTCGGTCGCCATGTTCGTGGGGCTCACGAACACGGCGGCCCTCGTGATGCTGGGGGGGCTCGCGACTGCCTTCGGGTTCCTGCTCTACTTGCCGCTCGTGGACACGCTGTACCTGCGGAAGTTCACGCGGCAGGGGGTGGCGCTCGGATTGGCGCTCGGCATCGTCGCGGTGTACGTGACGTTCGCCGTGGCCAAGATCAAGTATGCATTCAACCTCCACAGCGCCGGGTGGGGCGGGCTCGTGGCGTTCACCACCGCTGCCATCGTGAGCGCGTTCACGCGGCGCCGGGAGCAGGCGCGGACGGATATCGCGAGCGTTCGCCAGGACATGACGCGCTGGCTGGATGACGTCGACGCGCCTAGCGCCGAGCAGAAAAAGTGGCGCCGCGCGCTGTGGTGGATCGTGCCGATCTGGTTCATTTTTGCCATCGGCCCGGGGATGGTGCTGGGCAACAACTTCATCTCGTTCGCCAGCCTGCCGCCCGTGTGGGCCTGGCAGGTCGTCTGGTGGGTGCTCGGCTTCGTGATGATGTGGGCCCTCGCCTTCAAGGCAGGCCTCGCCCAGCCGTCGCAGACGCAGATCGACCGCGCCAACAGAGAGGTGCGCCCGGTCGTCGCCGAGGTGGGCTTGGGCCGGCAGATGGCCGGCGCACCCGCTCCGGCACCGGGGCGGACGCGATAAGAGTCGAGCAATGAGAAAGGAGACGGCATGAAGCCCGAGGACCGCATGCTCATCGCGAGCTTGATCGGCATCGTGGTGTGGCTCATAATCCTGGGAACGGTGCTATAGGGAGCGGATGACGTGCCCGCAGTACTCGAGGAAGCACCCAAGGCGAGGCGCGTCCTGCGAGCGGCGGCCAACCGCGGCGGCGGCGGCGGCGGTGGCGGCGCCGGCGATGGGCGCTATGACGGCGGGGGATCGAGTCCCCGCCGTGACTGGCCCGTCGTTGCGGCGGTTGTCGTGACCGTGCTGCTGGCGGTGGTCCTGACGCTGCTGGGGATGTACACCCAGATCCAGGCGAACCTGGCCGGCGCGCAACTCCCGGGCGCCTAAGCCGGGCGCGGCACCGGCGGGGTGGTCGCCATGGCCAGCAAAGCGGAACTCGAGGAGGCCGTTGCGGAGGCCACCCGGACCGCCGCTCGCTCGGCGGTGATGGGTGCGGTCGGCTTCGGCCTCGCCCTCGTCATGTTCGCCGTGATCGCGGGCGGGAAGTCGCCGCTCGGCGAGGGATTCTGGCTGGAGAAGTTACTCCTCGCCGGAGGCTTGGCCGGCGGCGTGATCTTCACGGTGGTCGGGCTCCGAGCTTCTCGCGCCGCCGACCGGTTGCGGAAGCTGCTCCGAGAGGGGGAGCGCGACGACGCGCCCCCCACCTCCCGACGCTAGGCCTTCTTCGCGATCATCCCGGCGCCCATCTCCGAGATGTAGCCCAGCACGGCGCCCGCGACGAGCGCGACCGCCACCATCAGGTTGGTCTTGATGTCGGTTCCGGCCCCGCTCGCCGCCGTTACCGCCGCCCCGCAGAACCCGCCGGGGATGAAAGACAGCGCCGCCACCTTCGATTGCATCACGATGAGGAAGGCGACGACGCCGATGACGACCCAAGCGAGGCTCTGCAGACCCGCTGCGTTGATCACCAGGTTCGCTAGCAGGACCCAGATCACGCCGGACACGTTCGAGGCGATCGCTTTTTGCAGGCCTTGGGTCTTGCCCCCGGCGGCGAAGAAGCAGGCCCAGGCCACGATGCCTGCCGGAACGGCGATTGCGACGCCGATCATGCCGCCCACCTTGACCCACAGGGCGATCAGCACTCCGATGCTCACCGCCAGCGCCATCAGCATGTTCATATGTTGCGGCCTCCTCTAGTAGAAGACGAAAGCGACAACGGCTCCCGCGCCCGCCCGAAAGGGCGGCGGAGGAGCCGTTCCAGCGCACTGCGCGGACCAGCGTATCGTGGCATCCAGCCTCTTCCCGGCGACTGCACGGGTCAAACGAGAAGATTCCGGTGCACCGTGATGTCGGCCCCACGGTAGGGGCGCCCCCCCGAACTGTCAAGCAGGTGGACGCCGAGGCTGCGCGTAACGCGCTGGCGCCCAAGCGGTTTGGGCCACCCACCCGGCGGAGTGGGCGGCGTTCACCCGAACGCGTCTAGCGCCCGAGCCCATTGGGCGATATGCTCAGACCATGCTATGTGAATTCTTTCACATGGGCCTCCCGTGACGACCACCACGGTGCCCACCGAATTCGCCTACCGCGACAAGAAGCTCGGGGACACCGAGGCGGTCGCCGTCGCGACGGCGCCCGACGTGTTCCACCCGACCTCCACCACCGTGCTGCTCCTGCGGGCGGCGCGCCGCGTGCTCGCCCAGCGCCCACCGCCCCGCGCCGTGCTCGATCTGGGCTGCGGCTGCGGCATCGTGGGCGTCGTGCTCGCGAAGCTCCTCCCGCCGACCGCCCACGTGTGCGCCTCCGACCTGAGCGCCGCCGCGGTGCGGCTTGCGCGCCACAATGCGGAGCGCAGCGGCGTGGCGCTCGACTGCCGGCGGGGGAGCCTGTTCGAGCCCTGGGGGGGCGAGCGCTTCGACATGATCGTGGACGACGTCGCGGGCGTCGCCGAGCCGATCGCGCGGGCGTCGGGGTGGTATCCCCCCGCGGTGCCGAGCGACGCCGGGCGCGACGGCACGCGCTGGATTCTGGACGTGCTCGAGCGCGCGCCGGACTTCCTCGCGCCCGGCGGCCGGCTCGTCTTCCCGGTGCTCACGCTGTCGCGCGAGGCGCGGATCCTCGAGCGCGCCCAGGCCCGCTTCGGGTCCGTCGAGCAAGTGGAGGAACAGTGGTATCCGTTCGGGGAGGAGCTGCTCGCGCATTTCCCCGAGGTCGAGGCGCTCGCCGCCGCCGGGAGCGTCCGGATCGAGAAGCAGGGCAGTCGCTGGTGCTGGGCGACGCGGATCTACGTGGCTACCGCGGAGGGCCGTGGGCGTACTTGAGCGCGGCCTCGGTGCGGTTCTTGACGCCGAGCTTCGAGAAGAGATGCTGCACGTGGAACTTCACGGTGTTGTCGGACAGCCCCAGGCGCTCGGCGATCTGGGGATTGGTGAGCCCGCCCGCGACGAGCGCCCACACCTCGCGCTCCCGCGGCGTCAGGTCGCCGGGGACGCCCGCCGCGCGGCCTTCGATCCAGCGGCGCGCCGCCTGGGGGAACACGAGCTGGCCTCCGTGCACCTGCCGGATCGCGGTGAGGGTCTGCTGCGGTGATTCCGTCTTGAGCGCCAGGCCGTCGGCGCCGGCGTCGAGCGCCGACCGGAGCGATTCTCCGTCGTTGTAGGCGGTCAGCACCAGCACCTTGGGCGGAGCCGGGAGCTCCCGCAGCGCGGCGATCACCTCCGTCCCCTTGATGTTCGTGAGCTCCAGGTCCAGCACCACGACGTCCGGCTTGTGGTGCTGGACGAGCTTCACCACCTCGGTGCCGTCGGTGGTCCACGAGATGACCTTGATGTCGGCGTCCCCGTCGAGCAGCGCACGCAGGCCTTCGAGCACGATCGCGTGATCGTCGGCGAGCAGCACCCGGATCATCGGCCGGGACTCATTCGGCGGGGAGCGTGACGGTCAGCGCGGTTCCCCGCCCGGGCGCGCTGTCGAGCGCGAAGGTACCGCCCAGCATTTCGACCCGGTCGAGAATGCCCCGCAAGCCGAAGTGCCCGCCCTCGACGCCGACGTCCTCCTCGCTCGCGAGCACGCGCTTGGGGTCGAAGCCGCGGCCGTCGTCCGACACGGTGAGGGCGATGGAGCCGCCCTGGCGGGCGACGATCACCCGCTGGCGCGACGCGCCGGAGTGACGATGGCCGTTCGCCAGGCCTTCCTGCACGATCCGGTAGATCGCGATCTTGGTGGGGAGCGCGCAGTCTCCCAGGTCGTCGGGCAGCTGCAGCTCGACGCTCTGATCGCTGAGGGTCTCGTGCTGCACGGCGAGGCCCTCGATGATCTCGCCCAGCGCGCGGCGCTCGAAGCCGGGCGGCCGGAACGCCCCGATGAAGTTGCGGATCTCCCCCAGCGCGCGCTCGAGCAGCCGCACCGCCTGCTGGGCCCGCTGGTGGGCCTGCGGGTCGGCGGCGAGCGCGCGCTCCAGGACCTGGAGCTGCGACAGGGCGGCGAAGATGTCCTGCACCGGCCCGTCGTGCATGTCGAGCACGATGCGTTGGAGCTCGCGCTCGCTCGTCGCGAGGAGGCGCCGGGAGGCGGCGCGGGTGTCAGCGTCCCGCTGATCCATCGCGCTCCACGGCGCGCGCCGGCCTCATGCGGTCCGGGTCCTGATCTGTCCGGCCAGCCACTCGGCGGCGTACCCGAGACCCGCTCCGATCGCGAGGACGATGGCCACCCGAATCCCGCCTTGCACCGTGCGGGCCCCCATGCCCAGCGCGACCCCCGCGCCGGCGAACGCGCCGGCGGTGAAGGACAGGAGCGGGACCCGCGTCTGAAACACCATCCCGAACGCCGCGGCGCCGAGCACCAGTGCGTCCACGATGTCCTGCCGTCCCAGCGCGCGGGAGACTGCGACGTACAGCAGCATCCACACCACGCCGGAGACCATGCCCGCCAACGACTTCTGGAGCCCGGGCATCCCGCCGCCGGCGGCCAGGAAGCACCCCAGGCCGACGAGTACCGGCCACAAGGACAGCGGCAGGTTCTGCATGTGGGAGATCGCCGTCCAAACAGCCACTACCACTGCCAGACTCAACCCGCGGGCGGTCATCGTGTTCATCGGCCTGCCTCCTTACGGTTTGAGGATGCGGTAGGCTTCCATCGCGTAGTACTCGGCCAACCCGAGGCGGTCGGCGTGCGCCGCCGTCTCGAGGTTCCGCGCCTCGACGCGCTGCCAGAACTCGCGATCGTCGTGGGCACCCGGGAACGGCGCGGTGTCCTTCTGCGACTGGTGCTTGAAGATCGCGAATATCTTGGCCCGCAGCTCGTCCTGGGAGAGGGGCACCAGCACGTCGGCCTCGGTGATGGACCACTCCTGCCAGGCGCCGCGGTACAGCCACACCTCCGGTCTCGGACCGCCGTAGTCCTCGAGCGCGCGCTCGACGGCCGCCTGGCACATCCGGTGGGTGCCGTGGGGATCGGACAGGTCCCCGGCCACGAACGCGAGATCGGGACGCACGTCCTCGAGCAGCGCCCGCACGAGCGCCACGTCCTCCGGGCCGATCGGCCGCTTGCGCACCTCGCCGGTGCGGTAGAACGGCAGGTTCAGGAAGCGGGCGGCGCTCCGGGGCAGCCCCAGCGCTTCGAGCGCCGCGATGGCCTCCGACTCGCGGATCATGCGCTTCACGTCCTGCACCAGCGGGAGGTCCACGTCGCCGGGCGCCTTGCCCTCGAAGCTCGCTTCCACGGCCTCCCGCACGCGGCGCAGCGCGGCCCGGTCGAGCCCCAACGGCTCCGCGGCGCGCTCCACGAAATCGAGATGGCGGCGCACGTCGTGGTCGAACACCGCGATGTTGCCGCTGGTCATGTAGGCGACGACGATCGCGTTCTCGTTCTCCCACAGTTTGCGCAGGATCCCGCCCATCGAGATCACGTCGTCGTCCGGATGCGGCGAAAAGACGAGCACCCGCTGGCGCGACGGCAGCTTCGAGCGGCCCCGGATCTTGCCCTTCAGCCGGTTGAACACGGCGCCGTTGATCGGGCCCGCTGCGCCGTGCTTCGCGAGCAGCGGGCTCAAGTGATGCTCGGTGTAGTCGCGCGCGGTGAGCTTGAGGATCGCCTTCCCCGTCTGCTCGGCGAGCCAGACGACCGCGCGCTCGGTCGGCGCGGGCGTCCACTCCTGATTCTCGAGCAGCCACGGCGTCTTGATCCGGGTGAGCTCCGCCGCGGCGGCGAGATCCAGATACACCGTCGCGTTCGGGTGGTCCTGCAGGTAGGTGGCCGCCACGTCCTGCGAGACCTCGCCTTCCACGGCGCGCCGGACGATCTCGGCCTTGTGCTCGCCGGTGGCGATGAGGGCGATCTCTCGGGCCTCGAGGATCGTCGCCACGCCCAGGGTGATCGCCTCGCGGGGCACGTTGTCCTCTCCGAAGAAATCGGCCGCCGCGTCCTTCCGCGTGACGGTGTCGAGCGTGACGAGGCGCGCGCGCGAGGCGGGCGGCGATCCAGGCTCGTTGAAGCCGATGTGCCCGCTCTTGCCGACGCCCAGGAGCTGGAAGTCGATCCCGCCGGCGTCCGCGATGGCCCGCTCGTACGCCGCGCAGTGCGCCGCCAGCGCCTCGCGGGGGACGCGGCCGTTGGGGACGTGTGCGTGCTCAGGCCGGATGTTCACGTGGGCGAAGAGGTTCTCCCACATGTAGCGCCGGTAGCTGTGGGGGCTGTCCGGCGGCATCGGGTAGTACTCGTCGAGGTTGAAGGTGACGACCCGGGAGAAGTCCACCTCGCCCGCCTGATGGCGGCGGATCAGCTCGCGGTAGATCCCGAGCGGGGTGCTGCCCGTGGCGAGACCGAGCACGCAGCAGCCGCGGGCCGCCGTCTCGCGGGCGACGACCTCGACGAGGCGGTCGGCCAGCAGCCGGGCGATGTGGTCGTGGTCGGAGACCACGACCGTGCGGATGCGCTCGCGGCCGCGCGGGCCCTCGATCGGGCCGCGCGCCGTCCGGAGCGCGGGCTCGGCGTCCCGGCCGTTCACCTGGCGGTCCTGCTCTCCATGGGGCAACATAGCTGAAGAATACGTCCGGCCGCCGCGCCGGCAAAGTGACAGCCGGGGAGACCGAGGAAGGGGGGCTTCGGGGAGCCGCATGAGCCGCCGCATCGTGGTGTGGTGTGTCGTGGTCGCGCTCGCGGCGCGTGGGGCGCGGGCGCAGCAGCCGTTCGAGCGGCTGTTCTATTACGTGGATGCCGAGAACAGCTACACCAGCCTGGTGCAGCACATCGACCAGATCGCGGTCCTGGGGCCGCAGGTCTACACGGTGGACAGCCTGGGTATCGTCTGGGGCAGCCTCGATCGGCGCGTGGTGGACCTCGCCCGGCGGCACGGCGTCAAAGTCATGCCCCTCGTCGTGAACGAGGGCTTCAACCAGCCCGCATTGCGGCGGCTGCTCGCCGACACCGCCGCCCGGGCGCGCGCCGTGCGCGCACTCGTCCAGCTGTGCCGCGACAACCGCTTCTGGGGGATCCAGTTCGACATCGAAAACGTCAACCTCGACGACCGCGACCGGCTCACCGCGTGGTACACGGCGGCGGCGGGCGCCCTCCATGCTGCGGGCTGCAAGATCAGCATCGCGGTGGTGCATCGGCCCGAGGACTTCGCCGGCCCCCTCGGCTACCACCGGTTTCTCTACGAGAGCTGGCGTGAAGGCTACGATCTCGCGGCGCTCGCCAAGGTCGGTGACTTCGTCTCGCTGATGTCGTACGCCCAGCACACGCGCCGCACGCCGCCGGGGCCCCAGGCGGGGCTCCCGTGGATGCGCGAGGTCGTCGACTACTTTCTCAAATTCATGCCGCCCGAAAAGCTGTCACTGGGCATCCCGCTGTGGGGCGAGCATTGGTTCACGCGCTACGACAACACGATTCCGGAGCGGGCGCGCTCCTGGTCCGAGACCGTGACGTGGACCTGGGGCTCGGGGCTCGCCGAGCGGAACGGGGCGAAGCTTCAGTGGGACTCCGCCCAGGCCGTGACCTGGGGCAACTACGAGAATGGGGGGACGTTCGAGTGGCTGTTCCTGGAGGACGAGCGCAGTTTCCGCGCGAAGCTCGCGCTCGCACGGGAGAAGAAGCTGCGCGGCTTCTCGGCCTGGGTGCTCGGCCCGGAGGACGAGCGGATCTGGGAGGTGCTCCGGGCCGAGAAGGGCCGCGATTAGCCACGCGTCTTCAGCACCCCGGCGAGGGGTCTGCCAGACATTCCTGCCGCGGAATGGGCAGCCAGGGAACGGTCGGCGTCGTGGTGACCCCCGCGCCAAGCCGCCGTGTGTCCTCCCACCGCAATCCCTGCTCGAACAGCTCGTAGCGGCGCTCGTACGCGATCTGCGCGACCAGCTTGTCGGGCGTGTCGAGCTGCGTAGCCGGATCGAGCGCGGGCAACGCCGCCACCGGCTCGTCGACAGGCGAGCTCGTCTGGGTCCTGACCGCGTTCACGTAGAAGGCGGCTGAATCGAGTACGCCGAGCTGCGTGAACGCCTCAGCCTTTATCAGCTTCATCTCGTCGGGTAGGTAGACCGGGTACGCCTCGGTCGGGGTGCTGAACTTCTTGAGCGGCAGCAGCAAGGAGTCGGGGTTCCCCTTGAAAGACGTCGCGAGCGTGTCCACCCAGTACCCAACGCGTCGGTCGCCGGGCTCGGCTGAGGTCCTAAAGCTCTTCAGCGCCGCCACGTAGCCGGTCGCCGCGGAGCTCCACAGGTCGTAGATGGGATTGCGCGCCGGCGCGGTGTACGCGAAGACCGAGAGCACGTTCGCTCTCACGGAGTCGGCGGCGTCGATGGCCTGCTGATATTGGCCCGCGAGGAGGTAATACCGCGCGCGCATTGCGTCGATCGTGTTGACGACGTTGAACCCGGATCCAAGCACCCGAGCATTGAACTCTGTGAGACCCACGGCCGTCGTGAAGTCGGTGCGGGCGGACTCGAGCAGATCGAGGATGGTGTCGAGCACCGCCGACCGAGGCTGCGGCACGCCGCCAGTGGGCCCCACCGTAATCGGCGCCTGCTCGTACTGGAGGATGATCATTCCCAGGGCCATCGCCTTGTACAGCTTGGCCAGGGCGAGAATGCCTGCCTGGAGACCTGACCCAAGACCGACCTGCGGTGCATGGACCAGAAGGTCGTTCGCCGATTTGATCGTGCGATACGCGTCGGCCCACGGGGCAAGCACCACCGCGAAGGAGTTGTCGAAACCCTGTCCCGTGAGCAGCGACTGGTACGAAATCAGTGACCTGGTGGTCGTCCCCCACTCGTCGGTCACGAGAGCCGGGGGCACGACGAAATCTCCGACGCTCGCGGCGTACTGGCCCTGCATGCCGACTGCGAGCGCCACGATGCCGTCGACCGTATTCAAGACGACGTCTTCCGGAGGCGCGTTCGGGTTGGCGAGGTTCAAGTCACAGGCCGCGACGGCGAGGAGAATGGCGACGCACCGCTTCATCTCGGCCTCCTCAGAAGGTGAAGTTGACGCCGACCGTGACGCTGCGAGGGATCGGCGTGTTCGCGAAGTCCACCCCGCGCGATACGGTGCTCGCTGAGAACAGGTTCACCTCGGGGTCGAGGCCGCGGTAGCTCGTCCACGTGTGGAGGTTCCGGGCCGCGATCCGCACGTCCATCGCCGCGGCTCCGAAACGCTTCACGAACGGCTGATCGAAGTGGATGTTGAGCGCGATCTCCCGGAGCTTTACGAAACTGCCGTCCTCGATGTACTCCTCGTAAATCAGGCTGCGTCCCAGCGGATTGCGGCTGAAGGTCCTGAACACCGTGTCCCCGGCGATCTCGCGCTCGACCACCTTGTCCACCCCGAAGAGCTCCGTGATCCGTCGCGTGAAGTTCGCCACCTTGTTGCCGAAGCGACCGTCCAGCAGGATGCTGAGCTGCACCCGCCGCCCGAAATCGAAGGTGTTGCTCAGGGAGGCGACGAGCTTCGGATCAGGACTCCCCATCACCTTGTTCCGGCCTATGGTCGTGCCGTTCGGGAGCGTGTCGACAGCCCGTAGGGGCAGCAGGAGCGTCTCCGTCTTCCCGAGCGTTGTGACCACCGTGGGCGCGTACATGATGCTGCCGTCCGGGTTGCGCACGTAGTAGCCGCCCCAGAACACGCCTATGGGCTGCCCCTCGATCACCGCATTGAGGTAGTCGAACAGGAGCGTGTCCGCGCTCGTCACGAGTTTCTCGACGCGGTTCGAGTTGTGGCCGAGCGACAGTCGCGTGCGCCAGTCAAACGAGGGCCGGCTCACGTTCACGGTGGTGAGTGCCGCCTCCCACCCGCGGTTGCGCAGCACGCCAACGTTCTGCAGCTGCGCCAACTGCCCGCTCGAAGGCGCCAGCGGCACATTGAGCACGAGGTCCGACGTGCGTTGGTGATAGTACGTGAGCTCGAGCTGCGCCTGGTCCTGAAACAGCCCGGCGTCCACGCCGCCCTCGATCTCGCGCTGCCGCTCTGGCCGGAGGTTCGGATTCCCGCGGCTGGTGCTCCCGATCAGGCCCGCCCGTCCGGCGAAGGCGACGTTGAGGTAGTTGTTGAATTGCCCGTAGAGGCTCGGTGGTTGGCCGCCGGTCTCCCCGTAAGCGATGCGGAGCCGCAGCGAGCTGATGCGCCGGCCGATGGCACCGTCCTTAAAGAACGGCTCGTCCGACACGAGCCACGAGCCGCTGATCCGCGGGTAGAGTTGCCAGCGCTCGTCGGGGCCGAAGGCCGATGCCGCCTCGAGGTTCAGGCCGCCATTCACGAACAGCCGGTCCCGCAAGCTGACTCGCTCCTCGAGGAAGCCGCCGACGGTGCGTAGCTCGGATAGGGTCTGCGACGCGGACGGCGTGGCCCCGCCCACCACGCCCAGCCCCGGGGGCAGGTCGGTGGCCGCCGCGCGCACGACGTCGGACCGCTGGTCCGTGTAGCGGTACCCCAGCGTGGTGGTGAGTCCCCATACGGATGAGAGACCCGCTGTGTGCGTCACCGTGAGATCGTTGTTGACCTCCCGCGAATGCTTGACCGGGTTCTGGATCTGGCCCGTGAAGGTCAGGCTCGTCGACGCCGGCGGGAGAAGATAGGTATCCTCCTGCCGATAATCGTCGAGTCCGATGAAATAGCGGACCGTCACCGCCTGGGTCGGGGAAAACGTCGCCTGCGCGCTGCCAATGAAGCGCGTGACATCCTCGGGCGCTTTGACATTGTGGAGCACATAGAGCGGATTCGCTCCGAGGATGGGGTTGTAGGGGTAGTGGCCCAGCGTCGGGCTGAAGAAGGGGTCGAAGCTCGTCGTCGTGAAAACGAGGCTCGTCAATGCACCTTGGGTTTGCTCGCCTTCGGGAAGGTAGTTGCTGTGGCTCTGAATGAAGCGGCCGTCGACCGCCAGCTCGAGGCTGGGTCGCACTTGCTGGGTGAGACGCGCGGAGAGCGCCGTGCGGCGTCGGTCGGTCGAGCGCACGATCCCCTCTGCGGTAGCGTAGTTGCCGGACAAATAGTAGCTGGTCCCACCACCGCCCCCGGACAGCGCAATGTGACTCGTGCTCGTCACCGCGGTCCGCCAGACCGAGTCTTGGAGGTCATAGCGCTGGACAGGCTGGCCTAAGGCTGTGGCAGCGTTGATGAGCACGTCGTTGTAGCCCGCCGTTGGCGCCATGTTGAAGGCGAAGCGCTTCGGTGTCTCGCCGAGCTCGAAATCAGTGCCCGCCTGAATGCGCGTGGGACCGGTGCGCCCGCGCTTGGTGAAGATCTGGATGACGCCGCTGTTAGCCCGCGACCCATAGAGCGCAGCAGCGGCGGCACCCTTCAGCACCTCGATCCGGTCGATGTCTTCCGGGGCGATGTCGGAGAGGCGGTTCGAGAGCGCCGCGTTGCCGCGGCCCGCGTTGGCGCCGAGCGAGACGAGCGCGTCGGAGCTGTTGTCCACGATCACCCCGTCCACCACCCACAGCGGGTCGGCGTTGCCGAGAATGGTGCTCGTGCCGCGCAACCGCACGCTGATCCCACCGCCCGGGACGCCCGTGTTCTGGGAGATCAGCGCTCCGGTCACCTTTCCCTGCAGCGCCTGGTCCACGGCGCCCGCACCGGGGGCTGCATTCACCGCCTCGCCGGCGACGCTCTCGATCGTGTTGCCGAGCACCCTCCGCTCGGCCGGGGCGCCGGTGCCGGTGACGACGATCGCGTCGAGCGCCACCGCGGCGGCCCGGAGCGCCACGTCGACCGTGATGGTATCGCCGGCGGCCACGTCGACCTCCTGGCGCGCCATCGCGTAGCCCACGCGGCGCGCCACGAGGACGTGGTGACCCGCAGGCACGGCGGGGAAAAGGTACTGTCCGGCTGGCAGCGTGACCGTGCCGAGGGTCGTGCGCTCGACCGTCAACCGCGCGTCGGCGACCGGCTGGCCGCTCGCCGCGTCCGTGACGCGACCCCGTAGGACGCCCGTGTCTTGACCCTGGAGCACGGTACGGCCGACAAACGAGAGGAGCACGCCGAGCGTGCGCAGGAATGACGGCATTGCGCTTCCCCCGGAGGAGGCCGAAAACGAAGCCGCGCGGTTCAGCAGGGGGCTATGCTGAACCGCGCGAAAAAGCGTGTCAAGATAGGATTAGACCTTAGCCTCCCCGCGTCCCCGCCTACTGGACCGTCACGGTCCCGAACATCCCCGATGTGAAGTTGGACGAGTGGTTCGTGCAGCGGTACCGATACAGGGCCGCCGCCGTGAACGCGCGGCCGAAAGTGTGGCCAGCGGTGCTGTTGTTGCCCGACCCTGGGGCCAAGTCTTGAAACGTGACGTTGTGCGTCACGCCTCCTGCCCAGGTCCACGTCACCGTGTCACCGACGCCGACGGTCACCGCCGCCGGGCTGAAGAAGTTGTTGCCCACGGTGACGCCCACGGTCACCGGCTGCCGCGCGGTCGCCGTGAACACCAGCGGCGAGCCCGCGAGCCCGGTCGCGGTGGCGGTGTCCGTCTGCGTGCCGACCGCCGGCCCGAGCGTGCGCGTGGTGCTCGCCACGCCGTTCGTCCCCGTGTTGGTCGCCGTAAGGCTCACGGAGCCGCCGCCGTCCCCGGCCACCCAGGAGACCGCCACGCCGGACACCACGTTGCCGTGCCCGTCGTGCACGATGACGCTGTGCGGCGTCGCCAGCGCCGTGTTGACCACCCCCGTCTGGCCGTCGCCGCCGCTCTTCGCGATCTCGGTCGCGACGCCGGCGAGCGCCGTGGAGGTGAACGTCACGGGCGAGCCCATCGACCCGGTCGCCGTGGCGCGCACCGATTGCGCCCCCGCAGCTGCACCGAGGGTGTGGTTGACGACCGCGATGCCGCTCGCGTTGCTCGTGCTGGTCGGAGCCGACACCGCGCCCCCACCCGCGGTCACCGTCCAGTTCACGCTCACCCCCTCCACGGGCGCGCCGGTCTCGTCATGGAGCAGCACGCGGTAGGGATTCGGCAACGTTGCGAGCACCGTGTCCGTCTGTCCGTCGCCCGAGGCCGTGGGGGCCTTGTCGATCGTGCGCGTGGGTGGGGGTGACGTGCCGCCCCCCCCGCCCCCCCCGCCCCCACAGGCGAGACCGAGTGACGCCGCTGCGAGGATGAAGAGGCGAGACCGACAGGCTAGGGGCATACCGCACCTCCAGATCGGGGACGGACCAAGCGACCGACAGGGAATACACCCTCGGCGCCGGACCGTTGCTTGACGGGCCGGAGGGGATGCCGCATATGTTGTACGCGCCCCCCACAGTCAACGGATGCACCGTCGCGCTCGGCGGCCGCTGCACGGCCTGCCGCCGCAGCGGGCGGGTGCGTCCGCAGGAGCCTCGGTGGCCCGACCGGAGACGTACGTCGACGGCAGGCGGGAGATTCTGCGGCAGGCGAGCGTCGCGCTCGGCGGGCGCCCCGTGACGGTGTGGGAGGTCTCGGCGCGCGCCGAGCTCGAGCCGCAGGCGTCGAGCGACCCCGCGCCGACGCACCACGCTACCAAGCTGAACGTGGACGGGACCTTGCGACGCTGGAACATCCCCATCGTGCAAGGCAGCCGCTGGGTCGGCTACCAGGGCGTGGCCGATGACGCCTGGGTGATCGCGCCGGTGCGGCTGCGCCCGCCCGCGCCGCCGCCGGACGGCAGGGAGCGCCGCAGCCGCGAGCGCCTCACCCTCGAGCTCGCCGGGCTGTGCCTCGGCCTGCTCGACCGGCGCGAGGCGCCCGACGCGGGGCCGGCGCCGACTCGACGAGCCGATCCGCTCCAGGACATCACGACCCTGCCGGGGATCATCGCCCACGAGCTGGCGAACCCGCTCACCGCGGCCCGCGCCGGGCTGCAGCTGGCGATGGAGGCGGTGGGGCGGTGGACCGAGGTCGCCGCGGCGCGGCGGTTGGAACTGCTGGACGAGCTCGGCCAGGTGATCGAGGACATCGACCGGTCGGTCACCTTCCTGCGGGCCATCAAAGATCGGGCTCGCGGGGCCCTCGCGCGTTCCGAGCGGTTCGACGCCGTGCGGGTGGTGCGCTCCTGCTGCACGCTCGAGAGCCGGGTCTTGAAAGAAAAGCGGATCCCCCTGGAGTTCGACTCCGCGCTCGAGACGGTCTACCTGAGGGGCGATCCCAACGCGCTGTACGACCTGCTCGTGAACCTGATCCGGAACGCGGCCGACGCCAGCGCCGCCCGGCCCACCCCGATCCGGGTCACCCTGGTGCAGCAGGGGAACTCGGTGCGTCTCACCGTGCACGACGAAGGCTCGGGCATCCGCCCGCAGGACCTGGAGCGGATCTTCGAGCCGGGGTTCACGACCAAGGAATTCGGTGAGGGGAGCGGGATGGGGCTCGTCGTGGTGCAGAGCGTGGTGCGCAACATGTTCGGCGGCAGCATCGCGGTCGACTCGACGGTCGGAGGGGGGACGACCATGGCGGTGAGCTTCCCGCTCCCGCCGCAGCGGTCCCTGGACCTGCAAGCCGAGGCCGAACGCGCCTCCTAACGATTCGCCCGCGTCGTGCGTAGCGAAAGGCAACAATCTTCTCTGGTGAGGGACTCCCCGTGAAGCGGATTCGCGCATTCGCAGCCGCCGCCGTGCTGGCGACGCTCATCACTCGTCCGGCGCCCGGCCAGGGCCTGCTCGTCGACACGGCGGGTGCGGGCGCGCTCATCGACCAGGCCCTGAACCACTCGGAGGTGATGCAGAACCTCCAGCACCTGACCGACGTCATCGGGCCGCGGCTCACCGGCTCTCCGGCCGCCCGGGCGGCGAACGACTGGACGATGCAGCGCTTCAAGGAGTACGGCCTGGAGGCGCGCCTCGAGCCGTGGACGTTCGGCGGGACCTGGACGCGCGGGCCGATGTGGGCCCGGATGACCGCGCCCCGCACCCACGCGGTGAGTGCGGCGAGCTGGGCCTGGGCGCCGGGCACCGGCGGCCGAGCCGTGCGCGGCGCGGTCGTGCGGATCGACGCGACCACGCCCGACAGCTTCGCCCTGTACCGCCGCAAGGTGCGCGGCGCGTGGGTGATGCTCCGCCCGCCCGCCTTCGTGTGGAACAACGACGGGCCGCCGATGACCGCCGCGGACTCGCAGCGCCAGCGCGACTTCTTCCGCACCGCGTTCGGCCCGTTCCGGGACGCGGATTCGGTCACCCGCGCCCGGATGCAGCAGTTCGGCAACGACGTGCCCTTCCTGCTGCGGCGGGCGGGCGCGCTGGGCATCGTGCTCGACGCCGGCAAGGAACACGCGCTGCTCAACATGAGCGGCTCGCCCAACCGCGTCCTGCCGTTGCCCCAGATCGTCGTGGCGCACCAGGATTACGCCATGTTCGACCGGCTCCTGGCCGAGGGGATCCAGCCCCACCTCGAGGCGAGCATCCAGAACGCGCTGACCACCGACTCGGTCCTCCAGTGGAACACCGTGGCCGAGATCCGCGGCGCGGAACACCCCGGGCAGGTGGTGATCGTCGGGGCGCATCTCGACTCCTGGGACCTGGGCACCGGGAGCACGGACAACGGGACCGGCGCGATGTGCACGCTCGAGGCGGCCCACATCATCGTGCGCTCGGGGCTCAAGCCCAGGCGCACGATCCGGTTCATCCTGTTCACGGGAGAGGAGCAGGGGCTGATCGGCTCGCGCAAGTACGCGGAGGCGCACGCCGGGGAGGCCGACTCGATCCAGGCCGTGCTCGTGCTCGACAACGGGACGGGGGCGATCACGGGACAGGCGCTCCAGGGCCGCACCGACCTCGAGGGGCTGTGGCGCGCCGTGTTGGCGCCGGTGGCGCGTCTGGGGGCGGACTCCGTCGTGAACCGCAACAAAGGCGGGACGGATCACCTTTCGTTCCTGCCGTACGGCGTCCCCGGGTTCAACTTCAACCAGCTCGAGCGCGGCTACAACCACACACACCATTCGCAGTCGGACACGTACGACATGGCGCTCGCCGCGGACCTGATGCAGGCGTCCGCGGTCATGGCGGTCTCGGCATACGAGCTCGCGAACCTGCCCGAGATGCTGCCGCGTGGCCAGCCGTCGGCGCCGACGCCGGTGCAGGCGGTGAAGATCTCGGACAGCTTGCTGGTGAGAGGAACGCGGTAGCGTAGTCCGTCATCCGTGGTTCGTTGGGAGGTCCGGACGACGGATGACGGACAACGGATTAAATTGCGGCATATGAACTCCATCCCCAAGATCCCCGCGCCGGTCAACGAGCCGGTGCTGAGCTATGCCCCCGCGACCCCCGAGCGCGGCGAGCTCAAGAAGGCCCTCAAGGACCTCTCCGCCCGCCAGATCGAGGTCCCGCTCGTCATCGGCGGCAAGGAAGTGCGCACCGGCAGGACCGTGGACGCGGTGATGCCGCATTGTCACCGGCATGTGCTCGCCAAAGTGCATCAGGCCGGGCCGGGGGACGTGCAGGCGGCGATCGCGGCGGCGCGCGCGGCGTGGCGCGAGTGGTCGGCGTGGAGCTTGGAGGGCCGCGCCGCGGTGTTCCTCAAGGCGGCGGACCTGCTCGCGACCCGCTACCGCCCGGTCGTCAACGCCGCCACGATGCTCGGGCAATCGAAAACGGCGCACCAGGCCGAGATCGACGCGGCGTGCGAGTTGATCGATTTCTTCCGCTTCAACGTGCACTACGCCGAGCGCCTCTACGCCGAGCAGCCGCTCTCCACCCCCGGCGTGTGGAACTCCATGGAGTACCGCCCCCTCGAGGGCTTCGTGTACGCGATCACGCCCTTCAACTTCACCTCGATCGGCGGCAACCTGCCCACGTCGCCCGCGATCATGGGGAACACGGTGGTCTGGAAGCCCGCGTCCGCGTCGGTGCTGTCGAACTACTTCCTCATGAAGCTGCTCGAAGAAGCGGGGCTGCCCCCGGGCGTGATCAACTTCGTCCCCGGCCCGGCCACGCAGGTGTCCGACACGATGCTCGCCGACCGGGCGCTGGCGGGAATCCACTTCACCGGCTCGACCGAGGTGTTCCAGTCGCTCTGGAAGCGCGTCGGGGAGAATCTGACGGGCTATGCGGGCTATCCCCGTCTGGTCGGCGAGACCGGCGGCAAGGACTTCATCCTCGCGCACGCGAGCGCCGACGTCGACGCGCTCGCGACCGGGATCGTGCGCGGCGCGTACGAGTACCAGGGGCAGAAATGCAGCGCCGCCTCCCGCGCCTACGTGCCCGACAGCCTGTGGCCCCGCGTGCGCGAGCGGGTGCTGGAGATGCTCGCCGACGTGAAAGTGGGCGATCCCGCGGACTTCCGGAACTTCATGGGCGCGGTGATCGACCGGAAGGCGTTCGACAAGATCGCGGGGTACATCGAGGCGGCGCGGCGGGCGCCGGGCGTGAAGGTCCTGTTCGGCGGCGGGGCGAACGACGCGGACGGCTACTTCATCGAGCCGACCCTCATCCAGACGGAGGATCCCGCGTACCGCACGATGTGCGAGGAGATCTTCGGCCCGGTCCTCTCGCTCCACGTGTACCCCGAGGCCCGCTGGGCCGAGACCCTGCGGCTCGTGGACGACACGTCGCCGTACGCGCTCACGGGGGCGATCTTCGCGCAGGACCGGCACGCCGTGGCAGAGGCGAAGGACGCGCTGCGCTACGCCGCGGGCAACTTCTACGTGAACGACAAGCCGACCGGCGCCGTCGTGGGCCAGCAGCCCTTCGGGGGCGCCCGCGCCAGCGGCACCAACGACAAGGCGGGCAGTCTCCTCAACCTGATCCGCTGGGTGAGTCCGCGCGCCGTGAAGGAGACCTTCGTCCCGCCCCGGAGCTTCACCTACCCGTTCATGGCAGAATCGTGAGCCGCGGGGGCGCCCGCCCGCCCATCCTCGTGCTGGTGATGGGCGGCGTGTTCGCGCTCCTCGTGGCCGCGCTGCTCATCGGCTCCCTCACCAAGCCGGAGCTCCCGCCCTACGCGCCCACGGAGCCGCATCCCGTGGAGGTGGGGGACTCGCTCGTCGGACCCGCGACGTACACCCTCGACGCCTCCGCCACCGACCGCTGGCGCCACTTCGCCTTCGCCCGCAACGCCGCGGTGGACTCGGGGCCGTGGGACATCGCGTTCCGCCGGTTTCACCTGATCGTCGCGCCGGGAGGCGGCGTGATCGACTTGGGCGCGGTGCCGTTCGATTCGGTGCGCGAGCTCCCGGTCGCGGGCTACCTCCCCAACGCCACCGGACCGGACACGACCAATCCCGCCGTCGGGAAGTGGTACGACTACAGCATGCTGAGCCACCTGCTCACGTCGAAGCGTCACGTTTACGGCGTGCGCACCCCCGCCGGGAAGTACGCGAAGCTCGAGCTCGTCGCCTACTACTGCGAGGGCGCCGGCACCGCCTGCGTCACGTTCCGGTACGCCTACCAGGGGAACGGCACGCCACGCGTCGGACTCTGAGGGAGGAAAGAGGAAAAAGGAGAGCCCCCGGTCCGGGCGACCGGGGGCTCGGGTTGTCGGCTGCCGTGTTCGGCTTACTTGGGCGGGAGGATCTTGAACATCCCCGTCCCGCACACCGGGCACACGCCTTTCAGGGCGGGACGGCCGTTCGCCATCTTCACCTGCTGGGCGTTCGAGATTTTGCGCTTCGCCTTGCACTTCACGCAGTACCCTTCATCCGCGGCCATCGGGCTTTTTCCACCCTTTGCCATTGCGTTCCTCCGTTCGGGGGCAGGGGGGCGGGGGGCAGGGGGCAGGGGGCCCCCGCCCCCGCCTCCACCCCGCCAAGAACGGTCACAACATAATACCCCCTGCTTACGCCGTGGGAGCGGGGCTCCCTGGCGGCGTGTCCGAGAAGCCGATCCGCTTGTGAGTTCCGTCACAAAACGGTTTCGTAGCGGACCCTCCACAGCGGCACAGGACAACGACTTCCGCCGGTCGCCCATCCTTCCTCGGGGGCACCGGCAGCTCCCGGCCCTCGGGCGTCACGATCCGGACCGGACCCTGGACGATGAGTGGGCCGTTCGACTTCGGGGTGATGGTGACGAGGTCGGCCATGCTCGAATTATAGCGGCCGGGGCGCCTCGGCGGGCGGTGCATCCGGAGGAACGGGGGAGGGAAGGGGAGGGTATCTTGAAGCCACGTAGATGCGTACGCCGGCTTCCCTGTCGCTCCCGTTCTCTCTCCTCGGGCTCGCTTGCGTCTCCGAGCACGGGCCGCTCACCAACCGGATGGCGCAGTCCGCGACGGCATACCTGGCGCGCGCCGCGCGGCAGCCCGTGAGCTGGCAGCCCTGGGGGCGCGAAGCGTTCGCGCTCGCGGCCCGGCTCGATCGTCCCATCCTTCTTTACGTGGGGGCGGACGACTGTCGCTCGTGCGCCGTGATGGATCGCGAGGTGTACGGCGACCCCACGCTCGGCGCGCTGATCGATTCCCTGTTCGTCCCCATCCGCCTCGACCGCGACGAGCGGCCCGACGTAGCGGGCCGCTACGAAACCGCCGTGCGGCTCCTCGCCGGCCTGCGAGGCTATCCGATCACGGTGTTTCTCACCCCGGACGGCGCCGCGTTCTTCGGCGGCACGTACTTCCCCCTCGACGATCCGCTGACGGGACGCGGGCTGAAGCAGCTCCTCCCGGAGGTGGCGAAGAGCTACCGTGAGCAGCGCGCCTCCATCGTGCAGCGCGGCGCCCTGGTGCGGCAGCTCTCGCTGGGCCGGGCGGGGCTTCCGCACGGTGTCTTGAAGCCGGGGGCGATCCAGCGCGAGATCGACGCGGTGCGCGCGGGGCTCCAGGCCGCGGTCCGCACCGGCGGCGGGCTCGGCGGCTTCCTCCAGGCCCAGGCCGCCGGCCTGCTGCTCGCGACCTACGCCCGCACCGGCGACTCGAGCTACCTCGGTCCGGCGCGGGCGGTGCTCGACTACATGGTCGATTCGGCCGAAGCCGCGCTGGCGGAGAGCGCGCGCGACGACCCCCCGGGGCTGGTGCGCGCCGCCCTGCTGCGCGACCTCGCGGCGGCGTGGGCGGTGAGCGGCGACCCGCGCTACCGGGACGAGGCGCGGGACCTCGTGCGGCGGCTCGCGAGCGGCATCGCCGGCATCGGCGATCGAACCGTGTTCGCCGACCGGGAGGCGTACGTCCTGGGCGCGATCCTGGACGCGGCACCCGCGGTGGGCGAGTCCACGGCCGCGGCGCGCGCCCGGGCGGCGCTCGACACGCTGCTCAAGCGTGCCTACGCGCGGGGCCGCGGTGTGCGGCACGTGGCCCGGGGAGGGGCCGGCGGCCCGGTGCGCGCCCTGTTGCAGGATCAGGTGCAGGTGGCCGGCGCCTGCCTCGCCGCGTACGGAGGCAGCGGCGACGAGCGCTACCTCGCGGTCGCGCGGGACCTCGCGGCGGTGGTGGAGCAGGAGTTCGCGGATTCCGGAGCGGGTGGCTACTTCGACGGCGCCGCGACCGACGCCAGCGCGCCGGCGCTCGCCGAGCGCGCGAAGCCGGTGCTCGACGACCTGCTCCCGGGCGCGAACGCGTGGGCGGCGCGCGTGCTGTTGCGGCTCGCCGATGCCACGGGGGACGCGCGGTATCGGCGGCTCGCCGAGGCGACGCTCGAGGCGTTCGCCGGCGCGGTGGCGGGGGAGGAGATGCGCGCGTCCACGTACCTCGCCGTCGCGCAGGACGCCCTGGCGCCGCGCTGACCCCCCCGGTTCCCCCCCGAAACAGTCCCGCCGGCCTTGCGCGTGCCGCGTGACGCCCTGATCTCCATGCAGGTCATATGGATGTGACGGGGGCTCCCCCCGACGCCGAGGTGGTGGCCCGCGTACTCGGCGGCGATCCCGAGGCCTTCGGCGTCGTGATTCGCCGCTACGAGGCGGGCCTCGTGCGGTTCGCTACGCGGATGCTCGGCAGTCGCGACGCCGCCGCCGACGCCGTGGCGGAGAGCTTCGTGCGGGCGTACCGGCACCTCGCGAGCTGTCGCGACCCGTCCCGGCTGCGCATGTGGCTCTACCGGATCCTCGCGAATCGGTGCAAGAGCCACCTGTCCCGCCGGCCGTTCGCCGACGTCGCGCTCGACGACGCGCCTGCCGTGGCGGATCCGGCGGACAACGAGGTCGCGCTGGAGCGCGCGGAGCAGCTCGCGCTCCTGGAGCGGGCCCTCGGGCAGCTGTCGTCCGAGAAGCGCGAGGCGTTCGTGCTGAAGCACGTGGAGGGGTTGAGCTACGAGGAGATGGCCGCGGTGACGGGCGAGCGCATTCCGACGCTGAAGATGCGCGTGCATCGCGCCCGGGAGGCGTTGCTGAAGGCATTGGAGGACTACGCATGAATCCGATCGATCCGAGGATCCATCAGGCGCTCGACGGCGACCTCGCCCGCGAGGCCCTGCCGCCCGACGCGCGGCATGTGGTGGAGCGACTCGAAGCCGCCGCGGAGCTGCTCGCCGCGGCCGTGCCGGCCGCGAGTCTCGAGTCCCGGGTCATGGCGGCGGTCCGCCGGCCCGCCCCCTCCCCGTCACGCGTGCGGCGGCTCGTGCGCTGGCTCGGGAGGCCGCGCACGGTCACTGTCCGGATCCGCCCGGCGTGGAGCCTCGCCCTCGCCACGGTCGCGCTCCTGCTCGCGCTGTTCCCGGTCGGAGACGAGGGCGGGGGTCCGGTGCTGGGCGAGCATGAGGGCGTCGCGCAGTTCGTGGGACAGTTCCCCGGCGCTCAGTCGGTGCACGTCGTCGGATCCTTCAACGATTGGCGCACCGGCACGATCACCCTCCAGGATCGCGACCATGACGGCGTGTGGCGCGGCACGGTGGTGCTGCCCGCCGGGACCTACGAGTACATGTTCGTCGTCGACGGCGAGCGGTGGGTCCCGGACCACCTGGCGGAGCGGCTGGTCGCGGACGACTTCGGCCGGGAGAATTCGATCGTGATCGTGCGGCCGGCATGGCGCTGAGGCTCGCGCTGCTCCTCGCGTTGGTGGCCGCGCCCCTCCCCCTCGCGGCCCAGTCGGCGCGCGGCCGGCTCGAAGGCCGCGTGCCGGCGGAGGCGATCCCGAGCGTCGATTCCCTGGTACAGGCGGCCGCGCGCGAGAGCCTGCCCACGGAGCCGCTGGTGCAGAAGGCGCTCGAGGGCGGCGCCAAGCACGTGGCGGCGCCGCGCATCGTCGCCGCGGTGCAGGCGGGCCTGGGCCAGCTGCGTGACGCCCGCGACCTCCTGGTCCGGGCCGGGGACGAGCCCCCGGTGACGCCGACCGAGGTCACGACGGTGCTGTGGGCGATGCGGCGCGGCCTGCCCGCGGGGGTCGTCGAGCGGATCGTCGCCGCCCTGCCGCGCCCGCCCCGGGCTGCGGCGGTGCACGCGGTGGCCGACCTCGTGGCGCATCGCTTCGATGCCGACTCGAGCGCGGACCTGATCGTCGACGCGATCCACCACGGACTCCACGGGGAGCGGCTGCTCGACGTGTCCACCGCGGCGCTGCACGAGCAGCAGCGCGGCCGGACGCGCGCCGAGGCCCTCGCGCTGGTGCGGCAGCAGCTGCCGAACGTCCCGCCGGCGCCCAAGCCGCCGCGCGCGGCCGTGGTGGGAGCGCGTCGTCCGAGCGTGTCGCAGCAGCCCTGACGTCGCACCCGTCCCGGCAGTTACAGGATGCAACCTGGTCGCGGCGCCGACCGCGCCCGCCGGGCGCGTGTGACGTTGCGTGGAGGGATGGGGTCTAGACCGTGAAGCGGACCACGGTGGTCCGCACCATCCCTCCGGAGGTATTGAAGACATGATTCGTCGCACGCTCCTCGCGCTGACGCTCCTCGCCGCACCCGCGGTCCTGGTCGCGCAGCAGCCGTCCCCGATGCAGGGTCAGGCGCCGGCGGCCGACACCTCGAAGGCCAAGCCGGCCAAGAAGACGACCAAGAAGCACAGCGCGAAGAAGCCGGCGGCCAAGCCGGCGGCCAAGGACACAGCCAAGGCGAAGCCGTAAGCGGCTACGAGGTGTAGTCGGCGTTGATCCGGATGTAGTCCGGCGTCAGGTCGCAGGTCCACACCACCGCCTCCGCACGGCCGAGTCCAAGGTCGATGCGGAGGCGAATGGTTTTCTGCTGGAAAATGGCGCGGGCGCGCGCCGGGTCGGGGTGGGCGGTGGCGCCCCCCACGGCGAGCGTGAGCCACTCGCCGTCGGCGGCGGCCTCGAGTGTGAGGCGGTCCACCGCGAGCGCCACGCCCGCTGCGCCCGCGGCCGCGAGGATGCGCCCCCAGTTGGGGTCGGCGCCGTAAATCGCGGTTTTGACGAGCGTGGAGCGGGCGATCGCGCGCCCCACCTCGCGGGCGGACACCTCGCTCACCGCCCCCATCACGTGGATCTCGACCAGCTTGGAGGCACCCTCACCGTCCGCGACGATGGCCAAGGCGAGGGTGCGCGCGACGGCCAGCACCGCGTCCTCGAACAGCTTCGCCAGCGCTCCGTCGCGCGCGGGGTCGATCCCCGAGGCGCCGTTCGCGAGGAGCAGCGCCGTATCGTTCGTGCTGGTGTCACCGTCGACCGAGATGGCGTTGAAGGTGCGGTCCACCACGCGCCGGAACAGCGGTTGCAGGGAGGCCGGCTCCCCGGCGGCGTCGGTGGTGAGCACGGCCAGCAGTGTCGCCATGTCGGGGTGGATCATGCCGGCGCCCTTGGCGATGCCGCCCACCGTGACCATTCCGGCGGGCGTCTCGAACCGCACGGCGCAGTGCTTGGGCCGGGTGTCCGTCGTCATGATGGCGCGGGCGGCGTCGACGCCGCCTTCGGGGGAGAGCCGGCCGGCCGCGGCGCGCAGCCCGTCCGCGATCTGGGGCCCCGGGAGCGGCAGCCCGATCACGCCGGTAGAGAGGACGAGCGCGGTACGGGGCGGGAGGCTCGCCGCCTGCTCGGCCGCCTGGGCCATGGCGCGCGCCGCCGCGAGCCCCTCGGCGCCGGTGCAGGCGTTGGCGACCCGGGCGTTCATCGCCACGGCGCGCATCCGGCCGGGGCGCTCGGAGAGCAGATCCGCGTCGTAGACCACGGGCGCGGCGCGGAGCACGTTCTTGGTGAACACGCCGGCCGTGGCGCAGCTCGTGGCGCTCACGAGCAGCGCGACGTCCGGCGCGCCGTCGGCCTTCAAGCCGGCGTGCGCGGCCGCGGCGGCGAAGCCGCGCGGCGACGTGACGGAGCCTTCGGGGATCTCCGCGAGAGCGGCGGGCATCGGGGCTCAAGATAGCCCGCCGCCGTCGCTTGTGAAACCGCCTGCGGTTTCTTATCATAGCACAACCTTCCCGGGAGGCCCGTTCGATGTCGGAACCGTTCCTCAGCTCCGACGACTACGACGAACGCGCGCATCAGCTCTACAACGAAGGACAATACGACGAAGCGGTCGAGACCCTGCGGGAGGGCCTCGGCCTTTACCCGCACGCGGTCGAGTTGCACGTGGGGATGGGGTACGCGCGCCTCGCCCGCGAGGAGTACCTGTGGGGGCGCCGGGCGTTCGAGGAGGCCGTGGGCCTCGACCCGGAGCACGAGGACGCGCTGGCGGGACTGGGTGAAGTCCTCCTGAAGTTCGGCGACCGGGCCGGCGCCGTGGCGTGCTTCGAGCGCATCCTCGGGCTCGGCTTCCGCGACGACCACGACCTGATGCTCCAGGTCGGGCGCGCCTTGTTCCGCGAGGGCGTGCTCGACCAGGCCCGGCGGTTCTTCGAGGTGGCGATCACGGGGCATCCCGACTCGGCCGAAGCGGCCGCCTGCGTCGGCTACGCGGCACACCGCCTCGCCGACGAGGGCGGCGCCCTCTACTGGCTGCGGCGCGCCCTCGAGCTCGATCCCGAGCACGCCGAGGCGCGGATCTACCTCGCCAACCTGCTGTACGACCGCGGCGAGTACGAAGCCGCGCTGTTCCACCTGGAGCGCACCGGGCCGGGCGACCATTTCGACGGCCTCGCGATCTGGCGGCTGATCGAGCTCAAGCGGAGTGTGTACCGCCTGCCCGACGACGACCCCGAGCTCGTGCCCTGGCACCGGCGCGTGGACGAGCTGGCGGCGGACGCGGCGCCGGACGACCTGCTGCTCGCGGAGATCGAAGCGATGGGGCCGGACGGCCAGATACGCGATCCCCGCCAGCTGGAGCTGTTCGGGACGCTGCTCACGGAGCTGCAGGGGATGAAGGCGCGCTCGGGCGGAGGCTTGGCCGAGATCCACCGCGTGAGCACGCTGAACGGAGCGACCTACGTGGGCACCTGGGAGGAGATCGTTCGCCAGATGAAGGACGACGCCGCGGAGTGGGCGCGCGGCTCGCTCGAGCAGTACATGGCGGCGGCGGCGCACCGCGGACGCAAGGAGACCGGTGTCGCCATTCCCGCGACCGATCCGGAGAGCTTCATCCGGGGCAGCGCGGACGCGGGGCTGCTTAGGATACTGCACTAGGGGCTGGGTACTCGGGGCTCGGGGCTAGGGAGTGTCGCCCCGAGGCCCCAGCCCCGAGTCCCGAGCCCCCGGTCAGCTCCCGTGCTTCAACTTCACCGCAATCGAAAGTGGCCCGTCGCCGAGCGCTACCAGCGTGATCGCGCCGGCGAAGAGCAGGCCCTCGAGCTCGAAGTTCCCGCCCCGGGGGAGCTGCACCGCGAGGATCGCCACCAGCATCTCGATCGCCATGCACGCCGCCCAGATGCGGGTGAAGATGCCGAGCGCGACGCAGATCGCGCCGATCGTCTCCACGATGATGAGGATGACCGCGAAGAACGAGGCGAACGGGAAGCCGATGCCGTGGAGGAATCCGGCGACGGCCGGGATGCCGTTGTGGAATTTCACCAGACCGTGCTGGAAGAACACGAAGCCCACTGCGAGGCGCATGAAGAAGGCCGCGTAGGGGGTGAGTTGGTTCATGAGCCCTCCGGATGGATGGCGTGGGTGACGGGGCCGCGGCGGCGAGCGTCGGTCCGGACCTCGCGGGCGCCGAGTCGCTTCATGATGACCTCGAGCCCGCGCTGCGGGAGCGCGCCGCTCACGCCCGCCACGTCGGCGAAGCAGAGCCCCGCCTCGGGCAGTCCGTGCATCGCGACGTGGCCGCCGTGGCACACCAGCGCGGCGGACACGCCCCGCGGGCCCGTCTTCACGACGGGTGGGCTCGCCGGGTTCAGACCGGCGGCGTTGGCGGCCGCGAGCAGCAGGCCCGCGAGCCCCTGGGCGTCGGTGAGTCGGTTCGCCGGGACGCCCCCCAGGTCGGCGAATACGTGCTCGAAGGTCACTGCGAGCAGATCGCGTTGCGCTGGACCAGCGGCGCGACGAACGTGCCGCGGATCGTCAGCGCGCCGAGCGGGTCGAAGTAGAGATCGCTGCGCTGCGCCGTGAACTCGTAGCGGCCGCTGATCGCTGCACCACCGCCGGGCAATGGCGCGTACTGCGTGATGACGAGCTTCCCGGCACGCACGTTTCCTTCCGTGACGTGGGAGAACGCTTGGATGCCAGACGGCCAGATGCTCTGCCACAGCGCCCAAGGGCGCGGCGGGTTGTTGAACGGGCCCGCCGTGCAGGTCGTGACCTCTTGGGGGTTGAGTGAGTCGATATCGAACGTGCCCCGGCTGAGCACGGGGTTCGGCAGGGTGAGGTACATCTTCTCGTCGAAGCTCGTGTTGTAGAGCGAGTCCGTCAGTCGGAATGCCAGACCGCCCGGCCTGTTGTAGTTCATCGCGCGGGCGAAACCGCTGTTGTGACGGATAGCGGTGCCGACGATAGTGGTGAAGAAGCCGCCGCTGCCGATGGTGTCGGGCGGCGACATCACGACTACCGCCCCGCTGTCGGAGAGGGTGTCGATGCTCCCTGCCGTTGTGACGTGCGCGCGGTACTTCACGGGGCCGCCCGTGCTGATCGCCCAGACCTTGCCGGTTGCCGTCGTGATCGTGTCAATCGCCGGGCTGGGCGACTCGTCGAACCATACGGTGTCCTGGGCCAGCGGGTCCTTCTTCTGGATTGCGACGGGGATGGTGAAAGTGTCGTTGGGCATCAGGTACACGGTGTCCATCAGCAGCGTCATGTCGAGGGTCCGCGAGACGATGACCAGAGCGGGGCTGCTGTCGCCGGCGGCATGAGCTATCACCAGCGCTGCACCCTTCCCGAGGCCAGCGATTTCCCCGGTCACTGCATTGATCGTCGCCACCGTGTCCGGCCGGATCGTCCAGGTGACGGGACCGGGGTCGCGCTGGTTGCCGCCCGCGTCGATCAAGAACACACTCCGGGCGGGGCGCGTCTCTCCCACGAACATGGAGTCCAGGATCGGCGCCACGACCAGCAGCTCCTGGTGGGGGTTCGAAACGTCGTAGCATCCGGCCGCGACGGCAGCTGCAGCGACGGTCAACGCGAACGCGTGTCGTCTCATAGGCGTGCCTTAGTGTAAGAAGGCCCTGCCGAAGGTGGCCAGGGCGGTGCAGTCTCTTTATGAAACACCGTCGCAGGAAACGTGGTCTCCGCTCGGCTAGAACATGGACATCGCGAGGAACGAGCGCAGGTTGTCGTTCGTCACGCGCAGCCGCGCCGACAGCAGCCGCACCACCGACCAGAGCACCTTGAAGGCGATGTCGCGGTTGAAGTCGAGCAGCAGCTCGAAGTCGGACCGCGAGATGGTGAGCAGCGTGCAGCCCGTGTTGGCGATCGCGTCGGTCGAGCGCTCGGAGCGGTCGAAGATGGCCATCTCCCCGAAGCAGGCGCCGGGCTTCAGGACCGCGAGGGCCTCCTCACCCGATCCGGGAATGGTGCGGGAGATGCGGACCTCGCCGTCCAGGATGAGGAACAGCCGGTTGCCGGGCTCGCCTTCCTTGAACACATGCTGTCCCACGGCGAACTTCTGCTCTCGGCACACCTCGGCGACGCGGGCCAGCTCGCCGTCGTCGAGGTCTTGGAAGATCGCGGCCTGCTTGAGCAGATTGAGGTCCACGCGACGAAGCTACGACGCACGTCTGGGAGGGGCAAGTGAAACCGTGGGTGACGTGGGCCGATCTGCTTACGGCGCTTCGGGTTCCCCTGGCGGTGGCGTTTCCGTTCGTGCACCGGCCGGCGTGGCAGCTCGCGATCGTCGGCGCGGCGGCGGCGTCGGATTTCTTCGACGGGATGCTGGCGCGGCGCTTCGGCGGCTCGCGCGCGGGCGCCGTGCTCGACCCGGTCGCCGACAAGTTGTTCATGGCGTCGGCGTTCCTCACGGTCGCGCGCTCGGGCGTGCTGCATCCGGTCGAGATCGTCGCGGTGCTGACGCGGGACATTGTCGCCGCCCTGGGGTACGCCGGGTCGTGGCTGCTGCGGCGGCCGCTCGCCCTGCCGGCTCGGGCGGGCGGGAAGGCGGTGACGGTGCTGCAGCTGCTCACGCTGGCGGCGTGTATCACGGCGTGGCCGCTGGCGCGCCACGTCGCGTGGGCGACGGCGGCGGTCGGGCTGTACGCGATCTGGGACTACGCCCGCGCCGCGGCCCGGGCGGGCGGGGCGGGCGGGGCGGGCGGACAACGATGACACGGGGAGCGGGCATGCAGCGCGTGCAGTGGGCGGCGGTGCTCCTCGTCCTGGCCGCGGCGGCGCCGCTCGGGGCGCAGGAGTTCCATCCGCCCCCGGTGCGGCGGACGAACGACGGGGGCACGCGCCTCGGGTTGTTCGGGTTCGGCGTCCGCGGCGGCATCGACCTCGCCGGGAAGACGCAGCTCGTGTTCGGCGCCACCCTCGACGCCGGCAACCTGGGCACCAACCGCTTCCGCCTCCGGCCATCGGCCGAGATCGGCGTGTTCAACGGCTGGAACAGCTATGCCGGGAGCTTCGAGGCGTTGTACCGCTTCACGGGTGACGAGCAGGTCGTGACGCCATATGCGGGCGGGGGACTCAGCGTGGCCGGCCACGACAGCTGCGGCGGCGATCCGCAGTGTCCCGATCTCTGGGCGAACATCGTCGTGGGGCTCGAGCTGCATTACCGCTCCACCTTCAACTGGTTGCTCGAATACCACGCCATGGACGCCTTCCGGCACAACCGGTTCTACGTGGGACTCACGACCCGGCGGGGGAACTGACGTGCCAGGGGGGGGAAGCGTGCGGGAAATCACCATGCGGTGGGGGGGGCGCGACCGGCTGCTGTTCGAAGGGGGCGCGCCGGGAAAACCGGCGATTCTGGTGGACGGCGACAGCGCCGCGGCGACGTCGCCGGTCGAGCTGTTGCTCCTCGCCGCCGCGACCTGCTCGGCGTCGGACGTCGTGGTCATCCTCCGCAAGCAGCGGGTGGCGCTGCGCGCCCTCGAGGTCCACGTGCGCGGCACGCGGCGCGACGAGGAGCCACGGCGCTATACCGCGCTCCACTTCCTCTTTACCGTCTCGGGGGACGGGGGGGGCGCCGACGAAGCGAAGGCGCGCCGTGCCATCGATCTTTCGCTCGAGAAGTACTGCTCCGTGGTCGCGTCGCTCGCGCCCGACATCCGCGTCACCTACGACCTCGCGCTTCGCTAGCTCCCTCCGCCTCCTCGTGGGGACCGCCGCTCTCGCCCTCGCCGCCACCGCCCCCTCCCCCCTGCGCGCGCAGGAGCTGGTGGTGACAGAGGTGAGTGCGGGTGCCACGGCCGTGTTCGGGCATCGCGGCTTCTGGGGCCCGGCGCTGGGGGTCGCGCGGCGGCCCGGCGGCCAGGGCCGCCTCGCCCTCAGCGCGGCGGGCGGCGATTACGAGGGGGTGCTGGGGATGCGGCTCGAGGGCACCGCCCAGCTCCTGCTACGGCCGGGTGACCGCACCGGCGTGAGCCCCTACGCGGGGCTGGGGCTGGCGTTTGTTGGGTCCGGGTCGCGCCACGGTGCCGGCTACGTCGCGGCGCTGCTCGGCGTCGAGGCCGCACCCGGCCGTGCCAGAGGATGGTACGGGGAGCTGGGGTTGGGGGGCGGGGTGCGGCTGGGGGTGGGGTGGCGGTGGCGACGCTTCCCGCCGTGGTGGTAGCTCAGACGCCGGCGCCCACAGTCGCGTTCCGTCCCACGACGGGCCGGCAATAGCGCTCGCCCAGGACACGCAGCTCGGTGAGCTGCGGCTCGTCCAGCTCGGCGTAACGCTCGGCGAGGTACAGCATCGTGTCGTCGAACCATTCCTTCTGGTGCTCGGGGCTCGCTTCCAGGACTCCGCAGCGGAGGATGTGCGAGAACAACTCGTCGCGGGCCTGCTCGAACGCGGTGGGGGTGGACAGACGCCGGGGTTCCGAACGCTTCTTCGCCATGCAGGGGTGCTCCTCTCGTCTCGAACTGGGAGTGCGGGGCCGCGGATCAATCGGCGCCGCAATGTAATAGACCACGGCGGACGGCGCAAAGGGCCGTCGTCCCGGCCGGGCCGGTGGTATAATGATGGGGATTGGGGTGGGAGGCGGGAGAACAGGTGCCATACCTCACGCAAGGCGGGCGCATGGGCGAGAAGTCGGAGGAAGTCTACGGGCCGGAACGCGCCGAGCGGCTGCTCGCCATGCTCCGGGCTCTGGCGGAGCGGATCCGGGAGCTCGACCGCACCGGCCGGTTGCTCGAGCGCGCGCCCGAGCTGCAGAAACTCCTGGGCAACGCACGCGGCGAGCTGTTCCATTACGAAGTGCGACTGACCTACGACACGCCCGAGATCGCCGAGAGCCGGCGCATCGTGGAGGAGGCGGAGCGCCAGGCCCGCGACGCGGCGGGGGGGCCGGGGGGGCCGGGTGGGCCGGGTGGGCCAGGGGGGGGCGGGGGGGGCTTCGACGACGACCAGGATGACGAACCGTGGAGGGTCGGGGACGAATGAAAGGGTTCTACCTGTTGCTCGCGGCGGTGGCGGTGATCGGCGCCGGTGCGTTGTGGTACGGGTCGCGGCAGCGAGCCGAGCCGATGCCGGCGCAGACCGCGGCCCCCCCGGTCGCCGCCGCGGACGCGTTTCGGGGCTACACGCAGGGCTCCGACTCGGCCCCGATCGAAGTCATCGAGTACTCGGACTTCGAGTGTCCGTTCTGCGCCTCGTTCGCGACCGTGCAGATGCCGGTGATCCGGGAGCAGCTGATCGCCACCGGCCGCGTGCGCTGGCGCTACCGCGACTTCCCGCTCCCCTCCCATCAGTACTCCCGGTACGCCGCGCTCGCGGCCCAGTGCGGCGGCGAGCAGGGGAGGTTCTGGGAGATGCACGACCGGCTCTTCGGGCGCCATGAGTGGGCCCAGACCGGCAAGAACCCGCGCTCGCTGTTTCGTGACTTCGCGAAGGGCATCGGCCTCGACCTCGACAAGTACGACGCCTGCATGGACGGCCAGCGCTATGCGGGGCGGATCCAGGCGAGCCTCCAGGACGGCGAGGCGGCGGGCGTCCAGGGCACGCCCACCTTCTTCGTGAACGGCAAGCGGTTCGGCGGCAACGCCACCTCCGATGCCTTCAAGGCCCTCGTCGACAGCTTGACGCGCCGGAGCAAGTGATCCGGCGTCAGGCGATCGTGCTGCTCGCGCTCGTGGGGCTCCTGATCGCGACCTATCTCTGGCTCTACAAGATCGGCGTGCTGGGCGAACTGAGGTGCGGGACGGGTAGCTGCGAGTACGTGCAGACCAGCCGCTACGCCGACCTCCTGGGGATCCCCGTGGCATTCTACGGGGTCGCGGGCTACGCCGCGCTGTTCGTCCTCGGCCTCGCGGGCCTGCAGCCGGCGTGGGCGGGAGACCGGCGTCTCACCGTGCTCGTCTCCGGCCTCGCCACGGCGGGGTTCGCATTCACGCTGTATCTCACCTACGTCGAGCTGTTCGTGCTGCACGCGATTTGCCGGTGGTGCGTCGCCTCCGCGGCGATCATGACGGCGATCTGGGTGCTGTCGCTCGCAGGCCTGCGTCACACGCCCTCGACGACCCCGCCGACCCGCTAGTTTTCAGCGCCATGACCCCGCCTGTGGCACCCCGGGCTGCTCCGCGCGGTCGCTATCTCGCCACGCTGGCCCTCGCCGCGTTGGGGGTCGTCTACGGCGACATCGGCACGAGCCCGCTGTACGCGCTCCGGGAGTCCTTCTACGGACCCCACGGCATCCCCGTGACACCGGGCAACGTGCTCGGCGTCCTGTCGCTGGTGTTCTGGTCGCTGGTAATCGTGGTGACCGTCAAGTACCACCTCGTGATCATCCGCGCCGACAACAAGGGGGAGGGCGGCGTGCTCGCCCTGATGGCGCTGGTGAACGGCAGTCGGCTGGCGCGGGGGCTGTCTCCGCGTCGCGTCATGATCGTCCTGGGCATCTTCGGGGCGGCCCTGCTGTACGCCGACGGTGCCCTCACGCCGGCGATTTCCGTGTTGAGCGCCGTCGAGGGGCTCGAGATCGCGACGCCCGCGCTCGCGTCCTGGGTGATCCCCGTGACCCTGGTGATCCTCGTGGGCCTGTTCCTGTTGCAGAGCCGCGGGACGGCGCGCATCGGCGCGCTGTTCGGTCCCGTGATGCTCGTCTGGTTCGCGACGCTCGGCGTCCTCGGGTTGAGCGAGATCGTCCGCCAGCCGGCAGTGCTGGGCGCCGTGTCGCCGCATCACGCGATCCGCTTCTTCGCGGAGAACCCGGGCCGGGGCCTCGTGGTGCTGGGGGCGGTGTTCCTCGTGGTGACGGGCGGCGAGGCACTGTACGCGGACCTCGGCCACTTCGGCCATCGGGCCATCCAGATCGCGTGGTTCAGCGTGACGTTCCCGGGCCTGTTGTTCAACTACTTCGGGCAGGGCGCCCTGTTGTTGCAGAATCCCGCGGCGGCCGAGAACCCGTTCTACCATCTCGCCCCGAGCTGGGCCCTGTATCCGCTGATCGCGCTCGCGACCGCAGCGGCCATCATTGCCTCCCAGGCCGTCATTTCGGGCGCCTTCTCGCTCACCCGCCAGGCGGTGCAGCTCGGCTACAGCCCGCGACTCAAGATCGAGCACACCTCGTCGCGCGAGATCGGCCAGATCTACGTGCCGCTCGTCAACTGGGGGCTCATGCTGCTCACCTGCGTGCTGGTGCTCAGCTTCGAGACGTCGAGCCGACTCGCCGGGGCGTACGGCGTGGCCATCTCGGCCCTGATGCTCATCACGACCCTGATGTTCTACGTCATGAGTCGAGAGGTGTGGCACTGGAGCTTCCTGCGCGCCGCGACGGTCGCGGGCCTGTTCCTGGCGGTCGACACGCTGTTCGTCGTCGCGAACGCGCTGAAGATCCGCTACGGCGGCTGGGTCCCGCTCGCGATCGCCGCGATCATCTTCACGCTGATGACCACGTGGAAGCGCGGACGCGAGATCCTCGCCAAGCGCATGCTGGAGAAGACGGTGCCGCTCAAGATGCTGCTCGCCGACCTGGCGGCGGAGCCGCCGATCCGCGTGCCGGGCACGGCCGTCTTCATGTACGGCACCGCCGACGGCACGCCGCCCGCGCTGGTGCACAATCTGGCCCATAACAAAGTGGTGCACGAGAAGATCGTCTTCCTCACCGTCGTCACGGAGGACGTTCCCCACATGGCGCCGGCGGAGCGCGTGACAGTCAGGCGCATCGGGAAGGGATTCCACGCCGTCGTGGCGCGTTATGGCTTCATGGACGATCCCGACATCGAGGACGTCCTGGCGGCCTGCCGCGTGCAATCCCTCGACATCCGGACCGAGGGAACGACGTTCTTCCTGGGTCGTGAGACCCTCGTCGCCTCCGACCGGCCCGGGATGGCCCAGTGGCGCGAGCAGCTGTTCGCGTTCATGTCGCGGAACGCCCTGCGGGCGACCGCGTTCTTCAAGATTCCCGCGAACCAGGTGTTCGAAGTCGGAGCGCAGGTCGAGCTGTAGCGCAAGTCGAACGGCACAGGCCCCACTCCGCGACAAAAATACGCAGTCGCTTCGTGGGGCCTGTGCCGTTCGACTTGCCCTACTCCACTTGGCCAAACTTCGCGATGTCCTCGGGCAATTCTTCTCGCGTCGTGACGGTGTCTTTGCCCTGAACCATCGTGCGGATTTGCTCGACCACGTCCGGGTTCGCCAGCGTCGTCACGTCGCCGACGTCTCTGCGATTCGAGATAGCCGCAAGCACGCGGCGCATGATCTTCCCCGAGCGCGTCTTGGGCATGTCCGGCACGATGTACACATGCTTGGGGCGCGCGATCTTGCCGATCACTTCTTCGTTCGCCTTGATCACGCGGTCGATGACGTCCTGGCTCGGCGGCACGCCCGGCTTGACAGCGATGTACACTTCGGGCACGCGTCCCTTTACCTCGTCTTGCACGGGGACAACGGCAGCCTCGGCGACTTCCGGGACCGTAAGACAGGCGGACTCGATCTCCTTCGTGCCGAGGCGGTGGCCGGCGACGTTGATCACGTCGTCAATACGGCCGAGGATGCGGTAGTAGCCGTCTGCCGCCTGCATCGCCCCGTCGCCGCACATGAAGGGCCAGTCGCGCCAGTCCTTGCTGCGGGGATCCTTGTTGTACTTGGCGAAGTAGGTCTTGACATAGCGGTCGCGGTCGCCCCACAGCGTCTGCATGAGGCCGGGCCACGGATTGCGGATGCAGATGTTGCCCGCCTTGCCGGAGCCCTTGGAAATTTCTGCGCCGGTCTCGTCGTAAATGACCGGATGAATCCCCGGCGCGCCGGGACCGCAGCTGCCCGGCTTCATCGCGTGAATCGCGGGAACGGTGGTACCGAGAAAGCCGCCGGTTTCGGTCAGCCACCACGTATCGGTGATGACGGCTTCGCGCTTGCCGACCTCGTCGTAGTACCAGCGCCAGGCCTCCGGCTCGATCGGCTCGCCCACCGTCGTCATCGATTTGAAACGGTACTTGTACTTGCGCGGCTCCTGGGGACCGAGTTTCCGCAGCATCCGAATCGCCGTCGGCGCGGTGTGGAAAATGTTCACCCCCAACCGCTCGGCGATGCGCCAGGGCCGCCCCGCGTCGGGAAACGTCGGCACGCCTTCGTACAGCACGCTCGTCGCCGCGTTCGCCAGGGGACCGTAGACGATGTAGGAATGCCCGGTGATCCAGCCGATGTCCGCCATGCACCAGTAGACATCTTCTGGATGAATGTCGAGAATCCACCTGGACGTGCCGGTCACATAGGCCAAATAACCCCCGATGCTGTGTTGCGCGCCCTTGGGCTTGCCGGTCGTGCCGCTCGAGTACATCAAGAACAGCGGCCCCTCGGACGGCAGGGCAACGGGCTCTACGTTCTTTCCTTTGTGATCCTTGAGCAGGTCGTTCATGAAGAAATCGCGACCCGGAACCATCGGCGTCTTGGCGGAATATTTTCCGGGGTAACGCTGCCACACCAAGACCTTGTCGACGTCCTGCCCCAGGTCTTTCGCCGTCCGCACCGCGATGTCGGCGTTCGCCTTGTGATCCACGAGCGAGCCATTTCGCCAATAGCTGTCCATCGTAATCAGCACACGGCTGCCCGAGTCCTGAATGCGCGAGCCGCACGCCTGGCCGCTGAACCCGCCGAAGACCTGCGAGTGGATGATTCCCAGTCGCGCACACGCCAGCATCGTGATCGGCAGCTCCGGGACCATCGGCATGTGGAAGGTCACGCGGTCGCCTGCCTTGAGCCCCAAGCCGCGAAGCAGCGCAGCCACTTCATTGACGCTGGTATGTAGCTGCTGATACGTGATGGTCGCGTCCGGCTCTGCTTCGGGTTCAGGCACGAAAATGAAGGCTGCTTTGCTCCCGTACTTGGCCAGATTGCGGTCCACGCAGTTGTACGACGCGTTGATCTTGCCACCGACGAACCACTTCCAGAACGGCGCGTCGCTGGTATCGAGGACGGTCCGATATGGCTCGAACCAGGTCAGCATATCCGCGTATGCTCTGAAGCAATCGGGAAAATTGGCGAGGCCGAACTTTTCAAGGATGTGCGTGTCTCGCATATTCGCCTGTGCGATGAATTTCTCGGAAGGTTGATAGTACCCTTCCTCCTTCCAATGCACAGCGATCTGCGCTTCGGTGACCTCGGTTAGTTCCTCTTTTTTAGCCGTCTTTGCCATGTGATTCGCCTCCCAGCGAGCACATATCCCTTGCCGTCCCGCACGTGCCGATCGAGGCAAGCTACGCGCGCTCGGGGAGCCTTGCAAACTGCGCCGCGCCACTCGGTCTGCGGCAACGCGGGGCGTGAGGCACCTCACCCCCGCTTTGACAACTGGTTGACGGTCCGCAGCTTACGCTGGTTGGCACCGGAGTCGCATAGCAGGGCGGTCGGACTTCTTAATGGAGCCGACTGTGGAGGAGCAGATGACGATGTCCACGCGTCCGACAGAAAAAGTGCTGGCCGCTCCCGAGGAGCTGGGCCTGGAGTCGCGCACGGTGTTCCGCCGCGCGGCCACCGAGCTGCTCGAGCAACTGCCCGAGGGAAGCGGGCGCCTGGTGATCGACCTTTCGGGGACCCGCCAGGTGGACTCCGCCGGGCTCGGGGCGCTGATGCTGATTCAGCGCAAGGCGGCTGAGCGGCGGCTCACGGTGAGCCTGCGGGGCGCGAACGAGGAGCTGCGCTTCCTGCTGGTGCTCACCAAGCTCGACGATTTGTTCGAGCTGGAGAGCGGCGCGCGCTAACCGGTCCGCGTATATTGGGCCCCACCTATGGGGCCCCCCCCCGTCGCGCCGCGCCGCAAAGTCCTGTTCGTCGAGGATGAAGGGGCGCTCCGGCGCACCTACAAACGCTTCTTCGCCGCCCGCTACGACGTGGCGTTCGCCGCGAGCGGGACCGAAGCCCGGCACCAGCTCGCGGACTTCGAGCCCGAAGTGCTGGTCCTGGACCTCCGCCTCC
>WNFU01002361.1_pt1 | contig 37438 bp, 36 predicted proteins | sample 5400121 | NCBI WGS metagenome assembly WNFU01 (sample SAMN13153360, study PRJNA577476) | soil metagenome | isolation source: 100 cm soil or saprolite under grassland replicate 1 | place: USA:California | collected 2016-06-15
GCTCTTCTTCAACCTCCAGCTCGGGAATGCGGATTTCCCGGCCGCCCTGCTCGTGCTCGTCGTGGCCTCGATCCCGTTCATCGGGATCGGGATGATGACCGCCGTCCTGCCGCTGATCTCGCCCGAGAAGGGGACGCAGCTCGGCTTCATCGCGCAGGGGCTGCTGCTCGTCGTCTCGGGCGTCTACTACCCGGTCACCGTACTGCCGGAGTGGATGCAGTGGCTGGCGAAGATCTCGCCCGCGACGTATGCGCTCGACGGCATGCGCGACGCGATCGTCCGCGGCGACGGCGTGACCGCGATGGGCGACGAGCTCTGGCCGCTGGTCGTGATCGGGGCGGTTTCTATTCCGCTCGGGCTCGAGGTCTTCCGGCGCGGCGAGCGCTACGCGAAGCGACACGGAAAGCTGAAGAGGTCCGGATGAGTATCGAGGTCCGCCGAGCCGAGAGCGACGCGGACCTCGAAGCCTTCATCCGCATCCGCCGCGCGCTGCTCCCGAACGAGTCCGGCGGTACCGTCGAGCTCTACCGCAGCCAGATGGCCGACAAGTCGGATCGCGGCTTCTACGTCGCCGAGCTCGCCGGCGAGGTCGTCGGCAGCGGGCTCGTCAGCCTCTCCGATCTCGGAGACCGCCACTCGGTCAAGGTTCGCGTGCTTCCCCACGCGCGCCGCCGTGGGGTCGGGACGGCTCTCCTGCGCGAGCTCGTGGCTCAGGCGAGCGGCGACAAGATCAGCACGCACGTCGAAGAGGAAGAGTCTCGGGCCTTCGCGGAGCGGTTCGGCTTTCGCGAGACCGACCGGCAGGTCGAGCAGGTGAAGCGGCTCGGCGACGAGCCCGCGCCGTCTTCGCTGCCGGAGGGCGTCGAGGTCGCGACGCTCGCCGAGCGGCCCGCGCTCCTCCGCGACGCATATCCGCTCGCCTGCGAGGGCTGGGCCGACATGGCGCTAGAGCGCCCGGCGCACATCTCGCTCGAGGACTGGCTGCGCGAAGAGGGCACGCTTCCGCAGGGCTCGTTCGTCGCACTCGACGGCGATGAGATCGTCGGCTAATCAGGCCTGGTTGAGCACGACCTCAAGGAGCGCGAGCTCGCGTGGGCCGCCGGCGACGGGCAGCGGGAGGTCGTGACCTGGACGCAGCGCGGCAACGAAGCGATGCGGAAGCTGAACGAGCAGCTCGGCTACGAGTACCGGGCCGTCAGCATCACGATGGTCGCCCCGCTTCCGCTGAGGGGCCTCTGATGAGGCGCCCGTCCGCGACTACGGTCTTCTACGGGCTCGAGTTCCTGCTCTCGGCGCCGGCGTGGGTCGTGATCGCGATCTACCTCGTCCGCGACCTTCACCTCTCCCCCCTCCAGCTCGTCCTCATGGGGACCGCAATGGAAGCGTCCGTGTTCCTGTTCGAGGTGCCGACCGGACTCGTCGCCGACACCTACGGGCGAAAGATTTCGCAGGTCATCGGCTACACCGGAATGGGGATCGCCTGGCTGCTCGTCGGCGTCTTCTCGGCTCCCTGGCTGATCATCGCGCTCTGGGCTCTGTGGGGCATCTCCTACACGTTCACGAGCGGTGCCTACGAAGCCTGGATCACCGACGAGATCGGAATCGAGCGCGTCCCGAAGGTCTTCCTTCGCGGCGCTCGCTTCTCCTACGCAGGCGCGCTCGCGGGGCTCGTCATCCTGGTCGGAGTCGGGACGGAGTCGCTTCGTGCGGCGGTGATCGGCGGCGGCGCGATCTCGATCGCGTGCGGCATCGGCTGCATCTTTCTGATGCCAGAGACCGGATTTGCCCGCCGCCCTGTAGCCGAGCGCCTCAGGCCTGCCGCAGAGCTGCGACGGACTGCGCGCGACGCCGGCCGCTTCGTGCGCGCGAAACCGACTCTGTTGATCGTGATCGTGATCGCGCTCTTTGTCGGACTTTCGGCCGAGGCGTTCGATCGCCTCAAGGAGGCGCATTTCATCCGCGACGTCGGGCTCCCGTCTGTCGGTGGCCTCGATGCGGTCGTCTGGTTCGGCGGCTTTGCGGTCGTGGCGATGGTGTTCGGCTTCTTCGTGGTCGGTGTCCTGCAGCGGCGATTCGAGCGCTCCGGGACCGAGCGGATCGCAACACTGCTCTTCGCGTTCACGGCGCTACTGCTCGTCGCAGAACTCTCGTATGCGCTCGCCGGGAGTGCCGGCTTGGCGATCGCGGCCATTCTCACCGTGCTGCTGGCACGTGACCTGCTTTCGCCGCTCTGGATGACGTGGGTGAACCAGCAGGTGACCGATTCGAGCGTACGGGCTACGGTGATCTCGATGACGGGGCAGGCCGACGCGATCGGCCAGGCGGCGGCAGGGCCGATACTCGGCCTCGTAGGCAATGCATTCGGCATTCCCACCGCGCTGGCCGCAGGGGCGATCATGCTCGTGCCGGCCCTTCTCCTTTACGGGCGTTCCCTCGGCCACGGAGGGCGCGAGCCCGAGCTCACGGAGCTGCCGGCCGAAGCGTGATCCGCCGGCTCCGGATCCTGGAGCCTCTCCGCGAGCGGGACTTCGCGCTCTTCTGGACGGGCTGGACCGTCTCTCTCGTCGGCGACGGCTTCTTCCTCGTCGCGATCGCCTGGCAGGTCTACGACCTCTGGAACGTGCCGACTGCGCTCGGGATCGTCGGCGTTGCCGAGACCGTTCCGCTCGTCGCCTTCGTGCTCGTCGGAGGTGTCGTCACCGACCGCTTCGAGCGGCGGTTCGTGCTCATCGCCTCGAGCATTCTGCGGGGAGCGTGCGTCGCGGTGCTCGGGATCCTCGCCGTGACGGGCGTGATCGAGCTCTGGCACATCTTCGCGCTCGCGGTCGTCTACGGCGCCGGTCAGGCGTTCCAGGGACCGGCGGCGGGAGCGATCGTGCCGGATCTCGTGCCCGCACGCCTGCTCGTGCAGGCGAACTCGCTCTCCCAGGTCGTGCGCCAGCTCGCCTTCGCGTTCGTCGGGCCGGCGCTCGGCGGCCTGGTCGTCCACGGCCTCGGGGCCGGAACCGCCTTTCTCTTTGATGCGGCGAGCTTCGCCGTTGCGATCGCGCTGCTCTCGGCGCTGCGCTCGCGCCCGCCCGCCGCGATGCGGGGAGCGGAGCCGAGCTCGATGCGACGCGACATCGTCGAGGGCCTTCGGTTCGTCCGCCGGCATGTCTGGCTCTGGGGAACGCTCGGCTGGGCCTTCGTCGGCCTTTTCCTCGTCTTCGGCCCGTTCGAGATCCTCATGCCCTACCTCGTCCGCAACGAGCTCGGTGGCGACGCCGCCGATCTCGGGCTCGTGTTCGCGAGCGGCGGCCTCGGCGCGATTCTGCTCTCGCTCGCGATCGGGCAGATCGGGCTCCCGAGGAGACACATGACCTTCATGTACGCCGCCTGGGCCGTCGCCTGCCTCCAGATCGCCGCCTACGCGGTCGCGCAGGCTCCCTGGCAGGCGATGGTGGTCTCGCTCTTCGGCGAGGCGCTCTGGGCGGCGGGCCTGCTGGTCTGGATCACGCTCATGCAGCGCGTCGTTCCGACCGCGTTGCTCGGTCGTGTGAAGAGCCTCGACTGGCTGATCTCGACCGGCCTCGTACCCGTTTCGTATGCCGTCACGGGGCCGGTCGCCACGTGGCTCGGAGTGAAGACGGTGCTGCTCGGGTCCGGGATCGCCGCGAGCGTCCTGACCGCGCTCTTCTACTTCCTGCCCGGGATGCGCGACACGGAGATTCCCGGCCACCGAGACCACGTCGTCCTCGGCGAGCCGCCGGTCGAGGCCGTCGACGTCCATCACGCGGAGCCCGCGGAAGTTCGGTAACCTGAGCCCGTCGTGTGAGGCAACGAGGCCTCGGGCAAGCGCCCGGGGCTTTTTCCGTTTCTAGGAGGATTTGACATGGCACAGCAGGTCGAGTCGAAGAATCGGGCCACCGCGAGCGAGGAGGCGCGCAAGGACGCGCTCGAGAAGATCAACGCGGACGGCGTCGAGTTCCTGCTCCTCTGGTTCACCGACCTCGAGGGGCATCTGAAGAGCTTCGCGATCACCCCCGGCGAGATCGCCGGCGCGCTCGACGACGGGATGGGTTTCGACGGCTCGTCGATCACGGGCTTCAACGCGATCGAGGAGTCCGACATGGTCGCCATCCCCGACCCCGGAACGTACCGGCTGATGCCGTGGAAGGAGGGCGAGACGAAGGTCGGACGCATGATCTGCGACGTCGTCACCCCGGACGGGAAGCCGTACGAGGGTGATCCGCGCTACGTCCTCCGCCGTGCGCTCGAGCGCATGCAGTCGATGGGCTTCGAGACCTTCAACGTCGGCCCCGAGCTCGAGTACTTCCTCTTCAAGGACGACGCGGGCACGGAGACGCTGGACGAGGGCGGGTACTTCGCGATGACGACGATGGACGCGGCCGGCGAGCTGCGCCAGGAGACCGTCCGCGCGCTCGAGCACATGGGGATCCCGGTCGAGTACGTCCACCACGAGGTCGGCCCGTCCCAGCACGAGATCGACATGCACTTCGCGCCGGCGCTCGAGATGGCCGACCACACGCTCACCTACCGGCTGATCGTGAAGGAGATCGCGAAGAAGGCGGGATTCCACGCGACCTTCATGCCGAAGCCGATCTTCGGCGAGAACGGATCGGGCATGCACACGCACCAGTCGCTCTTCACCGACGGCCGGAACGCGTTCTTCGACGCCGACGACGAGTGGCACCTGTCCGCGGCGGGCAAGGCGTTCATCGCCGGCCAGCTCCGGCATGCGCGGGAGATCTCCGCCGTGTTCGCGCAGTGGGTCAACTCCTACAAGCGGCTCGTGCCCGGCTACGAGGCTCCGGTCTACGTCGCCTGGTCGCGTCGAAACCGGTCCGCCTTGATCCGGATCCCGCTCTACAAGCCGGGCTCCGAGCAAGCCACCCGCGCCGAGATCCGCTGCCCCGATCCCGCCTGCAATCCGTACCTGACCTTCGCCTGCCTCCTGCACGCGGGGCTCGACGGGATCGAGCACGGCTACGAGCTCCCGGAGCCGATGGAGACGAACCTCTACCACCTGACGGCCGAGCAGCGGCGCGAGCGGGGAATCACGTCGCTGCCGGAGACCCTCGGCGAGGCGATCGACGCGCTCGCCGACTCGGAGCTCTGCCGCCAGGCGCTCGGGCCGCACATCTTCGACCGCTACGTCGAGCTGAAGCGGAAGGAGTGGGACGAGTACCGCGTCCAGCTCACTGACTGGGAGCGCGAACGGTACTTGTCGGTGCTGTAGGAAAGTAGGAGAATCCATTCCTCAACGGTCCCTGCCGCTTGGCGGGCGGCAGTGACTGCTGACGGCCGACTGCGAGCTGCTTCTACGAGCAGCTCGTGGTCGTTCTGGCTACAGGAAGGAAAGGATCGCGTCGCGGTCGACGCTGAGGCCAACGACGCCGCTGCGATTGTCGATCTGCTCGACCGTATCGGCCGGAACCAGCCGCCTGCGGCGCGAGAGGAATCCGGAGCGCACGGAGATGGCGTCGGGCACGTCCGGGGCGGTGCCGTACATCGGGCCCTCGACCGTGCCGACGACGCGCCCCTTCGCGTCGGCGACGAGAAATCCGGTGGTCCGGAGGAGCTCTGGGCGGGCGACGCTCATCCTCCGCAACGTACCCCTGGCGTATGACGGAAAACCGCAGGTGGCGTAAGAGTTTTGTTAAGCATCGTCCTCAGGGTTCGTCGGCGGTTCGCGGACTCCCGCCTCCCTACAATCGGTGGATGGACGCGCCTGCTAAACACCTGCAGCTCCTCACGGAGACGATCGCCGCCGTCAACTCGACCCTCGACCTCGAAGAGGTCCTCGGGCTCGTCGCGCGCAAGGTCGCCGACGCCCTCGATGCCGATGCGTGCTTCGTCTACCTCTACGACGAGCAGGCCGAGGAGCTCGTGCTGCGCGCGACGCACGGAACCCGCGTCGAGGAGATGACCCGCACCCCGCGGATGCGGCCGGGCGAGGGGATCACCGGCACCGCGGCCGCGGAGCGCTCGCCGATCATGCTGCCCGCGCAGGCGCACCTCGACGAGCGCTTCAAGGCCTTCCCGAACCTGCCTGAGGACCAGTACGAGTCGATCCTCGCCGTTCCCATCCTGGCGCGGGAGAAGCTCGCCGGCGCGCTCAACGTCCGCACGGTCGAGCCGCGGGAGTTCTCGCAGGCGGAGATCGACCTGCTCGTGTCGATCGCGGCCCAGGTGGCGCAGACGATCGAGCACGCGAAGCTGTACGCCGACGCGCAGGCGCGAGTCTCGGAGCTCGAGGCGCTGGCGAAGATCTCGGAGGCGGTCTCGGAGTCCCTCTACCTCGAGGAGTCGGTCGAGGCGATCGTGAAGACGACGATGGAGGCGGTCGGCGCGACGGGCGCGGCTCTCGTTCTCGAGGACGGGAACGTCGCGTGGCCCGAGGGCCGGCCGGGTGCGCATGCGATCCGTCTTCCCCTGCGCTGGAAGCGGCGCGCGATCGGCGAGCTCGTCTGCGACCGCGACACTCCGTTCACGGAGCAGGAGCAGGCGCTTCTGACCTCGATCGCACACCATGCCGCGGTCGCGCTCGAGCACGGGCGGGCGGTCATGCGCGGCGTGCTCGCCCAGGAGATCCACCACCGGGTCAAGAACAACCTCCAGACAGTGGCGTCGCTCCTCCGCCTGCAGGCGCACTCCGAGGAGGTCGACCCGCGGAAAGCACTCGAGGATTCCGTCAACCGGATCCTCGCGATCGCAGCGGTGCACGAGGTCCTGACGGAGCGCCGGGACGAGTTGGTCGAGCTCGACGAGCTGCTCGACCGGCTGCGCTCGATGCTCGTCCAGGGGCTCGGGGCGCAGAAGCGTGTCGAAGCGGAGCTCGCGCACGTCTCGCTTGCCGGCGGGCGCGCTACGGCGCTGGCGCTCGTCTTCAGCGAGCTGCTCCAGAACGCGCTCGAGCACGGCGGTGACTCGGTGCGCGTCGAGCTCGCCCAGCGAGAGGGCGATGTGGTGCTGGCGATCGCCGACGACGGCAACGGGATCGCCGACGACTCCGACGGGACGGGGCTCTCGATCGTCCGGGCGCTCGTCCGGGACGAGCTGCGCGGAACACTCGACCTGCATTCCAACGGAGGCCTCCGCGCCGAGGTCGTCTTCCCCGCGTGAGCCGTCGCGGCGAGCCATGAGAGTCCTGATCGCCGAGGACGAGACGATCATCCGGCTCGACCTCAAGAGCCTGCTCGAGCGGGCGGGCTTCGAGGTCTGCGCCGAGGCTCGGGACGGCGAGGAGGCTGTCGAGCTCGCGCGCTCGACCGACCCCGACGTGGCCGTCCTCGACGTCAAGATGCCGCGCCTCGACGGGATCGAGGCGGCGCGGCGGATCCTCGAGGAGCGCCCGATCCCGATCGTGATGCTGACCGCCTACGGCCAGGAGGAGCTCGTCTCGCGCGCGGTGGAGGCCGGCGTTTTCGGCTACCTCGTGAAGCCGTTCCGCGAGCAGGATCTCTTGCCGGCGATCCACACTGCCCGGGCGCGGCACGAGGAGCTCGCGGCGCTCCGTGAAGAGGCCGAGTCGCTCTCCGAGGCCCTGGCCGCCAGGAAGATCATCGAGCGGGCGAAGGGCCTCTTGATGGAGAAGGAGAACCTGTCCGAGCAGGACGCGTTCGCCCGCCTGAGGAAGGCGAGCCAGGCTTCGGGTCGGCCGCTGCGCGTGATCGCGGAAGCCGTGCTCGCGACCTTCGAGTGCTAGCTCCGCTCCGGAGAGGCCTGGGCGGACTCGAACAACTTCTCCCAGCGACTGAGCAGCCTCCCCAGCTCGTCGCGCGCGCGGCGGTGAGCATCGACGACGTCGACATTCCCCCAGTCCTCGGCGAGCCTCCCCTCGAGCTCGGCGATCTCCCCTTCCCGGTCCGCGATCTCGGCCTCGAGCTGCTCAAGCGCGGTCGGCCCTGCGGGCTTCTGCGCTCGAGCCTTCGCCTTCTTCGGTCTTGGCGCGCTCGGCTCGGCGGGCTCATGGCGGACATCCCGCCGGGCGACGTATTCGGCCCAGCCGCCCTCGTAGGCGCGGACTGTCCCGTCCTCGATCGCAAGCGTCCGGTCGGCGATCGCGTCGAGCAGCGCTCGATCGTGCGAGACGAGCAGCACGGTGCCCGGAAACGCGTCGAGGGCCGCCTCGAGCGCCTCGCGGCTCTCGAGATCGAGGTGGTTCGTCGGCTCGTCGAGGAGCAGGAGGTTTGCGCCCGACGCGACGACGAGCGCGAGCGCGAGCCGCCGGCGCTCCCCGCCGGAGAGCGCGGAGACAGGACGCTCGTGCATCTCCCAGCCGGAGAAGAGGAAACGGCCGAGCAGGTTCTGGGCCTGGGGCCGTGGGAGGCCGGTCGCGTTCTGTGTGCAGGCCAACACCGACCGCGTCTCGTCGAGCTCGATCTCGTGCTGCGAGAAGTAGGCGGGCTCGACGCCGTGTCCGAAGCGGAGCCGTCCAGCGCCGGCCTCCCGGCGGCCGAGCAGCGTCTCGAGCAGCGTCGTCTTGCCGGATCCGTTCGGCCCGACGAGTGCGACGTGCTCGCCGCGCTCGATCGCGAAAGAGACGTCCGAGAGCAGGTGCTTGTCCCCTGCCGCGAGCTCGACGCTCTCAGCCTCCACGACAGTGCGCCCGCTGCGCTTCGGCTGCAGGAACTCGAAGCCGAGGCCTCTGGCCCGGCGGGTGAGCAGTGAGATCTCGCTTCCCAGCTCGGCGCGCTCCTTCTGGAGCCGCCCGATGTGGGTCAGCTTCGCCTGGGCGCGCTTGGCGAGACTCTTCTTGTAGCGGAAGCGCTCGACGAAGCGCTCGAGCCTCGCGATGTCGACGTCGACGCGCTGTGCGGCCGTGGTGGCCGCTGAGAGGCGCGCCGCCTTCTCGCGACGCCAGTTGTGCCACGGCCCCGAGAAGTAGGTCGAGCGGCCGGCCTCCAGCTCGAGGACGGCAGTCGTCACCGCCTCGAGGAACCAGCGGTCGTGCGCGACGAGGATGACGGCCGCGTCGATGGACTGCAGCTCGCGCTCGAGCCATTCGAGGCTTGCCATGTCGAGATGGTTCGTCGGCTCGTCGAGGAGCAGGAGATCCGGATCGCCGCCGAGGGCGCGGGCGAGCGAGGCCCGGGTCAGCTCTCCGCCCGAGAATGTCCGGAGCGGCCGTTCGAGGTCGGCCGTCGCGAAGCCGAGTCCGCGCGTGACCGATTCGAGCCGCTGGCGCCAGTCATAGCCGCCCGCGTGCTCGAGGCGCGCCTGGGTCTCCGCGTAGCGGCGCAGGGTCGCCGGCTCGTGATCGCCGGCCCCCATCGCCTGCTCGAGCGCTCGGAGCTCCTCCTCGGCGGCGGTCAGGTCGGCAGCGCCCGAGAGGACGTAGTCGCGCAGAGAGGCGCCGCTCTGGGCTGGCGGACGCTGGTCGTGGAGCGCGATGCGCGTCCCCTTGGCGAGCGAGAGCTCTCCGCCGTGCACTCCCGTCTCGCCGTTCAGCATCCGCAGCAGCGTCGTCTTCCCTGAGCCGTTGGGCCCGGAGAGCGAGACGCGGTCGCGGCGCTCGACCTTGAACGAGACCCCGTCGAAGAGCGGGTCGCCGGAGAGCTCCTTGCGGAGATTCGTTGCCGTGACGACGGCCATGGCTCTTAGCGTAGAGGCGGCGGGTCCTGTACTTCGGTGCTGTTTTGGCTCAGACGTGTGACGTGTGCGGGGATACGCTCGAAGCGGGTGGTGGGTGGAGCGCTCCCCACCCGGGTGGGGAGTTACGGCCGGGGCCGGGTTTGCGGGCCCGCTACTTCGTCGCGCCGACCGGGGCCTCGACGAGCCGCTGTGCCGCGGCGGCAATGTGGGCCGCATCGATCCCGGCGGCGTCGAGCAACTCGGCCGGAGTGCCGGACCCCGGCATCTCCCGCACGGCGAGCTGAATCACTCGCGGCCGCTCGTCCGCGTCGGCAAAGGCCGAGAGCACGGCCTCGCCGAGGCCTCCCTCCGGCCAGTGATCCTCCGCGGTCACGAAGCGGCCCCCGGTCGCCTCGGCCGCGCCGAGCAGCGTCTCGACGTCGACCGGCTTCACCGAGTAGAGGTCGATCACACGGGCGCTCACACCCTCCTCGGCGAGCGTGTCCGCCGCCTTCAGCGCCTCGTGCAAGGTGATCCCCGCGCCGACGATCGTCACCTCGTCCTCGTCCGAGGAGCGGACGACCTTGCTGCCGCCGACCGGGAAGTCTTCGCCGGCCTCGTAGATGACCGGCGTTGCCGACCGGGTCGTGCGCAGATACGAGATCCCGTCCAGGTCGGCCATGGCCGCGACGAGCTTCGCCGTCTGGTTTCCGTCCGAGGGGTAGAGGACGGTCGAGCCGTGGACGGCCCGGAACACGGCGAGGTCCTCCAGTCCCATCTGCGAGGGGCCGTCCTCGCCGATCGAGACACCGGCGTGCGACCCGCAGAGCCGGAGGTTCGCGCGGCTGATCGCGGCCATGCGGACGAAGTCGTAGGCGCGCGTGAAGAAGGCGGCGAAGGTCGAGGCGAACGGCTTCCAGCCGCGCACCTGGATCCCGACGGCCGCGGCGACCATCTGCTGCTCGGCGATATACATCTCGAAGTAGCGCTCTGGATGCGCCTCGGCGAAGATTTCCGCGTAGGTCGAATTCGAGACCTCGCCGTCGAGCGCGACGATGTCGCTGCGCGCATCGCCGAGCGCCTTCAGCGCGTCGCCGTAGGCCTTCCGGGTGGCGACCTCCTCGCCGAGTCCGTACTTCGGCAGCTCGATCGACTTTGCAACAGTCTGTTGCAAAGTCGGTTTGGGGCCTTCCGGCTTGGCGACGTCGACGCGGATGTCGCGGATCCCGCCGAGCTCCTCGACGGCGGCCTCGGGGTCGTCGAGGGCCTTCCCGTGCATGCCCTCCTTGTTCTCGACGGCCTTGACGCCCTTGCCCTTGATCGTCCTGGCGACGACGACCGTCGGCTGCCCCTCGGTCGAGACGGCCTCCGCGTAGGCGCGGTCGATCGCCTCGACGTCGTGACCGTCGATCTCGATCGCGTGCCAGCCGAAGGCCTCGGCGCGGTTCGCGTACGAGTCGAGATCCCAGCCGTGCATGGTCTCGCCCCGCTGCCCGAGCCGGTTGACGTCGATGATCGCCGTCAGGTTGTCGAGCTTCTCGTGCGCGGCGTGCTCGAACGCCTCCCAGACCGAGCCCTCCGCGATCTCGCTGTCGCCGCAGAGGACCCAGGTGCGGTACGGCAGCCGGTCGAGGCGCTTGCCGGCGAGCGCGATGCCGACGCCGTAGGGCAGGCCCTGGCCGAGCGAGCCGGTGGCGACGTCGACCCAAGGCAGGACCGGCGTCGGGTGGCCCTCGAGCGGGCTCCCGAACTTCCGGAACGTCAGCAGCTCGTCGTCGGTGATCGCGCCGGCCGCCTTGAAGAGCGAATAGAGGAGCGGTGAGGCATGGCCCTTGGAGAAGACCAAATGGTCGTTCCTCGGGTCATCTGGGTTGTCGAAGTCGTAGTGGAGGTACTCGGCGAGGAGCACGGCCGTCAGATCGGCTGCGGACATGGAGGACGTCGGATGACCCGACTTGGTCACCGCTGCCGCGCGGACGGAGTCGACCCGGAGCTGCTGGCCCAACTCACGCCACAGGTCGTGCCGCTCCATGCGTGTAACGTAACTTCCCGATGCGGGTCGCGGTCGGGTTCGACCATCGTGGCGTCAAGCTCCGTGAGCGCGTTCTCGAGGAGATCGTCCGCGCCGGCCACGAGCCGGTCGACCTCGGGACCGACTCCCCCGAGCCGAGAATCGACTATCCGGACAAGGCCCGCGAAGTCGGTGAGGCGATCCACTCCGCGGCGGCCGAGCGCGGTGTCCTGGTCTGCGGCTCGGGAGTCGGCGCGTCCGTAGCGGCCAGCAAGCTCTCGGGGATCCGCGCGGCGACCTGCCACGACACGTACTCGGCGCACCAGGGCGTCGAGCACGACGACATGAACGTGCTCTGCATCGGCTCCGAGGTGGTGGGTGCGGAGCTGGCGGGCGAGCTGGTGCGCACGTTCCTGGCCGCGAAGTTCGACGGCGGGGAGCGCTATGTGCGTAGGCTGGCGAAGATCGAGGAACTGGAGAGACATGAGTGAATCACGACTGCACGAGGTCTCCGAGCTGGGCCAGTCGGTCTGGGTCGACTCGCTCTCGCGAGCGTGGCTGCAAACGGGCGAGCTCGCGCGGATGATGCGCGAGGACACCGTCGCAGGTGTCACGTCCAACCCGACCATCTTCCAGAAGGCGATGTCCGAGGGGGAGCGCTATGACGAGCAGCTCCGCGAGGTCTTGCAGGACGAGGACGACCTGAAGGAGATCTTCCTCCAGCTCGCGATGAGGGACATCGGGGAGGCGTGCGACCTGCTCCGCTCCGTCTGGGACGGCGGCCACGGGAAGGACGGATACGTCTCGATGGAGGTCGACCCGAACTTCGCCTACGAGACGGAGGGGTCGATCGACGAGGCGGCCCGGTTCCACGACTGGCTGGAACGCCCGAACCTCTACGTGAAGATCCCGGCGACGAAGCCCGGGCTGCCGGCGATCGAGGAGATGATCGCGCGCGGCCGGAACATCAACGTGACGCTGATCTTCTCGCTCGAGCGCCACAAGGAGGTCGCCGAGGCCTACATCCGCGGCCTGGAGCGTCTGGTCGAAGCGGGCGGCGACCCGGCGATCGTCGGCTCAGTGGCGAGCTTCTTCGTCTCGCGCGTCGACACCGAGGCCGACACCAGGCTCGACGAGGTTGGCCACCCGGAGCTGAAGGGGAAGCTCGCGGTCGCGAACGCCAAGCTCGCGTACGAGCGCTACAAGCAGATCTTCGCCGGCGAGCGCTGGGAGGCTCTCGAGGCCAAGGGCGCGAGTCCCCAGTGGTGCCTCTGGGCCTCGACCTCGACCAAGAACCCCGACTATCGGGACGTGCTCTACGTCGAGGAGCTGATCGGCCCGGAGACCGTGAACACGATGCCGAAGGAGACGATCGACGCCTTCCAGGACCACGGCCGAGTCGCGCTCACCCTCACCGAGGGCCTCGCCGACGCGCATCGCCTCTTCGAGCAGATTGCCGAGGCCGGCGTCGACTACGACGACGTGACGGCGACGCTCGAGCGCGAGGGCGTCCAGAAGTTCATCGACTCGTTCAGCGAGCTGCTCGAAGGGATCGAGGCGAAGCGCTCTCAACTAGTGAGCGCGTGAGCGACCTGCATCACGAGATCGCGGGCGAAGGGCCGGCCGTCGTCCTGCTCCACGAGGGCATCGCGGACAGCCGCATGTGGGATCCGCAGTGGGAGACCTATGCGCGCCGGTACCGGATTCTGCGCTACGACATGCGCGGCTTCGGCGAGTCCCCGCCGCCCAGCGGCTCGTTCTCGCACGCCCGGGATCTGGTCGACCTGATCGAGAGCCTGGCGCTGGCGCCCGCTGCTCTCGTCGGCGTCTCTCTCGGCGGCGCGGTCGCCCTCGACGTCACCGTCGCCCGCCCGGGGCTCGTCTCGGCGCTCGTGCTTGTCGGATCCGGCCTGCGCGGGCACGAGTTCTCGGCGGAGTCCGAAGCCGGTTGGGCCGAAGAGGAAGCCGCCTTTGAGCGAGGAGACCTGGAAGCCGCGGTGGAGACGAATCTCCGGATGTGGGTCGACGGCCCGCATCGCACTCCGGAGGACGTCGACCCGGAGCTGCGCCGCCGAGTCGGCGAGATGCAGCGCAGGGCGCTCGAGATCGAGCAGTCGGTTGAGGGCGAGGCCACGCTCGAGGTGCTCGCGCCGGACTACCCCGAGAGGCTGGGCGAGATCGCCGTGCCGGCGTTGATCCTCGTCGGCGAGCTCGACCGGCCGGAGATGCACGAGATCGCCGACCGGCTCGAGGCCGGGATCCTGCATGCGCGGCGCGCGACGATCGAGGCCACGGCGCACGTCCCGAGCATGGAGCGCTCGCAAGAGTTCGACGAGCTCGTCCTGGGCTTCCTCGCGGAGGTCCAGCCACAGTGAGCTCTCTCGAGGCCGTCGAGCTCGTCGACCGCATCTGGGCTCGCGACCCGACCGTCTGGACGGGCGGCGACGAGGCGCACTGGCTCGGCTGGCTCGACGAGCCCGGACGCATGCTCGAGCGGGTGGACGAGCTGGAGTCGCTCGGGCGCGACTTCGATGACGTCGTGCTGCTCGGAATGGGCGGCTCGAGCCTGGCGCCCGAGGTGCTGCGCCGGACGTTCGGGATCGACGGCTTCCACGTCCTCGACACGACCCACCCGAGCGCCGTCCGCGCGCTCGAGCAGCAGCTCGACCTCGAGCGGACGCTCTTCATCGCCGCCTCCAAGTCGGGGACGACGCTGGAGACGCGCTGCCAGCTCGACTACTTCCTCGCCCGCGGGGGCACCTTCGCGGCCATCACGGATCCGGGCACCGAGCTCGACGAGCTGGCGCGGGAACGCGACTTCGCGTGGGTCGTGCACGGCGAGCCGACGATCGGCGGACGCTACTCGGCGCTCTCGCCGTTCGGGATGGCCCCCGCCGCGCTGATGGGCCTCAACGTCGGCATGTTGCTCGAGCGTGCGGAGACGATGGCCCAGTGGTGCCGGCTCGGCGAAGAGAACCCGGGCTTCGAGTTCGGCGAGGCACTGGGCGAGGGCTGGAGCGAGGGCCGCGACAAGGTCTGCATCGACGAGGTCCCGGGAGGATTCGGCCTCTGGGCCGAGCAGCTGCTCGCGGAATCGACCGGCAAGCAAGGGAAGGGGCTCGTGCCCGCGCCGGGTGAGGATCCGGAGGGGCCCGACCGCCGGCCTGGGCGGGTGCGGCTCGACGACCCGTACGACGTGGGCGCGGAGTTCTTCCGCTGGGAGTTCGCAACGGCGGTCGCCGGCTCGATCCTCGGGATCAATCCCTTCAACCAGCCCGACGTGCAGGCGGCCAAGGACCGGACGGCTGGGCTACTCGAGCGCATGAAGAGCGAGATCGACCTCTCGTCCGAGGGCTCCGTCGACGAGCTTCTCCAGGGCGCGGAGCCGCCGCACTACGTGGCGATCCAGGCCTTCGTCGACCCCGGCCGCGAGGGCGAGCTCGACCCGCTAGTCCGCCGGGCGCGGGACACCGGGTGCGTCGTGACGAAGGGCCTCGGCCCGCGCTACCTGCACTCGACGGGTCAGCTGCACAAGGGCGGGCCGGACACGGTGCTCGCCCTGCAGGTCGTTGACGATCTGGGAGAGGAGCTCGAGATTCCGGGCCGGGGGTTCGGGTTCCGGACGCTGATCGCGGCGCAGGCCGCCGGCGACCTGGAGGCGCTGAAGGAGCGCGGCCGTCGCGTCTGCCGTGTGAGACTGGACGACCCATGAAGCTCGGAATGGTCGGCCTGGGGCGCATGGGCTCGGGAATGACCGAGCGGCTCCGCGGCGACGGGCACGAGGTGCAGACCTACGACCCGAACGTCGAGTCCACGGCCTCCTCGCTCGAGGAGCTCGCGTCGCAGCTCGACTCGCCGCGCGTCGTCTGGCTGATGATTCCGGCCGGCGAGGTCACCGAAAATGCGTTTCGGGAGCTGCTCGGGATCCTCGAGGCCGGCGATGTGATCGTCGACGGCGGCAACTCGAACTTCCACGACTCGCAGCGGCGCAATCGAGAGGCTTCCGAGCACGGGGTCGACTTTCTCGACGTCGGCGTCTCCGGCGGGATCTGGGGCTTGAAGGAGGGCTTCTGCCTGATGGCCGGCGGCCCGGACGAGGCGGTCGGGCGCATCGGGCCGATCCTCGAGACGCTCGCCCCGCCCGGGGGCTGGTCGCACGTCGGCCCGTCCGGCGCGGGCCACTTCGTGAAGATGGTCCACAACGGGATCGAGTACGGCCTGATGCAGGCCTACGCCGAAGGCTTCGAGATCTTGCAGGCCTCCGAGCTCGATCTCGACCTCGAGCAGATCGCGGGCATCTGGCGCTACGGCTCGGTCGTCCGCTCGTGGCTGCTCGAGCTCCTGCACGACGCCTTCGACGCGCACGGCGGCGACCTCGCCGGCATCGCGGGGTACGTCGAGGACTCCGGCGAGGGCCGCTGGACGATCTTCGAGGCGATCGACGAGAGCATCCCCGCGCCGGTGATCACGGCCGCCCTCTACGCGCGCTTCGCGTCCCGCCAGGACGAGTCCTTCGCGGCCAAGATCAACGCCGCTCTGCGCGCCCAGTTCGGCGGCCACGCCGTCAAGAAGACGCAATGAGGCAGAGACCGACAGCCATGTCCGGTGCCAGGCACCCAACATGGCTACTCGGGACATGTCTTGTGGATCAGGACTCGTTCAAGACGGCGATCGATGGCACGTGGCCGTGCCCCTTCGAGACCTGTCCGGTGCCAGGCACCGGACAGGTCCTCAAGAGATGACGGACACGCAGGTCGTCGAGAACCCGCTGCTCGAGGGCCTGGGACCGCGGCGCACGGCCGAGCCGTGTGTCCTGGTCGTCTTCGGCGCCTCGGGCGACCTCACGCGCCGGAAGATCTTCCCGGCCCTCTATGCGCTCGCCTACCGGGGGCTCCTGCCGGAGCGCTTCGCCGTCCTTGGCGCCTCCCGCTCGGACTGGACGGACGACGAGTTCCGGGACCGCATGGAGCACGGCGTGCGCGAGTTCGGGAGAGACGACTTCAAGGAGGAGATCTGGAGTCCGCTCGCCGAGGCGACTCGCTACCTCCCGATGGATTTCGCGAACGAGAGCCGGTCCGACCACCTGGCCGAGCTGCTGACGAAGATCGACGAGGAGCAGGGAACCGGCGGCAATCGCGTCTACTACCTCGCCGTCCCGCCCCAGGCGATGCCGATCGTCGTCCAGGGCCTCGGCAAGCGGCGCAAGGCGAAGGGCTGGACACGGCTGATCGTCGAGAAGCCGTTCGGCCACGACCTCGCCTCCGCGCGGGAGCTGACGCGGCGGATCAGCCGTCACTTCCGGGAGGAAGAGGTCTTCCGCATCGACCATTACCTGGGCAAGGAGACGGTCCAGAACCTCCTCGCCCTGCGCTTTGCGAACGGGATCTTCGAGCCGATCTGGAACCGCCAGTTCGTCGACCACGTCCAGATCACGGTCGCCGAGGCGATGGGCATCGAGGGTCGGGCCGACTACTACGAGGGGGCCGGCGCCGTCCGTGACATCTTCCAGAACCACATGCTCCAGCTCGTCGCGCTGAGCGCGATGGAGCCTCCGATCGACTTCACGGCCGAATCGGTGCGAAACGAGAAGGTGAAGGTGCTGAAGGCGATGCACACGCCGGGCCCGAAGCACGTCGTGCGCGGCCAGTACGGCGGCGGCTACGTCGAGGGTAAGGAGGTTCCCGGGTATCGCGAGGAGGAAGGCGTCCCGCCGGACTCGATGGTCGAGACCTACGTCGCCGCGAAGCTCTTCGTCGACAACTGGCGCTGGGCCGACACGCCCTTCTACGTGCGCACGGGGAAGCGGCTCGCGCGCCGCGAGACGACGATCGCGATCCAGTTCAAGAGCGCGCCGCACCCGCCGTTCGAGGAGGCGGCGACGGAGGAGCTCCGCCCGAACCTCCTCACCGTCCACGTCCAGCCGAACGAGGGCGTCTCGCTCGCGATCGGCGCCAAGGTGCCGGGTCAGGGCATGCGCATCCGGACCGTGCACATGGACTTCATGTACGGAGGGGCGTTCCGCACCGAGCTGCCGGAGGCGTACGAGCGGCTGATCCTCGACGCGATGCTCGGCGACCAGACGCTCTTCACGCGCTCGGACGAGGTGGACGAGCAGTGGTCGATCGTCGATGCGATCGTCGCCGGCTGGGCGCGCGACCGGCCCGCCTTCCCGAACTACGCGGCCGGGACATGGGGTCCCGCCGCGGCCGACGAGCTCACGCGCAGGGACGGCAGGGAATGGCTTCGGCACTGACCGCGCACGTCGAGGAGTGGGCCGGCGAGGACGTCGAGCTGGACGAGGTCGAGCAGGCGCTCTGCCGGCTGCGCGACGAATCGGCCCACGAGACGGCTGGCCCCGACCTGCGCACGAGCGTGATGACGCACCTCGCCTGGGTGCCCGAGGAGTGGCACGAGGCGGCGACGGACACTCTGGCGGGGCTCGGTGAGCGCCATCCTTCCCGCGGCATCCTGCTCTTCCCCGTTCCGAGTGCGAACGACGGGATCGACGCCAAGGTCTCCGTCCTCGCGTTCCCGCTCCGCGAGGAGCGGCGCCACATCGCGGCGGAGGTGATCGAGCTCCGGCTTTGCGGACGGCGGGCGCAGGCGCCCGCGAGCATCGTCAACCCGCTGCTCGTCTCCGGGCTGCCCGTGTTCTTGCGCTGGCGCGGCCGTCCCGATTTCGGACAACCCGAGACCGAGCAGCTACTCGACGTCTGCGACCGCTTCATCGTCGACTCCCGCGAGTGGCCCGACGTCCCTGAGGCCTACGCGGAGATTCCCTTCGAGCGGGCCGGCTGCTCGGACATCGCCTGGCGGCGCACCGAGCCCTGGCGGCGCGTCCTCGCGGGCCTCTGGCCCGGGATCGCAGAGACTAGGGATTTGCGTGTGAGAGGCCCCGTCGCCGAGGCGGCGCTGCTCGCGGGCTGGCTGCGCTCCCGGCTTGACCGCGATGTCCGGCTTGAGCACGAGAGCTCCGACGCGCTCGAGGAGGTCGCACTCGACGGCGAGGAATGCCCCAGCCCGAGCGAGAGCCCGACCCCGAGCGATCTCCTCTCGGCCGAGCTCGACGAGTTTGGCCGCGACCCGGTTTACGAGACCTCCGCCCGCGCGGCTCGTTGACCCGCTATGCGCGCCGTGATTGAAAGCCTCGAGATAATCCGCTTGCATCTGGAACAGATGAACCGACGCGAGTTACTTGCGCGGCTCTTACCGGGTTTGCCTCGTGATGCGATTCGGGAGCGCTTGGCCCGCGCTGGCCTTGGTGTACCGCCCGATCTCCGTGATCTCTACTCGTGGCGGAACGGCACGCGTGTTGAGGCGGGCACAGACCTCGATAGCGTGCATTTCTTCCCCGGATTTTGGCTCCTGTCATTAGACGACGCTCTAACCAACCATGTTGCATTTCGCGACGATCCACGCTGGGACTCAGCGTGGTTGCCGGTCTTCGCCAATGGTGGGGGCGATTTCTATGCGCTCGACACCCGGGAGAGTCCCTTCCACGTAATCGGTTTCATGATCGATCAGTCAGATCAGCTGGTCGAGTACGAGACTCTCGGACACATGGTCAACACCCTCGCAGAGTGCTTTGCGGAGGGTGCGTTCTTTGTCGACGATCGCGGATATCTCGAGGCGGACGATCGCCGCCATGCCGAGATCGCTCGTCGTAACAACCCGCACCTGCCGCCCCGCGGCTGAGGCGTTACTTTCCGGCGCGCCGCGCGAGAAGATGGACGTGAACGGAGTCGTCGAAGGTGCGTTCCGACGCCACTACGGCCACGTCTTCCGGTACCTGAACCGCAGGCTGCGGGATCCGTCCCGCGCGGAGGAGCTGGCCCAGGACGTGTTCGCCGCGGCCGCTCAGGGCCTCCCCGAGGAGGTCGACGACGAGCCGCCGGCGCTGGCTTGGCTGTACACCGTCGCGAAACGGCGCTTCGCGGACGAGGCCCGACGTCGAGGGCATGAGCGCAAGCTCGCCGCGCTCTTGCCGGCCGCCCGGTCGGCCGAGTACGGCGAACTGCTGACGACCGACCTCCGGGAAGCCCTCGAGCGGCTTCCGGCGGGGCAGCGGCAAGTCGTCGTGCTGAAGCTCCTTCGCGGGCTCAGCTTCGCCGAGATCGCGAGCGAGCTCGGCCTCACGGAGGCCGCCGCGAAGATGCGGTTCGTCCGCGCCCTTCGAGAGCTCCGAACCGACCTGACCGAAAGGGGCATCGAGCCATGACCGTGCACGACAGGGAAATCCTCGGCCTGCTGCGGGACGACGCGGAGCTGCTCGCGATCGCCGACGCGGTGGCCTCCACGCAGCGCCGGAGAGCACGGCGACCGAAGTACCTGCTCGCCGTCCCGGCGATCGCCGTCGCGCTGATCGCCGTCGCGCTGTTTGCGCCCTGGCAGGGATCGAGCCCCACCTTCTTCGACCGGGCGCTCGCGGCAGTCGGCGACAGGCCGGTGCTCCACGTGATCACCGAGCAGTCAGAGGCGGCCCAGTGGAAGTTTGTCGACCTCGAGAGTGGGAAGCGGACCTCACCCCGATTGTCCTTCCGCACCGAGATCTGGTACGACCCCGAGCGCAGCCGCGAGCACTCCGTGACCAGCGTCAGCGGCAAGGTGACCGGCGACCTCCTCCAGACCCCGGATGGCGTGCGCTCGAGCGAAGGGACGGTCTACACCTGCGCCTGGATCCAGGCACACCCGGTCGAGGCGACTCGCGCACGGGTCAGCTGCAGGTTCGACGGCGAGAACGGGACGACTCCCCGCCACGTTCCCGAGCCGCCTCCGATCGTCGATCCGGGTCTCGCGGGGTTTCTCACGGGCTACCGGCAGGCTCTCGACGACGGCACCGCCAGGCAGGTCAGCGAGGGCACCGTCGACGGCAGGGGGGTCATCTGGCTGGAGATGCATCTCGCCGTCCCCCGGCCGCCGGGAGCGGATCGAACGCCGGACCCGATCGAGCAGCGGGTCGCCGTCGACAAGGAGTCGTACCGGCCGCTTCTCGTCGAGCCACTGCGAGGTGGCCCCTCATACCGTGTCGTCGAGATCGAAACGGTCAGCCGGGACGAGGCCGACTTCACGGAGCCCGTGCGCGTGCCGCCCGAGGACCTCGTCAGCAGCGGGAGTGTCGTCTCCTCGACGGAGATCGGGATCGACGAGGCGCGCGCGCTTCTCGGCCGGCCGGCGCTCTGGGCGGGGCCCAGCGTTCACGGCTTGGCGCTCACTCGGATCGAGCACGACGTCCTTCAGATCGGCTACGCGCGCAGCAGCGGGCTCGAGCCGCGGCGGCTGGCCGGCCTCTCGCTCGAATACGGAACCGGGAACGAGTCCGTGACGATTGAGGAGGCAGCCGAGCCGGCGTTCGCCTACGGCTGGATCAGTCGCGAACCCCTTTGGCCCATGCCTCCGGAAGGAAAGGCCCGGATCGGGCCCTTCGGGGTGTACGTCGTCAAGGACGGCGTCTACGTGAAGATCAGGAGCTTGCTCGGTGTGGGCGCGACCCTGGCCGCAGCCCGGGCCCTGGAGCCGATTCCCTAGCGGCGGATAACTCTAAAGCGCGGCTTCGCGATGCGCAGCGCGACCGGCTTCGACCAGGTCATCTCGGGCCGGCCGGGGAGCATGTGGTTCAGCCCCCGGACGCGGTAGAACCAGGCTCCGGTCTTGAGCGGGAGAACCGCTGAGGTCGCCGCGGTCGTGATTCCGCCGGCCTCGGATCGCCACGGGCTCAGCGTCCGGCTCCACTGCACCTGGTACTCGTCGGCGCCGTAGACGGGCTCCCAGGCGACGAGCGGAGCTCCGTAGAAGGAGGGCACGGCGCGCCTGGCCGAAATCAGCTTGCCGTCCGGCGAGAGCCCGGAGACGTACGGCGTCGCGTCGCCGACGAGCACCGGCTTGCTCACCTTTCCGAAGCGGACTGACCCGCCGGCGCGGCAGACGTCCTCCGGCAGCTGGATGTCCCGGTACTCGGCGATGCTCGAGGTGTCGTCCGGGTTGGGCACGGGGTAGACCGGCACCGCCGTCCAGTAGTAGCCCCCGCTGGGCCAGTACGTGTCCCAGAGATCGAGGCCGGTCGTCCCGGCGTCGGCCGCCGTGACGGGAGTTCCGTCCCACATCACCGTCTTCCCCTCGTCACCGTAGGTGATCCACTCGCTGCGGAGCCGGTCCACATCGGCAAACGACCTCGGGTACGCGAGCGTCTGGCTGATTCTCGGCGCGTATGCCGGGCCGGCCACGATCGCGCTCGTGTAGACGCGGTTGACGCACTCGCTGTCCGTGAAGACGTAGATGTGGAAGAGCTCCGTCGTCGTGTCGAGGAAGCCGGGCTGACCCCACAGGCGGTAGTTGCCGGTGAACATGAAGGCGGGCGGAAGCTCGAGCGCCTTCGGGCTCGCCGGAGTGCTCACGGTGTTGCCCGAGACGGTGCCGCTCAGCGAGAGCTCAGCCGGAAGCGGCCCGTAGGGTGGATTGAAGTCGACGTTGAAGGGCGGGTTCGTGTTCGTGAACCAGTTGCTCCACGCGCCGAAGGTGACACGAGGCATCCCGGTCGGGATCTCGCCGTAGACCTTGCGGACGGCGCGGACGCGCCAGTTCACGGACTGAATCCACCAGGGCTGGGTGTGGAAGGCGTAGAGCTCGCGCTCGTCGGCGACGTTGGTCGTCGTGAAGAACGAGGTCGTCCGGCCGTCGATCCAGACCTCGTACATGGTCGCGCCCTCGATCGGTGTCCAGCGGATTAGACCCGGGAACTGGGGGTTCAGCGGCCGTGGTCGCTCGCGCCAGCGCATGTTGAAGCCGTAGGGCGCGCTCCAGCGGCCCGCCGAGCCGCGCGGACTGACGCCGCGAACGTGCGCGTAGAGCGCGTAGGGATTGCCGGTCATCCACGGCAGGGTGAGGTCGACGGTGGCGGCCGGGCTCGTCGACGTCGTGCTCGACCAGACGACCGCTCCCTCGGAGAAGTTCTCGCTCGTCGAGACCTCGAACTCGTACCGCTTCGCGCCGGCGACCGGGTTCCAGGCGAAGGCGGGCGTGCGCGGGAAGCTGCGGTTGTAGAGGGCCTCCGGCTCGTTGACGCGGAGCAGGAAGGCCTTCAGGCCCGTCGGGGCGGCGAGCGGGCCGGCCGCGGCCGCGCTCTGGACGCCGGCAGTGAGCGCGAGCAGCGCGAGAGTTCCGGCAACGGTGAGGCGAACGAGCATCGCCAAGATGGTTTCGGCAGGGAATTCCTCGGACGGCGTCCCTCATTCGAGGGAGACCTCGCTTCCCTGAGCGGCGACGGCCTCCCGCCGGGCAAGCCCGGCTCCGGCCGCCGCCCAGCGACGCGTCAGGAAACCGAGGAACTCAACTCGCGCTCCAACTGCTCTCCGGCCGCCAGGACGAGCGCGTCTGACCCCGGTCTGCCGGCGAGCTGCGCTGAGGCCGGCAGGCCGTGCTCGGCGGGGCCGGCCGGAAGCGCCAGCGTGGGCCAGCCGAGGGCGTTGAAGGGATAGGTGAAGCGGATCACGTCGAGCCGCAGCTCGAGATCGTCAGCCGGCAGGCGGGGCGCGACGAACCCGAGCGTCGGGCTGAGCACGAGGTCGACGCCTTCGAGCATGCTTGCGACCTGTTCCTGATATGCGGTGCGCGCCCGCAGCCCCCGCTCGTACTCGGCGTCGCTCAGCTGGAGGCAGCGCTCGACCTTCGTGCGGACGTTGTCGCCGTAGGAGTCCTTGAACTCGGCGAAGAGATCGCGATGGACGTCTGCGACCTCCCGCATGAAGACCGGCTCCGTTTCCCGGGCGAGCGGCAGCTCGACCTCTCGCCGGCGCGGGAAGAGCTCAGCCGCCTCTCGCACGCGCGCGCGAACGAGTGGATCTGCCCGCTCCGTCCAGGTGATCCCGAGCACGAGCTCCTCGAGCGACTCGAGCGGCGACGGCGCAAACCCCTCGGAGAGCGCGGCCATCATTCCGATGCAGGCGCCGACGGTTCGCGCCATCGGGCCGACGTGGTCGAAGCTCGGCGCGAGCGGAAAGCAGCCCTCGAGGGAGACGAGCCCGTAGCTCGGCTTGAAGCCGACGATCCCGCAGCAGGCCGCCGGGATCCGGATCGAGCCGCCAGAATCGGTCCCCAGCGCCGCGTCGGCGAGACCGGCCGCGAGCGCGGCTGCGCTGCCTCCGCTGGAGCCGCCCGCGATCCGGCCGGGGTAAGCCGGGTTCGGCACGGTCCCGAAATGAGGGTTGACGGAGGTGACCCCGTACGCAAACTCGTGGAGGTTCGTCTTGCCGACGTTTGCGTAGCCTGCGCTCTCGAGCCGCCGGACGGCCTCGGCGGTCTGCTCGGGGACGTGGTCGCCGAAGACGATCGAGCCGTACGTCGTCGTCAGCCCGGCGGTGTCGAAGAGGTCCTTGACGGCGAGCGGGATTCCCGCGGCGGGCTGCTCCGGACGCGCCAGGAAGATGTGATCACTAGGCTCGGCCGGCATGAAGGTCTACGACTGTAACTGGCAGCAGCTCGAGGACTATCTCCGCGGTGACGACCGCATCGTCCTCCCGATTGGCTCCACCGAGCAGCACGCGTATCTCTCGCTCGGGACCGACAACATCCTCGCCGAGCGGGCGGCGGTCGAGGCGGCCGAGCCGCTCGGAGTTCCGGTGCTGCCCGCCCTCCCCTATGGCCTCACGCCCGCGTTCGCGGCCTTCCCGGGCAGCCCTACGCTGCGGGTGGAGACGCTCCTCGCGGTCCTCCGCGACCTGCTCGACTCGCTCTACGGCCAGGGCTTCCGGCGCTTCCTGCTCGTGAACGGGCACGGCGGAAACGTCCCGGCGGGCTCGCTCGTGCGCGAGTGGGCAGCCGCGCACCCCGACGCGCAGGCGATCTTCCACAGCTGGTGGGAGAACGAGGAGTTCGACGCGCTCACCCAGGAGATCGATCCCGAGACGCGCTTCGGCAACTGGCATGCCGCGTGGCTCGAGAACTTCCCCTGGACTCGGCTGGAGGGTGTGGCCATACCGGACGAGCGGAAGCCCCTGCTCGACTCCCGCGCATTCCGGGTCGCCGACCCGGCGGGCGTCCGGAGCCTGCTGGGCGACGGCTCCTTCGGGGGCCCGTACCAGCGCCCGGACGACGAGATGCTCCGGATCTGGGAGGTCGTCGTCGCCGGTGTCCGCGAGGTGCTGGAGAATGGCTGGCGCGACTGAATGCCGGGACCAGCTCAGTCGAGCGCGAGATAGACGAACGCGACGCCCACCGTTCCCGCGAAGAGCAGCAGGAAGATGGCGAAGAGGCCGAGCCCGAAGAGCGCGTTGCTCCGGGACTCCTCGGGGCTAGGCTCGCGCGGCGGGGCGTAGGGCTCGAAGGGCCGCTCGCTCATGCGAGCACCGCGTCGAGGGCGATTGCGACGAACAGCACGGCGAGGTACGCGAGCGAGTAGTGGAAGAGGACCCGCGCCCGAGCGGGAGTCCGTTCGCGGCGGAGCCGCCACGCGAGCCAGATGAAGCCTCCGCCGAGAGCGCCGGCCGCGACGAGGTATATGAGCCCGAACTGGCCCCAGAGCGCCGGCGCGAGCGTGAAGGCGACCAGCGCCGCCGTGTAGAGGACGATCCGGCGGGCGGTCTCGTCGTCGCCGCGCACGACGGGCAGCATCGGCACTCCCGCGGCCGCGTAGTCGCGCTTGATCAGGAGCGCGAGCGCCCAGAAATGCGGCGGCGTCCAGAGGAAGACGATTCCGAAGAGAACGAGGGCTGGGAGGGTCAGGCTGCCGGTCGCCGCCGCCCAGCCGACGAGTGGCGGGACGGCGCCCGCCGCGCCGCCGATGACGATGTTCTGCGGGGTCGAGCGCTTCAGGAGTCGCGTGTAGACGAGGACGTAGAAGAGGTTGCCGACGAGCGCGAGCACCGCCGTCAGGACGTTCACGACCCCGGCGAGGAGCACGAACGAGAGCGCCGAGAGCGCGAGCCCGAACTCGAGCGCGTAGGTCGCCGGCACCCGCCCCGCCGCGACGGGCCGCGAGCTCGTGCGCTTCCCCATCAGGCGGTCGATGTCGGCGTCGAGCACGTGGTTCAGGGCGCTCGCGCCTCCGCAGGCGAGCGCGAGCCCGGCCATCGTCGCCGCGACGAGCCAGAGCTCCGGGAGCCCTCGTGCCCCGGAGAGCATCCCGCACAGGCCCGTCAGGAGCAGCAGCGTCATGATCCGCGGCTTCGTCAGCGCCAGGTAGTCGCGCCAGCTCCTCCAAACAGACTTTGCAACAGACTGTTGCAAAGTCTGGGGAGCGCCTCTGAAGGAAAGGGCGGCGACGATGAGCGCTGCGGCCAGGGCCATGGCCGCGAGGGCGAGATGGAGCCCCGGTGCCGTGACCGTGGCCGCGAGGCCGAAGAGCATGTGCGCCGCGAGCGCGGGAGCGAGGAGGCGGCGGTAGGAGATCCAGGCGGCAACGGCGACGGCCGCCAGAGGCGGCAGCGCGAGCGCGGCGAGGACGCGGTGGCCCGCCCCGAGCTCGGCCGAGCCGGAGACGACCGCGAGCAGCGTGGCCGCCGCGCCGCCGAGCGCCGTCAGGCGGAGCCACGGGCTCGGTCTCATGCGGTGCGCCGCTCCCAGATCCGGCGGCGCAGGTCTCGCAGAGGGCGTGCGCTCGTCACATACGGAACCTTGTCGAAATTGTGCGGTGGAGGAGGCGAGGTCGTGTACCACTCGAGCGTATCGCCCAGCCAGGGATCGTTGGGCGCGCGCCTTCCGCCACGGCGTCGCGTCCAGAGCACGTTCCCGACGAAGACGAGCATCCCCGCGGCCATGATGAAGGCACCGACCGTGGAGATCGTGTTGTACGCCTCCCAGGCCCCGCCGTGGTCGTACGTCCAGACCCGCCTCGGCATGCCCATCAGCCCCAGCATGTGCTGCGGGAAGAAGGCGAGGTTGAAGCCGATGAAGAGCAGCCAGAAGTGCCACTTGCCGAGCTTCTCGTCCAGCAGGCGGCCGAAGATCTTCGGCCACCAGTAGTAGAGCCCGGCGAAGATCCCGAACATCGACCCTCCGAAGAGCACGTAGTGGAGGTGCGCGACGACGAAGTACGAGTCCTGCGCCTGCCAGTCGAAGGGGAACGTGGCGAGGAAGATCCCCGAGAGGCCCCCGATAGTGAACAGCGCGATGAACCCGAGGGCGAACAGCATCGGCGTGTCGAAGATCAGGTTCCCGCGCCACGTCGTCGCCAGCCAGTTGAGGATCTTGATCCCCGTCGGCACCGCGATGATCATCGACGAGATCATGAAGAAGCCCTTGCGCGAAAAGACCGGGATCACCTCCGAGATGACCCCCATCACCGGCAGGATCATGATGTACACCTCGGGGTGGCCGAAGAACCAGAAGACGTGCTGCCAGAGGACGGCGTTTCCGCCCTGCGCCGGATCGAAGAAGTTCGTCCCGGCCTGCCGGTCGAGGAGCAGCAGCGTCAGCCCGGCCGAGAGCGCCGGCAGCACCACGATCAGCAGCGCCGCGTAGACCTCGATCGACCAGACGAAGAGCGGGATCCGCGTCCAGGTCATCCCCGGCGCGCGGAGGCGGTGGATCGTGACGACGAAGTTGATGGCGCCGGCCAGAGAGGCGATCGAGAGGATGTGCAGCGAGAGGATGAGCAGGTCGACCCCGTCGCCTCCGATCCGTTCCGAGAGCGGCGCGTAGATCGTCCAGCCGGTCTTGGCCGCGCCGCCGCTTGCGAAGAAGCTCGAGAAGAGGACGAGGCCGCCGAACAGGAAGAGCCAGTAGGAGAGCGCGTTCAGCCGTGGGAACGCCACGTCGCGCGCGCCGATCATCAGCGGCACGAGGAAGTTGCCGAAACCGGCGAGGATCGGGACGACCACGAGGAAGACCATCACCGTCCCGTGCAGCGTGAAGACCTCGCTGTAGGAGTCGCGCGTCAGGAAGTGCTCGTTCGGCTGCGCGAGCTGGACCCGCAAGAGGAGCGCGAGGATGCCGCCCGCCCCGAGGAAGACGAGGCACGTGACGAGGTAGAGGATCCCGATCCGCTTGTGGTCGACGGTTGTGATCCAGCTCGCGAAGCGGCCGCGATACCACGGGACCGGATAGCGCGGGACGGGTTCCGCTCTAGCCGCCACCCGCGAACTCTCTCTGCACGTAGGAAATGAGGGCGTTCAGCTGTCGATCGTCCCAGCCGCGCCCGACCGGGGGCATGGCGTTCTTGCCGTTCCGGAGGAGCTGGATCATTCGTTGCCGGTCCGTGAGTACGGCGTTTCCCTTCAGCGGCGGGCCGATCAGGCCCTCGCCCTCGAGCCCGTGGCACGGGCTGCAGGCGCCGGCGAAGGTCTCCTGACCGAGGTCGGGCCCTCCTTTCAGCCGCGCTGAGACCCAGGTCTCGTATTCGGCCTCGGGCACCGCGCGCACGCTCGCGACCATCAGCGCGTGCTGGACGCCGCAGAACTCCGCGCATTGGCCCTTGTAGACGCCCGGCCGCTCCGCCATGAACCACGTGCGGTTCGTCTTCCCGGGGATCGCGTCCATCTTGCCGGCGAGCGCCGGCACCCACCAGCTGTGGGCGACGTCGTCGACCGGAGCGGTGACCACGAGCTCGACGGGGCGGTCGACCGGCACGCGCAGCTCGTTCACCGAGGTGGCTCCGTTCGGATACGTGTACCGCCAGTAGAACTGGTGGCCCTCGACCCTGACGGTCATCTTCGGCCCGGCCGGACCGGACGCGCGGACGTCCTGGATGCCACCGAGCTTGTAGAAGACGACGCTGATGATCACCGCCAGGATCAGGACGGGAACACCCGTCCAGAGCAGCTCCAGCCGTCGATGGCCGCGGATCTGCGGGCCCTCGACCTCGCGGCCGCGCCCACGGCTGCGGAAGCGGACGACGAAGAGGAGAAGTGCTCCCTCGACGAGCACGAAGATCGTGCCGGTGATCCCGAGCAGGAGCCAATGCAAGTCTCTGATCCCGTGAGCGTTCGGCGAGCGAGCAGGCGGAGCAATCCCGCCGCTCCCGGCGAGCGCAGCGCCGGCAAGGACGAGCGGCAGCACCAGAATCCAGGAGCAGGCGAGGAGCTTCCGGCGCACAGGCGCTGGCATTCTATGAGGGTGCTCCCGAAGCGGCTACTTTGAGCCGGGTGTCGCATGACTGAGCAGGCTCGCGTCGTGCTTCCCGCCGAGGTGACGGAGCCCTTCGAGGTCTACGTGAACGGGATCCGCCAGGAGCCCGGGCGCGACTTCCGGATCGACGACGGCGCCCTCGTCTTCGACCGCAGTCTCGCGCGCGAGGGCAAGCTCGGATTCTGGCGCTGGCTCTCGCTCTTCCTCGGCGTCGCCGGCACGTACCGGCAGAACGACAGCGTGGACGTCGTCTACCAGGCAGGCGGCCGCCGGATGGTCGCGAGCGGTTTGCCTATCGAAGAGTCAGAAACTCGTTCGCCGGGCTGACCGAGAGGCCGGGGCTCGTCCCGCCTCCGATCACGTACACGCGGTGGCCCACGGCGGCGACGCCCAGCCCGTGCCGCGGCGTCGGCAGGTTGGGCAGGCGGCTCCACCGCCCACGCAGGACGTTGAAAGCGTAGACGGCCCGGATCGTCCCACCCGGCGCTTCGCCGCCGACGGAGACGACCCGACGGCCGACGCCCGCGGCTCCGGTGCCGCCCCGCTTCCCGGGCAGAGGCGGAAGCCGTCGCCACTTGTGAGTCCGCGGGTTGTAGGCCTCGGCGAGTGCGAGATTCGTGTCGAAGCCCGCCGTGCGGCCGCCGAGGGCGTAGATCCGCCCGCCGAGCGCCGTGACGGCAAGGTGCTCGCGCGGGGGCGGGCCGCGTGCGATCGTCGACCAGCGCCGGCCCGCGATGTCGTAGACGAGCATCGTCTTCGCCAGGTCGCCCTGGCTCGCGATGATCGAGGAGGAGGTGCCGCCGACGACGTAGATCCTCCCGTTCACGACGGCGACACCGCCGGCCGCACGCTCCTCGGGCATCGGCGGGAGCCGCGTCCAGGCGCCTCCCGAGTAGGCGAACACGGTGCTCAGGCGAGCGCGTGCCGGGGCGTAGCCGCCGAGGACATAGAGCGTCCCGCGATAGCCGGCGGCCATCGCATGGTCGACGGCGAGCGGCAGGTCGGGGATCCGGCGCCACGTGTTCCGGGCCGGTGAGTAGGCGTCGATCCGAGCCGAGTTCTCGCCGTTCGCCGTGAAGCCGCCGACGACGTAGATCTCCCCGCCGACGACGGCAGCGGTCACTTCGCCACGCGGCGTCGGCAGCGGTGCCGCCTGCCGCCATTTGGCACCCGCGCCGGCGGCGAGCGCCGGCAGGAGCAGAGCCATGAGGGCCGCCGCTGCTGCGCGCATCGCCCCAATGGTAGAGAGCCGGGCGAAAACCGCGACCCCCGACAGCCGCAAGGCCGCACTTGCGCTCACCGGGAACGCCTTGGATCACCCGGCTCGTCAGACAGATGCCCTGGGGTCGATTCTCTTGCGGTCAGCTGGGTAACGTTCCGCCCCCGTCGGGGACGGTCCTGCGTGGACCTTTCGTTCACGAGCGCTCTCGTCGTCGCGGCGATCGCCTTTCTCGCGCCGCTCCTGCTCGGCCTCTTGCCCCGCGCACCGGTGCCGGCCGTCGTCCTCGAGCTTGCCGGCGGCATCCTCGTCGGCCCCTCGGCGCTCGGCTGGGCAGACATCGACGCGCCGGTCCGTACGCTCTCCCTGCTCGGGCTCGCCTTCCTGCTGCTCCTGGCGGGCCTCGAGGTGGACTTCGACCGCCTACGCGGCCGGGTGCTCGAGCTCGCGGTTCTCGGGTTCCTGCTCTCGTTCGGCATCGCGCTCGCGGTCGGGCTCGCGTTCGACGCGGCCGGTCTCGTCAAGTCTCCGCTTCTCCTCGCGATCATGCTCTCCGCGACCTCGCTCGGGGTCGTGATCCCGGTGCTGAAGGACGCCGGCGAGAGCGGCTCGCAGCTCGGACAGCTAGTCCTCGCCGGCGCGACCATCGCCGACGTGGCGACGATTGTGCTCCTCTCGCTCTTCTTCTCCGCCGAGTCGGGGAGCACGACCTCGCGTGCCGTCCTGCTCGGGCTCTTCGTCGTGCTCGCTGGGGCCGTCGGGCTCGCCCTCTACGGCGCGGAACGCTCGCGACAGATCACCGCCGCGCTCCTCCGCCTCCAGGACACGACGGCGCAGATCCGCGTCCGCGGCGCGTTCCTGCTCCTGGCGGGGTTCGTCGTGCTCGCCGACCGCTTCGGCATCGAGTCGATCCTCGGCGCCTTCATCGCCGGCGCCGTGCTCAAGCTCGTCGACCGCGACCGGATGATGACCCACCCCTTCTTCCACCGGAAGCTCGAGGCGGCGGGCTACGGTGTCTTCGTGCCCTTCTTCTTCGTCACCGCCGGCATCCAGCTCGACCTCGGCGCGCTGGGGAACGGCTCGACGCTTGCGCGGGTGCCGCTCTTCGTCGCCGCGCTGCTCGCGGTGCGCGCCCTGCCTGCGCTGGTCTACCGGGGAACGGCGGGGACGCGCGGCGCCGTCGCGGCCGGCCTCCTCCAGGCGACGACTCTCGGCTTCCTCGTCGTCGCGGGGCGGATCGGAATGGATCTCGGTCTGCTGAGCGCGGCGAACGGCGCGGCGCTCGTCGCGGCCGGGCTCGTCTCGGTGCTCGTCTTCCCCTCGGCCGCACTCAGCGTCCTGCGCGGCCGGATGGCGACGGTCCGGATGTCGCCCGCTGCAGAGGCTCAGTAGGCCTATGAGACAGTCGTTCGATCCCCGCCGCCGCCCGCTCGAAACCGTCCTCGTCGAAGCAGTAGGGCACTGCATTCGGGATGTCGTGCACGGGCCCGTCGAGTGAGTCCGACCCCGAGGCGCCGTTGAGCGCGTACCGAATGGGAATCTCGTGGCAGACGACGAGCACCGCTGAGTGGTCTGTCTCCAGCAGGCGCCGGTACGCGCCGGCATAGCGCTGAGCGGCCGCGTCGAGGCTCTCTCCTCCGGGAAAGGCCGTGTGCCTGGTGTGGCGCGCCTTCCAGGCGCGGTACTCCTCGACCGTCGATCCTTCGAGCTCTCCGATTGCGATGTCGTCGAACAGCGGCTCGGTCTCGAGAGGGACCTCGCGGCCGGCCAGCACGAGCTCGGCCGTGAGCCGCGTCCGCGGGAAGCGAGTGTGGATGCAGGTCTCTAGCGGCAGCTCCGCGAGCTGGACGCCGAGCAGGCGAGCCTGAGTCCTGCCCAGCTCGGTGAGGGGCACGTCGAGCGCCGGGTCGCCGTTCGTCCGCCGCTCGAGGTTCAGCGTCGACTGGGCATGGCGGGCGAGGACGAAGAGCCGCACGGCGCGCGGCAGGGGCTAGCCGGACTTCCAGTCGCGGAAGGCGCCGAGCAGCGCAGCCTCCGCGTCGGGGCTCAGCTGCGCCGGAGTGAGCCTGCCCGTGAGCTCGACCGTCGTCCTGATCTGCTCGAGATACCTGCGGCACCCGCCGCAGGGCTCGAGATGGGTCTCGAAGCGGGCTCTCTCGTCGGGGGCCAGCGCGCCCTCGAGGTAGTCGGTGACGAGCTCGACGAGCTCCTGGCAGCTCAGCTGTTCGACGGTCTCGGTCACGTGGGCTCCGCGAGGTAGTCCTCCAGCGCGCGCCGCACCTTGGAGCGAGCGCGGTGGAGGAGCACTCTCTGATTGGTCTCGGAAAGCTCGAGCGCGTTACAGACCTCGTCCGCGCTCCAGCCCTGGACGTCGCGCAGCGTGATCACTGCCCTCTGCGCTGCCGGCAGGCGCTCGATCGCATCGTCGATCAGGCGCTGGGTCTCCTCGCCGAGCAGGCGCTCCTCGGGCCACTCGGCCGGTGGCGAGGCCCAGTGGCCCGGCCAGCGAGGATGCTCGCCGTCGTTGAAGCGGTCCGCGTCGACGGCCGGCTCGGGCACTCCCTCGGGGCTCCGGAGCGCCGAGAAGGGAATCGTCCGCCCCTCGCGCTGGGCGCGGGTCTTGGCACGGTTGGCGAGGATCCTGAAGATCCACGTCTTGAGCGACGAGCGGCCCTCGAAGCGGTCGATCCCGTTCAGCACGGCGAGCCAGGTCTCCTGGACGACCTCCTCGGCTACGGCGCGGCTCGAGACATAGATCTGCGCCACTCGCAGGAGCGCCGCCTGGTACATGCGGATCAGGTCCTCGAACGCGCGCTCGTCCCCTCCGCGCAGCGCCTCGACGAGCTGCACCTCCTCCAGCTCAAGAACGTGCTCCACGCCTCGACTGTAACGAGTCGCCCGAGGCCGAGACAATGGCGTCATGAAGGCGATCGCCGTGCATCCGGGGAAGGCGATGTCGATCCATCTCGCCGAGGTCGCCGAGCCCTCTGTCGAAGACGTTCCCGGTGGCCGCGGCGTTCTCGTCGAGGTGCTCCGCGTCGGCGTGGACGGAACGGACAAGGAGATCAACGAGGCGCAGTACGGCAAGGCGCCGCCCGGCGACGACTTCCTCGTCATCGGGCACGAGAACTTTGGCCGCGTCCTCGAGGTCGGCCCGAACGTGCCGAGCACGATCCGGCCCGGAGGCTTCGTCGTCTCGACCGTGCGCCGGCCTGGGCACTCGCTCTACGACGAGATCGGCCTCCAGGACATGACCACCGACGACACGTACTACGAGCGCGGGATCAACCTGCTGCACGGCTACCTCGCCGAGCGCTACGTCGAGGATGCGCAATACGTCGTCCCGCTGCCGGAGAGCCTGCGCGAGGTCGGCGTCCTGCTCGAGCCGACGACCGTGGCCGAGAAGGGCATCAACCAGGCGTTCGAGATCCAGCGGCGGCTGAAGGTGTGGCGACCGCAGCGCGCTGCGGTGCTCGGCTCGGGGACGATCGGCCTCCTCGCCGCGCTTGCGCTTCGGCTACGGGGGCTCGAGGTCGTCTGCTTCTCGCTGCCGCGCCCGCCGTACCTGAACAGCGACCTGATCGAGGAGCTCGGCGGGACCTATGTGTCATCGCAAGACCTGACACTCGCCCAGGCTGCCGAGAAGCACGGCCCGTTCGACCTGATGCTCGAGGCGACGGGCTTCTCCCCGCTCGTCTTCGAGGCCGCCGAAGCTCTCGGCAAGAACGGCGTCCTCGTCCTCGCCAGCGTCACGGGCGGCGACCGCAAGGCCGAGATCCCGGCCGACCGGATCAACCAGGGCTTCGTCCTCGGCAACAAGGTCATGGTCGGAACCGTGAATGCCTCGCGGGACGACTTCGAGCGCGGCGTCACCGATCTGATCAAGGCCGAGGCGATCTACCCGGGCTGGCTCTCCAAGCTCCTGACGACCCCGGTGCACGGGCTCGACCGCTACCAGGAGATGATCGAGCACCTCGAGCAGGCCGACGGGATCAAGGTCTACGTGGAGGTGAACGGAAGCACATGAGCGTCGAGAAATACCCGCCGATCTCCGACTACGCGCTCATCTCCGACTGCCATTCGGGAGCGCTCGTCTCGAAGGACGGCTCGATCGACTGGTGCTCGTTCCATCGCTTCGAGGCGCCTCCGGTGTTCGCCCGCCTGCTCGACTGGGGCAAAGGCGGCTTCTTCCGCATCGCTCCGACCGAGGACTACGACGTGACCCGGCGCTACCTGCCCGGGACGAACGTCCTCGAGACCCGCTTCCAGACCGGCAAGGGCGTGCTCGTCTTGACCGACTGCTTCGCACTGCATCTGGAGGAGGGCCACCCCGAGCACCGTCTGATCCGACACGTCCGCTGCGAGCAGGGCGAGGTGGCCGTGAAGGCGAAGTTCGAGCCGAGGTTCGACTACGGGATCACCGAGCCGCGCGTCGAGCAGCTCGAGTCCGACCTCGCGATCGCCTACGGCGGGCCCGATGCGCTCGTCCTCCAGTCCGACCTCCCGATCGCGACCCCGGAGGTCTCCGCCTGCGCTATCGCCGGCACGCTGAAGGAGGGCGAGGAGGCCTACGTCGTCCTCACCTGGCAGCTCCCGCACGAGCTCGAGCCGGAGCGCCTGTCACACCGGGAGATTCGAAAGGAGCTCGAGGCGACGATCAGCTCGTGGGAGCAATGGTCGGACCGCTGCAGCTACGACGGCCCGTACCGCGAGCAGGTGCAGCGGAGCGCGCTCGTGCTCAAGGCGCTGACGAACGGGCCGACCGGCGCGATCATCGCCGCTGCCACGACGTCGCTCCCGGAGGAGGTCGGCGGCGAGCGCAACTGGGACTACCGCTTCTCGTGGCTGCGCGACTCGGCACTGACGCTGAACGCGCTCTTCGCGCTCGGCTACGTGGATGAGGCCGACGGCTACATGGCGTGGCTGCGGCGGACGACGGCGGGCCGGGCGAAGGCGCTCCAGATCATGTACGGCGTCGGCGGCGAGCGGTTTCTGCCCGAGGTCGAGCTCGACCACCTCGAGGGCTATCGCGGCTCGCGGCCGGTGCGGATCGGCAACGGCGCCGCCTCGCAGTTCCAGCTCGACACGTTCGGCGAGCTCCTCGACACGGCGTGGCTCTACAGGCAGCACGGCGGCGAGATCGACGACGTCTTCTGGGAGTTCCTCGGCCGCGTCGGCGGGGCCGTCATGGACAAGTGGCAGGAGCCCGACCAGGGCATCTGGGAGATCCGCGGCGATCCGCGTCACTTCGTGTACTCGAAGGTGATGGCCTGGGTCGCGCTCGACCGGCTGCTGAAACTGGCCGAGGCGGACGGGCGCGAGGGTGATCTCGACGGCTGGCGTGCCGCGCGCGACGCGATCCGCGAGCAGGTCGAGCGCGAGGGAGTCGATCCAGCGAGCGGCGGGTTCACGCAGTCCTTCGGCGACGGCGGCAAGCTCGATGCCTCGAATTTGATGATCCCGATCGTCGGCTTCGTCGAGCACACCGACCCACGGGCGCGGGCGACCGTGGAGAAGATCGCGGACGAGCTCTCTGCCGACGGCTTCGTCTACCGGTACGTGACGGATGGCGTGGACGGTCTCTCGGGGGACGAGGCGACGTTCGCCATCTGCTCGTTCTGGCTCGTCGAGTGCCTCGCGCGCGCGGGCGAGACCGAGCGGGCGCGTGAGCTCTACGAGCGGCTGCTCTCCTTCTGCAACGACGTCGGCCTGCTCGCGGAGGAGATCGATCCGCACTCCGGCGAGATGCTCGGGAACTTCCCGCAGGCCTTCTCGCACCTCGGAATCATCCTGGCCGCGATCGCGCTCGACATGCCCGAGAAGTCGATGACGGCGATGGAGAGCGGCGCGGCCGCGGGTGCCTGAGGCCGAGCGGAAGCGCCGGCTCGCGTTCGATCCATCGGGCGGGCGGCTCGTCACGTCGCGGCCCTGGGACGTGCGCTGGCTCCTCTGCGGGCGGGGCCGCCCGGTCGACCTCTCGGCGCCGACCTCGCCCTACACGGTCGTGCTCGAGGAAGGCCGTGGTCGGGTGCTCTTCCAGGACATCGAGGACTCGCGCGTGCGGGCCGAGGAGCGCTTCGATGAGCTTGGCTACGAGCTCGAGCCGTATCCGTGGTTCGAGGGGCACGGGCTCGAGCAGACGGAGCCGGTGCTGGACGAGCTGCGGCTGGATCTGTGTCCGGAGGAGGTCGAGCGCTACCGCGCCGCCGGCGTGGACACGGCGGACGCGATGCGCGAGACGCTCGGCTCGCTGACGCCTCAGACGACGGAGCTCGAGGCGGCCGGTGAGTTGGCGCGCCAGGCCGTGCGGCGCGGCCTCGTGCCGCTCGTCGACCTCGTCGCGGGCGAGGAGCGCCAGAAGGTGCACCGGCATCCCGTGCCCACGAAGGCGCCGCTCGGCGACCACGCCCTGCTGGCGATCACCGCCCAGCGCGACGGCCTCCACGTCTCGATGACGCGCCTCGTGTCCTTCGGCCCGCCGCCCGAGGAGCTGGCGAGGCTGGTGCAGGCCTGCGCCGAGGTCGACTCCGCCTGCATCGCCGCCTCGCGTCCAGGTGCGACCCTCGGCGAGGCCTTTGCCGCCGGCGCCGAAGCGTACGCTGCTCAGGGCTTTCCCGAGGAATGGCGCGGCCACCATCAGGGCGGCCTGACCGGGTACCGGGGCCGCGAGGTCTTCGCCGTCCCCGGCCAGCCGACGCGGATCCCGGCAACAGCCGCCCTCGCGTGGAACCCGTCGATCGCCGGCGGCGCCAAGTCCGAGGACACGGTCCTCGTCAGCGAAAGCGGCGCCGAGGTCCTGACGCGAACCCCAGACCTCGGCGAGCTCGAGACCGCGGGCCTGCCGCGACCCGCGATCGTACGGCAGTCCTCCGTCCGGCGCACCTAGCCCCGCGCAGAGAAGGGAGGGGTTTGATCGAGTCTGCCTCGGGCATAACTCGCTTTGTCCCGATGCGGGCCGACTTTTACTGTGGCCTTGCGGCCCGCGCGGGAGGAAGGAGGATTCATGCGACTTCGATGGATTCTGGGGACGATCGCCGCCGGCATGGTGTTCGGCGTCGGCGGAGCGGTCGCAACGCATGCGCCCCAGATCGATCCGGCAACCGTTCCGGTCGGCCTGCTCGCGTCACACAATCACGTCTCATCGATCAGGATCAACCCGCTGGCGCGAGCGGTCAGGCACCATCAGGCGGACGTCTTCGTCCAGCATGTGCACGTCGACGCTGGCGGCGCGCTGCCGTGGCACACCCACCCCGGGCCTGCAATCGTCACCGTTGTGAGCGGGGCTCTCGGGTATCAGCGGGCGCACCACCACCGTTGCGTGACGACCTTCTACGAGGCGGGAACCGGCTTCATGGATCCTGGATTCGGGCACGTTCACCGCGCAATCGCGCGGGCCGATGTGGGCTTCGACGCCTACGTCACGTTCGTCACCCCGACCGGGACACCGAACCAGACCATTCCGAAGCCGGCACCTGCAGGCTGTCCGTAGTCCTCGCTCGGCCGGAGGGGCTGGAGGGCCCCTCCGGCCGGCCTCTCAATGCACTCAGCGGAGTAGCAGCACGCGCGCCGGCGCGCCG
>WNFU01002053.1_pt1 | contig 37436 bp, 30 predicted proteins | sample 5400121 | NCBI WGS metagenome assembly WNFU01 (sample SAMN13153360, study PRJNA577476) | soil metagenome | isolation source: 100 cm soil or saprolite under grassland replicate 1 | place: USA:California | collected 2016-06-15
CACCGCATCCTGGCCGTGTCATGACGGCGCCCGTTCGCCGACAGCACGCATCCGTTGTCAGGGCTTCGTGGCGACCACCTCGGTCGTCGTGCTGCCGAGACGGTTCATCAGGCTCTCCGCCAGCGGGGTGATGGCGGCCTGCTCGGCGGCCGTGAGCGTTCCGCACGGGTCGGTCGCCGGTGCGGGCGGCTCGTTCGCGAGCGGAGCGTCCGGGAAGTGCGCCGGGACGAAGCGCACCGCCAGTGCTTGCCGGTAGTAATCCCACTTGCCGCCCGCGTTGACCGCGAGCTTGACGTCGTACCAGCTCGGCTTGGCGCTGAACTCGTGCGTCACCCGCGGGTTCGTCGTCGCCATCGTGGTGCCGTCGCCGAAGTCCCAGTAGTACTCGAGCCCGCTCGCCTGGCCGCCCCCGTTCCGGGAGAACGAGGCGTCGAAGGTGACGGTCGAGGTCAGGAACGGCTTCGCCGGTGATGTCTCGAAGTAGGCGACCGGCTTGTCGGTCCTCGGCTCCGACCCGCCGTAGGCGTCCTTCGCGATCACGTACGACGTCCATGTCGCCGGCAACTCGAGCGCCCGCTTGAGCCCCTCGGACGGGTAGGGGTTCTCGTTGCCGCCGACCTGCGGGTTGGTGCTGGTGTCGTAGGCCCCGATGATGCCGTAGCCGGGGATGCCCCAGTCCCGGATGAACGACACCTGGTCGGTGCGGCCGGTGTTGTCGTCGACGACCGGCGAGTACTTCGCGATGTCGCTCGGCAGGTATGCCGGCACCGACTGCGGGCTCGGGTCGACCGGCGTCGAGCCCACCTGGTCGAACCGGAGCGGGTTCTCCAGCGGCATGCTGAAGTTGTACTTCCGCCCGAGCACCTGGAACGCCTGGCTGACGGCGTCGGCCGTCGCGTCGCGGAACGCCTGCGCCGCCGCCAGGTTGTGCTGGATGCGCTGGATCGCGGTGGCGTCGTAGAGGTTGTTGGGCGTTGTGTGCAGCGGGATGGCGTTGATGTTCGTGTACCACGGACCGACGCCGCCGCCGACGATGTCGTTCAGGTAGTGCTCGGTGCCAAAGTGTCGAGCCGGGTACTCGATGCCGTTCTGGTCCATGTTCGCGACCATCACGTACTGGCCCTGCGGACCGTCCGGGATCAGCCCGCCGACGTTGGCGACGCCGGCCGAAAGCGGCGCGCCGATCACGTGCGCCGAAGCGAGCGCCGGCGTGATGGTGACGCCGGTGCCAGTGGCGCCCGCGGTGCCGACGGCGGTGATGGTGGCCGTCTCCGGGCTGCCGAACGGGTCGATCAGGATCGTCTCGCCGACGGCGAGCCCGACGCCGGTCCGGCTGACGATCTTGAGGTTCGTGTCGCCCGCCGCCGCGGGAGCGGCGAGCGTCGAGACGTTCGTCTGGGAGTAGAACCCGGAGCCGACCAGTCCGCCCTCCTCGTTGTCGAAGAGACCGATCTTGATCGTCCGCTTGGGGTACGTGCCGGTGGCCTGGTACCAGCGCAGCAGGGCCTGGAACTCGGCCATGCCCATCGCCTCGCCGGACCCGGCGTCGTACATGGAGCCGTTGCCCCAGTTGCCGCCGCGCATGGCGCTCATCGGCGTGGCGCTGCCGGACGCGGCACCGTTGGCGACGCCGGTCGAGGTGGGCGTGCTGTCGTTGTGCCCGGCGATCAGCGCCGATTGGCCGGCGCACGACTGGCCACCGTCGCCGCCGGAATCTACGAAGTGCTCTCATCGTGAATGAGACCTCCTTCGAGGGCGTGGTCGCCGCTTCACGCTCACCGCCGCTCCACCGCCGGGCGGCTGATCGCCGCCAGGCCATGCGCCAGCAGCAGGCGCTTGAGGCTTGGCTCGGCCAGTTGGTGAAGAGCGGGAAGGTCCACCCATTCCACCAGAAAAAGAAAAACGAAGCCCTTGGAAAGAGCCTCGCAAAGGGATCGGAATCAGCCTACGCATCAGGCACCGTGGGGCCAGGAACCACCAATCCCACGCATGTACCTCCGCGGCCTGGCCTTGTAGGATGACCTGTTATTCCGGCGGGGTGAGCACAAGCCCGAGGGAGTGATCCCGGTGCGCAGATACCTCGTGGTTGCCAACCAGACGCTCGGTGGCGCGGAGCTCGCCGAGGAGCTCCGCAAACGTCTCGAGGACCCCTGCTCCTTCTACGTGCTGGTCCCCAACACCCGTGCGGTGGACTACTAGTGCTCGCCACCCGCGAGTTCGACGAGGTCATCCTCTCCACCCTGCCCCAACCCATCTCGAGGTGGCTGCGGATAGATCTCCGCCGTCAGGTGGAGCGCCGCTGCGGGCTGCCGGTGGTGACCATCATCGCAAGGGGCTGAGGCAAGGCGTGCACCCGCGCGGTCGGCGATCCCAGGGTCGATCGCCGGAGCGACACGCCCCTCGTCCGAGCGCCCGCGGTTGCAGCGCGAGTCTGCGATAGTCCCCCGAAAGGGAGATCGTGGAGGCGTTCATGGCGGACGAGGTCGAGCTGATCATCACGGGTGCGCCGGTGTACACGGTTGACGCCGTGCGCGGCTGGGCGAGCGCGGTCGCGGTCGGCGGCGGGCGGATCGCCGCGGTCGGCGCCGAGCGCGACGTGCTCGCGCTGCGCGGGCCGCGCACCCGCGTGCTCTCGCTGGATGGCGGGATGGTCGTCCCCAGCTTCCAGGACGCTCACGCGCACCCGCTCACCAGCGGGCTGGAACTGCTGCGCTGCTCGCTCACGGACACCGACCCGGACGACTACGCGGCGGCGACGACCCGCTGGGCCGCGGACCACCCGGACGCGCCGTGGCTGCTCGGCGGCGGCTGGCGCATGGACGCCTTCCCCGGCGGCGTCCCACCCGCCGGCCTGCTCGACCGCCTCGTGCCCGGCCGGCCGGTGTGGCTGGAGAGCCGCGACGGCCACTCTGGCTGGGCCAACGCGCCCGCGCTCGCGCTCGCCGGCGTCACCGCCGCGACCACCGACCCCCCGAACGGGCGGCTGGAGCGCGACCAGCGCGGCGCGCCCACCGGCGTGCTGCACGAGGGGGCGATGCGCCTGGTCGAGCGGGTCGTGCCGCCGCCCTCGACCGACGAGCTGGCCCGTGCGCTGGCCACCGCCCAGGCCTACCTGCACCGCCTCGGCATCAGCGCCTGGCAGGACGCGTGGGTGCTGCCGGCACAGCTCGACGCCTACCGCGCGGCCGCGGCGGCCGCGAAGCTCACCGCCAGGGTGGTTGCGGCGCTCAAGTGGCAGCCGGAGGCCGGGGAGGAGCAGCTGGACGGCCTCGTCGAGCAGCGCCGTACCGCCAGCGTCGGCCGCCTGCGTGCCGGCGCGGTCAAGATCGTGCAGGACGGGGTGTTCGAGAACTTCACCGCGGCGATGCTCGATCCCTACCTGGGCCGAGACGGCGGGCGCGGCATCTCGATGCTGCCAGCGGACGAGCTGGCCAGGGTCGTGACCCTGCTGGACGCGGAAGGCTTCGACGTGCACGTCCACGCGATCGGCGACCGAGCGGTGCGCGAGGCGCTCGACGCGTTCGAGGCCGCCGCGCGCGCCAACGGCCACCGCGACGCCCGCCACCAGATCGCGCACCTCCAGTTCGTCCACCCCGACGACCGGCCCCGCTTCCGCCGCCTCGGCGTCGTCGCCAACGCGCAGCCGTTCTGGGCCGTGCTCGACGGCTACATGCGCGACCTGACCCTGCCGTTCGTCAGCGCCGAGCGGGCCGACTGGCAGTACCCGTGGGCGAGCCTGCGCCGCGCCGGCGCGACGCTCGCGTTCGGCAGCGACTGGTCGGTCTCGACCCCCGACCCGCTCGCCCTGATCGAGGTCGCCGTCAACCGCGTCGCCCCTGACGATCGCGCCGGCGAGCCGTTCCTGCCGGTCGAGCGGCTCGATCTGCCCGCCGCGCTGGACGCCGCCACCATCGGCGCCGCCTACGCCAACCGCCTCGACGCCACCACCGGCTCGATCGAGCCCGGCAAGCTCGCCGACCTCGCGGTGCTCGACCGCGACCTGTTCGACCCTGGGCCCGGCCCGGTCGGCGACGCCAGGGTCCTCGCCACCTTCGTCGAGGGCGAGGTCGTCCACGCCGAGGAGGCCCTCGGCTGGTAGCGGCTCCGAACGGTCCAAACCGGCCGGTCGGTTCGATGATCCGAGCCCAGCCCGGGCTCACGGTCCGGAGCGTGGGGCGGGCCGAGGCGTCGGCCTTCGGCCGTTCCGGCGACGCCGGCATTCCTCGATGGTCGTCTCCGCGAAGCGATCCGCCAGGGCGGCGATCGTCAGTGACGGGTTCGCGCCGACCGGACCTGGAAGCACCGAGCCGTCGGCGATCGACAGGCCGGGATGCCCGAAGACCCGGCCGTGAGCGTCGACGACCCCCTCGCCGGGATGACGTCCCATCGGGACTCCGCCCAGCGGGTGCGCCGTGATCAGGAGATTGAGCCACCACAGTGGGCTGGGGAGATGCCTGCCGCCCATCGCTTCGGCGATCCGTTGCATGGTCGCGTTCACGTTGCGGTAGTAGGCGAGCGAGGCCCGCAGCTTCCAGTCCAGGTCGAGGTTCTCACCCCGCAGGAACATGCGGCCGTCGGGGACGTCCCTGCCCATGCCGAGGAGCGGGAGCGAGGTGGCGGTGAACAGGCCCTTGCTGAGCGCGCTGGAGAGCTGCGAGCCAACCGAGCTCTTGGCGGTCCGGGTGAATCTCGCCCAGGCGCGCCGCAGCGTGAAGCGCAGCACCCTGGCCGCCAGCGCGACGGCGTTGTCGTCGATCATCCACTGCGCGAACTGGGGATAGCCCGCGTCCTCCACGTAGAGACCCCGCTGCCGGCCGCCGTCGGCGTAGTCGGGAATGCGCACGGCGCTGGTGATCACTGGGCCGAAATTGGGGTCGAGGATCCGGGGCACCTGCTCGCCGCCGGCGCGGGAGCGTGCCCGGAGCACGAACGACAGGAAATCGCCATTTCCGGAGAAGCGCGATCCGAGCGTCGGGCTGAGGTTCGGGAACGCGTCCCGGTTGCGCAGCAGCAGATAGGTGGTGCCAAACGTGCCGGCGGAGACCACCAGGCAATGGGCGGTGATGGTGGTCAGCGGAAGGCACCGGGTGTCGGTCTTCTTTCCCTCGGCGGACTGCTGATGATGCACGTAGGACACCGAGAAGCCGTTGTCGACCGGCTCGAACGAGCGGACCTCGCAGCGGCACCGGATGGTGAGCTTGTCCTTGGGCGCGGCGCTGAGAAAGGTGTAGTCGAGGCTGTTCTTGCTGCCGAAATTGCAGCCGAGGTCGCACTCCGCCACCAGGCGGCAGGTCGAGCGCGGCTGGCCGTGGAGGTTGGGGCGCTCCGCGATCGCCTCCCCCGGCACGGGATCGCGGCCCGGACCGGCGAATGTCACCGCCAGCGGCACCAGGCGCCAGTCGAGGCCCCTGCGGTTGGCGGCCTCCCGCAGCTCCACGGTCTTGCGCGTGCGATCGTACGGCGCGCGGTCCAGCGGGTAGGTCTGGAGCCCGATCACGCGCTCGACCCGGTCGTAGCTCGGATCGAGGTCCGCGCGGGTCACCGGCCAGTCCTGGTGGCCGCCGTCGCTGGTCTCCCGGACGAACCACCGCTCGTCCATTCTGAGCATCACGCTCGCGTTGATCAGCGAGCCGCCGCCCAGTCCGCTGGCCACGACCGCTTCCATGGCGGTGAAACTCCACAGATCGAAGAGGCCGTGGAAGCCCTCACTCGGGTCCCAGAAATTCGCCGCCATCTCGCGCGGCGTGCGGGGGAACGAGCCCGGCGGGTAGGCCTTTCCGCGCTCCAGCAGGCAGACACGCAATCCCGCCTCGGCGAGCCGGTAGGCGGTCGCCGATCCCCCATAGCCCGAGCCGATCACCACGGTGTCGAAATGCGTGTCCTCCACGGCGGCAGCCCCCCGATTTCTCCAGCTCGACGCGGATGGCCTAATCATGCTCGCCGGTCGCGCGCCCCACAAGATTTCCGGCGGCTTCGGCAAATGTGATCGATGGCACCCGACGGTTGTGCCATCGGTCACTGACCTGGTTGGACGGCCCAGGTAGGACGGCATTGCACCACGGAAACACGCGTCGGCCGCGATCGGGCGTCACGCGCCGGCGCCGCAAGGAGAGGGGGGCTGCAAATGGCCTCTTCAGCGATGGACCAACCACTGGGCCACGAACATCGCCCCGCGCCGCGCCGTCTGCGCGCCTGGCTGCGGAAGCTCACCGGCGCGTGGGCGGGCGCCGACTCCCGCCGACGGCGAGCCTGGCTGGCGCTGGGAAGGATGTTCAAGCTGGTCGTGCTGCTGGCGTTGATCGTCGTGGCACTGACGTCGACCACCGTCCTCGACCGACCGAGCCAGGTCTTCCTGCTCAAGGCGTTCCTCGTCTGCTTCCTGTCGCTGCTGCCCGGCTGGCTGTACCTGCAGTTCATCGCCGTGAAGGGCACCGGGCTGTACGACGAGTACGTGCTCAACCTGTACCGGCTGCGGATCGACGACGTCGCCAACCTGCCGAAGCCGCCGCCTGGCTCGCGGTACTGGGCATGGTGGAAGGAAGCGGTCGCGCCGGACCTCGATCCAGCACGCAATATCTACCTCAAGAAATTCGAAGCGGTGTACGGGAGGTCGGCGGTTCCCCAGTCGCGGCGCCAGCACGACCTCGACGACGACGACACCGCCGGCACGACCGCACGGCTGTTCGAGCGCATCCACGCGGACGCGTTCTCGCCGGTGATCATGGCGACCGCGCTGCTGTGCGTGGGCTGGATCATCGTCGTGGAGCCCGAGCCGTTCCGCGGCGTGCGGCTGCTCGGCGGCCTGGCGCTGACCGGGCTGCCGAGGATGCCGGACCAGGCACTGCGGTTCGGCTTCATCGGCTCCTACGCGTTCATCATGCAGAGCCTGGTGCGGCGGTATTTCCAGGCCGACCTCAAGACCCACGCCTATCTCAGCGCCATCGCCCGGGTGATCCTGGTCGCGGCGCTGATCACCGCGATCCATCCCCTCTGGTCGACCTGGCGGCTGCCCGGCGAGACGGAGCTGGCCTTCGGCTTCTTCCTGGGCTTCTTCCCCGAGCTGGGCTTGCGGGTCATCCAGCGGTCGCTGGTCGGCCTGCTGCGCAAGTCGCGCCCGGCGGAGGAGGGGCGGTTCCCGTTGCGGCAGCTCGACGGCGCGAACATCTGGGTGCAGGCGCGGTTCCTCGAGGAAGGCATCGAGGACATGCAGAACCTGGCCACGGCCAACCTGGTCGACCTCATGCTCTCGACCCGCACACCGATCAACCGGCTGCTCGACTGGATCGACCAGGCGTTCCTGTACCTGCGGGTGTGCGACGGCAACGACGGCGACGGGGACGGCGACCACGACAAGGACAGCGCCCGCAGGCTGCTGCGCCGCTACGGGATCAGGACGGCGACGGACCTGCTCGGCGCGTTCGACAACACCGACAGCATGGACCCCAGGTTCCGCAAGGCGTTCCTGCGCCTGCTGAACGACGGCCAGGACGGCACCGCGAGCGTCACCGAGGGCCTTCGCAGAGCGCTCGAGTCGGAGACGAACCTCTGGCACGTACGCCAGTGGAAGCAGCACACCTGGCTGAAAGACCAGACAGCGTGCGAGCCCGCAGTGTCGCCATGAAGGAGGCGAGCAGCCAATGCGAGTCAAGGACGAGGCTCCGACCGCCCCGCGGCTCCGCTTCACCGAGCGGATGCGAGGCTACTTCTCGACGCAGGTGACCAGGGGGTTCCGGGCGGGCTGGCTCCGCGGAAGGGCCGACGGGTCGTCGATCGACTGCACCCTGACGATCGACTTCGAGGATCTCCGGGAGACCCTCGAGCATCCCGACCGTCCGGCGCGCGTCTCCGGGACGGTCGACGCCCCCCGGCTCTCGCCGTACGAGCTGACCGTGGAGGACGGCGAGTTCATCCTGCTCGAGCGCGACGACCAGCGGGTCGAAACCTGGCACATGCGCTACCGGATGCGCCTGCTCGCCAGGGACGGCCGGCACTACCGGCTCGACGGCCTCAAGGTCCTGCACGACCGTCCCGGGTTCGACGCCTGGTGGGACACCACGACGCTGTACACGACGATCAGCGACGGAGGCGGGAGCCCATTGGGCGTGGGCATCATGCGGATCCGGCTGGCTGACTTCCTTCGCCAGCTCCGCACCATCAGGGTACGGAACGTGATCGAGCCGGGCCGGCGCGAAGCCTACCTTCTGGCGTTCGTTTGGCTCTTCGCCCGCTCCCTGCTCCGCATCTACGGCGGGCCGCTCGACGAGGCCAGCCGCTTCCCCACCCTCCCGTCCGGGCCCGAGTGCGACCAGACCCCGCCGCCTCCGCCCCCGGCCGAGCGTGCGCTGCGGCTCCCCGCTGCCGAGAGCCGATGGTGTGACTCCACGGGCGGATGGCACCAGGGAGCCGAGCCCGGCCGCGACGCATGGCTCCGCCTCACCCGGTACCAGGGCGGCTCGAAGGGGCCGGTGGTCCTCGCTGGTGGCTTCGGCATGTCCAGCAGCTCGTTCGTCACCACCACGATTGCGGTGAACCTGCCCGAGTACCTCGTCGAGCGGGACTACGACGTCTGGTTGTTCGACTACCGGGCCAGCATCGACCTCCCCTCCGCCTGCGGGGAGTTCACCGTCGACGACATCGCCACCAGGGACTGGCCAGTGGCCGTGTCCGAGGTGCTGCGGGTCACCGGCGCCGCGAGCGTCCAGGCCCTCGGCCACTGCGTCGGTTCCGTGAGCCTGCTCATGGCCATGCTGGCCGGCATGCCAGGCGTGCGCTCGGCCGTCTGCGCGCAGTTCACCACCCACCTGGTCAACTCCCCTGTCAACCGGGTCAAGGCCGCGCTGCACCTCACCGAGGCGCTGCACGCCTTCGGGACACGGCGGCTCGCCCCGAACACTCGGTTCGACGTCCCCGACGTCCTGCTCGACCTGGGCCTACGGGCCCTGCCGATGCCCTCGCAGGAACGATGTGGCCAGGCCGTCTGTCGCTGGATCAACGCCGTCTACGGCTGCACCCACCGGCACGCCCAGCTCAACGATGCGACGCATCAGGCGCTGAACCGCATGTTCGGGGTCGGCAACATCAAGTCGCTGGAGCATCTCGCGCTGATGACCAGGCGGGGCCTGGCGGTCGACCACCTTGGCCGGGACGTCTACCTCCCCCACCGGGAGCGGCTGCGACTGCCCATCCTGCTCCTCCAGGGCGAGAGGAATTACATCTTCTCTCCGGAGGGCAGCGCGCGGACGCTGCGCTGGCTGCAGAACGGCTGCGACCCGTCGCTGTACACGCGCGCGGTCCTCCCCGGCTATGCCCACCTCGACGCCGTCGTGGGCCGGGACGCGGCCCGCGACGTCTACCCGCTGATCCTGGAGCACCTCGACGCGACGGCTTAACGCTGCCGCGTCGCGACCGCGGGCCTGGCCGACGCCGTCAGGCGCCCAGCCGGGCCCGCGCCTGGATCGCCTGGAGCCCCAGCTCCCCCGCGATCCCCAGCGCCCCCTCGTGCAGGTGGTGGGCGCGCTCGCGGTCCGCCGGCCCGTCCCTGGTGACCAGGACGTCGGCGTAGGCCTGCTGGGTCAGCGCGACATAGGGGCGGGAGCGCATCGCCTGGTGGCGCTCGAGCGCGGCCTCGAAGTGCGCCGCCGCGGCGTCCCAACGGCCGAGGACGCCGGCGAGCACCCCGAGGTAGTGGGCCACGGCGCCGAGGAAACTGGTGAGCCCAAGCGTGCAGTTGTGGTCGGCGAACGGCAGGGCGAGCCGATAGAGCACCTCCGCCCACTCCCGGTCGCCGATCCTGGCGGCACTGTGGCTGAAGCCGACCACGGCGCCCCACCACAGGTAGTTCCTGTCCATCCCGGCCGCGGCGGCCGGGGTGATGGCGCCGAGGATCTCGCGGACGCGATCGAGCGCCCCGAGCTCGGCGTGGCACCACGCCGAGACGGCAGGCCAGACCGGCGTGGTCGGATCGGTGGCGGCCATCGCCTCGAAGATCGGCAGGTAGTCCGCGGACCGCCCCAGCAGCCATCGCCACGAGAACGTCTGCCCGACGAAGATGATCTCCGACTGCGGGTGGCTGATCTGCTGCAACCAGGTGTGGAGCTGCTCGGCGAACCGCTCGGCGTCCTGGTAGCGGCCTTCGATCGCGGCCGCCACGACGTCCCACATCTTCGCGAGCCGCAGGTACTCGGGGTGTCGCAGCCCGTCTGCCAGCCCAGCGAGCGCCCGGCTGGTCCGCACCGCAGACTCGAACTGGCCAAGCTCGAGCAGCGCCAGCAGGCGGATCCGCAGGCCCTGGAGGACCCCCTCCGGGTCGCCACGGTCCTCGCCGAGCCGCACGACCCTCGCCGCGATGGCCAGCCGTTCCCCCACGTCGTCGGGCCCGTCGAGCGCCCAGCACCGGTGCACGAGGGTCGCGGCCAGCGTCTCCGGATCTCCCACCCGGTCGGCCATCGCCACGGACTCGTCACTGAGCGCCAGCCGCACGTGGTACGGGCGCTCGTAGTGGAGCCAGTGCGCCAGCCGCGCGAGCAGCCGGGCCCGCGCGGCGCTCTCTTGGACGCCGAGCCCCTTCAACGCCTCCTCGATCAGCGCCGGCGCCTTCGGGTCCGGGCGGACCGCGGCCGGCAGCACCCCGCCGTAGCCGAGTGCCGCCTGGGTCAGCAGGTCCACCCGATCCAGTGTCCGGGCGGCCCCGGCGGCCTCGACGAAGCACTCGTCGCGGGCGCCGTACTCGCCGGCCCGGTCATGCGCGCCGCCGAGCAGCAGCAGCAGCTCGCAGCGCAGCACCTGCTCACCGGGGGCGTGCCGGTCGAGCACCTGGAGGGCGTTGCGGTACTGCTGCACCGCCGCCTCGTAGGCCGCTTCCTCCAGCGCCCGGTCGCCGGCCAGCCGCGCGTAGCGCACCGCCTTGTCCACGGTGCCGCTGCTCGCGCTCGCGCAGTAGTGGTAGGCCAGTTTGGCAGGGGTGGTGCTGGTGCCGGGATAGACCTCGAGGGTCTCCGCCACGCGGCGGTGCAGGCGCGTCCTGCGGACCCGGCTGAGACCGTCGAGCAGGACGCGGCGCACCACCGCGTGCGAGAAGACGTAGCTGAGCTCGTCGTCCGGGGTCTCGTTGATCAGCCCGGCCGTGCCCGCCTCCTCGAGCAGGTCGACCAGCCGGTCGTCGTCGATGCCGCTGGCGGAGCCGAGGACGTCGGCATCGAACCCCTGACCGATGACGCAGGCGATCGCGAGGGCGTCGGCGCACTGGCGCGAGAGCCGGTTCAGGCGCCAGTGAACCACGTCCCGGATGGCCGCCGGGATCTCCAGCGATGGCCGGCGGCCGCGGGCGGCGTGCGGGCTCGACGGTAGGGCGCCGGCCTCGACCAGGTGCCGCAGGATCTCCCGCAGGAAGAAGGCGTTTCCTCCGGTCTCCTGCTGGAGCTGTTCGGCCAGGAGCCGGTCGTCCCCGCCACCCTGCCTGCCAACCACCTGCCGGAGGATCTCGAGAACGTCAGGGCCGGTGAGCCCGCGGACGGCCACGCGCCGGCAGTCCGCGTCGCGGGCGAGCGCGGACAGCGTCCCGGCCAGGCCGCTCTGGTCCGCGCCAGTGTCGCGGTAGGTGGCGAGTACCAGCAACGGGGTGGGATGCGGCGAGCGCATCAGGTGCTGGATCAGGAGCAACGACGGGCGGTCCGCCCAGTGGAGGTCGTCCAGCACGACCAGCACCGGACGCCGCGAGGCCATGGCCTGCATCCAGCCGTCGAGCGCCTCGAACAGCCGCAGCCGCTCCGCTTCCGCCGCGCCGGGCAGGGGCGCGTCGACCGCCCCGATGTGCTCGACCACTTCGGGGAACAGCCGCGAGATCTCGCCGGCGCGGCGCTCCAGGTCAGCTCGCAGGATGGCTCTGGGGCAGGCCCGCGCGTACTCGCCCAGCGCCTCCCGGAACGCCTGGTAGGGCGCCAGGACCTCCTCGTCCCAGCGCCCGTGGAGGACCAGGGCGCCGGTCCCGTGGAGCCGCCGCGCCGCTTCGGCCGCCAGCGCCGTCTTGCCGATGCCCGGCTCGCCGCCCAGCAGCACCAGCACCCTGGACCCCGACCTCGCGCTCGACCAGGCCTCCTCGATCGCCCGCAGCTCACCGTCCCGGCCAATGAACGGACCGGCGGCGGCGACTGCGATCCAGGCGGCGTTCGACGCCTCGGCGTCGTCCAGGTCGGCGGGGTCGTCGGGCTGGCTGGCCCGCCGCGCCGGCACAACGGTGCGCAGCGGTGGGAACTTATTGGGCAGGCCGTCCACCAGGAGCTGATAGATCAGCTCGGGGTCCTCGAAGCCCTTGAGCCAGTGCGCCCCGAGGTTCCGCAGGCGGGTCCCGGGGGGCAGCTCGTCCGCGATGAGGCCGCGCGTCGTCTCGGAGACGAGGATCTGGCCGCCGTGGGCGGCCGAGCAGATCCGGGCTGCCCGATGGACGCCCAGCCCGACGTACCGCTCGGCGCCGGCTTCGGGCTCGGCGGTGTGCAGGCCGATGCGGACCCGCACCCGCACGCCGTCGGGCCAGGGGTGCTCCGCCAGGGCACGTTGCACGGCGATCGCGGCGGCGACCGCGTCCCTGGCCGTGCGGAAGGCGACGAAGAACGAGTCCCCCTGGGTGTCGATCTCCTGGCCGTGCCCCTGCTCGAACGCCGCCCGCAGCAGCCGCTGATGCTCCGCGAGGATCGCCGCGTAGCGTCCCCGGAGCCGCTGGAGGAGCTGAGTGGAACGTTCGATGTCGCTGAACAGCAGCGTGACCGTGCCAGAGGGCAGGTGACCCACCGCCGTCACCCCCTGCACCAGCCACCGCACACCCGGGAGGCAACGCTCCCGCAGATGCACCCCCCTGTCAAGCAGCTTGCTCGGGTTGCTGGGGGGCCGGCGGACGCCGCCGGAGCGAACGGCCGACCCGGACCTCAGGTCGTGACCTGGTCGTCGCGGATCAGCCGGATCATTCGGACGTCCGGGTGCTCCGCCAGCGCCGCGATCTGGGCCGGGGTGAGCCTGGCCGACACCGCGTTGGCGATCACGTGCTGGCGCACGGTCGCGCCGGCTCCCAGTTCGTTGATCCGCTCGACCATCGGCCGTTGGAGCTCGCGGACCTGGCGCTCCAGCGCGGCCAGTCCAGCACCCCGCTCCCCGCTGCTCGCGGGGACCGGCGTGACGTGCTCGATGATGACCGGAATGGGCCGGTCGGCGAGGCCCTCCGCGGCGGCACGCCGGAGCTCCTCGGCCAGCATGGGATCGATCTTCGCCTGCGTCATGATCTCCTGGCCCCCAGACCGCCCGTGGTGCGGCGACGGACACCCGTCGCCGCACCCGGGAGGCTCCGCTACTTCACGGTCAGCGTGTGGATCATCGCACCGAACGCGTTCACGAGCCCGTAGCCGGCCTCGTTGGGCGCGTACGGCAGGACCTCGCTGGTGTCCTCGAGGTGCTTCTTCACCATCATCGGCGAGGCGTCAGGGAACCGCTGCAGGATCAGCGCCGCCACGCCCGCCACGTGCGGGGTGGCCATCGAGGTACCGCTCAAGGCCGCGAAGCCGCCCCCCAGGACCGACGACACGATGCTCACGCCTGGGCCCGACACGTCCGGCTTGGTCCAGCGGATGGCCGAGCCCGGGCTCAGCCGCGCGGCGCCGGGGCCGATGCTGGAGAACCACGCGAGCACCTTGGCCTTGTCGACCGCGCCGACGGTGACCACTCGTCGGGCCGCCCCGGGGTGCCTGATGTTGGACTTGCCGGCGTTGGCGGGATCGGCGGCCTGGTTGCCCTCGTTGCCGGCCGCGACCACCACCGTGACGCCGAGGCGGACGGCGTTGTCCGCGGCCTGGCAGAGGATGCAGTCGGCGTCGTTGCAGACCCAGCCGTGGGCGATCTCGCTCCACCCGAGGCTGAGGCTGGCCACCAGCGCGTTGCGGCGCACCGCCTGGTCGAGCCCGTCGATGACCGACTGCGGCTGCCCGGAGCCACCAGCGGTCAGGACCTTGATGTTGATGAGGTCCGCCTGCCAGGCGACACCCCGGTAGATCGGATCGTTGCTCGCGACCGTCCCGGCGGTATGGGTGCCGTGGGCGCCCGGTATCGTGATGGACTCCCCGACGGTGCTCACCCGGTCGACCACCTTGCCGAGCAGCGCTGGGTGGTTCTCGTCGATGCCGGTGTCGAGGACCGCCACCCGGATGCCGCGGCCGTTGAACCCGAGCTGGTCCCAGACCTCCCTCGCCTCGATGACCTCGACGCTCTCGTTCATCGTGGTCACCTGGTCGAAGCTCTCGAGCCGCACGAGCTTGACCTCGTCGAGCTCGGCGACCTGGCGGATCTGAGCCGGCGTCAGGGTGGCGGTGACGGCGTTGGTGAGGACGTGCTGCCGGTCCGGCTCGATGCCGATCTCGGCGAGCACGGCGAGGACCGGCGCCTGCAATTCGTGAACCTGGTGCTCGAGGCTGGCCAACGCCGCTTGGCGAGCCTGCCCCTCCCCCGGCTGCCCCTCCAGGGCCCGGACGTCTTCCTGGTGTGAGATCGTTACCTGGACGCTCTGCTGCTCCTCGACCTCGGCCACGCTCACGCCACGCGCGCTGGCGCGGACCTTCTGCTCGTCGATCAAGGTGCGCAAGCGTGGTTCGAGCTTGTCATCGGCCATGTCATTTCCCCCCGAAACTGCGACCAGCCATCCTGTGGACGTCAATTCCGGGAGGGCCGCGTGCGGCTCCGTGCAGGCCATGCCTCTCCAAGCGGTGCATGCGACGAACCGTAGCAAGCACGCCTCCGCGCGACGGTGCCGTGCGTCACCTCGCCTCGGTGTCGGCCAGCACACCCGGACCGCGAGGGCCGATCAGGTGGTCCGGCAAGTCCGCCCTCGGGACCTCGGCGCGGACCCGGTCCCTGAGCTGAAGCTGAGGGGTGGGTAGGGATTTGCTAAGGGTTGGCCCGCGGTCCTTGTGGGCTTGTGCGTCGCCTGCTATGCCTTGCTGCCCAAGGTCCGAATTGCGGAGGTGGGCCGTGCTCGGGGCAGCAGCCGCCGTCCGGCGGTGAGCACCCGGGAACCGGACCGGCCGCGACCACCGTCCTATCGACGCTGACCGCGTCGAGGAAGGGGTCGAGATGAACAGGAGTCGGGTGGCGGCCGCGCTGGCGTTGGCGGTCGCCACGCTGCTGGCCGCGGGGTGCAGCGCGGGCGGGGACAAGGCCGCGGGCGGCGCCGCGGCGGGCGGGGGCAGCGAGGCCGCGGCCCCCGCCGCCGGGGCGCCGTCGAGCGGCGGGGCGACCGCCAAGGCCTCGGCCCCGGCAGTGCAGCTCGTCGATCTCGGCAACCGCATCGTGCGCAAGGCCACGCTCAGCCTCGAGGTCGGCAAGGCCAGGCTCAACGACACCATCAGCCGCGCCACCACGATCGTCAGCGGGCGCCAGGGCATCTACGTCAGCTCCTCCACCGAGGTGCCCGACAACGGACCGGCGCACGGCCAGGTCACCTTCCGGGTGCCGGTCGACGCCTTCGAGGCCACCCTGCGCGACCTCAAGGGGCTGGGCCGTTACCGCGGCGAGCACTCCAGCAGCGACGACGTCACCACCCAGTACATCGACCTTGGCGGCCAGCTCGCCGCCTGGCGAGCGCAGGAGAAGGTGTACCTGCGCCTGATCGGGCAGGCCAAGTCGATCGGCGACGTCATCTCGATCCAGAACCAGCTCCAGAGCGTGCAGTCCAACATCAACCGGCTCCAGGGCCAGGTCGACTTCCTGCGTGACCAATCGTCGTTCTCGACCATCGAACTGGACCTCGCCGAGCCCGGCGCCGCCGGCCCCGCCGTCCCCCGGACCCGCTTTGCGAAGGCCTGGTCGACCGCTGTGGACGGCCTGGGCGCAATCGCCGCCGCCGCCCTGGTCGTGCTCGTCTGGCTGGCCCCGTTCGCCCTCCTGGCGCTGATCGCCATCTGGGCGTTCCACCGCCTCCGACGCCCCGCCGCCGGTGTCGGCCTGGCCCCCCGCCCCCCGGCAACCTGACACCTGCCCGCCGCCGGCCAGGGTTCTTCCGGGTCACCCGCCCGGCCGCGGGGTCGGGGGGATAAAAAATAGGCCGGATTCCGTATTGCAGATGTCACGAGGGTCTCCGCAGAGTTACGGTATTCCGTCAGTATCGGTTGTCGGGGGGCCAACCGTGATTCTCCACCGCCCTTCGATTGTCGCACAATATGCGCGATCTACTCCACGTCTGTGCGTGCGAGGAAAGTTCTTCTCTATCGATAATGAAGGGTTTTATGCACGCGGTGTGACGTACGGAACGTTTTCTCCGCTCGAGGATGGTTCCGAATACCCTATTCCAGAGGTCGTGGAGCGAGATTTCGCCCAGATGGCGGTGAACGGGGTCAATGCCGTCCGGACCTATACCGTGCCGCCACGCTGGCTGCTCGACTCCGCTCGTCGACACGGCCTGCACGTCATGGTGGGCCTATCGGTCGAGCGCTATATCGGCTATCTGGCCGACAACCGCAAGAAGAGCCCGCCCAACTTCGGGGCGCTGGTTCGTAGTGCGGTCCGTGCGTGCTCGGCGCACCCCGCCGTCTTGTGCTATACGATCGCCAACGAGATCCCTGCCCCAATTGTCCGGTGGATCGGACCGCGGCGGGTCGAGCGGTACCTGGAGCGGTTGTGCAGGGCCGTCAAGGCGGAGGACCCCCAGGCCGTCGTGACCTACGTGAACTATCCCTCCACCGAGTACCTGCAGCTCCCCTTCCTCGACTTCGTCTGCTTCAACGTCTACCTGGAGTCTCAGGAGCGCTTGGAAGCCTACTTAGCGCGCCTGCAGAACCTCGCGGGCGAGCGCCCGCTCGTCCTGACCGAGGTGGGTCTGGACAGCCTTCGGCACGGCGAGGAGAAGCAGGCGCACACGCTCGACTGGCAGATCAGGACCGCGTTCGCGGCAGGCTGCGCCGGCGCCTTCGTCTACGCCTGGACCGACGAGTGGTTCAGGGCGGGCGCGGCGGTTGACGACTGGGACTTCGGGCTCACCCGCAGGGACCGGAGCCCGAAACCCGCCCTGGCCGCCGTCCGCGAGGCGTTCGCGGACGTGCCCGTGCCGGCGGATCAGCCCTGGCCTCGGATCTCGGTGGTGGTGTGCACCTACAACGGGCAGCGGACGATCGGCGACTGCCTGCAAGGCCTGCGAGAGCTCGACTACCCCGACTTCGAGGTGGTCGTCGTCGACGATGGCTCAACCGACGCCACCGCGGCCATCTCCAGACAGTTCGGTTTTGCTCCGATCACCACAGCTCATGGTGGGTTGAGCCATGCGCGCAATGTGGGCATGGAGGCGGCCACCGGCGAGATCGTCGCCTACATCGACGACGACGCCAGGCCCGATCCGCACTGGCTGACCTACCTCGCGATCACCTTCCTACGGACAGACCATGTCGGCGTGGGAGGACCGAACATTGCGCCCGCCGGCGACGGTGACGTCGCCGAATGCGTCGCCAACGCGCCTGGGGGCCCGGTGCACGTGCTGCTCTCGGACCAGGAGGCGGAGCACATTCCCGGCTGCAATATGGCGTTTCGAAAAACCAGCCTCCAGACGATAGACGGATTCGATCCGCAGTTCCTCAAAGCTGGCGACGACGTCGATATCTGCTGGCGGCTGCGGGAAGCCGGCGGCACGTTGGGATTCAGCCCAGCCGCCGTGGTCTGGCATCACCGTCGCAATTCCGTTCACGCCTACTGGAGGCAGCAACAGGGCTACACCGTGGCCGAGGTCCTGCTGGAAAGGAAATGGCCAGAACGGTACAACAGCGGCGGCCACGCCAGCTGGGCCGGCCGGATCTACGGCAGGGGCCTTCAGCAGATGCTCGGCGGGCGGAGCCGCATCTATCAGGGCACCTGGGGCAGCGCACCGTTTCAGGTGCTCGACCAGCCCAAGCCTGGCGCGCTCCGGTCCCTCCCGCTGCTACCCGAGTGGTATCTGCTCATCGGTGCCCTGGCGATGCTGTCGGCCGCCGGGCTGGTGTGGGGACGGCTGCGTTTCGCCCTGCCGATCCTCACGCTCGCCGCCGTCGCGCCCATCCTGCAGGCTGGCCTTGGCGCGGCGCGAGCCTCCTTCAGCAGCGGCCCTCGGTCTCGCCTCACGAGCCTGAAGCTGCGGGGCCTGACGGCGGTCCTGCACCTGCTCTACTCGGCGGCGCGGCTGTGGGGTCGCCTGCGTCACGGCCTCGCCCCCTGGCGGCGGCATGGTGGGCCCGGCCTCTCGCTGCGCCGACGGCGCAGCTTGGCGATCTGGACCGAGCGCTGGCAGGCTGCCGAGCAGCGGCTTCAGGAACTCGAGCTCGCCGTCAGGGGGGCCAGGGTGCCGGTGGTTCGCGGAGGTCCCTACGACCGCTGGGACCTCCAGGCGCACGGCGGGATGCTCGGCGCCGTCCGCATCCTGATGGCGATCGAAGAGCACGGCGCGGGCAGGCAGTTGGTTCGCGTGCGCCTCTGGCCGAGGTACTCGCCCGGGGCCGTCGTGCTGATCATCCTGGTGGCCGGGCTCTCGATCTCGGCGGCAATCGATCATGCCATCGTGGCCGCCGCCCTGTTCGGCGCGCTGGCCGGGCTGCTCGCCCTGCGAGCGCTGCACGAGACCGCGAGCGTCGCGGCCGCCGTCCGCTCCGCGCTCGCGCGGGTGAAGCTGGACAAGCGCCCCCTACCGCCGAGCCGTCGGCAACTCGCCATTTCCCGGTACCTGAGACGACGGCGCGCTCCTTCCAGGGAGCTCCGCTCGTGACCATCAACGACTTCCCGCTCTATCGACGGCTGCTGGATGAGACGCGACCCTACCGGCTGCACATCGTGGGCGTGTTCGTACTTAGCCTGCTGGCGAGCCCGCTGGCCCTGCTCACTCCGGTCCCGCTGAAGGTGGCCGTGGACAGCGTCCTCGACTCGCACCCGGTCCCCCACGCCCTGGACGCGTTGCTGCCGCCGGCCGCCACAAGCTCCCACACCGCCATCCTGATCGTCACGACCGTCATGGTGGTGGTGGTTGCGCTGCTCGCGCAACTCCAGATGCTGCTCATGACCCTGCTGAGCACCTACGTCGGCGAGCGCATGGTGCTGAACTTCCGGGCACAGCTGTTCCGCCACATCCAGCGCCTATCGGTCTCCTACCACGACGAGCGGGGCACCACCTATTCGACGTACCGGATCCAGTACGACGCCCAAGCGATCGAGTACATCGCTGTCCAGGGCTTCATTCCCTTCATCACGGCCGCCGTCACGCTGGTCCTGATGCTCTACATCATCCTCCGGATCGACTGGCAGCTCGGGCTGGTGGCGCTGGCGGTCTCGCCGTTGCTCTTCATGCTCGCGCGGATCTATCGCCGCCGGATGCGCCGCCAGTCGCGTGAGGCCAAGGAGCTGGAGACCTCGGCGCTGTCGATCGCCCAAGAGGTGCTCGCGGCGCTCCGGGTCGTGAAGGCGTTCGGGCAGGAGGACCGCGAGCACGAGCGCTTCGTGGGGCGCTCGACGCAGGGGATGCGCGCGCGGATCCACCTGGCGTTCCTCGAGGGCTCCTTCGCCCTGCTGGTCGGGCTGGTCGGCGCGCTGGGGACCGGTGCCGTCCTCTTCATCGGGATCCGCCACGTGCAGTGGCAGATCCTCACCCTGGGAGATCTGCTGCTCGTGATGGGCTACCTGACGCAGCTCTACTCGCCGCTCAAGACCATGAGCAAGCGGATGACCGATATACAGTCCTGGCTGGCAAGCGCCGAGCGGGCCTTCTCGCTGCTCGACGAGGGGCAGGACGTCCCCGAGCGGCCAGGTGCGCGGCCGATCCCGCATCGCCCCGCCGCCGCCCTCGCCTTTCGCGAGGTCTCGTTTGCGTATCTGGACCGTTTCCCGGTCCTCCGCGACCTCTCGTTCGAGATCGAGCCGCACACACGCCTCGGCATCGCGGGCCTGACCGGGTCGGGCAAGACCACACTGGTGAGCCTGCTGCTGCGGTTCTACGACCCGGACTCCGGCCAGCTCCTGCTGGACGGCCGGGACCTGCGCGACTACAAGCTGGCCGACCTGCGGAACCAGTACGCGCTCGTCCTCCAGGAGCCCGTGCTGTTCTCCGCCAGCATCGCCGAGAACATCGCCTACGCGCGCCCCGATGCCAGCTACGAGCAGATCGTCGCGGCGGCCGAGGCGGCCAGCGCCCGCGAGTTCGTCACGCGCCTCCCGGACGGCTTCGACACCCAGGTGGGAGAGCGTGGCATGCGCCTGTCGGGCGGCGAGCGCCAGCGCCTCGCCCTCGCCCGAGCCTTCCTGAAGGACGCACCCATCCTCATTCTGGACGAGCCCACCAGCTCGGTCGATCCAAGGACCGAAGCCATGATCATCGAGGCACTGGAGCGGCTCATGCGTGACCGCACCACCATCCTGATCAGCCACCGGGAGAGCACGCTCGAGCCCTGCGACGTCCGCATCCAGCTGGAGGGCGGCGAGATCGTCGCCAGGGCCGGCATCTAGCAGAGCGGGAGGATCTCGATCGTGATCGAGGGGCTGGAATGCGCGCTGCGGGACAGCGGCCAACAGGGCCTGGCGGAGCTGCGTGGCGTGCTGCTGGAGCTGCTGGGCGCATCGCGGGTGACCGGGCGGCTGACCAGCGAGCAGTGCTTGAAAGAGCAGAAGGTCTACCGTCTGGGGTTCGAGGTCGACGGTGGGGCTCGTACGTTCGTCGTCAAGCGCATGAACCTGCCACGCGCGGTCCGCAACCAGCTCGTTGCGACACGCTGGCTCCCCGCCGGCGACCTGGGCGGCGCAGGCCCCGTCCTGCTCGGCGTCGCCGCCGAGCGGAGCGCCGAGTGCGTCTGGCATGTCTACGAGGATCTCGGAGACCGCACGCTGGACACCGTCAATCCCGAGCGGAGCCGGGTGGAAGCGGCCGTCGACCTGATCGCTGCACTGCACGTCCGCTTCGCGGAGCACCCGCTGCTGCCCGAGTGCCGGATGTACGGAAAAGACATGGGGATGACCTATTACCTGACGAACATCCGGGACGCCATCCGCGGTCTGGAATCCCTCCAGCCGCCGTCCGTCCACGCCGACGCAGGCGATCTGGCGCTGCGCGACCGGCTGCTGCGCCGCCTGTACAAGCTGCTCGACGAAGGTCCCGACCGCGCCCGGGTCATGGCCGAGGGGGGTGGGCCCGAGACACTGCTGCACGGGGACCTGTGGCCGAAGAACATCCTCGCGGTGCCGACCCCGGACGGTCTCCGGACCCGCCTGATCGACTGGGACGCGACGGGGGTCGGACCGCTCACCTACGATCTCTCGACGTTCCTGTACCGGTTCTCGGCCCACCATCGGCCGTGGATCCTGGACCGGTACCAGCAGGCGGTGGCACCCCTCGGTTCGCAGGCGCCCGCCACGAGAGATCTGAGCCTGCTGCTGGAGACGGCCGAGATCTCGCGCATCGCCAACTGCCTCATCTGGCCCTGTATCGAGGCGGTGCAGGCGCAGGCCGAATGGGCGTTCGACAGGCTGGCCGAGATGGAGACCTGGTTCGAATCCGTCGAGCCGGCGCTCACCGCGGTGGGGGCGCCGCCGGGGGTCCCCGCATGAAGTTCATCGTTGTCAACGGTGACGATCTGGGTGCCAGCCCGGGAGTCAACCGTGGCATGGCGGAGGTGCACCGGCGCGGCCCGCTGACGAGCGCCAGCCTGATGGTGAACCTGCCGGCGAGCCAGGAGGGAGCCCGCCTGGCACGTGACCTGCCAGGGCTGAGCGTGGGCCTGCATGCCAACCTCACGGATGCGTCCGGGCGGGCGCTCGTCGACCTCGAGACCGGAGCGCGCTGCCAGACGGTGCTCCGCGAGCAGCTGCGCTGCTTCCAGGAGCTCATGGGCCGCCCGCCGACCCATCTCGACTCGCATCACAATCTTCACCGGAATCCTCGACTGCTCCCGTACTTCCTCGAAGCGGCCGACCGGTACGGGCTGCCGCTGCGCGAACACTCGCCGGTGCGCTACCTCTCCAGCTTCTACGGGCAGTGGGCGGGCGAGACGCACCTGGAGCAGATCAGCGTCCAAGGCCTGATCGCCCTGGTGGAGACCGAGATCTCGGCGGGTGTCACCGAGTTGAGCTGCCACCCGGGCTACCCGGACCCGCTGCTGCGATCCAGCTACCGGATGGAGCGGGAGGTCGAGCTGCGGACGTTGTGCGACCCCGCGCTGCGGGCGTTCCTTTCTGCACGGCAGATCCGACTCGTCAACTTCGGCGAGGCCATGGACCTCCTCGCCGAGGAAGCCGAGAAAGGAACGACATGACCACCGTCGTGGTCTCCCCGTACCGGACCTTGAAATTCCTCGAGGGGGGCGGCCACTTCTGGGTCTACCTGCAGTATGTGGAGGGTCTGCGCCAGGCGGGGTGCGAGGTGTACTGGCTGGAGCGTGTCCCCGGCGGCGGCCCCTGGCGGGAGAGGTCCCGGATCGAGACCTGGCTGGATCGGCTGAAGCGTTACGGGCTGGCTGGGAAGGTCATCCTCTACACGGACGAGGGGTGCGCGCAGGGCAAGCCGTACGACTACCTGGTGGGTACCCGGTCCGAGGCACACGACCTGTTCCAACGAGCCGACCTGCTGTTGAACTTCCACTACGCGATCGATGCCAGGCTGCTCGCCTGCTTCCGTCGAACCGCCCTGGTGGACATCGACCCGGGCCTGCTCCAGAAGTGGATGAGCACCGGCCAGCTCGCCGTGGCGCCGCACGACCTGTACTTCACGATCGGGGAGATGGTCGGAACGCCGTCGGCTCCCTTTCCGGACTGCGGTCTCGATTGGGTGCACATCCAGCCACCGGTGTGCCTGGGGCTGTGGCCCTACGTGCACGACCCGCGGTGCGAGGTGTTCACGACGGTCACCGACTGGTGGAGCGGGTACGCCGTCGAGATCGTGGACGGCCGCGAGGTGCTGTACGACAACAACAAGCGGGTGTCGTTTCTGGCGTTCGCCGAGCTTCCCCGTCTGACGAGCCAACCGCTCGAGCTGGCCGTCTACATGGCCGCTGACGATGCCGAGGATCGACGGACGATGGAGCGCCACGGCTGGCGGCTCCGCCATTCTCTGGAGGTCAGCAGGACCCCTGAGCTGTACCGCTCCTACATCCAACGCTCGCGAGGGGAAATCAGCTGCGTGAAACCCTCGTACGTCAAGCTCCAGAACGGATGGATCAGCGATCGGAGCCTGTGCTATCTGGCCAGTGGCAAACCGGTGGTGGTGCAGCGCACCGGTCTGAGCTCGTACCTGCCCTCCGGCGAGGGCATCCTCCAGTTCTCCTCGCCGGCGGAGGCGGCCGAGGCGTTGGCGACGGTCAACGCGGACTACCGGCGCCACTGCCGCAGCGCTCGGGAAATCGCCGAGACCTACTTCGACGCCCGCCGGACCACCGGGAAGATCTTGGACGTCGCGCTGCGGTGACCCGTCCGCGGCCGGCCCCGCAAGGAAGGAGGGACATGTCCACCGTTGTGGTCTCGCCCTACCGGACCCTCGAGTTCCTCGAGGGCGGCGGCCACTTCTGGGTCTATCTCCAGTACGTTCACGGCCTGCGGCAGGTGGGGTGCGATGTCTACTGGGTCGAGCAGTTCGACAGTCGTGGCGCCCGGCAGGAGAGGTCCCGGGTCCACAGCCTGCTGCGGCGACTGGAGCGGTACGGCCTGGCGGGCAAGGTCATCCTCTGCACGGACGCGGGCGGCGAGCGCACCTATATCGGGGCCACCCGGTCCGAGGCGCACGAGCTGTTCGAACGAGCCGACGTGCTGTTGAACTTCCACTACGCCATCGATCCCGAGCTGTTGGCCTGCTTCCGCCGGACCGCTCTGGTGGACATCGACCCGGGTCTCCTGCAGACGTGGATGAGCACCGGTCTGCTCTCGGTGGCGCCGCACGATGTGTACCTCACCACCGGGGAGACGGTCGGAATGCCGTCGGCGCTGTTTCCGGACGGTGGTCTCGAGTGGGTTCACATCCGGCCACCGGTGTGCCTGGATCTCTGGCCCTACACGTACGACCCCCGGTGCGAGGTGTTCACCACGGTCACCAACTGGTGGGGCGAATGGGCGACGGAGACGGTAGAGGGCCGCCCGGTGCTGTACGACAACACCAAGCGGATCGCCTACCTTGCCCTCGCCGGGCTCCCCAGCTTGACGAGCCAGCCACTCGAGCTGGCCGTCCATCTGGCTCCCGCTGATGGGGAGGAGCGTCAGATGCTGGAGCGGCGCGGCTGGCGGATCCGTCACGCCTCGGAGGTCAGCAGGACCCCGGAGATGTACCGCTCCTATATTCAACGGTCGCGTGGCGAGCTGAGCTGCGTGAAGCCTTCGTGCGTCAAGCTGCAGAACGGGTGGGTCAGCGATCGGAGCTTGTGCTATCTGGCGAGTGGCAAGCCGGTGGTGACGCAGGACACGGGTCCGAGCCCGTACCTGCCGTTCGGCGAGGGCATCCTCCAGTTCTCCTCGCCGGCGGAGGCGGCCGAGGCGTTGGCGGCGGTCAACGCGCACTACCAGCGCCACTGCCGCAGCGCTCGGGAAATCGCCGAGACCTACTTCGACGCCCGCCAGATCGCCGAGAGGATCCTGAATGTCGCGCTGGCCTGACCATCGGGCAGGCCTCGACACTGGCGGGTGGGCCTCAGGCCAGGCCCCGCCTGATCGTCTCCGCCTTGTCCACGAGGATGGTCACGGCGCTGTCCGGGTACGCCCATTCCGCGGAGCGGGCAAGCGAGCGCAGCACCCTGTGGAGGCGAAGGCGGTCCAGCTCCGCCAGCAGCTCGTCGGAGCAGGTGACCTCAAGGCCGAACGCGTCAGCCCCCTCGGCATAGGCTTCGCAGAACCGTTCGATCGTGGGACGGTGGTCGACCTCGTTGGCCATGCACGCCAGGTCATGGAGCTGGGGGCCGACAGCCGCCAGCTCCCAGTCCACCGGGCAGATGCGCAGCGGCGTGGGCGACGTGTCGACGAGGATGTTCTTGGGCCGGTAGGACCCGTGCACGAGCGTCGGCCGGCCGGCGCAGAACCCCTCGATCATCGCCCAGTACGCGTCCACGGCGGCCGCCAGCCGTCGGTGGAGGGAGCCGGAGCGCGAGCCGACCGCACGCAAGGCCCGCTCGGCCATGTTGCGGAAGTAGGCGTCGTCGTAGTTGACCAGGAGGCCCGGCCGCGCGAGCTCGGCCTCCCGGCCCCCGAGAGCTCCGTGCAGCCGCCCGAGCCAGCCCGCGGCGGCGACCCAGTCCTCGATCGGGGACTGGCGCAGCGTCCGCCCCTGGACGAACTCGAGCAGCAGCCAGTGACGGCCGCTCGGTTCGTCCCAGACCAGACCGTAGAGTTCGGGCGTCCCGAGGTCCCGCCCCGCGAGTACCGTCTCGTAGACGTAGCGCTCCCGCGCGCCATGCCACAACGCGACATCCGACGCGTGTCGGGATACGTCGAAGTCCTTGAGCAACACGTCGAGCGTGCGGCCGTCGTCCAGATCGAGCATCAGCCGTCGCAGCGCGTACGAGGTGGAGGCCGGCGCTGGCAGCTCCCGCACCGCCGTGACCGGCGTCCCCAGGCAGCGCCCGACGATCACGTCGAACCCGCGCTCGGATGGCTCTGCGTGCCCGATCACGAACGGCTCCATCCCCTCAACGGTGCACCTCTGAACGGAGGGCCGGGTACGGCCTGAGCGATGCGACCTGACCACGATGCCATCAAGGCCCCCGGCCCTCCAGCCGAAGGCTCCGGGTCGGCACGGGTCGGCCGTGGGCAGCTCATGATCGAAACACTCGAAGAGGGCCTGTCGCATCTGTCCGGCGACCGGGTGCGGGTACGGTCGATCCGCGCCGAGGAACTCCGCAAGGGCGGGAGCTTCGCGATGCACCGCCTTGACGTCCAGCTCGAATCCGGCGACGTCCTTCCCGCGGTCTTCAAGGACCTCAACCCGCTTCGGCAACTCCAGAATGCCAAGCGCATTCGCCGGCTGGAGCTCGGCCGAAGTCGTCGCGAGATCTGGATGTACTGGCACGTCCTGCCGGGGCTGGCGCTCGGGACGCCGCGGCTCTACGGGTACCGGTGGGAGCCCAAACGGGGCAACCTGTGGCTGTTCGTCGAGGACGCCGGACCGCACCGCCTCGCTCACCGTGGCGATCTCGGCCTGTTCGAGCAGGCGGCGGCCTGGGTTGGCCGGTTCCATGCGGCCACCACGGGAATGGCGAGCGACGAGCGGCTGCTGCGGTACGACCGGGCCCACTACGAGCGCCGGGGCAGGGACTTGGAGGCGTGCCTGCGACGGATCGCCGAGCCGGACCGACCGCTCGTCGAACGAGCCCTCGCCAGGCACGGCGCGTTGGTCCAGCTGGTCGACGGTCTGCCGCACGGCATGATCCACGGCGAGTTCTTCGGCAAGAACGTCCTGGTCCGGCGTGATCGGGCCACGGACGCGATCGCCGTCATCGACTGGGAGACGGCAGCCACCGGACCGCAGTATGTCGACCTCGTCAGCATCAGCGCGGGTCGCTGGACGAGGAGCCAGCGGATGGCGATGCGACGGGCCTACTTCGACGCCAGGCATTCACCGGTCCCGGTCAGTGTCGACTGGAGACGCTTCAACGAGGAGGTCGACGTCGTGGCCATCCTCCAAGCAGTCAGCTGGTTGGGCTTCTGGGTGGGTAGCGACCCCAACGACCCCAGGTACGCCTCGCACGTCTCGCGGTGGATGCACGAGCTTCGAACCACCCTGGGCGAGCACGTCTCGCCATGAGGGCGGCCGGGACCACTTCCCTTCCCGGCACCGCCTTCCGCGCGCTCGCCTTCCTTCCGGATGCACGGGCAGGCCGGCGGATGGATCAGCTCCCGGGGTACAGCCGCCGTAGCTCGTCCAGGGACGGCCGGCCCTCGGCACGGGTGCCCGCGGGCGTGTGTGCCGGGTCGAGCCGGCCCGTGACCAGCCGCACCAGCGCCTCGGCCGGCAGCCGAAGCGACCCCGACACCTCCCCGGACCTGGCCGGGCCAAGCCGCGCCTGCGCGCCCAGGTCCAGCATGAACCGCCGGGAGGGGTCGCTGGTCGCCACGGCCAGCCGCGCGGGTGCCAGCCGGCCGAGCACTGCGGGATCGACCAGGCTGGCCCCAAGCGGCAGCAGCTCGACCAGCAGCCCGACGGCCTCGGCATCCACAGCCGTGGCGGGCTCGAAGGCCACGTGCACGTCCCAGGCGTGCAGGGCCTGCTCGACCAGGCGGAACGCCAGGAATACCGGTAGCTCGACCGGGCCGACGTGAACGTATGGGCGGAGTTCGCGCCGCGCGGCGTCGTCGAGGGCGGCGACCGCGTCGTGCAGGCGCGGGACCGCCTCCGCGAACGCGGTGGCCTGCTGGCGTGGCGGGCGGGCGTCCCAGCGCGCCCAGACCGCGCGGAAGTCGTCGGGTCCCAGCGGCGTGGTGCCGGCGCGGGCGGCCTGCAGTTGGGCGAGGGCGATCTCGGCGCCGCTGCCAAGGTGGGACAGTACCTGTGCGACCGACCAGTCGGTGCAGTAGGACTGGCGGGTCAGGTCGGCTCCGCGGAGCCCGTGGACACGGGCGGCCAGCTCATCGTGGCAACGGCGCAGCGCTGCCAGCAGGCGGTCCACTGGTGCGGTCACGGTCGGGAGCTCAACTACCAGCTCGGGCATGGTCGCCTCCTGGTCGCGGCCTGTGCTCGGAAGACCGTAGCCGCGCGGAGGCAATGGGGAATCGGAAGGAATTCTCGTGTTTGCTCCGCCGGCTCCTACCGGGCCGCGGCGTCGTCCATCCCAGTGTCACGGAGACTGTGCGCGAGCTCGGTCCGGGAGCGCACGCCCAGCTTGGCGTAGGCGCTGGTGAGGTGGGCGGCGACCGTCTTGGCGCTGAGGAATAGCAGGTCGGCGACCTCGCGGTTGGTGCGACCCTCCGCAACCAGCTCGGCGACGCGGCGCTCAGTCGGCGTCAACGCCCCCGTGCCGGCCGCGCGGCCGCCGATCCGGGCGAGCTCGGCGGTGGTCTTGGCCGACCAGAGGCGCGCGCCGAGCCCGTCGAACAGCGCCAGCGCCTGCGCAAGGGTCTGTCGGGCGGCCCGTTTTTGCTTGCCGCGGCGCAGCACCACCCCCAGCGCCAGCAGGGTGCGGGCCCGCTCGAATGGCCAGCCGAGCCGGTCATGCTCGGCCAGGGAGCGTTCCAGCTCGGCCAGCGCCCCATCGACGTCGCCCCGGGCGGCCAGCACCAGCCCCCGGGCGCGGGCGGCGGTGGCCAGCGCGAACGGCCGGTCCAGCGCACGCCCCCTGGCCGCCAGCTCCTCGGCCAGCGCGGCCGCCTGGTCCAGCTGGCCGAGCTCGACCAGCGCGTCCAGCTCCGACCAGACCAGACGCGCCCAGGTCGGCTCGCGGACGCCCGCATCGCCAAGCCGCTCCAGCAGCGGGCCAAGCTCCGCATGTGCTGCTTTGGCGTCACCACGGGACAGGGCCACAAAGCCCAGCACCGCGCGCCCCTCCAGCATCAAGGGCACGAGACCGCCGCGCTCGGCCGCGTCGAGGAGCTCCAGCGCTGCCGTCCGCGCTGCCTGGGCGTTGCCGAGATGGGCGTCGACCAGGGCGGCGGCCAGCAGCCCACGGGCCAGCCAGAACGGGCTGGCCAGGCGCCGTGCCGTCCGCAGCGCCTCGCCGGCCAGCCGCTGTGCACGCGGCCACCGCCCCCGCGCCAGCTCCACCTCGGCCAGCACCGCCGGGGCCCAGACCAGGCCGAGCTCGTTGCCCTGCTCGATCGCCCGCCGGTACAGCCGCTCCAGCCGGGTGGCGGCGGATCGGGTGTCGCCTCGAGCCAGGTCCACCTGGCTGAGGATCAGGTCAGGATCCTCGTGCGCGGGCAGTGGCCGGGCGGCACGGGCGAGCTGCTCGACGCGTCCGGGCAGGTCGGGCGGCAGCTCACCGGCGATCAGGGCCCCGAGAACGTTCAGGTTCAGGGCGTCGAGCAGGCCGCGAGGATCGCCGAGGGCCTCCGCCTGCTCCACCGCCCGCCGGATCAGCCGCAGCGCATCCCGCAGGCGACCCTGCCACCAGTACGGCCCGGCGAGCCGGCGGGCCACCATCGCCTGCAACGCCTGGTCGCCGCGGGACTCGGCCAGCGCGGCCTCCAGCAGCTCCACGGCCCCATCCACGTCGTCGGCGAGCACCAGCATGCCCAGGCGCCAGCGCAGGTCAGCGCGCACCCGACCCGGCGGCGCGGCCTCGAGCGCCGCGGCCAGATGCGCGCGGCCACGGCCGGCCTCCCCGGCGGTGACCCAGTGGTAGCCGGCGGCAACCCGGCGGCGGCGGACCTCCTCGACCTGGTCGGGTGGGGTCAGCCGCACGGCGGCCTCGGCCAGCTCGGCGGCGACCTCGGGCGCGCCGCGTGCCCGGGCCCGGTCCGCGCCCTGCTCGACCGCGGCCGCCACGCCCGCGTCCGGGCCGTCGACCGCCAGCACCAGATGCCGGGCCCGCTCCTCCGGATCGACCAGTGTCGCCGCCAGCCGGGCATGCAGCGCGCGCCGCGCCGACGGCGCCAGCCGCGCCGACGCGGCGACGCCGAACAGCGGATGCGAGAACCGCAGCCGGCCCTCCTCCACCAGCAGCACCCCGGCGTCCAGCGCGGTGTCCAGGGCGGTCTTGGCGTGCTCGCCGAGCACGGCCGCGATCAGTCCCACGGTCGGGGCGGCAAGCCCCGCCACCGCGGCAAGCGGCTCAGTCGCGGAGCAGCTCCTCCAGACGTGCCGGCAGCGGTAACAGGCCGCCGCGCAAGTGGCCCGACCGGCGCTGCGCGGCCACCAGCTCCAGCGCGTACAGCGGGTTGCCGCCGGCCGCCGCGGCCACCCGGCGGCGCAGCGACCGCGGCAGCGGCTCGCCAAGCCGCTCCTCCACCAGCAGCTCCAGGTGGTCGGGGTCGAGCGGACCGACCAGCAGCCGATCCCGGCGCCCCTGCGGCAGCGCGTCGTCCAGCCCGAGCGGCAACGGGCCGCCCGGCTCACGCCGTGTGACGAGCACGCCGACCGGCACCGCCTCGAGCCGGCGCAGCGCGAAGGTGAGCGTGCGGGCCGACGCCGGATCCAGCCACTGCATCGGCGCGGCCCAGCACCACCTCGAGCGGCCGCCGCTGCGGCGACGGCAACGCCGCCAGCACCGTGTCGGTCACCCGGCCCAGCAGGTCCGCCAGGCCGGCGTACGCCAGCCCGGACTCCGCCTGGGCGCAGCGGGCGCGCAGCACGCGCGGCCCCGCCGCCTGGGCGAGGAGCGCCTCGAACAGCGCCGTCTTGCCGATCCCGGGCTCGCCCTCGACGACCAGCGCTGACGGCCCACCCGCGAGCTCGGCCACGAAGGCGTGCAGCCGCGCGGTCTCGTCTTCGCGTCCGACCAACTGCCCCATGGGCCCTCCCGCCGGCAACCACCACAAGTGTCCCACTTGGCGGAGCGCCGGTCGCCAGCGTCTGCGCGGTGGTGCTGGGCGGAGAGACCCACGTCAACCTGCTGCCGCCGGCGGCCGGGCGGTCTGATGGGATCAGCGGACCAGTCCGGCGATGAGGTTGACGGAACCCCCCACGATCACCACGCCGAACAGGTACGACAGCAGGGCGTGGGAGAGCACGGTGCGCCGGATCCGGGGATCGCGCACCGTCGTGTCGGACACCTGGTAGGTCATGCCGATCGTGAACGCGACGTAGGCGAAGTCGCGGTAGGTGGGCGGCTGCTGCCCGGCCGAGTCGCCAAACGCGATGCCCATGGCTGTCGAATTGAAGTGCAGGTCGGCGTAGCGCAGGGTGTAGACCGTGTTGACCACCGTCCACGACAACGCGACGGTCAGCACCGCGACGCCGATGAGCAGCAGCCGCGCTGCGCCGCTCTGCCGGCCCGCAACGCTGAGCGCAAAGCCGACACCCAGGAGGCTGGCGACGCTGGCCCCGATCAGCAGTAGCGTCGCGGAGCCGCGGGTCTCGTCCTCGCGCGTGGCGAACTGCTTGGCGTGCGGGCTGTCGGCTCGGAGGATGATCGGCCAGAGGCTCACGAGGAAGATGACCGCGGCGGCATCCCAGCCCACGACCACCGCCAACCCCCAGGTCAGGAACCGCATGAGCAGCAGCGCCACGATCAGCCCGATGGAGGCCACCACGACGGTTCGCCGCAGGGCAGGGGCGTGCCAACCCAGCCATCGGTGGTACCGCGTCTCTGGCGGGATGGCGGTCATCGTCCGAGTGTTGCCGATCGCATCGCCGTATGCCACCGCTCTCCTGGCGTGGACGCCGAGCACGACCTTTGCTTTGGTGATAGACACTGGCGCGAGATGATCACCTGTGCCGATGGTGGTGTCGTCGACGCTTGGTGCCAGCAGCGGCTGGGTGCGAAGCCGAGCGAAGTCGCTGTCGCCCTTGCCACCGTGGGTCGGCTGGGACCATGACGCGCCGCAGCTGTGGCCGGCCGCTGACGACCGCGACGAGGACCTCAACGACCATCCAGGACCGCGCTGGCTGGATGACGTCGCTGTGCGGGTGCCATCTGCTCGCCCGGTTCCATAGCGTTCGCCCCCGTTGGCCGCGGCCCTGGCGTCCACCGTCACACGTCGGCGGCTCTGGCGTCGGCGTCGGCGCGGCCCCCCGCTGCTCGCTCCTCAGCGGGTCGGTCGACGAGCTGCTGGACCCGCTTGGTGGCCTCGCGCAGGGAGAACGCGGCGAAGATCTCGCTCACCCCCAAGCAGCAGCTGCGTCCACCACCACGCCACCTTGGGGCCGGCCAGCGCGCTGACCAGGTGCAGGACGCCGAAGACGATCAAATACCAGGCCACCAAGATCGACACCACATACAGGGTGATGTCCGGCCACACGAAGGTGATGACCCCGGCGGCCACCCCCAGGATCCCCGCCACGACAAACAGCCAGCGCCAGTCCCGCACCCGGCCGGCCACCGCCAGCTGGGTGACGCCGCCGAACAGGAAACTCACGCCCACCAACGCGGCCACCGCGGCCAGGCTGCCCACCCGGTAGGACAGCACGTACATGCCGAACAGGGTCCACAGGACCCCGAGGACCAGAAACCACCACCAGATCGCCGACAGGTCCTGAACGCCCGCCCGCATGGTGTCCCGCAGGGTGCCCGAAGGTGTCGCGTCGCTGGTCACCGCGGCTAGGAGCCGGCTTGCTTGGCGCGCTCGTCGGCGTAGGCGCGGGCGTCGATGGCGTCCAGCACCGCCAGCCGCGCGCTGTCGACACTCCACTCGGCGTAGTCGATGGCGGCGGCCGCGTCGTCTTCCGCCCAGTCCGCGTCGCTGGCCGCCGCGCGGGCGTCAACCTGGCTGGCCCGCTTGTCGATCCTCGCCTGGAGGTCGTCCATCTTGGCGGCGGCGTCGGCCTTCATCTGCGCCCACCTGCCCCGTGCGCTGGCGGCGGCCTCCCCGGCCTGCTGCTGCGCGTCGTTGACGGCCAGGTTGATGTCGACCTGGGCCTGGTCGATTCGCCGCCTGAGCTGGTCACGGGACTCGGTGGCGGCCGCCTGCGCCGCCGACTTGGCCGCCGCGACGCGCTGCTGCAGTTCGTCGAGTTGTGCGGAGAAGTCCATGCTTCGATTCCTCCTTGCCTTGGTCTGATTGCCGATCTCGCTGCTGGTGACGCTCGCCGCCACCCAAGGTCCGTGCCGACCCATCCGGCCTGATGCGAGCTCCTCGGGGATCGCGCAGGGTCCTCTCCTCGGGTAGAGCGGCAGCAGTCAGGCCATCACCCCCCTTTCCGCCCGCCCAAACGGTAGGCCCCGCGGCGCAGTCCTGCCATTGGGCGCGCGTCACAAAGCAGCCGCCCCGCGTCGTACCCCGCGCACATCCGCATCTCGGACTGGAGGCGCGTGGAATCGACGTGAGCGAACCGACATGACTTGGCCATCCTCCAGTTACGGGACAGCTCCGGAGCCAGCGGCGTACGATCCGTCGGTGGACAGATCCAGTCCAACCGTGGCACAGAGCGCCGCGGACGTCTCCGGCGCGCTTGCCCGCCGCACCGCAGAGCTGTCCGCGGACATTTACGACCTGATCGTGCGGGAAATCCCGCAGCTACGTGCCGACAGCCGGGTTCTCACGCTGCTGGAAGCCAGTGTCGGGGAGAACGTGGCCACGTTGTTGCACGTCCTTCAGCACGACATCGACATGGGCCATGTGCGCGCCCCGGCGGCCGCGGAGGAATATGCCCGACGGCTGGCGCAACGCGGTGTACCCATTGCCGCGCTGCTGCGTGCCTATCGGATCGGCTCCGCCCGGTTCCAGGACTGGTGCCTGCAGGAACTCGGGCGGCGTACCGACAATGCATCGGTCGTCAGCGCAGCCGGGCTGCGCATCGCCGAGATCACCGCCCTCTACATCGACCAGGTGTCGGAAGAGGTCGTGTCCGCGTACGAAGCCGAGAAGGAGAACTGGCTCCGGAACCTCAGCGCGGCCCGAGCCGCCCGCGTCCGGGCGCTGCTGAGAGGCGACCGGTTTGACGTCGATTCCTCAGAGGCGGTCTTGGGATACCGGCTCAGGCAGCACCACGTCGGTGTGGTGTGCTGGGTCGGCGAGGCGGAAGCAGGCAGTGACGCGCTCGCACGGCTGGAACGCGCGACCGCGGAGGTGGCGCGCCGGGCGGAGTGCGAGGAGCGGCCGATCTTCCTTCCCCAGGACGAGTTCAGTGCCTGGGCCTGGCTCCCGCTCGGCGCCAGGGACACCTTCGCCGTTCGGGCTGTGCGCACCGGCACCGGCGGGGCGGAACCAGGGATCCGGTTCGCCTTCGGCGCCCCTGGCGCCGGCCTCTCTGGCTTCCGCCGCACCCACCGCCAGGCCTTGGGCGCGCACGATGTCGCGCTGGCCGCTGATCCATCGGGACAGCTCATGACCAGCTTCGGGGAGGTTGCTCCACTGGCCCTGATGTCGAGCTCGATCGAGCTCATGCGGGCCTGGGTCATCGAGACGCTTGGGTCGCTCGCCGACGACGACGACCACAACTCCAGGCTACGTGAAACGCTCCGCGTCTTCCTGCAGGAGAATGGCAGCTTCAAAGCCACCGCCGAACGGCTCACGCTGCACAAGAACACCGTCCAGTATCGGGTACGCAAGGCCGTTGAGGGCCTCGGTTGTCCCGTTGACGAGAACCGCCTGAACGTTGAGCTGGCCCTACTCGCAAGCCAGTGGCTCGGCGCGACAGTCCTGCGGCACGAGGGAGAGCCCCGGCCATGACGATCCACGAGAGCTTGGGCGCTGGCGGGTGGCGGGGCGCATTTCCGGCTAGCTGGTATCCCAAGATGGCAGCCCGCCGGGAGCGCGGACGGGTGCTGACCGTGAAGACATCCGACTGCTCGAGCGCGATGCTGTACAGGACGGGTCGCGAGTCAGCGAACCATCGGATGGTGCGGGATGCGGCAGGTGCGGATCACCAGGCAGCGCCGGACGGCGGACGCCCGCTGGCGCCGGCGGCGGGAGGCAGTGCTCCCGTTGGACCCTCGGGACCCTGACATCACCCGCGCCAAGCGGCGACAGCGCGACGTAGCGACCGATGAGCAGCGGCTGAGGCGTGATCACCTTGGGGCTGGAGCGGACTCAGGGACGTCATCGTGAGTGCGTCCTCGGTCTTCGTCACCACGTTCCTGGCTGCCGCTGTCGAGGTCATCGAGATGGTGATCATCGTCGTGGGTGTCGGCAGCGTGCGCGGGTGGCGCTCGACCTGGCTGGGTGCCGGCGCTGGCCTCGCGGTCCTTGCGCTGCTGGTCGGGGCGTTCGGGACAGCGCTTCGGGTGGTGCCGATCGGCGGGCTGCGGCTGGTGGTCGGGTCGCTGCTGCTGGTCTTCGGTCTGCAGTGGCTTCGCAAGGGGATGGGGCGGCCGCGGCGTTCGTGGTGGTCGCGAGCGCGGGCCTGGTTGCCCGCGGCGCGGTGCAGAGGATTCCGCGCAGCGCGCTGCAGCTGCTGGTGGGACGCTGCTGTCCAGCTTTGGGACGTTCTGGGCGGTGGAGGGACTGGGGGTCGCGTGGCCGGGCAGTGACGCCGCGATCCTGGTCCTGGTCGGCTGGTACGTGCTGGCGGCCGCCGGCTACGTCGGGCTGCTGCGCCGGCGCGCTCGCCGGCTCGTTCCCGAGGAGACGGGAGCTTGAGGATGGTCCTGGGCTGGCTGAGGGGTTTCGGGCGGTTCTGGTACGGCTTCATCATCGGCGACGACTGGACCGTCGCGGCGACCGTGGCGGTCGCGCTGGTGGTGACCTGGCTGCTGCACACCGCGGCGGTGGCCGCGTGGTGGTTGCCGCCGTTGGCGGCCGTGGTGGTGGTCGGGGTGAGCCTCCGCCGCGCCGCCCGGTGATGGGAGCAGCCAGCCGGTCAGCCGGGTCGCAGGATGGCCTTGATCACCCCGTCGGCGCGCCGGTCGAAGCGCTCGTACAGGCTCGGGGCGTCCTCGAGGCTGCCGTGATGGGTGACGATGCGGCCTGGGCGGGCACGGCCCGAGTCGACGAGGTCCCGTAGGCGGGTGGTGTAGCGCCGGTCGTGGGTACGGCCGAAGTGGACGGATACTCCCTTGTTGAACAAGCTCGCCCAGTGGATGCGCAGCGACCCGTCGGGGCTGCCGCCGGGCGCTGGGGCGAGGTCCTTCTCCGCGTAGACCCCGGCGATGCCGACCCGGCCGGTGGGGTTGACCAGGCGGACGATGTCCTCGATCACCTGGGTGGGCCGTTCGGTTGCCGGGTCGGCGCGGTCGCGCGCCTGGAAACCGACCGCGTCGATGGCGCACATCACGCCGTCCATGATGCCCTCGCCCCACGGCGGGACGTTCGCCAGCCGGGTGTGGCGCAGCTCGCGGATCCGCTCGACCGGGTCCCCCTGCGTGAAGTCGATCGGCGTGGCGCCCAGCTCACCGGCCTTGTCGAGCCGCTCGGGCACGTGGTCGACCACGTAGACCTCGCCGGCGCCGCGCAGCAGGGAGCTGTAGGCGGCCAGCAGCCCGACAGCGCCCGCACCGAACACCGCCACGCTGGTTGCCGGCGTCACCTCGGCCATCTCGGTGGCGTGCCAGCCGGTGACGAACGCGTCCGCGAGCAGCACGAAGTCGTCCTCGCGGTCGTCGAAGGGCTCTCCTGGCAGGCTGACGCAGTTGGCGTCCGCATACGGGACCCGCAGCAGCTCCGCCTGGGCGCCGCGGTAGGGCCCCATGCCGGCGTAGCCGTAGGCGGCGCCGAACCCGCCCGGGCGCACCCGCAGGCAGGCGGCGGTGTAGCCGCGCACGCAGTTGAAGCACAGCCCGCAGAACAGATGCGTCGGCACCACCACCCGCTCGCCCCGCGCCAGCAGCGTGACCGAGGAGCCGACCTCCTCGACGGTGCCGACCGGCTCGTGGCCGAGCACGAGTCCAGGGTCCGCGCCGGTGCGCCCGTCGTACATGTGCAGGTCGGTGCCGCAGATCGCGCTGGAGGTAACGCGGATCACCACGTCACCCGGATCTTGGATGCCGGCGTCGGCGACCTCGCGTATCCCCACCAGCCGGGTGTCCTCGTACACAACCGCCTTCATCACGCAGCCCCCTCGGCTCGGTTTCTACGTGTGCCGCTTGGTCCTACCGCCGCGGTCGCGGCCGAGGGTGGAGGGTAGGGAGCTGGCGCGGTAGCAGGTGGTGACGGTAGGCCCGGCGCTCATCCCCGGGGTTTCCCTCGGGCGCCCAGATCCGGTAGCCCTGGCCACCGCATGTCCCGTTTCCAGCTCCCCCCCGTCAATCCGTGCATGACCTTCTCGGTCACACGGCTTACCGACGTCCTTCACCGGACGGCATGCACGATGCGTCCATAGCCGATGGTCCCAACCAGCCGTTCCAGGCCGAGGCGGTTGCCGGAGCCGATCAGCAGCTTCAGCCCGTAGCCGCGGCCTCGTCGGGCGTGGCGTTTGGACAGCAGCAGCGCCATCCGCTCCTCGACATACTTGTCGATGCGGGCAAAGCGCACCGTCGAGTTGCCCCACCGGTAATACTGCCGCCAGCCCCGCAGGAACAGGTTGAGGTCGGCGACCAGCAGATGGGTGGGAACATGACAGCGACGCCGGCCGGTCAGCTCCCGGATACGGGACCTGGCCCGTGCCATCGCCTTGTCACTCGGCCAGCACGCCGGATAGCGGACGCTCGGCCGACGCCTGGAGGCCACCATACGCAGGTGAAACCCCAAGAAGTCGACCCCACGCTCGCCCGAGGCCAGCGACACGATCTGCGTCTTGGCCGGCGCCAACGCCAGGCCAAGCTCCCCCAGCAGCCCCGTCAAGGCCGCCATCGCGGCCTCGGCGCGCTGCCTGGTCGGACAGCAGATGCACAGGAGAGTCGGCGGGGGGAATCGCACCCCCCGCCGCTCGCAGAACCGGACTTGAACCTCTCGGCTCATCCGGCTCCCATTGCCCAGCCATCAGGACGTGCACCGAGCCGCCAGTGCGCGAACAGGCGGGGAGATCGTCG
>WNFU01001140.1_pt1 | contig 37343 bp, 28 predicted proteins | sample 5400121 | NCBI WGS metagenome assembly WNFU01 (sample SAMN13153360, study PRJNA577476) | soil metagenome | isolation source: 100 cm soil or saprolite under grassland replicate 1 | place: USA:California | collected 2016-06-15
GCGTGCTCTCGAATCACTTCCACCTGGTAGTGACCGATCCGCACGCGAGACTGCCCGAGTTCCACCGCTATCTGGACGCGCTCGTCGCAAGAGCCATCAACTGCTCGCTGGGCCGCTGGGAGTCCTTCTGGGATCCCGATAGCTACAGCGCCGTTCGGCTTGAGGTCGAAACGGACCAGTCCTTCGTCGACGCCCTGAGCCGAGCGCTCCGCGAGGCCGAGGGTCGCGTCGCGGCCGAACACGAACGTGAGCGTCGCTGCATCCTCGGACCACGCCGCGTCCTCGCACAGAATCCGAATGCCCGCCCGGCTCCGGGCGAGCCTCGCCGAAGCGTGAGCCCGCGGGTCGCGTGCAGGAACAAGTGGAAGCGCATCGGGGCGCTCCTCCGCCTCGCGGAGTTCGGATGCGCTTATCAAGATGCGCTCGCCGCCTGGAGGGCTGGCGTGCGCGACGCGGTCTTTCCGGCAGGCACCTGGCAGATGCGCGTCCAGCACGGCGTTTGCTGCACCGCACCCGGGTAGTCGACTCGCCCCCCCTTCCACACCAGCCGGCCACGACGCTCGCGAGGCGCCGACGTCGCGCGCATGCATCGACGACTCGCCACCCGCGGCGCGGGTGCCGTTCGTGCTCTCGATGTGCGTTCTCGTCGTGGTCATCACGTCTCTTCGCGGGGCGCTTGGCGCCGAGTCCCTGCTCAGAATCGCCGTCTTCAGGTGTCGTCCTTCGCTTCCTTCACCGCGTTCCGCGCATTTCTCTCGGTCGGGGCTTTTAGCGCATTACTCTCGGTCGGGGCTTTGGGGTTGTGGGGCATTCCGGGCCACATGGATCATTTCGGGTGATTCTCCGACGTCACGAGGTGAGCCCTCGCCGGGGACACCGCTGTCGCGACCAGGACGACCCAGAGGGCGGCGTATGACGTGATCCAAAACGCGAGAACGGCGTTCTTGCCGGTCGTGATCGTGAACCAGAGCCAGCCCGCTTCGATGGAGAGGATGAGCAGCGCCTGCAACAGCAGCAGGATCAAATGAGCGACGAAGTCCGCGGTCGCGAATTGCTTCCTGAACCGAACGCCGCCCCAGATCACCGCAACGATCGCGAGAACCACGCCCATCCCGATCGCCACGTTGTCATTCCTTCCGGAACTCTGGAGATCCGTCACGTAGCCGATGCCGGAGGGCTCGGAAGATTCCGGAAATGCGAGTCCAGGCGTATGAACGCCTAACACATAGCTCAGAGTTCCGTGTACGACCCACAGGACCACGAGGGCTCTCGCCTGGACGCGTCGGTCGAGCCTCATGGTCCCTCCACCGGGATATTGCGCACGACCTCGGTCGAACTGGAACGTTGTCGTGTACGCACGCGTCCGGTCGCCGGGCCGCAGCGGGTCGATCGTGCGCGTCGAGCGCGCCAGGTTCCCGAGGACGTGGTAGCCGCGCGTCTCGGTCCCGACGTCGTCGGTGACCGTCGCGATCCGGCCCGCGGCGTTCTCCGCCGCGCCCGCCTCGCCGAACGCGTAGATCACGTTCCGCCGGGACGTCGGGTAATGGACCTCCTTCAGCCGCTGGAAATCGTACAAGTACGTGGTCACCACGTTTCATGCGTCCTGGCGCGAGACCTGGTTCCCCGCGAGGTCGAAGCCGAACACCGTGCTCGTCCCGAGGCCACGTGGGTCCGGACTTTTGCCCCCCCGCATTGCGGTCGGGGTCACTCTTGTCGTGCCTTCACGTAGAGTCCCTTGTTCCGGGGACGGCCGTCATTCACTCACCGTCAAGTCCGCGTGGACACTCGCGAACCCGCCGCGCCGCGCCGCCGCCGCACATCAAAGCCACGCTCGCAACACGCTCAGCTCGTCCGCCGACAGGGCTCCTGGCGCCCGCGCCCGCACCTCTCCGACAAATGCTCGCAGGAAACGCTCGACGCCGGTGACGTAAGCCGCCGCCGAAACCCGAGCGCGAGCGGGAGACGACGCGATCCGCATCTCGACGAGGTCGCCGACGCGCTCGAGGCGCAGATCGAGGCCACCGTCGGTCTCGGACACGAAGGCCTCCGACGCTCGAGCCGGAAATCCCATCTCGAGCGACTCGTGGAACCGGAGCGCGAGGTCCGCTACCGACACGTGGAATGGCTCGGACCACGGATTGCGCCCATCGATCAGGAGCGTCACCTCGCCGTTCAGATAGTTGAATGCGGGCTCGTTCTCGAGACCGGGGCCTCCGCTCGAGATGATGCGCCATTCGTCTTCCGGAACGACGTAATTCACGTCATATGAGTACGCGTCGGCAGCGACGAGTGGCGCGACCCATACCAGGCCCCCGGCCCACGAAGCCGGACGAGCAACCGGAGTAGAGCTGCGGCCAGCGAGACCGCCGGCCAGAGCACGGCAGCATGGACGTAAATCGGCTCAGGGTGTCCAAACGCGATGGACTGGACCATCATCACGCCGGGCATGAAGAACACATCCAGGAGCACTGCCTGAACCGGCAGATGGATGCGGAACGAGAGATCGGGCCCCCACAGGTAAAGGACGCCCGCCAGCGCAGCGCCCGCCACTCCGACCATCAGGGCCCTCATCATGGTCGCGAAACGCTCCCGAATCCGGGGTACGCATCGCGCAAGAGGCGTATGTCCGGTGCAGTCAGCTCACAGACGACCGCAGAGAGCGCATCCCCGGAATCGAAGTAGAACCATGCACGATCATCGACGACGACGCGCGTGGGCGGACGACCATCAATCATCACGGCCACCCCGTCGTCCGCGATCGCCAACTCGAACTTCGTCTCCTCGTCGATGCGTCGCAGCGACGGATCCACCAGCTCTCGGCCACCCATCTTCCGTTTCCATGGCTCGATCCGGAAAGCGGGGTGACCCTCCGTCCGATCCTGGACCGGGTGGACGTTCAATACCGACGGAATTGCGCGGACCGCTCCCTCGGCCACGAGGACGACGTTGATCTCCGCGAGCGCGCCCGTTCGCGCCTCGAGCTTCACTTCCAGGAGCTGGTTCGGCCCGGTCGCTCTCCAATAGAGAGCCTCGTCGATGGAAGGCACGCGCGGCAGAAACTCGATCCGAAGCGGGGCATACTCGCCCACCGTTCGGTCGAACCGTCGCCTCGCCATCACCGACGCGAGCTGCAGCATTGGCGCGCGGCCGCCGTCACTGATCCGAGCCAGGCGTCCGACCCTTGAACGCAAGCTGGCCGAGCTGGGCCGCGATCTCCGCGTCCCCCGGCGCGAGCGCGAGGGCGCGGCGCAGGAGCGCGATCGCGCCGTTCACCCGACCGGCGTGGATCTCCGCGAGGGCGCGATCGAAGGCCGCCTGGGCCTCGCCGCTGCGGTGGCGCGGGGCCGTGCGCCACCCGACGCCTGCCCCCGCGAAGTCCGCGCTCGGGGCCGGCCGGGTCGGCTCCGCCCACGCCGGCGCGCCGATCGGCGTCGCGATCTCGAGCGACGGGCCCGCCTCGTCGTGCTGCAGGTCGAGGACCGGTGACGGGTCGTGCGCCTGCTGCGCCGGCCAGGCCGACTCGTACCGCCGTCCCCCGACCGGCCGGATCGGCACGAACGGCGGCGGGGTCGCCGCCGGGCGCTCCGGCGCGCGGGGCGGCGCCCGTGGCGCGACGACGTCCGAGGCGTTCTCCATCGACTCCACCGCGAGCGACGCCTCGATGTCCGTCAGGATCTTCTTCCAGCTGTCCGGGTGGACCGCCTGGCCGCGCTGGAACGTGATCGCCTGGCGCGCGATGAGCGAGAAGAGCGCGCGCTGCGCCGCCGGCCAGCGATCGCGCAGCCGCGCCATGAGCTCGTCAATCCGGGCGCCGCTCGCGATGGCGCGCAGGAGCATCGCCTCGTCGCCGTTGAAGTCGAGGAGGAACTTGGGCGGAGCGCCGAGGTACACCGTCGCGTCGGCGCGGATCCGGTCCGGCACGCGCCGGTAGCCGCCGAGCCCGGGATGGGCCCCGACGAGACGGTCGAACCAGCGGGCGCTCTCCTTCAGCGCCCCGTCGTCGAACGCGATGCCGACGCGCCACGGCGGCTGCGGGCTCACCCACGCCACGTGCCCGTTCGCCTTGAGCGGCTCGTCCACTTTCGCGTTCGTCACGACGAGCTGCACGAGGTCGCCCTTGCGGACGAGCTTCGGCGCGACGACCTGGCAGCCCATCGAGCCGATGTCTTCCGTCTCGGCCTCGAACCAGCCCTGAGGCGAGACGACGGCGGCGCGGCATCGCGCGGGAGCCCGCGGGGCGCGGCGCGGGTTCACGATGAACTCCGCCATGAGGCAGCCATCGTAGCCGAACTGGCGCGGGGACACGAACGCGCGCGTCACGACAGGGTAGCTCGGCCGGGGGCCCCACGGACCGGCGCCCGGCCCGCCCCCCCCGGTCGACGCGCCCCGTCATGACGGGCTTGCTGCACGGTGGGTGATGCGGGATCTTGCAGCCGTCGAGGTGGCGCATGGTCGAGTCGATGCAGGAGCTGACGCTGCACCACGAGCTGCTCGACAGTCAGCACGCCGAGCTGTTCCGGCGGCTCGCCGACGTGGCCCAGACGCTCGACGGCCCCGAGGCGGGGGTGGAGGCGGCCGTGGCCGCGCTCGCCGATGCGCTCGTCACCCACCTCGCCGCCGAGGAGCGGATCATGGACGAGGCGCTCTACCCCGAGCGCGCGCGCCACAAGTCCGCCCACGAGCTCTTCATGGCCGACTTCCTCCACATGCGCGCGGAGCTCCACGAGGAGGGGCCGACCCCTGCCCTCGCCGAGTGGCTGATGCAGCGGATCCCGGACTGGCTCCGGTTCCACATCACCGTGAACGACGTCCCGCTCGGCATCTTCCTGTCGCGCCGCAAGCCGCAGCCCATGGGCGTGCGGCCGGGGTCTGGCAGCCCGGGCGGACAGCGGCCCTGCTAGGACCGCTCAGGCGGGGAGCGGCGCGGGCATCGCGGTGACGCCGAGCAGCTCGTCCACCTCTGCACGGAGGAGCCAGTCGTCTCGGTAGGGCTCTGACGCAGCGCGGATGGCGAGCAGCCGCTCGGTCGCCGCCTCGCCTGTCTCGCGCAGCCGCCGCACCTCCGCGTAGAGCGCCGCGAGCGGGGGAGGCAGCGAGGCCGCCTTCCGCGCGCGGGCGCGCGCCTCGCCCTCGCCCGCCGCGAACGAGGAGAGCTCGCCGAACCACAGGTCCCACGCACCCGGATCGGCCGGACCGCCCGCGACGGACGGGAGCGACGTCGAGAGGAAGAGCAGCGCCCAGGGTGGCACGTCGAGCCGGCGGCCCGCGCGCCGGGCCTCGAGCCCCAGCACCTCGCCGTCGCCGATAGCGAACCCCGACAGCCGGAGCCCGGACGCGAGCGCGACGTCGAACGGGCCGCGCTCCGGCAGCGTCCCCTCCCCGAACGCGACGATCGCGTCCCCCGGAAACGGCCGTGCCGCCGCCACCCTGCCGCGCGAGGCGAGGACCGGTCCGGCGAGGCGCACGAGCGCCGCGGGGACCCCGGGCGCTGCCACCTTCTCGGCGACCCGGCCCGTCACCTCGCGCCCGCCGTCGAGCACGAGGTGGTTCACGGTGCGCGCGCGCAGCGCCTCGTCGAGCCCGTGCTCGCCGCCGCGCGTCCACGAGAGCGTCGCGACGACCTCGGCGAGCACCTCGAAGAGGTGGTCGAAGTCCCGCGCCACGAACAGGCGCGGCTGCATCCGCGTGATGTCGAACTCCTCGTCCGTGCAGGCCGGAGTGAGCCGCACCCGCTCGACCTCCGGGCCGAGACAGTGGACCGCCTCTCCGATCGAGGAGAGGAGTCCGGCGCCGTAGATCTTCGGTGCGTCGAGCGGTCCGACGAGCCCGTACTCCGCGGTCCACCAGTAGAGCCGGCTCGCCCGCGCCGCCTCGGACACGTACCGGCCGCTCGCCGCCGCCGCGCGGAGGCGCCCCTCGGCGTGCGCGACCTCCTCCGGGGTCGCGGCGGGATCCTCCCTTGCGACGGACAGCGCGCGGATCGCCTCGAACACCGCCTGGTCCTCCACCGACGCGATCGCGCGGAAGCCCACCTCGCCGCAGCGGCGCAGGTACTCCGCGTACGTCGGGTCGGCGACGAACGGGGCGTGCCCGGCGCTCTCGTGGACGATGTCGGGCGCGGGCGTGTACTCCACGTGCTCGTGCGTCCGGACGTCGGCCGCGATGGCGAGGACGCGGCGGGCCTGGAGCTCGGTGAAGACCGCCGGCGGGATGAAGCCGCGGACGGCGACCGCCGCCCAACCGAAGCGAGCGAGCTTCACGTTCATCTCGTCGAGGCTCGGGATCCGCTCGATCTCGATCCCGGTCGCGGCGAGGCCGGCGAGATAGCGCGGGTGGGCCCGGGCGGCGAGGTGTGCGGTGAGTCGCCGGAGCACGTGCCGCCAGACGGCGTGATCCCGCGGGGTGTACGCGCCGTGCTCTTGAGGGACCGCGAACCTGCGAAGGTGGGACGGCAGCGCCGCGATGGCTCGCTCGGTCGGGGTCATCGCCGCGCCTCCTCTCCCCCGAGCAACGTGCGGTCGGCCGGCGCCGCGGGCCAGCCGTTCCTGCGGTCGACGGGGGAGCCGCGCGTTCCGGCCCATTCGGGGAGGCAGGCACCCGGTGGGGCGCCTTCTCCTTGCCCCAGGGAGGGAGCTTGACCTATGAACCCGCCCGACTGATGAGCGCTCCCCCAGCCCGCATCCTCGTGGTGGACGACAACGACGCCCTTCGCGAGAACCTCGCCGAGGCGCTGCAGCTCGAGGGCTACGACGTGACCGTCGCATCCGACGGCTCGGGCGCCCTCGCCCGGCTGGACGAGGAGCCGGCGTTCCAGGTGGTGCTGCTCGATCTCGTCATGCCGGGGATGGACGGCCGCGAGCTGCTCCACCGCATCAGGCAGGACCCGCGGCTCGCAAGCCTGCGCGTCGTGATGACGACCGGGCACACCGGACCGCGGGCGCGAAGCGGGGTCCCGGCCGACGCCTTCCTGACGAAGCCGTTCGGCGTGCGCGAGCTGCTCGCCGCGATCCACGAGGTCGGCTCGTAGCGTTCCGGGGGTTCGCATGGAGCTCTCAGCCGTCGTCGAGCGGACGACGCTCGTCGATCCCGCCGGCCACCGCGTCGAGCAGGTGATCGAGCATCGCACCGATCCCCTGACGGGCACGGTCGCCTCGCTGAATGGCGTGCTCGGCGAGAAGGCGAAGACGTTCCTCGGCACCGCAGACCTCGCGTTGCTCGAGGAGCTCCAGGAGAAGTCGCGCGCGGGGTGCCCGTTCTGCACCGCGGCAGACCGCGGCACCCGCTTCGTGCCCGAGTCCTCGCCCGAGCCGCAGCTCCACGTCGGCCGGGCGATCGCCGTCCCGAACCTCTTCTCGAAGTGCGCGCTCGACGCGGTGGTCATCCTCGATCCGGCGCTCCACGTCCTCTTCCCGTCGAAGCTCCCGGCGGACGCCCTCGGCGACGCGCTGCGCGCCTCGGCGGAGCTCGTGCGCCGCGCGCGCACCTCCACCCCTCCGCTCGTGCACCATGTCGCGGGCATGAACTTCTTGAACCCCGGCGGCTCGTCCGTCCCCCACCCCCACCTGCAAGTGCACGCCCGCAGCGTGCCGTACTCCGGGCTCGCGCGGACGATGGCGCTCGCGGCCGAGCACCGCACGCAGACCGGCCGCTCGTTCTTCGACGCGCTCCTCGAGCACGAGCGGGCCGCGGGGGTGCGGTGGATCGGCCGCACCGGCGCGGTCGAGTGGATCGCGGCGTGGGCGCCTTCCCACCAGCGCGAGATCTGGGGCGTCCTCCCCGGCACCGCCAGCCTCGCCGAGGCGAGCGACGCGGACCTCGCCGCGTTCGGCGACGGGATCGCGCGGGTCGTGTCGTCGTACGAGGAGAGCGGGATCCACCCGTTCACGCTCGCGTTCCAGTCGAGCCCGGAGCCCGGCCGCGCGGGCTCCTGGGCGCTCCACGTGAAGATCTGCTCGCGCCCGGCGTTCAAGGCGCTCTACGCGAACTACGACACGTGGTTCACGCCGATGTTCCTCGGTGACGAGGTCCACACCGAGGCGCCGGAGGTCTACGCCGCGCGGACGAGGGCTAGGTTCTAGCGGGCCTCGCGCTGCGCGCCGAGGAGCCCCTCGAGCCAGGCGCTCCCGTCCGGCGGACGCTGCGCGGCGTCCGCCGAGAGGGCCCGTGTCACGAGCGCGTTCAGCGTAGGCGGCGCGCCGGGGATCGAGACGGCGAGGACCGCGGGCGGGCGCTCCGCGTCCGGCGCTCGCGCGTCGGACGGGAGCGTTCCGGTGAGCGTCTCGTGCAGCACGAGCGCCGCGCTGTAGACGTCGGCGGGGGCCTCGGCGAGCTCGTGCCGCCGCTGCTCCGGCGCCATGTAGCGCGGCGTCCCGCCGGCGATGGGCTGGTCCGTCCCGAAGACGTGGGCGAGGCCGAAGTCGAGGACCTTCGTCCACCCCGCGCCCGTGAGGAACACGTTCGAGGGCTTGAGGTCCCGGTGTACGACGCCGGCGCGGTGGGCGTGGGCGAGCGCGCGCGCGACGTCGATCGCGACGCAGAGACCGTCCTCGAGCGTGAACGGGCCGTGCGCGAGCCGCGCGTCGAGCCCCTCGCCGCGCAGCAGCTCCATGATGAGGTACGGACCGCCTTCCCAGGCCCCGACGTCGAAGAGCGTCACGATGTTCGGATGGTTGAGCTGGGCCGCCGCCTCCGCCTCGCGCTGGAGCCACGCCTGCTGCAGGCCGGCGGGGTGCTCGCCCGGGCGCATCGCCTTGAGCGCGACGCGCCTCCCGAGCTGGCGATCGCGGGCCTCGAACACCAGGCCGAACCCGCCGCGCCCGATCTCGCGCACGAGCTCGAACCGGCCGATCTCGAGGCCCGCGTGGAGGCTCCGCGCCCAGGCGTCGACGGGGCCGAACTCGGGAGTGCGGGCGAGCGCCTCCATGAGCTCCGAGAGCGCGCCGGGCCGCACAGGCGCGCTCCCGTCCGTCGGCGAAGGCGGAGCGGGGGCGCGCGAGCACGAGAGGCGCAGCCTTCCGATGCGGAGCTCCGAGGCCGGACCGAGCCACGCGGGGACGTCGGGCGCGAGCGGGACGCCGTCGAGCGCCGACCCGTTGCGGGAGTCGAGATCGGTGTAGCGGACCCCGTCCTCGTCGAACTGGACGATGCCGTGCCGCGCCGAGACGAACGGGTGGGGCAGGACGACGTCGCAGTCCTCGCGCCGGCCGATGCGCACCGGCGAGCGGATGAAGGCGTGGCGCGCCGACGCGCCGGCCTCGGGGTCCTCCACGACGACGACGAGCGATCGCACGGGGGACCATTCTACTCGCGGGACGGGGCGGCCGGAGCGCGCCCGCCGCCATGCTACCATCCGGGCGATCATGGTTTCCGCAGGGCGCGGCGACGCGGAGTCGCTCGTCGGTACGACCATCGCCGGGAAGTACTTCGTCCACCAGCTGCTCGGGCGCGGCGGGATGGGGGACGTGTACAAGGCCACCCTGCTCGGCCCGGACCGGCCGGTGGCGCTGAAGCTCCTCTCGAAGGGGTCGTCGGATCCGACGCTCCCGCGCCGCTTCGAGCGCGAGGTGGCGGCCGCGTCGCGCCTGCGCCACCCGAACGCGATCGAGGTGGTGGACTTCGGCGAGACCTCCGACGGCTCGCCGTATCTCGCGATGGAGTTCGTGCCCGGGCACACCCTCGCACAGGTGATCTCCGCCGAGGCGCCGCTCCCGCCCGCGCGGGCGGTGCACCTCCTCGCGCAGGTGCTCGCGGCGCTCGCCGACGCCCATGCGAACGGCGTCATCCACCGGGATCTCAAGCCGGCGAACGTCATGATCGACCCCCTCCGCGACGCGGCGGGGTTCGTGAAGGTGCTCGACTTCGGGATCGCGACGCTCGGCGAGAGCTCACAGCGCGGGGAAGCCCCGCTCACCGGTCGCGACATGGTGTACGGCACGCCGGCGTACATGAGCCCCGAGCAGATCCGCGGGGAGCCGCTCGACGCGCGGAGCGATCTCTACTCCGCCGCCGTGATGCTGTTCGAGATGCTCTCCGGCGTGCCTCCCTTCGACGCGCCGACGCCCATGGCCATCGCGGCGAAGCACCTGATCGACCCGGCGCCGCGCCTCTCGGAGCGGCGCCCCGGGGTGGCGGTCCCTCCGGCGCTCGAGGCGCTCCTCGCGCGGACGCTCGAGAAGCGGCCCGCGCTGCGGCCGGCGTCCGCCGAGGCGATGCGCGCCGACCTCGTCGCGTCGCTCGGCGCCTTGCCCGAACGCCCCCGCGGCCGCGAGCTGCCCCGGACGGAAGGGTTCCCGCGGGCGGCCGCACCCGAGCGCCCGCGGCGGTCCTTCCGCGGCCGAGCCGCGCTCGCCCTCGTCGGCAGCGCCGCGGTCGTCACCGTGGCACTGCTCCTCGTGACCCGTCGCGAGGGCGCCCGCGGCGACACCGCGACCGCGACGGCCGCGGCGCAGGCCGGCGCGCCCGCGTCCCTCGCGCAGCCCGCGACGATGGAACGGCCGCTCGCGCTCGCGCCCGCCGCTGCGCCGATCCTCGCGTCGGAGGGGGAGCCGCGCGCCGCATCCCCGGCGAGAGGAAGCCGCCGCGCCGTGGCGGAGCGGCGGCCCGAGGCGCACCCGCGGCCGGTGCGCATCCAGCTCGTGCGGGGGGAGCTGAACTCCGTCCCGACGCCCCCCGCCGCCACGGGCGACGGCGTCCTCGTGCTCGTGGCGACGCCGTGGGCCGAGCTGGAGCTCGAGGGGATCCCGCTCGGCGAGACCCCGCGCGAGGTCCGCCTCCGGGCCGGCACCTACGCCGTGCGGGCCGTCCACCCCGAGCTCGGGAAACGCGAGGACCGCGTCGTCGTGGCCGCCGGCGAGCGGAAGCTCTGGGCGGCGAGGTACGAGCCGTGAGGCGCGCGCCTCAGCGGAGGAGCCCGCTCGACCGAGCGAGCTCGCCGAGCCTCGTCTTCACGCGCTCGAACCTCTTCCGGAGCGCCGCCTCGTCCACGGCGTCACCCTCCCCGCGCATGACCTCGGCGACCTCCTTCCACGAGAGCCGCTGATCGACGCGCAGGACGAGCAGGCTCCGCTCGTCCGGGTGGAGCGCGCTTCGCAGTCGCTGCAGCTCGGCGCCCCCGGCCGCCTCGGTCCGGGCGGCGGTCGTCAGGACGTCGGCCGCGAGCCGGGACGCCATCGAGGTGCGCAGCCGCTCGCGGCGCCGCCGCCAGCCGTCCTCGACGACACGCATCGCCGCGCTCCAGGCGACCCGGTACGCCCAGACGCGCACCGAGCTGCGCCCCTCGAAGCGGCGCATCCCGCGCCAGAGCTGCTCGGAGAAGAGCGAGAACGCGTCTGCCGCGTCGTCCGCGGAGCCGAGGACGCGCGTGAGATACCCGAGAATCTGCGGGCCGAACCCGCGGATCGCCTCCTCGGCGGCGCGATCCGCGTCCCCGAGCGCGAGCGCCTCGCCGATGGTGTCCTCGAGTGGCAACGCGGGCATCGTACACCGCGCCCGTGGGCCGGACGATTCGAAGCCGGCTCACGCATCCGCAGGAGCCGAAGCCTGCGGCGAGCTACCCGGCGGATCCGGATTCCCGCTCGACGGCTTCCCGCCACGCAGGAATGCCCGCCACCCGAGCCCCACGAGGACCACCAGCCCGACCGCCGACAGCGCCCAGCCGACGGCGACCTCGGGCGGCTCGTAGCGCATGTCGAGGACGTGCCGCCCGGCGGGCCAGCGGACCGCCCGGACGAGCACGTCCGCGGCGAGGATCTCCGTGGCGCGACCGTCGATGTCCGCCCGCCAGCCGGGCCAGAAGGCGTCGTTCACGACGAGCAAGGCGTCGCCATCCGCCTCGGCCTCCACCCGCAGCGACTGCACGTCGCGCCGCGTCGCGAGCACGCGCCCGGGCGCGACGGCGGGTGCGGCCCCGGCCTCCACGATCACGGTGTCGTCGCCGGCCCGCACCCGGTCGAGCGTCGCCGAAACCGCGGCCGCGAGCTCGGGCGCGGCGGCGGCGGCGGCGGCCGGCGCGAAGCTCGCCCACGGCCGGTGCGGGAGCGCCCAGACGTCGAAGCCCAGGTCCGGATCGGTGAACACGCGTGACGCGCCGGCGGTGAGCACCCCCGCCACGAATCGCGCCTCCTCGTCGAGATCGGCCGGGACGACGAGGTGGGTCGTGCCGAGGCGCCGCTCGAGCAGCCCGAGCGCCCGCCCATGGGCTGAGGCGAGCGCCTCGAGCCGGAGCGGCGGGAACCCGGAGTAGACCCGGAGCACGTCGATGCGCGGCGGCAGGTTGTGCGCCGGCATGAGCAGGCGCGCGAGCACGTGGAGCTCGGCGTCCACCTCGTCGAGCCCCTCGAGCCGCGGCACGCCGCGCGGGAGGACCGGCACGTCGATCCGGGCCACCGGCCGCTCGGCGGCGAGCGGAGGGGGAACCCGCGCCGGAGCGTCGGCCGCGGGGTCGCCGAGGTGCCACGCATACGGCAGCGCCGCCACGGACTGCGCGAACAGGAGCGCCAGGACGGCGGCATCGGCGAGGCGGCGCCGCCCGTGCCGCCGCATCCACCGGAGCAGCACCGCCATGACCGCGAGCCCGGCGACCGCGTGCACCAGCCCCTCCGCGAGCCGGACGCGCGCCAGGCGCGCCGCATCCACCAGGTAGGGCGTCGCGGCGCCGGCCCAGCGCAGCGCCGCCTCCGAGGCGGCGGGCGCGAGCGCGAGGGCGCCGAGGCCGACGAGCCCGGCGACGAGCGCACCGACCGCGGCGCCCCCGACCGCCGGGGCCCCGGTCCGCGCCCGGACGCGGTCGAGCCCCAGCCCCGCGAGCACGGCGGCGCAGAGCGTGACCGGACCCGCCAGCTTCTCCATGTACCGGAAGTGCTCCCAGACCGGCACGGCGTGAAGGAGCCGCTCCGCCCCGAGCCGCCCCCCGAACGCCATCCAGAGCAGCACGAGCAGCGCGACGCCCAGCAGTCGGCCCACGCGCGAGGCGCGGGCGCCCACGAGCGCGAGCAGCAGGACGGGCGCGCCGATGAACACGCTCGCCGCGAACGGCTGCGGGGCCTGCGAGCCGCCGAGCGCGACGAAGACCGGCGCGACCGCGGTCTTTGCCGCGCCCCAGAAGAAGCCCGGCGCGACGAGCTCCACGAGGCGCGGCACCGCCAGCGCCCACTCCCCGCGCTCGGCCTCGGAGAGCGGGAGGGCGCGGACGCTCCGGCCGAGGTGGACCCAGGACGGCCAGAGCTGGATCGCGCCCAGCAGCAGGCCGGCCGCGGCGCCGGCTCCCGCGCGGAGGAGCCCTCTCCACCCTCCCCCCTCGAACGCGAGCGCGAGGCCCAGCACGCCGGCCACGGCGAGGGCCTGGAAGTCGCCCGAGAGCGCGCAGACGAGGACGGACACGGCCGCCGCGACCACGCCCCACCGGGCCCCGATCCCCGCGAGCCGCAACCCCGCGAGCACCCACGGCGCGCTCGCCGCGCCCGCCAGGAACGGCAGGTTGTTCGTCATCGAGACGGTGAAGCCGCCGAGGCCGTACGCGATCGCCGCGGCCGTCGCACCGGCCCGGGAGACGCCGAGCACCCGCGCCAGCGCGGCGGCGCCCAGCGCCGCTCCGGCGAGGTGGAGCAGGAGGACGCCGTCCAGCCCCGCCCCGGGCGCGACCAGCGCCGCGAGGACCGACACGGGGTGGAGCACGCCGTGCACCGACTCGGCGAGGAGCGGCACGCCGGTGCCGGTGTACGGGCTCCAGAGCGGGAGCCGGAAGCTCCGGAGCGCCTCGACGACGAGCGACCGGGTGGGGGCGTACAGGTTCGCGCTCACGCCCCAGACGAGCGTGTGGCCGGAGAGCAGCGCCACTGCGAACGGCGCGAGAACGAGGCACGCGAGCCCGACCGGCGCGGCAAGGCCCCGCACCGCTCGAGTCGCCGCCGCGCCGCTCGTCGGAAGCATCTCGGTGAGCCGGGAGCGCGACGCCACCATCGAACCGGTCCCCTACTTCTTCGGGGTCGCGACCTGTACCCGCCAAGCGCCGCTCTCGCGGCTCACCTGGTAGCTCATCCGGTACGTCACGCGCGCGGGCTCGACCGGCCGGTCCCGGTCGTCGAGCTTGCGATGCTCGTAGGTCCACGCCTCGGCGGTCTCGACCAGGACGGCGTTCGGGCCCAGCATCTTCGCGCTCTCGATCTTCAGGTCGAGCAGGCGGGCGAACATCACCTGGCCGCGGCTCGCGAGCTCCGTGACGAGGGCGCCCACGCGGCCGGCTTCGGCTTCCTCGGCGACGTCGCCGAGCACCGCCTGGTTCCCGGTCCGGAACGCCAGCGGAAGCCGGTCGTTGTACCGGAGGACGGTGGCGCGGGCGGCCTGGACCTCGGGCGGATCGTTCGGCCGCTGGCAGGCGGCCGCCGCCAGCGCGAGGAGCAGGATCGTGACGGCGCGGGGCGGCCGCCGTTCAGAGGAGGCTCGTGTGCACATCGACGACATGCCCGAATCCGAAGAAGGTGAAGAGGATGCCGGCGGCGGCGACGACGCCGACCCACGCCGCGCGCCGCCCCGTCCAGCCGAGCGTCAACCGGAGGTGCAGGTACGCCGCATAGCTGAGCCACGACACGAGCGACCAGGTCTCGACCGGATCCCAGCCCCAATACCGGCCCCACAGGCCGTGCGCCCAGATCGCGCCCGAGGCGATCATCACGGTGTCGGCGAGGAACCCGACGCCGACGAGCCGCCCCGCCGCCTCGTCGATCGCGAGCCCACGCTCGGCGGTCCGCCCTCCTCTCGTCACCCAGAGGAGCTGGCCCGAGAGTCCGGTCGCGACGATGTAGGAGCCGAACGCGACCCAGGCGAACGCGACGTGGACCGCGAGCCAGCTCGAGCGGAAGGGCGGCCGGAGCGGCTCGAGGTCGGCCGGCGACATGATGCCGTTCCCCAGGATGAGCAGCGTGGCCGCGAGCACGAACGGCAGGGCGCGCGTCACCGGCCGGTACGCGCGCGCGATGACGAAGGTGACGACGGGCAGGAACCAGGCGCCGGCGAGCGAGTTCTCGTATTGCCCCTGCACCGGCGCGTGACCGGTCGCGATCCACCGGACGACGATCGCCGCGCCGTGGGCCGCCCACCCGACGGCGGCCGCGAGCGCGCCGGCGGAGCGCAGGCGGTCGCGGCGGAGCGCCACGGCGAGGAGCGCCAGCACCAGCGCACCCGCGTACCCGGCGATCCCGCCCCAGAGCAGGAGCCCTTCGGCCCACCTCATGCGTTCTTGCTCCCCTCGAGGACGGCGAAGAGCTGCGCGGCGCGCTGCTCGAGCCGCGCCGGATAGTAGCGGCAGGAGACCGCGACGTCGACCGCGGTCCCGCCCTCGGCCGGCTCGAGCCGGGCCCGCCACGCTTGCTCGTAGAGCAGCAGGCGGAGGCCGAGCCCGAGCGCGCCAAGCGCCCCCCCGATCGCGAACCAGAGCACGCCGGGATCGCGCACGACGTACAGCCGGAGCCAGCGGACCAGGTCGGGGAACGCCACCGTGTACGGCCCGACGCGGGCCTCGCCGCCGCGCGGGACGCGCCCGTCCGCGACGAGCCGCTCTCCCTCGTACCAGCGGAAGCGGAGCACGGGGCTGAGTGCGGCCAGCGAGCGGGTCGCGTCCTCGCCGCGGTCGAGCACGTGGTCGGGATACAGCTGCACCTTCAGCACGCCGCCGTCGCCCAGCAGCACCGCGTCCTCCGTGCCCGGCGGCAGGATGCGCAGCACCACGTTCCCGTCGACCCGGACCCGGCCGGCGGCGTCGGTCACGCGCAGCTCCGGCGCGTAGCCGTAGGACTGGACCGTGAGCTCGAGCCCTTCCACGTCGAGCGGGACGTTCACGCTGACGAAGTGGCTCGCCGGCGCGACGCGGGGGTGCTCGACGGTGACGACGGCGGAGACGTCCGTGAGCTGCGTGCCGCGCTCATAGCTGGCGGTGACATCGCTCACGACCAGCCGCGTCGGGGGGAGCTTCCGGATCGCGTCCGGTGGGGACGCTCGGACGAACGCCTCGGGCGTGAGCCCCATCGGAAATCCCTCGGCCAGCACGAACTCGCCCTCGAAGCGGAGCCGGGCGCTGAGCACCACGCCCGCGAGCGCGAACAGCAGGCCGGCGTGGAACGCCATGGAGCCCCAGAACCCCGCGGCTCCGGTCCCGCCCGCGAGCCCCTCGCCCGGCCCGAACCCCGCGACCCGGACGGCCTCGCGGACGCGGCGCTCGGCCTCCGCCGGCGGCGCAGCGAGGCGGACCACCTTGCGCACGACGAAGCGCTGGAGCGGCGCCGGGCCGGCGCGCGCGCCGGCCCGGCGGGCCCGGATCCGCGTGACCATCGAAGCGGCGATGGCGACCGCCACGTACCCGGCGATGAGCCACAGGACCGGTGAGTGCGCGACCTCGGCCGGGCGGAGCCGGCCGAGCGCCCAGGCCGCCAGCGGATGCCGGCGGCCGAGCGCCTCGAGCGCGTCGGCGTCCGGGACGAGCGCCGCGAGCCCGACGATGACCGCCAGCAGCGCGAGCGCGCCGGCCGCATACGATCGCGTGAGGAGGAGGCGCAGCAGCTTTCGCATTCGTGTTCCGCGGTGCCCCTCCCCGATTCATCTTCTCACGGCACGCCGGGCCCGGCGTCCCAGTCGTACTGCGCGGTGGTATTCCACCCAGCTGGGACCCCGTCCCCGGTTCGGTTGCTGCAGTTGGAAACCGAGTCCTGGGCTCCCTTCAGCCAGCAGGTCCCCTTCTGGGCCACCGTCGAGCGCGTCACGGCGATCCAGTAAGCGCCCGCCAGGAGCCGCTTGCCGGAATAGCTCCCGCCGACGAGGCCGCCGGAGCTCGCACTGCCCTTGCCGTACCCGAGGTTCGTGCCGTGGATCGTGCCGGCGCGCGCCCCGCCGTGGCAGTTCATGCAGACGATGCCCCACTTCGAGCGGGTTCCGAGCGCCTGGCCGGAGGCCGTGTCGCACGGGTGCGGCTGGCGCCCGTACAGGCTGTTCAGGACGCCGCTGAGAGAGAGGCCGTAGTCGCCGTACACGTCGCGCCGGTGGCAGTTCAGGCAGAAGTGGTTCACGTCACCCGCACCGGGCGCGACGGTCGCGACCGTGGTCGTCTTGGCGGCTGCGGTCCCGCCGTAGAACAGGAACGTCGGGGGCGAGTAGTTCTTGAGCAGCCACTTGTTGGCCGAGCCGTGGGGTCCGAGCGGGTCGGCCGCGGCTTCGCTCCCGTGGCAGTCGGAGCACTGGAGCGTGCTCCACGGTCCCCACGGCGGCACGAAGTTGGTCCCGAGGCCGGCCGTGGCGTACCAGCTCGTGGTCGACGCGACGGTGATGCTGGTGTTCCAGGTGCCGTCCGTCGCGCCCTCCGCCCGCACGGTGAACTGCGTGGGGGTCTGGATGGAGGTGATCTCGAGGAAGCCGGTGCTGGTCCCCCCGGCGATTCCGGACGTGGCCGTGCCCCACGACGTCGCGCCGATGTAGATGTACCAGCCCGGGAGCGCCGTGACCGGCAGCCCGACGCTCAGCGTGGCCGTACCCGCGCTGATCGAGATCGAGCCCCCGGTGTACTCCGGCCACTTCGGGTTACAGACCGACTTGCGGTTGGGATCGGCGTTGCCGAACGTCGCGCGGACGGGCTGGTTCTTGCCGCGCGCGAACACCGCGTGATGGGCCAGGTTGTTCGGGTTGAACTGCATCGCGAGATCGGTCTCCGGCATCGCCGTGCCGACCGTGTTGCTCCAGGCGGCGCCCGTGGAGGTCCCGATGCCAGAGAGCGTGTTGGGCGGGGTGGTCCCGAACGCGAAGGACGAGTGGCACCGCAGGCAGACCTGCGCCTGCTGCGTGGGGGTGTTCGTCACCGTGTAGTTCGTGACCGCCGCGTACTGGGTCGTGATGTCGGTGGCGTTGGTCGGGGCCGTGATCTCGATCCACGCCGGCGGCGTCGGCGCCACCGGGAACGTCGGCACCACGCCGACCGCGTTCGTCATCGACGGCGTGATCGCATTGCCGTTCGCGGTCCCGTTCGCGAGGAGCAGGTACGTCGTCGTGCCGGCCGTCACCGTCGGGGCCGTGGCCCCGGTGAACCACACCTTGAGCTGGTTCGTGCCGGCGCTCCCGACGACGACCCCCATCGCGCCGACGGACGTGCCGTTCGTCACCCGGAGCTGGTAGCCGATGAATTGACCGGCGGTCCAGGTCTTGGACGAATCCGTGACGAGGGCCGGCGTGAAGGAGGCCGCAACCTGGGCGGTGAAGGCCGTGATCGTGCCGCTCGACCCGGCCGGCTTCGCGGCGTGCGGATCGTGGCAGTCGAGGCAGTTCACATGCCGGGTGCCGAGCGCCCCCGACGCTTCCGCCGCGCTGTCGTGCGTCTGATCGCTCGCGACCGGGTGATTGAACGCCTTGACGGCCGCGGTCGCGACGGGCTTTCCGGACAGGTTCGTCCCGGTCGTCCCGTTGCCGTGGCAGTCGTAGCAGATGAAGGTCGTGATCGAGTAGCCGGCCTTCCCCGGGTTCGTGTTGCCGCGCAGCAGCTGCGGGAAGGCGGTGGAGTGGACCGCGCCGAAGGTGACGGCCGACTGCGGGTTCGTGTCGCCGCGATCGGCGTGACACTTCGTGCAGTTCCGCGCGAACAGTCCACCGTCGTGGAGCTTGTACGACCAGGGCGTCGTCGTCCCGAACGCAGTGCCGCTGAAGTTGTGCGCCGACGCGGTGTAGGTGGCCTTCGGGATCGCCGGCTTGGTCGCGCTGACCGGCTTCAGGTGGCACGACACGCACATGCCGCCGTTCGTCTGGGACGCGTCGAAGTCGGTCTTGGCGCGGAACGTGGACGTGTTGCCGGCCGAGCCGTTGCTGCGGGACGCGGTCGTCCCGGCGTCCTGGTACGCGTTGTTCTCGTGCGTCGCCGCGCCCCCGAGGTCGTGCGGGTGATCTCCGTGGCACATGGAGGTGCACGAGCGGCTCGCCGGCGGGATGTCCGTGAGGTAGGTCACGCCGCTCCAGGACGGGTTGAGCACGCTGTCGTCGTAGTTGTCGTTCGTGTCCGCCACGTTGCCGATGGCGTGCTTGCTCACGACGGCGTTGCCGCCGCTCATGTTTGCCCAGTTGCCGCTGTGGCAGGGCGAGCAGTTCTTCGTGCCGCCGCTCTCGCCGGAGCCGCTCGACGGCTTCGAGAAGCCGGCCTCGTGCTTGTGGCAGCCGTTGCAGCCGCCCGAGTGCCCGGAGTCCGCGTTTCCCGTGTTCCGCCAGCGGGTGATTCCCCCCAGCCCCACGGTCTTCGTGTGGCACACCTCGCACGGCCCACACGCCGGGTTCGGCGAGGTGCCGCAGGCGACGCCCGTCGTGACCCCCCAGGCCCCATTCTTCGTGGCGAACCGGAAGTCGACGTTCTTGTCACCGCTGCTGGGAGTCGTGATGACCTGCTTGACGAGGTAGAGGTTCGTGGTCTCGTGCGCCTTCACGTGACACGTGAAGCAGGTGAAGTTCACGCCCCAGGTGCCGTACGTGCCGGTGGTGGTGAGCGCGCTGTGGATCTTGACGGCGTGACAGCTCGTGCAGAAGCGGTCGTCGTTGTCCCGGAGCAGGAGCTTTCCGTCCCCCGCGCCCGGCGTGGAGGGCACCGCGGCGTCGTAGGTGTTCGAGGCCGAGTCGGTGAAGTGGGCACCGTGGCAGGAGAGGCAGACCACGTTCCCGGCCGTGAACGACGTCGCGAGCGTGCCCGCGAGCGCCAGGTTGTTGGTCAGGTTGCCGTCCTGGTCGATCTCGTAGGAGGTGCTCGCCACGGTGAACGCCGGGACGGCCACGTAGCTGACGGAGCTCGTGGTGTTGGCGGTGATCACCGAGATCATTCCCTGGTTGTTGGCGCCCAGGACGCCCTGGTTGTCTCCTCCGAGGAACCGGATCGAGAGGCCGACGAGCGTGTTGGCCGCCGGGAAGGTGCCGCTGAGGCTCCCTGTGCCCGGCGAGGCCGCCATTCCGCGGATGGCGGCGGGCTGGGGCATCCCGAGCTCGTACGTGTCGTTGCCCGTGGTCACGAGGCCGGTCACGGCGCTCGAGAGCGAGATGGTGCTCGTCCCGTTGGCCGTGATGGTCCGGCTCTGGCCGAAGTAGGTGGCGACCGCGCCCTCCGCGGCGTTGGGGAGGCCGTGCGTCGTGAGCCGCACGCTGAGGTTGTTGAGGATGTTCGTGCTCGGGAAGCTCTTGGACGCGTCGGTGATGATCGAGGTGGTGGTGCCGCTCGAGGTGGTGCCGGTGTCGTTCGCCGGCCAGTTGATCCGATACACGTCGCCCACCGCGGGCGCCGCCGTCAGCCCGCTCCCGACGGTGAACGCCCCGGCGGAGAAGCCCGTGATGGACACCGTCTTCCCGACGTTCGCCTTCGTGGCCGTGCTCGCCGCCACGACCGTGAGCGTGAGGCCCGTCACGGCCGTCGCCGTGCTGGGCCAGCCCGCCTTGGCGCTGTCGGTGAACGTCGTGGCGGTGCCGGCGGTGGTGACGGAGCCGTAGGCGGTCTGGACCACGCGGCCGATCTCGAACGTGGTGTTGGCGGCCGGGGTGACGCTGGCGCAGGATGTTCCGAGGTTGATCGTGGTCACGCCGGCGGCCGTGGAGTTGCCGCTGATGCTGCACACGAGGTCCTTCAGGGTCCCGCTCGTGAACCGGACGGACCGGGGAGCGACGGACGCGGAGAGCGCGTTCGTCGCCCAGACCCACTTCGTCCCGTCGAGCGTGACCGTCCCGCTGCCGCTGGTGGTGAAGGCGACGCCGTAGAACCGTGCGTCGTAGGGCGCGGCCTTGAAGTTGGCGCCGGTGACCGGCATGTTGGTGGGGTGGCTGAGCGTCGGCGCGGCCTCCCAGAGCCCCGCGGTGGTCGAGCAGGCGCTTCCGGCATACGTCACGCCCAGCGTGAGGCCCGTGTCGCTCACCACGGCCTGGACCGGTGCGAACGCGGACGGGGGATCGCCGGCGCACTTGATCCGCCAGCCCACCTGGACGGGCGTCGTGCCGGTCTTGAACAAGGTGCCGGTGCCCGTCACCGTCGTCCCGGTGATCTTCGCCGTGCCCCCCGCCGGCTTGCAGTTCGGATCGGTGCCGGTCGCGCACAGGTACGTCGAGCTCCCGACGCTGGTGTAGTTCCACTGCGCGTGGCACTTGGTGCAGATCTGGGCGCTGCCGTTCGCCGCGGCGACGAAGTGGCGTCCCGGCCCCGTCCCCGGCGACCGGATGTCGAACGGCCGGTTCGCCTGCGTGTGCTGGTCGTGGCAGCTCGAGCACATGAGGTTGCCGCTCGGGTCGACGCGGGAGCCGCTCGCGAGGCCCGTCGCGCCGAACTTCCCGGCGACGGCGGTGACGTCCCAGCGGTGCGACGAGCCACCCGTCCCCGGGACCGCCTGGTTACCCGCCGGAGCCACCGCCGGGTTCCAGCCCAGGAGGACGGCGTTCGTCTGAAACCCGTGACAGCTCAGGCAGAGGTTGGAGTTGCCCGCGGTGTTGGTGAGGCCACCGCCCACCGAGTTGTGGAGGAGGTGACAGTCCTTGCAGGAGCCGGGGATTTTCGTGGTGTCGTGTGGCGCGTCCATCGCTCGCGCCCGCGGTGCCATGAGCGCGAGCGCCACCGCCGCCAGGATCGTGCCCGCCTTCACCGCGCCGCGAGCCGTCCTCCGATGGATGCCTTCTCCGGTGCGCTCCCGCGACCCGCGACTGCCCGTCCGGCGCCGCGGGAACGCGAGGAGCGCCCCCACCGCCAGGATCACCAGCGATCCCGCCGACCCGCCCCCCGAGCCCACCCCGCAGCCGCAGCCGCTGGCCGTCTCCGCCTTCGCGCCCGCCGGGATCGTGACCTGGTACGCGCCCAGGCTCGCGACGGGGAACGTCACCGTCCCGGCGGAGAGATCCGCCTGGACCCCCTCGACCTGCTTCCACACGCCGGAGGCCTCGTCGAACGTGACGACCTGCACGTTCGCCGCCGCCACGCCGCTCCGGAGCGCACCGAGCGGCGCCCGGACCGAGATGGGCTTCGCGAGCGGCTCGCCCACCGGGCCGACCAGGATGGCGCCGTGGACGCCCTCGCGGCCCTCCGCGGCGTACCAGGCGCGCGTCACCTCGCCGAGCGCGAGCTGGACCGGGCCACCGAACGCGCCCGCCGGCACCTCGACGCGGAGCCCGTCCAGCGCCTGACCGGGCTTCGCGACGACGACCGTGCCGCCCCCCGCGTCCACGCGCTCGAGCGCGAGCGGAACGTCCACGACGCTCACGTACACGTCGTCGGGGACCGCGAAATCCGTCCCGTTCGTGACGCTCAGCCGGAAGCGGAGGGTGTAGCCCGAGCTGCCAGGGGTCACCGAGAGCACGGCGCCGTCCCACCCGCTCACGACCGCGCCGAGCGGGCCGCCGACCTGCAGCCACTGCCACGCGGTCGCCCCGGTGGAGCCGCTGCCGTCGATCGCCGCGGTGACCCCGGGCACGACGAGGAGGTCGTCGCCGGCGAGCGCGACGGGGGGCGGCGTCGGGCCGTTCACCACGAACGCGACGCGGGCCGGGGCGCTCCGCAGCGCACCGTCGTCGACCCGCAGCTCGAAGACGTAGTAGCCGGGCTTCACCGGCGTGACCTGCGGCTGCGCGGCGTGCGGGTCATCCACGCAGGCGCGCGGACCGCGCACCTGCCGCCACGCGTACCCGAGCACGGTGGCGGCGTCGGCGTCAGAGGACGCCGAGCCGTCGAGCGTCACCGGCGTCCCCTGCTCGGCGGCGCCGGAGAGGGCGGCGATGCGCGCGGCGGGCACCGACCGGCCGGCTGCGTCCGCGATGACCGTGATCCGGTCGCGCATCCCCGGGCCGGCCGCGTCCGCCACGAGCCGCTCGAACACGTACGTGCCCGGCTCGATCGGCGTGAAGGTGGTCTGCCCTGGCGCGGTCCGCAGCGGGACCTGCACGCCCTCCACCTCGGTGAACGTGCAGGTGACGCCCGCGCCGGCGTCGCACCCGAGGACGACCGGGTCGAGGACCGCCACGCGGACCTCGTAGCCCGCCGCGGCGAGCGGCGGAGCCGAGGCGCCGCTCACCACCGCCGTGACCACCTCCGGCAGGCTCGCGTGCCCCCCGTCGTTCACCACCAGCTCGAACCGGTACACGCCGGGACCGGCAGGCACGAAGCTCGCCACCGCCTGGCCTGCGGCGAGGAGCGTCGCCGGCGAGCCGTCCACCTGCGTCCACGCGTACGTGAGCGGATCCCCGTCGGCGTCCGCGCTGCCGCGGCCGTCGAGGGACACGGTCGTGCCGACCGCGCCGAAGACGGGCGCCGGGTCGAGCGCGGTCGGAGCCATCGCTACCGGCACGTGGTCGCCGGGCGCGTCCACGATGACGTGCACCCGCGCCGCCGCGCTCGGGTGGGCGGCGTCGGAGACGACGAGCTCGAAAGCGTAGATGCCGGTCTGCGCCGGCGTGAAGCTCGGCCGCGCCGTGCTGGCGCCGGAGAGCGCGACCGCGGGCCCGGCGACCTGCGTCCAGGCGAACGTCAGGGTTTCCCCGTTGGGCTCGCTCGAGAAGCGCCCGTCGAGCGTCACCGCCGCTCCGGGTGCCCCCCCGACGTCCGGACCGGCGTCCGCGGTGGGCGGCACGTCGAGCACCGTCACGATGACGTCCGCGTCCGCGCTCCAGACCTTCCCGTCGAACACGCGGAGCACGAACCGGTAGTCGCCCGCGGCGCGCGCCACGAGCCACGGGGTGGCGGTGTCCGAGCCGTGCAGCGTGACGGATGGGCCGCCCGCCTGGCGCCAGTCGTAGACCAGCGCGTCCGCGTCGGGATCGTGCGAGCCGAGCCCGTCGAGGGTGACGCGCGTGGGCGCCGTGACGAGCGTCGATCCCGCGACGGCGACGGGCAGGTGGTCCCGCGCGTCGAGCGGATCGCCGCCGGCGAAGACCTCGTCGCCATCCGAGACTCCGTCGTGGTCCGTGTCGGCCACGCGGGGGTCGGTGCCGTGCCGGTACTCCTCGAGGTCGAGCAGGCCGTCGCCGTCCGCATCGAGCCAGGCGTCGATGGGGCTGAGCGGATCGAGGCCGTGCGCCAGCTCCCAGGCGTCGGGCATGCCGTCGCAATCCGAGTCGCCGGCGCAGGCCACGCCCGCGAAGGTCGGGAGGGCGTAGATCTCGATGCGCGCGTTGTGGCTGTTCGTGACGGCGAGCCGGCCCAGGGAATCGGCGGCGACGTCGAGCGGGGCGTCGAGCTGGCCCGGACCGGCCCCGAACGTGCCGACGAACGCGAGCAGCGCCCTCGACTGCGGGGCGAACACGGCCAGCCGGCCCGCGTACGAGTCCACGACGTAGAGGTTCCCGTCGGGCCCGCACGACAGCCCGCCGGGCCGGACCAGGTCGAGGTCGAACGTGCCGATCGTGCCGGCCGCCGAGCCGAGCGCGTCGTACACGCGCACCGTCCCGTACCGCGAGTCGGCGACGTAGACGACGCCGGCCGGATCGACCGCCACGCCCGACGGATTGCCGCTCGGACAGGCCACCGGAGTGCCGTCCGACTGCGTGCAGTCCGTCATGAGGGGCGCGAGGTCCAGGCTGCCGGCGGAATTGCCCGCTGCATCGAAGACTCGGACCCGACCGGCGCCCACCTCCGCGACGAATACCCGGCGGCTCGTCGGGTCGAGCGCGATGTCCGCGGGAGCGTTGAGCTCACCTGCCCCCTGGCCGAGCATCCGGACGGGCCGGCCGACCGGATCGAGAACCCGGACCGAGCCCGCCGTCAGATCCGAAACGTAGATCTCTCCGCCGGGCGCCACGGCGACACCGGAGGGATAGCCCCCGACCGCGATCGTGCGGAACGGCTCGCCCTTCACGGTGAACAGGTCGATCGTGCCCGCGGACGCGCTCGTGACGTACGCGTTCCCCAGGGCGTCGAGCGCGATCCGCTCGGGGCGGAACCCGGCGCGCGCGACCGACATCGACGCGTAGCCGTCCGCCCAGACGCCCGACGCGGCGACGGAGGCCGACGCGCTCTGCGCGGAGGGATCGGTGACCGTCACGGTGATCGTCACGTCGCCGGCGCCGGTCGCCGTCCACGTCGCGGTGTCGCCGGAGGCGGACGCGACGACCGTGCCGCTCGTCGCCGACCAGGCGTACGCGAGCGGATCTCCGTCCGGATCGCTCGCCACCGCCGTGAGCTGGATCGTGCCGCCCACGAACACGCGGTTCGGGGATGCGGTCAGGGAGTCCACCGCCGGCGGAGCGCTCGCCGGGGGGACCTGGAGATTCACGGTGAGGCTCGAGGTCGCGGAGTACGCGCGCTCCGCCTCGGTGGCCCTGCACTGTACGATGGCCGTGGCCGGGTAAGCGTCCGGGACCGGGGCGCTCCACGCGGAGGTGCCGGACACGGCGGGCGCCGCGGCGACGGTCATGCTCGTCCAGGTCGCGCCGCCGTCGAAGCTGACCGCCAGCTGGCCGACGTTGTAGCCGGTGCACGCCGTCGCGTCGCACTCGACCGTCGTGAGCGTCCCGCCGCCGAGGTTCACGCTGCCGTCGCCGTTGATCCCGGCGTTCGGGTTGAGGATGGCCGGCTGGACCGTCGGCGCGGTGCAGAAGCCGCCCATGGCTTCGGCCGCCGCCGGCGTGAGCGACACCAGGGCAACGACGACGGCGAGCGACCACACGAACCGACGACGTTCGCCCAGCGATCCGCTTCCAGTCATCGCTTCCCCCACTGCGTCGAAAGGCCGCACGCGCCGGGGGCGCGCGCAGGAATTACGCGACCACCGAATGCGAGGACCGCCGTCCCTCGATCGCGTTGCAAGCGGTGCGCTCGCGCGCGCATGCGTCGGGACGCGTGGGGCAAGGGCCGAATTGACCCCGAGTTGAGTAAACTCGTTCGCCATGGGAAAGGGGCCTGCGCCTGTTCGCGCATGTTCACACAAAGGGCGGGGCATTTCGCCCATGTCGTTGTTCTGGGCGCCGGACAAACCACGAACACTTGAGGTGATATTCACCCCTGCGCTAACGGGTGCGGCAACTCGCGCAGGTCCGTCGCGATGAGAGCCTGACCCGTTCGCAGGGAGGGGAGCGCGGGTGCGATCCTCTCTGCGGTCCGTCGCACCCGCCTCCGGCTCGCCCTTCACGACCGCGTCGTACGGGCGCTACGATGCTCCCTTTTCGCTGGCGACGCGGCGGCCTCGACCTGGGCGACCGTGCCCGCGACCGAAAGGACGAACCTTGCACGTCTTCGCCCTGACGCTTCTGCTCCTCGCCGCGCCGCCTCCCCTCGAGCCGAGAAGCGACGAGGAGAAGTCGCTCTACCTCATGGGCCTGCTCGCCGCGCGCAGCGTCCAGGACTTCGACCTCACGCCGAAGGAGTCGGAGCTCGTGCGGCGCGGCTTCGCGGACGCGCTCGAGGGCCGGCCCCCGCTCGTGGACCCCTCCGCCTACGAGCAGCAGGTGCAGCGGTTCGCGCACCAGCGCCTCCAGGCCGCCGCGGAACGCGCCAAGACGAGGTCCAGGGCGCTCGAGGAATCCGCGGCGAAGGAGCCGGGCGCCTTCAAGACCTTCTCGGGTCTCGTGTACCAGTCGCTTCGCGAGGGCTCCGGGGCGAGCCCGCGCGGCGCCGACGACGTGAGAGTCCACTACGTGGGGAGGCTCCCGAGCGGCGCGGTGTTCGACACCACCTACCGGCGGGGGGAGCCGGCGCAGATCACGCTCAACAACGTCATCCCCTGCTGGACGGAGGCGCTGCAGCTGATGAAGGTCGGCGGGAAGGCGCGGATCGTGTGCCCGGCCCGGATCGCGTACGGCGACAGCGGCCGCCCGCCGGTGATCCGGGGCGGCGTGTCGCTCGCGTTCGAGGTGGAGCTGCTCGAGGTCGTGAAGAAGTAGGTGGGCCACGCAGGTCATCGGATCGCAGAGCGGACGGGTCTCATGTGGCGGCGCGTGGTCTTGGTGGTTCCCTGCTTCGACGAGGAGGAGCGCCTCGACCGGACGGAGTTCCTTCGGCTCCTGTCCACCCGCGACGATCTCGGCCTCCTTCTCGTGGACGACGGCTCCACACGCAGTGCGGGGCGAAGCTCCTGCGCGCGTCCCCCGCGCTGGCTGCGGCGCTCCGCAGGCCGTTCCGGTCCCGGTGGATCTTCGACGTCGAGCTGCTCCTGCGGCTGCTGCAGGGCACGGGAGGCGCCGCGCCCATCCGTCCCGAGGGGATCCGGGAGCTCCCGCTCGCGAGGTGGAGGGACGTCGGCGGCTCGAAGCTCGGAGCCGGCGGGATGATCCGCGCGGCGCTCGAGATCGTCGCGCTCCTCGTCGCCAGCCGCGCCTTCGGCGGAAGGAAGGCGCTCGACGAACCGTCGGAGCCCACGCGAGGGCGGCATTGAGCGATCCAGCGGGCGGGCCACCCGGATCGCTCGTCGCTGGAGTGGAGGCTTCCACTCCGGGCGACGCCCGGCGCTGGCGGATGGCGGCGCTCGGGCTGTTCGTGTCGCTGGGCGTCGTAGCCATCCTCACGTTCCGGGACTTCGGGATCACGTGGGACGAGCCGCTCCACGCCGTCTACGGCGAGCTCGTCCTCTCCTGGTACCGGAGCCTCTTCCAGGACCGCCGCGCGCTGAGCTACGAGGACCTCCGGTTCTACGGACCGCTCTTCGACGTCGCGGTCCAGCTCGCGACCCGCGTCTCCCCGCTTGGCGACCTCGAGACGCGCCACCTGATGAACGCGCTGTTCGGGCTCGCCGGGATCGCCGCGACGTACGGGCTCGGTGCGCTGATCGGCGGCCCGCGGGCGGGCTTCCTCGGCGCGCTCCTCCTCGCCCTCTCTCCGACGTACGCCGGCCACGCGTTCGCGAACCCGAAGGATGTGCCGTTCGCCGCGCTCCAGACGCTCGCGCTCGCCTGCGTGCTCCGCGCCGGTCGCGAAGTCCCACGAATCTCCCGCCGCCACGTCATGGTGACGGGCCTCGCGCTCGGGGCCTCGATGGCCGTGCGCGTCGGCGGCGTGGTGACCTTCGGTTACCTGCTCCTCCACTGGGGCATCCGCCTCGCCGTGGCGACGCGCGCGACGCCTCGGGGGCGACGGCTCCGGGACGTCGCCCGGGTGGCGGCGAGCGCGGCGGCGGTCGGAGGGATCGCATGGGCGACGATGGTCGCTTCCTGGCCGTGGGCCCAGGTGGCGCCCGTCCAGGGCCCCCTCGAGGCGCTCCGGGTCGCCGCGCGGTTCCCGCTGAACGTCCCGGTCCTGTTCGCCGGGAAGACCATCGCCTCGACGGACGTCCCCTGGACGTATCTGCCGACGTGGTTCGGCGTCACGGTCCCCGATCTGCACCTCGCGCTCCTCGCGGCCGGCGCGGTCGTCCTGCTCTGGCGGTCGTTCCGGGGGCGGCTCGATCCGGCGCACCTCCTGGACGTCGCCTGCGTCGCGCTCGCGGCGGTGCTCCCGATCGCGATCGCGATCGCTCTCGGCGCCGTGCTCTACGACGCGCACCGCCACTTCCTGTTCGTCTTCCCGCTGGTCGCCGCGCTCGCGGGGTCGTCCGCGTCCGCCCTCCTGCAGGCGCCGCGGCGATGGGTCAGGGTCGCCACGTGGGCGGTCCTCGGGCTCGGCTGCGCCGCCGTGCTGACGGACATGGCGCAGCTTCATCCCTACGAGTACGTCTACTTCAACCGGACGATCGCCGGCGGCCTCCCGGGCAGCGCAGGCCGGTTCGAGACCGACTACTGGGGCGCGAGCTACCGCGAGGGCGTCGAGTGGGTCATCTCCCGCTACGGCCGGGACTCACTCGCCCGGCCGCTGCGCGTCGCGAACTGCTCCAGCACGGCCCTGACGCAGTACTGGATCGAGCGGGACCCGGTGGCGAAGCAGCGCTTCGAGGCGGTCGGACCGGGCGAGGCGCCGCCGGACCTCTTCCTCGCGACCACCCGCTTCGATTGCCACCTGCAGGGGCGCGCGCCCATCCACGTGGTCGAACGACAGGGCACGCCGCTGCTGTACGTGTTCTCGCTGACCTCGCCGCCCGAGCCCGCGCCGACGCGCTGACCGCGCCTCGGCCCTCGGGCCTCGCGCGCGGCGCCCGTCCGCTAGTGCTTGTCGTGGCACCGCAGGCAGAGCTGGTCGAACTTCATCCGCAGGCCGTCCCCGAAGCTCTTCAGGTCGTGCGGGTCGTGGCAGGTGTGGCAGACCACGTGGTCCTTCGCCCAGAGCGGGAGGTCCTTGCCCATCCCGAGCTTCACCGTCACGTTCACCGGGTGGTTCTTGTGGATGAACTTGTGGCAGCGCTGACACAGCACGACCGGATCGGCCTTGAGGCGCGCGTCGCGCTCGAGATGGCACACCGGACAGGCCGGCCCGCCCTTGTAGTCGTGGGCATTCTTGATGCTCGCCAGCTCGGCGTCCGGATAGGACACCCAGGACCGGTGCCGGCGAAGCGCCGCGATCCCCGCGATCGTGGCGGCGAGCACGAGCAGCGCGAGGGCGACGAGGAGGCGGGACTTCGAACGAGACTTCATGCGGTCCTCGGCGAGGGCGTCACCGGCGGTAGCTTCACGACACGTGCTGGAGCGTCTCGCGGCCGCGCCACTTTGAACGAATTCCGACACGCCGCGCAAGTCGATCGCGGCCACGCGCCGGGGGCTGCTGGGCGCCGGCGTCGCCGTCGCACGCCTCGCCCGCGCGCGCCGGGACGGCTGAGCCAGCTCCTAGAACGGATGCACGAACAGCCCGCTCCGCAGCTTCGGCTCGAACCAGGTGCTCTTCGGCGGCATGAGCTTCCCCGCGTCGGACACCGCGATGAGCTGCTCGATCCGCGTCGGGAAGAGGTGGAGCGCGAGCGACCAGCCCTCCTCGCGCACCCGCCGCTCGAGCTCCTCCGGCCCGCGGATCCCGCCGACGAAGTCCACGTCCTTCGAGGTGCGCGGATCGGCGATCCCGAAGATCGGCGCGAGCAGCTTCTCCTGCACGATCGAGCAGTCGAGCGAGGCGACCGGATCCTTCGCGTCGTAGCTCCCGGTCCGGACGCGCGCGCGCCACCAGCGCCCGCCCGCGAAGACGCCGAGCGAGAGCGGCGCGTCGGGACGCGGCGCCGGGGCGGGCTCGACGTCCATCACCTCGCGGAGCGCCGCGAGGAGCGCGTCCGGAGCGCGGCCGCGCGGATCGCGGACGAGCCGGTTGTAGGCGAGGATCTGCATCTGGTCGTGCGGGAAGACCACCGCGAGGAACGCGCCGTGCTCGCCGGGCTGGCCCGCGCGGCGAGCGTGGACGCGCGACGCGGCGGCGGACCGGTGGTGACCGTCCGCGACATAGAGCGCCGGGACGTCACGGAAGAGCGCCTCGACGCGCGCGCCCGCGTCGGGGGGCACGACCCAGAGCTGGTGACCGACGCCGTCGGGCGTCACGAGATCGTACGTCGGCGCGGCGCGCTTCACGTCCTCGATCGCCCGGTCGATCTCGGCGACCGCCCTGTAGGTGAGGAACACCGGCTCGTCGTGTGCGGAGAGCGTGTCGATGTGCCGGACGCGGTCGTCCTCCTTGTCCGCCCGGGTCTTCTCGTGCTTCCGGATCACGTCGCGGTCGTACTCGTCCACCGCGGCGCAGGCGACGAGCCCGGTCTGCCGGTGCTCCCCCATCCGCTGCGCGTACACGTACAGGCGCGGCTCCGGGTCCTTCACGAGGACGCCGCGGCGCACGAGCTCGGCGAGGTTCTCCTCGCCCTTCGCGTAGACCGCGTCGGCGTGCTCGTCCGTCCCCTCGGGAAGGTCGATCTCCGGGCGCGACACGCGCAGGAAGCTGTCGGGGTTCCCGCGCGCGAGCGCGCGCGCCTCCTTCGTCGAGACGACGTCGTACGGCGGCGAGGCGACCCGGGCGGCGAGCGCGGCCGGCGGGCGGAGGGCTCGGAACGGCGAGAGCGTGGCCATGAGGACGGGGATTCTAGTACGACTCCGTCACCCGGGCCGCGGTCGCGAGAGCGCCGAGCCCGGCGCGCTACCCCCAGAGCTTCTCGTCGCGCGCCTTGAGGAGGCGGCCGCAGATCGAGCAGATCTTCACGCGTCCGCCGGTGGCCGCGCCGCGTCCGTCGGCGTAGAGGTGCTCGCACCCCTCGAGCAGCCGGCTCTCCTCGGCCCGCATCTGCTCGAGCTCCAGCTCCACCTTCCCGATGTCGACCCGCAGCTGCTCGCGGCGAGCCAGGCGTTCCGCTTGCGTCACGCGGCCGCTCCTTCCTCTACCGGTCCGGACGCAGTGTAGCGGGGTCGCGGCGGGAAGTCTCCCGGCGGAGCTTCGCCGCGCTGCGGCCTCGAACAGGTCCCGCCCGCCGCGTCCCGTGGTAGAAAGCCGTCCTGCTCTCCTGGAGCTTCCGATGCGAAGGGTCGTACTCGTCACCACCCTCCTCCTCGCCGTCGGGTCTGCGCCCGCTGCGGCGCCTGCGAAGAGCGAGGGGCTCTCGGACGAGGAGCGCGCGTTCTGCAGCTCCGAGCTCGAGGTGCTCGAGAAGCGGCGCAGGGTCTTCGAGGGTCAGGGGCTCCCCGCGTCCGAGATCGCCCGCAAGAACGAGCCGCAGCAGCGGGCGCTCGCCGAGTGCCGCGAAGGGTTCCGGGTCCAGAACCGGCGTGAGCTCGAGCAGAAGCAGGACCTCGAGGAGGCGGCGCGCCGCGCGGGCCCGAACGCGACCGAGCTCGAGCGCGACCGGGCGTGGCGGGAAGTCCGGCGCGAGCGGCTCTCGTCGAGGAGCGCCTCGGCGCTCAACGCGGAGGAACGGGCGGAGCTCGCGGCGGGCATGGGCGAGGAGCTCCAGGCGACCCACCGGGCGCTCGACGACGCGCACCAGCGCGACCCGAGCTTCCTGCGCGTCATCCACAGCGCGCTCGCCTGCTATCACGGGGAGCGGCGGTCCGAGCTCAAAGAGCTCATCGCCTCCGAGGAGAGCCTCCTCAAGCTCGGAACCGGCGACCGGCAGAAGCTGTACGCCCTGAAGAGCGAGCTGCGCGTCTCTGACGAGGTGCTGGCCCGCAACTCGGAGGCTGCCCGCGGGATCCCCGGAGGCCTCGACCGCTGCACGATTCCGAGCGTGGCGGTCGTGACGCACTGCCTCGCGATCCGGCTCGCGGGCACGCGGACCGAGCCCGCGTGCGAGTCGGAGCAGATCCAGCAGTACGTCCGCTTCGTGCAGTGAGCTGAGCCCCGCGCGGGTCGCGAACCCACCCGCCGCACGATGCGACCCGGCCGGGTACGTCTTGATCCCCGTCAGCTTCGCTTCGGTGGTGTCCGGGCATCCTCGCGGGTCGAGGCCCACCAAAATGCGAAATCTTTCCGCGCTCTCGATCCTCATCGCCGTCGTCGCGCTCTCCGCCTGCGCCAAGGCACGCCAGGTGGAGGAAGGGCGCAGCGCGGATTGCACCGGATGCCACGGCGGGCAGGACAACCAGACCGGCGCCCCTCCCTTCGACACGCACGGAGCCTCGACGTCGGCAGCGGTCGGCGCCCACACGGCGCACCTCGACGCGGGCGTTCGCTGCGACGGCTGCCACATCGTCCCGACGGATGCGGCCTCGCCGGGCCACATGGACACGGGGCCCGCGGAGGTGACGTTCGGCGCCGTCGCCGGACCCGACGCCGTCTACGACTACACGACGCACTCCTGCTCGAGCGTCTACTGCCATGCGCCGCCGACCGCCCCGGGCGGAGCGGCGCCGGTTCCGTCGTGGAACGGCACGCTCGCGGGCGGGCCGTGCGGGTCGTGCCATGCCGACCCGCCGACGAGCCACGGCGGGGTCGCGGACACGCTGTGCGAGAAGTGCCACGCGACGTCGATCGTCGGCGCCGGCCCGTCTCGCGCGTTCGTGAGCGGCGGGACGCACGCGAACGGGACCGTCGAGCCGGCCAGCATCTCGTGCACGACGTGCCACGGGGACGCGGCGCGCCTGCCCGCCGGTGAGCAGCTCGCCGATGCGGCCCCGCCGGTGGACGCGCAGGGCCTGTCCTCGTCGGCCGCTGTCGGGGCGCACCTCACGCACCTGTTCGGCAGGGCGACCGGCGCGATCTCGAACGGCTTCGCCTGCACGTCCTGCCACGCCGTCCCGACGAGCCCGTTCCACTCGAACGCAACCGTGGACGTGGTGCTCCGGGATCCGAACGGCGCGACGAGCGGGACGCACACGCCGAGCGGCACGGGCGGCACCTGCTCGACGTACTGCCACGGCAACCCCGGCGGCAACACCGCGAACGCGCCCGCGTGGAACGGGGCGGGGACCCAGAGTGCGTGCGACGTCTGCCACGGCAACTCGCCGCCGACGGGGCACCACCCGTCCGTCTTCAGCCAGCACGCGTGGATGGGAACGGATTGCCAGTACTGCCACTACGACGTCGCGACGACCGGCGCGATCAAGCCCGGTGGGCTCGGGCTCCACGTGAACGGAACGAAGGACGTCCGGCTCACTAACACGAGCCTGATCCCAGGAGGGTCGTGGAACTCCCAGACGATGACCTGCGCCCCTCAGTGCCACGGGTCGCGGTCCTGGTGACGCGCGCAATGCGTCAGCGATCCCAGCGCGCGACCTCCGGGTGACGCGCGATCGCCTCCGTTCCCTCGCGGGCGAGCCGCTCGCCCGCCGAGGCGAGCGCCTCGAGCGAGTCGAACCGGAACGTGGCGGCGTCATCGAACCAGCGGGTCACCGCGACGAGCCGGCCCGCGACGAGCACGATCGTCCCGAACCCCTCGCGGCGCATGCGCAGCATCGGGACGCACGGGACGCCGGTCCGCGCCTCGATCGCGGCGCCGACCGCGCGGAAGAACGCCTCGATCCGCCAGAAGACCTCCGGGTCCACCGCGCCCGACGCGTGGGCGCCGGGATGCGCGATGAGCTGCGCGAGCAACTCGGCGTCCGCGAGGGACGCGCCTCCGTCCTCCGCCTCGCGCAGCGCGCGGACGAGCAGCTCGAGGAACGTGCCCTCCCCTCCTGCCGCCGTCATGCCTTGCATCAGCGCCTCCGGGAGGCGGCTGTGCAGGCCCCGTTCCACGCGCCCGGGTGAGCGCAAGCGCCCGCACACGTTGGAGAGCGCGCGGCGGGCGCGGGACGCCGGCCGGAGACCGCGCCTGGAAACCGCGCCCGGCGTGCGCGCGCGGCGGGCAGCGCCGGACGCGCGGTCGCGCGGGAAGACCCCCGCCAGGTGAGCTAGCGATCGGCGAGCCAGTCGCGCGCCGCCTCGAGGTCGTCGAACAGCGCGTGCTCGGCCGGACGCGTCGCGCGGTCGAACGTGCGGCGCTTGAGGCCCGTGGCGCCGACGACCGCGCGCGCGCGGATCTTCCGCGCGGTCCGTTCGACGAACGCAGCGACGATGTCGTCCGTCTCGTGGTTCACGCCTGCACCCGTCACGTCCATGAGCAGGAGCAGCGTGCTGAGCGGATGCGCGAGGATCGTCCTCTCCGCCTCGCGGAGCCCGTTGGCGTGCTGCCCCGGACTCACGTGGGCGAGGTTCAGGTACAGGATGAGCTTTCCCCTGTGATCGATGAAGCGCGGCCGTTCCATCGACGCCCCCCCGGGCGAATCCCGCGTCCCACGTATAGCAGACACACGGCGGCGCGGCGGCCGCGCCCTCGAACCCTGAAGGGCCCTCGTGGCTCCCACACCGCGGGGCGATCCTCGCACCCGCCTACACGGACGGAGACATGCGACTCAGCCGTACCACCCTCGTCGCACCCGTTCCGGGCCGCTCCGACGCGCTCGTCGTTCAGCCGCTCACGGGTCAAGCCGCGATCGTCGGGGAGCGGGAGGCGCGCGCGCTCGAGGCGCTCGGGAGCGGCGGCGCGCTGCCCGCGACCCTCGACGAGGCGACGCTCCGAGAAGCGCGCTTCGTCGTGGACTCCGACGGCGAGGACGACGCCCTCGCGGCCGCCGCGTGGAAGGAGTTCACCGCCGAGGCGGCGCGGACGCCGACGCAGCTCGTCGTCGTCCCCACCTTCGGCTGCAACCTCCGCTGCACCTACTGCTACCAGGAGGTCTTCGAGCCCGAGGCGCCCCCCGGGGCGCCCCAAGCGGCGAGCGCGGCGTCGCCGCGAGCACGGAGCTCGCCCGGCCTCGTGGCGCCCGAGGTGATCGACGCGTTCTTCTCCTACGTCGATCGGTTCCACGCGGGCGAGTCGCCGCGCCCGTACCTCACGCTGTTCGGCGGGGAGCCGCTCGTCGACACGCCCGCGCACCACGACCGGCTGCGCCGGTACCTCGACGGCGCGCGGGCGCGCGGGCTCGGCGTCGCGGCCGTCACGAACGGCTACGACCTCGAGGCGTTCGTGCCCACGCTCGCCGCCGCGAAGGTGAAGGAGGTGCAGGTCACCATCGACGGTCCCGGCCCCGTCCACGACGCGCGCCGCCCGCACGGGAGCGGGCGCGGGACGTTCGACCGGATCGTGCGCGGGGTGGACGCGCTCGTCGCGGCCGCGGTGCCGGTGAACCTCCGCGTCGTGGCGGACCGTGAGAACCTCCCCGCCCTCCCCGCCCTCGCGCGGCTCGCCTCGGAGCGGGGCTGGCTCGACTTCCCCGAGTCGCGCTTCAAGACGCAGGTCGGACGGAACTACGAGTTGTTCGGGTGCGCGAGCCGGCAGGCCCGCGGCGCGCTGTTCGACCGCGTCGAGCTCTGGACGGAGTTCGTGCGGCTCGCCGAGGAGCACCCGCTGCTCCGGCGGTTCCACCGCCCGCGCCTCCACGGCGCCCGTCACCTCGCCGAGCACGGGGAGTTCCCCGTCGCGAACCTCGACGCGTGCCCGGCCGCGAAGAAGGAATGGGCCTTCGCCCCCGACGGAAGCCTGTACGGCTGCACCGCCACGGTCGGGAACCCGAGCTACCGACTCGGCCGCTTCCACCCCGAGATCGTCCGCGACGAGGCGGCGCTCGCGCCGTGGCGCGCCCGCTCGACGCTCACGATCCCGAAGTGCCGCAGCTGCGTCGCGGCGCCGATCTGCGGCGGAGGCTGCGCGGCGCTCGCCGACGCGCAGGGCAAGGGGATCTCGGGCCCGGACTGCCGGCCGGTGAGGGAGCTCCTCGGGCTCGGCGCGCGCCACTACCGGCTCGGCGTCGACGGCTGAGCGGACGGTTCCCCGCTCCGTCCGACGTCGAAGGCCAGGTGGATACCTTTCCCCGTGAGGGGGGAACGGCGATGGCGAAGGAGCGCAACGAGGACCCGCGCAAGGCGGGCGAGAAGCCGCCGTACCCGCCGCAGCAGCAGCGCACGCCGGGATCGGAGCAGGAGCTGCGCCCGCGCCCGGACCACGGCGAGCGGAGCTACGTCGGCCACGGCCGCCTGAAGGACCGCGTCGCGATCGTAACCGGCGGCGACAGCGGCATCGGGCGCGCTGTGTCGCTCGCGTTCGCGCGCGAGGGGGCCCACGTCGTCGTCTCGTACCTCGACGAGCACGAGGACGCGGAGGAGACGCGGCGCCTCGTCGAGAACGCCGGGCGCACGGCGCTCCTCGTCGCCGGCGACCTCGCCGACGAGGCGCACTGCGCGCGGGTCGTCCGCGGCGCGGTCGAGCGGTTCGGGCGGCTCGACGTCCTCGTGAACAACGCCGCGTTCCAGGGGCGCCAGCTCGAGCGGTTCGAGGACCTCGACCCGGCGCGGCTCGAGCGCACGTTCCGGACGAACATCCTCGCGATGTTCCACCTCGTCCGGCACGCGCTGCCGCACCTCAAGGCGGGCGCCACCATCATCAACACGACGTCGATCCAGGCGTACTACCCGAACCCGCAGATCCTCGACTACGCCGTGACGAAGGGGGCGATCCGGACGTTCACGCAGGGGCTCGCGAAGGAGCTCACGCCGCGCGGCATCCGCGTGAACGGGGTCGCGCCCGGGCCGATCTGGACGCCGCTCATCCCGCAGTCGTTCGGCGAGGAGAAGGTGAAGCGGCACGGCGAGAGCGCGCCGCTCGAGCGCGCGGGTCAGCCGGCCGAGGTCGCGCCGATCTACGTGTTCCTCGCGTCCGACGACGCGAGCTACGTCTCGGGCGAGGTGATCGGCGTCACCGGAGGATCGCCGCTCGCGTAGCGCCGACTCCGCACGGCCCCTCACCCCTGCCCTCTCCCCGCTGCGCGGGGCGAGGGAGATCCGGCTTTCCCTCTCACCCGGTTCCATTTCGTCTTCTCTCTTCCGCGGTTCCGCTCTCCGTGCTTCGCGGGGGAAAGGAAGGACTTTCCCTGTCCCCCGCAACGCGCCGCAACGCGGGGGAGAGGGTCGGGGTGAGGGGCCGCCGGCGCCGGCGCGGAAACGATGCCTCTCAGGCGGCCGACCGGGCGCGTGGCCGACGCGCGCGCGGGGGGCAGGTTGCCGGTCCGGGACCCGCCCGCACCTTGGGATCGTGGACCCGCGCCGCACGGATCGCCTCGCCGCCCTCACGGGCCTTCGGTTCGCGGCG
>WNFU01003924.1_pt1 | contig 37298 bp, 37 predicted proteins | sample 5400121 | NCBI WGS metagenome assembly WNFU01 (sample SAMN13153360, study PRJNA577476) | soil metagenome | isolation source: 100 cm soil or saprolite under grassland replicate 1 | place: USA:California | collected 2016-06-15
TGCGCTAGTAGCCACGCTTGCCCACGACCAGGCGCTCATGGCGATTTACCGTTGGATAGACGATTCATTGGCCCTCCTTCGATGCGGTGGGCCGCAGGCGGCGAGCGTTGCGTTCCCTCTCATCATCGTCTGACTTGCTCGTTTGTAAAGAGCAAAGCGCGAACTCCGTCGAGCAGTCCCGCGCCTCGCCGACGGCCGGGCGGTGCGACCTCCGGACTCTCGCGAGGCGCCTTCATGGCGCAAACAGCGAGTCGCGACGGTGGAACGCCACTCATGAGACCATCCTGTGGTTGCTCGGCCCCGGGAGGTCGGATGGGGCCGGCGACGCGTAAACCAGGGAAGGAGTCCGTGATGGCGGTGGCAGCACAGGAGCGCTCGAATCTGGTGAACGAGCTACTCGAGCGGATTGGCCAAACGGTTGGCCAGAGAGCACAGGTGTCGACCATCTTCGGCGAGCCCGTCGAGCGAGAGGGCGTGACCGTGATTCCGGTTGCCAAGGCCCGCTTCGGATTTGGCGGTGGTGGCGGCTCCGGAGCACATGAGGACGACGAAGGCTCGGGCGGAGGCGGAGGCGGCGGTGTCGCCGTCAGCCCGATCGGCTACATCGAGGTGCGCGACCGCAGCTCAGAGTTCAAGCGAATCTCCACCTCGTTTGACCTGCTGGCGCTGGTCGCTGCAGCCTCGGTCGCCGCGGTCGCGGTCAAACGGCTGCTCGACTGGGCCGTTTAGGCGGAGCGGTTCTTCCGCGGTCGGCTGTTACCCGAGAGGGCTTTACGTGCCTGCGCGCCCTCCTACGATCCAGCAGCGCGCCAGTAGGCGACGGCGGCCACTCTTGCGGAGGCGACGACATCGCCGTTTGCATTGCGGGCAATCAGCGTCTGCGGGTGCATGAAGTCGCCGGTTCGCTCAGCGGGAACGATGTAGGTGTAGTGCCCGTCTGCCAGGATCGGTATCGCCACCGAAGCACCGTCGTCGTACTTGAGCTCGAGCGACGTTGCGCCTGCGACGCCCACATGACCCTCCAGGCCGTAGACCTTCGTGAAGTCGGTCGAGTCCGAGCGAGTGTTCACGTAGATCCGGACGCTGTCGTCCGAGACGGGCGGATCATCCCAGTCGGCCGGTAGCGAGGCACGGGCGACAATCGAGCCATCCATGCTGTGAGCGACCAGCTCCAAGCCGGAGGTGTGCACGGTCGCGAGGTGCTGCGCCGGTACCTCGAAGACGAAGTAGCGGTCGTCGCCAAGCGAGATCGAATCACTCGATCCATCGGCATAGACGGCCCGCAGGCTCGTCCCGTTCGAGGCGTTGATCCGACCGCCGAGAGCAACCGGCGTGTCGAGCGCCGCGTTCGCGTCCGAGGGAACCGTCAGGTCGAGCGGCCGCCCGGCCAGCTCTGCCCCGGTCGTGCAGCGAGCTCCCCGCCCGCGATCGCCTGCGGTTACGAGCTCGGTGCAGCTCCCGCCGCCGCGAAGGTCGGCCGCATAGAGCGTCGTCGTTCCCATCGAGGCGACAGCGCGCGCGTGCGCGACGTCCGGGTTCAGGCGTAGATCGGCAGGCATGCCGGTGTCGACCGCCGCAATCTCTTGCTGAACGTGAGCCGGCGCCGGCCATCCGAGCAGTACCGAAGCGCCCACGGCGGCGCCCGCGAGCAGCAGCCCAGCTCCTCCGACGAGAGAAGTCAGCCGTGCCAGCCGACGTCGTCGTTGGCGCCGGTCGAGGAGGCTGCGGTAGGCGGATTCGAGGTCGTGTTGCAGTGTCGTGACAGTCATCAGTTGCTCCCTTCTGTCTAGGTATCCGGCCTGACCGTGGTCGTGTTTCACCTGTTCTTGGGAAACATCTGGAGGCGGTCGGTGTATCTCCTTGTGAATGGGTGCGACCGATGCGCAGCTGATCATCCGTGCCCGCGAGGATCCCGAGGCGCTGGCCGAGCTCTACCTGCGCTACCGAGAACGGCTCTACAGCTGGTTTCGCCTGAGGCTTCCCGAGGCTGCCGCGTCCGAGCTGACCGCCGAGTTGTTCGCGCAGGTGGCCGTCGGCCTCAAGCGCTTCCGCGACGAGGCCGACGGCTCTGCCGCGCCCTGGCTCTACGGGATCGCCAAGAATTTGGTGCGCCGGTACTACGAGCGGGGCCGAATCGAGGAGACCGGGCGCCGCCGGCTCGGGCTGCCCATCCACTCATACGAGCAGGACTTCGAGGCCGTCGAGGAGCGAATCCGGGCTAGCCAACTTCAAGGAGACCTCGAATCAGCGCTCGATTCGCTGCCACAGGCGCAGCGAGACGCCCTGGAGTTGCGCATCGTCGGCGAACTTCCCTACCAGGAGGTCGCTGTGACGCTCGGCTGCTCCGAGACTGCGGCGCGAATACGCGTCATGCGCGCGCTCGGCAAACTGGGCCGACTGCTCGAAGCTGTGCTGGCCCGACCCGCACGCTGATGCGAACGCTCGGCCTGCTGCAGGTCCTCCTTGCGAGCCTCGTTCTCGCAGCGGCCACGAGCGTCGTCCTCGTCTCCGGGGTCCGCTCGACGCCCGCGGATCGCGCTACCAACGCGGTAACCAGATCGCTGCACCTGCCCGCTCCGACCGGCCCGGCGTCGGTCGGGACCCGCTCGCTGATGCTCGTCGACCACTCGCACGTGGATCCCTTCGATCCTCGGCACGGGCCTCGCCGGCTGATGATCCAGGTCTGGTATCCAGCGGTTCCGCGAGGGCCGCGCGCCGCCTACCTGGCGCAGGGGGTTGCCAGGGTCCTCGCGGCCGAGCACCGCCTCCCGGCCGCCACCTTCGCCCGCGTCCGTACGAACGCCTACGAGAACGCACGGCCTCTCGATCATCCGGGCGGCTACCCGGCGGTCGTGTTCTCGCCTGGATACGGAGTTCCCCACGCGCTCTACACGACCCTGCTCGAGGATCTCGCGAGCCATGGTTTCGTCGTGATCGCCCTCGACCACACCTACGAAACCGAGGCAGTGCAGTTCCCCGGTGGCGAGCTTGTGCGGAGAAGCCTGCCGGCCGCGCCGGGCCGCCAAGCAAGCCCGGCCTCGTACCGGCTGCTCCTGCGGATCATCGGGCAGCGTGTGGCCGACGTGCGGTTTCTGCGGCGAAGGCTGCCAATGGTCGATCGGCGAGTCGGTCGGATCATCGACCGCGGTCGTGTCGGCGTTTTTGGCCACTCGCTCGGCGGCCTCACAGCGGCCGCCGCTCTGGAGGCGGATCGAACCCTAGGCGTCGGCGTCGACCTGGACGGCTCGATCTTCGGCCCGGGCGTGGGCCGGCCACTTGGGCGACCGTTCATGATCATGACCGAGCACGGCGACGGCACGATGCTGCGCTTCTGGCCGAAGTTGCGTGAAGCCAGACTGCTCGTCCGGATCGCCGGCACGCGTCACCTCAACTTCTCCGACTGGAACGTGCTCGTGCCCTGGCTCCACAAGACACGCGTTTCGCTTCCGGTCGTGGGGACGATCAACGGCGCCCGCGCTCTGAGGATCGAGCGGGCCTACCTCGATGCCTTTTTCAGCCGCCATCTCGCTGGCGCTTCTGCTCCGCTCCTGGACTCCCCGTCGCCCTTCCCCGAGGTCCAGCTCAGGCGCTGACTGAGACGCGCTCGATCAGGTCGGCGGCCTTCACCGTCCCCGGGTCTGCCTGAAGCCGAGTCGAGATCCGGCGCATACGTTCCCGCAGGACCTCGTCCGCGAGCAGCAGGTCGACGGCGCCGCGCAGCTCGTCCGGCTCGTGGTCGTACGTCCCCAGCCGCACGCCGTAGCCGAGCTCGTGCACCCGCTGCGCGTTGTCGTACTGGTCCCAGAAGAGCGGGAGCACGACCATCGGCCTGCCGAAGAAGAAGCTCTCGGTGACCGTGTTGTTGCCGCCGTGGGTGATCACCAGGTCGACCTCGGGCAGGATCCGCGCCTGCGGCAGGAACTCGGCGCCGGTCATGTTGCCGGCAAGCTCGAAGAGCTCGTGCTGGGGCCCCTTGGAGACCACATAGCGGTGCGGGCTCTCGGACAGCTCCTCGATCAGCCTGCGCATCAGGTCGACGTCCGCCGAGCCGAGGCTCCCGAGGCTCAGGTAGACGAGCTTCTGACCCGCCTCGCGGAAGCCGGTCGGCTCCGTCCACTCTGCGTCGGTGCCGCGCACACAAGAGTCCAGCCGCCGCCAGCTCTGCCCGAGCGGCTGCGACCGCCCGTAGTCGGCCTCCTCCGGGTAGAGGTAGAGGTTCAGCCACGGCGACTCATGGATGAACTCGAGCTCGGGGAGCGGGGGAGCCCCCTGGTCGCGCATGAAGGCGTCGAAGTCTTCCCAGAGTGGCCGGTGGGCGCGCTCGTACTCGGCGCGGAACTCGTCCCAGCCGGCGCGGTCGGCCTCCGCGTAACCCGAGAACGTCGGCGGCATCGCCGCATCCTTCAGCTCGCAGGGGTTGCAGGAGACGATCCGCACCCAGGGGATCCCATACGCCGGGAGCGCGGCGAACCCGACGACGTTGTCTTCGACGACGACGTCGGGCCGGAGCTCGTCCAGGAGCTCGCGCAGCCGCGGCTCGACGTACTTCGCCCCGTCCACGAGCGCCTGCCAGGTCGGCTGGATGAAGCCTGCGAGCTGCTCGATCGTCGGTTTGCGGAAGACGGGCGCCGTCTCTCGGATGAAGTCCTTCCAGAACTGCCCCGGCTCTTCCTCCTGCTCGGGCGGCGGGCCGAGCAGCATCGCCGCCTCCTCGAAGCCCTTCTCCTCGAGTGTTCCCGCGAACGACTTCTCGACCACGAACACGACGCGGTGGCCGCGCCGCCGCAGCACGTCGCCGATCCCGACGCAGTTGTTCGTCGGCCCGTAGGCACCCTCGGGGAAGAAGACGACGGTCGCCATCCGGAAGCGATCCTACGGCGCGGTAACCCCGGGCTCCGCCTGGAGAGCTGTCCTGAGCACGGGGAAACCCCGGTTCCCCCGGCGCCCGAGCGATGGAAGCGAAGAGCGCGATACCCTGACCGCGCTTGGAGAGGTGTCCGAGCGGTCTAAGGAGCGCGACTGGAAATCGCGTATGGGCTGAAAGGTCCATCGCGGGTTCAAATCCCGCCCTCTCCGTAACACGGGGGAACCCCCTGGTTCCCCCGTGAGCCCCCTCCTTCACAGCGGCGACGCGTCTCCTGTCGTTCCAGGAGCCGCCTCTTCGCCGTGGTGTTCCGGCGCGCTGGGTGAGCCTCCCGGCCGGCTAAGCCGGCCTCCGGCGGCGGCGCGTTGCTTCTCGAGAGGCGGCAAACTCCCGAGATGCGGATCGGTCGGCGGGAGGTCGCGGTCTCCAACCCGGACAAGATCTACTTCCCCGAGCCGGGGCTGACCAAGGGCGATCTCGTCGCCTATTACCTCGACGTCGCGGAGCCCGTCCTGAACCACGTGCAGCGCCGGCCGATGCAGATGAAGCGCTACCCGGATGGGGTGGACGGGTTTTTCTTCTACCAGAAGCGGGTTCCGGAGCCCCACCCGGACTGGCTCGAGACGGTGCACATCAAGTTCCCGAGCGGGCGCAGCGCCGACTTCGCGGTCGCGAACGAGCCGGCCGCGCTCGCCTGGATCGCCAACCTCGGCTGCCTCGAGCTCCACACCTGGCACTCGCGCGTGGACGACGTCGACCGGCCCGACTACCTGCTGATCGACCTCGATCCGAGCGAGGGCAACCCCTGGGCGTACGTGCGCGAGATTGCGATGGTCGTCAAGGAGGTGATGGACGAGCTCGGGCTTGCCTCGTTCCCGAAGACCTCCGGCGCCACGGGCCTGCACATCCTCACGCCGATCAAGCCGGAGCTCGGATTCCCCGAGGTGCGGCGCCTCGCCAAGGCGCTCGCGCAGGAGGTCGAGCGGCGGGTCGGCGATCAGGACGTCGCGACCACGACCTGGAAGGTGGCCGATCGCCGCGGCGTGTTCGTCGACTACGGCCAGAACTCGCGCGACCGCACGATCGCCTCCGCCTACTCGATCCGCCCGACCCCGGATGCGCGCGCCTCGGCGCCGCTGCTGTGGAAGGAGGTGCCGCGCTCGGATCCGGCGCGCTTCACGCTGAAGACGATGCGCAAGCGCCTGGACAAGGTCGGCGACTTGACCGCCGGCATGTGGCGCCGCAAAGCGAGCTTGCTCCCACGCTTCGAGAAGCTCGAGCTGGAGCCCGGCGACCCGTCGATCGTCGAACTGCCGCGCAGCGGCCGTGGCCGGCGTTGGGAGAGCGACCAGTCGGCCTGGCGCCGCCGTGCCTAGATGGGTGATGCCATGAGATCGTCCGACTCGGGGCGCGAGCTGGCAGCTCTGGGGCAGGGCGACGGGACGGTGGCGATGCTGGCAGCATCGGTACCGGCCCGGCGGTGGGAAGCGGACGACCGGCGGAGGCCGGCTGCGCCGGTCTTTGCCGGACGGGAGCGGCCCAGACACGCCAGATCGCGCAGCCGAGCGCGCGAGATCGTGGCATCGACCATCTAGGGGGCTGCCAGCAGGCTCTCGACGGTCGGATCGCCGCGCCGCCGCTTGCCACGCACCTGGCTCCAGGTGCACTCGCCGGGATCCTTGTCGGGCCGGAAGCGCAGGAACTTGGTGCCGTGGCGGAAGCGGTTCTTCTCGACCTTGTCGTAGCGGACCTCGCAGGTGAGCTCGGGCCGCACGGGGTTCCAGTCGAGCTCCTTGCCCTGCGACCAGCGGCTCTGGCCGCCCGGGATCCGCTTGTCGCTCAGGTGGCCGGGCTCCTGCAGCTTCGGCAGCGCCTCCTCGAGCTCGCGCCGCACGGGGGCCGGGAAGCCGGAGCAGTGGCCGACGAAATCGAGCCCGCCGCCGTCGTCATAGAGGCCGAGCAGAAGTGTCGAGATCCGGCCGTCCGCCTTGTCGCTCCAGCGGAAGCCAACGATCACGCAGTCGGCGGTTCGATACGGCTTCACCTTGACCACGCCCTCGCGTGAGCCGGGCAGATACGGCAGCTCGAGCCGTTTCGCCACAACGCCGTCGAGCCCGGCCTGGTCGAGCCGCTCGAGCCAGCGCTTCGCCTGCTTCGGGTCGCGCTCGGCGGGGGAGAGGCGGAAGCGCTTCGCCCTGCGCTCGAGCTCGCGCCGCCGCTTCGCCAACGGGAGCTCGTGCAGCGGCTCGCCCTTCCAGACGAGGATGTCGAAGGCGACGAACTCGGCCGGGATCTCCGCTGAGAGCTTCCGGATCCGGCTCTCCGCGGGATGGAGGCGAAGCTGGAGGGCGTCGAACTCGAGCCGCCCGTTCTTGGCGATGATGATCTCGCCGTCGAGGGCCGACTCCGGCGGCAGCAGCGCTCCGACCTCCTCGAGCTCGGGGAAGTAGCGTAAGAGCGGCCGCCCGTTCCGGCTCCAGAGCCGCAGGCCGCCGCCGAGGTTCTCGAGCACGCCGCGGAACCCGTCCCACTTGGGCTCGTACTGCCAGTCGCCGGCTGGGAGCTCGTCCACGAGCTCGGCCTCCATCGGCGGGAACGGGAGCGCTTTCGGCGGCACGGGTCACACGCTACCGCGCCTTGAGGTCTTCGCTCTAAGCTCTCCTCGTGAGGCGCGTAGTGGTCACAGGGCTCGGGGCGATCACGCCGGTCGGGAACGACGCGCGTTCGACCTGGAACGCCGCGGTCGCCGGCGAGAGTGGGATCGACTTCATCCGCGCCTTCGACGCCGACGGCTTGCCGGTGCGGATCGCGGCCGAGGTCAAGGATTTCGACCCAACCGGGCTCGCACCGCCGAAGGAGCTGCGCCGGCTCGACCGCAACGTCACGCTGGCGCTCGGGGCGGCGAAGGAGGCGGTCGCGGACTCGGGCCTGAACGGCTACGACCCGATGCGGGTCGGGATCGTCTTCGGCTCGGCGATCGGCGGCCTGATCGGGATCGTGCAGCAGGCAGAGACGCTGCGGGATCGAGGTCCGGACAGGATCTCGCCGTACTTCATCCCGAGCGTGCTCGTCGACTCGGCGAGCGGCCAGCTGGCGATATCACTCGGGATCCGAGGCCCGAACTACGCGCCCGTCTCGGCTTGCGCGACCGGGTCACACGCCGTCGGGGAGGGTGCCGAGATCATTCGCCGCGGCGACGCCGACGCGATTCTCGCCGGCGGCACCGAGGCCTGCATGCACCCGTTGATCCTGGCCGGCTTTACGGCGATGCGGGGCCTGGCCGTGGAGGACGAGCACCCGCCGAGGGCCTCGCGACCCTTCGATGCCACCCGCGCCGGCTTCGTCATGGGAGAGGGAGCGTGCGTGCTCGTGCTCGAGGAGCTCGAGGCCGCGCGGGCGCGAGGGGCCACGATCTACGCCGAGGTGCTCGGCTACGGCACCTCCAACGACGCGTACCACATGGCCGCGCCGGAGCCGGAGGCCATCGGCGTGGGCGACATGATGCGGACTGCACTCGAGCGGGCGGGCGTCGAGCTGGAGCGGGTCGGCTACATCAACGCCCACGGCACCTCGACGCCGCTGGGCGATGCCGCGGAGACGAAGGCGATCAAGGACGTCTTCGGCGACCACGCCTACAAGCTCGCGGTCTCCTCGACGAAATCGGTGATGGGCCATTGCTTCGGAGCGGCGGGAGCGATCGAGGCGATGATGTGCGTCCTCGCCGTTCACGAGGGCGTGCTGCCGCCGACGATCAACTACGCGAACCCCGATCCGGTGTGTGACCTCGATTACGTACCGAACGAGTCCCGCGCGTCGGAGGTCGACGTCGCGCTCTCGAATGCGATGGGCCTGGGTGGGCACAACGCCTGCGTTCTCGTGGGACGCGCGCCCTAGGGCGATACGACCTCCGGGGTCAGCTCCTCGAGCGAGCGCAGGACGAGGTCGGCCTGCGCGAGGGCTCCCCGGCCGGGCGGGAAGTGCTCGTTCGGGATCGCGATCACGCGCATCCCGGCTGCCTTGGCCGCCTGGATGCCGTTGGCGGAGTCCTCGACCGCTGCGGCGTGGGTAGGCTCGACGTCGAGCCGGCGGGCCGCTTCGAGGTAGACGTCGGGCGCCGGCTTGCCACGTGGCACCTCCTCGGAAGAGACGGTCGCCCGGAAGAGGTGCGCGACATCCAGCAGCTCCAGAGCGAGGTCGATCAGCTCCCGGTTCGACGAGGACGCGAGCCCGAGCGGCCGGCGAGCCGCGAGCCGCTCGACCGCCTCGCGCGCGCCGGGCAGGACCGGCAGGTGCTCGCGGTAGAGGCGCGCGAGTCGGCGGACGACCTCGCGGCTGATCTCCTCGGGCGGCTCGGGCAGTCCGATCACATCGTGCATGTACTGCGACCACTCGCGCGAGCTCATGCCCATCATGTCCAGCTGGGCTTGCTCGTGCCAGCGCCCGCCCCGCACGCGGGCCAGTTCCTCCCGCGCTGCATCCCAGACCTGCTCGGAGTCGAGCAGGACGCCATCGAGGTCGAAGACGACGGCCTCGATCACAGCGCCACGTAGCTCTGGCCGTGGAAGACGAGGGGTCGCCGGCCGGGACCAGGCTCAGCGCTGTCCACCTCGCCGACGAAAAAGGTGTGGTCGCCCGTCGGGTGCCGCTCGACGCTTCGGCAGCGCAGCCAGCCGACAGCGCCCTCGAGCCGCGGCGGGCCTTCGCCGTCGCGCAACGGGATGCGCTCCCAGAGCGCGATCGGTGGGACGCCGCGCGCGAAGTGCTGCGCCAGCGACTCCTGACCTTCGGCGAGCATGCTCACCGCGAACTCGCCGGCCTCGTGCAGGAGCTCGTGCAGTGCCGCATCAAGGCGAACGGCGACGCCGATGAGCGGCGGGTCGAGCGAGAGCGAGACGAGCGAGGCGACCGTCAGTCCAAGGCGCTGGCCGTCGAGATCGACGGTGACGACGGCGACGCCGGCCGGAAACCGGCCCATGACCGCGCGAAGCTCGTCGCCGCTGACCACGCGGCGATCATACGAGCGCTAGTGCTTGCGGCACTTACGCCAGTGGCCGCGGATCGCGTCCAGCGTTCCGTTCATCTGGTGCTCGAGCGACACGTCGGCGGGATCGCCGGCGTTGTACGGGTGGAGCCCGGGGCCTTGCCACATCACGTCGGGCGTCACGCCGGGACCCTCGACCGTGATCCGGTACAGCTCGCCGGTTCCCGGCCCGCGTTTGCGGTTCGGGATCCCGGGCGGGTGCGCGTATCCGCCCAGGTGCGGGTTGTGAGGGAAGAAGCCGTAGCAGAACATCCCGGGCGGCCCGTGCGAGACGAACGAGTTCTCGCGCAGCCAGCCCTGGCCGTAGCCGGAGTTGTACGTGTCCAGGTAGAGCAGTCGACCGTACTTGTCAGTCGGATTGCCGTATTCGGTAGTGCCGAAGCCGCGGACGCCGGCGCCGTCGTACGTGTACCGGCCGAAGAGCTCCTGGAAGCGGCCGTTGTAGACCCAGTCGGCGTGGACCTCGAGTTGCGCGAGCCCGCCCGTCCAGTGGGAGAGGTGCAGCCACCAGGTCCTCTGCCTTGCCAGCCACGGGGCCATGCCGAGGTTCGGTAGGGCCGTCTGCCAGGTCTGGAGCGCCCAGTACGAGCCGTTCGGCGCCTTGCAGGCCGCGACGAACCACGTGAGCTCAGGGCCGTCGTAGGGCTGACAGCGGTTCTTGAACTTCTTCCAGACGAGCCTGCGGTGCTTCCAGCCGCCGGAGTAGTCGAGCTTGAAATGGACCTGCGGAATCTTCGAGGTCCCCGGGCGCTTCCGGGCGTTGATCGCGCCCCACGCCAGCAGGTGCGTGACCTGGCCGCGCACCGAGTAGGTGACCATCGCGGTGCCCTTCGCGTTGACCGCGAGCTTGATGTTCGACGCGTTCCGCGCGATCAGCTGTGACGCGCTCGCGGGAGCGACGAGCCCTAGCGCGCCGGCAAGGGCGCACGCCAGCAGGACAAAACGAGTACGCAAGGCGACACCTCTGGATCGAGTGACGGGCCGCATCGCCGGGTACATCGGAAAATCCACGAGCACGCTCAAGCCAGAGCGTGCCCGGTTCGAGGGATGCTCTAGGAGGCGAGCCGCTCGTCGTCAGCGCGCTCGATGGGCACCGGCGACTCCTGCGGGAGGCTCAGAAAGACCTCGACGACCGCCGGGTCGAACTGGCTGCCAGCGCTCTCGCGCAGGCGGCGGCACGCCTCGTCGAGCCGAAGGCGCTTGCGGTATGGCCGGTCGGTGGTCATCGCGTGGAAGGCGTCGCAAACGAAAACGATCCGAGCCTCGATCGGGATCTCCTCGCCGGCCTTGCCGTCCGGGTAGCCGCCGCCGTCCCAGCGCTCGTGGCAGCTGCGCACGACCGTGCGCACGTCGGCCAGCCGTTCGATCGGCTCCAGGATCCGCTCGCCGAGCTCGGGATGCATCTCGAGGATCTTTCGTTCCTCCGGGGAGAGCGGGCCGGGTTTGAGCAGGATGCTGGTCGGGATGCCGATCTTGCCGATGTCGTGGAAGAGGGCGCTGAGCTCAACTCTTTTCAGGGCCGCTGCGTCAAAGCCCAGCGCCGAGCCGACCTTCGCCGCCATGTCGGTGATCCAGCGCGTGTGCGTCGAGGTGTACTCGTCGTTAGCCTCCAGCGCGTTGGCGAGGGACTCGACCGTCGAGACGAACGTGTTCTCGAGGTTCTCGAAGCTCCGCGCGCGCTCGAGCGCAACCGCGGCCTGGTAGGAGATCCCGGCGAGCAGGCGCAGGATCTCTTCGATCGTGTGCTCGCCGCGGACGCCCAGCTCGCGCACGCTGATGAACCCTTCGAGACATTCGTCGTTCCAGAGCGGGGCGAGGGCGAGATCGGGCCACTTGACTCCCTCGGGAGGCGGCGCGTGGCGCTCGGCTTCCTCGGCGCTGAGCACGAATGGCTTGCTTCGGTCGGCGACGACCGCTCGCAGCGCAGCCGCCGGGATGACCATTTCGAGCATCGGGCGCAGCGTCTCGTCGGCGTCATAGTCCGAGTGGGCGGCGATCCGGAAGTCGCCGTTCTCGAGCGCCAGCCAGAGCGCGCAGTTCTTCCCGCCGAGCATCTGCGAAGCGGCGCGCACGGTCTCGTTGCCGATCTCGTCCGGGGTCGCCGCCTGCGAGATCGCGCCCGTGAACTCGAGCAGCGCCTTTAGATGATCGGCCTCGCGTCGCTGCGCCTCGTAGAGGCGCGCGTTCTCGAGCGCGACCGACGCGTGCCCCGCGAGCACCTCCAGCAGGCGCACGTCGTCCTCGTCGAACTGATCGACGCCGAGCTTCGACATGACGATCACGCCGATCACGCGGGCGCCGTAGCAGAGCGGCACCGCCACGAGCGACTCCTCGATCGTGTGCGTCCCGGGGATCATCACCGCGTAGTCACATTCGAGGGTGTTGCCCACGAGCTGTGGCTCGGCGGTGGCCGCCGCGCGGCCGGTGATGCCCTCGCCGACCTTGGTGCGCGGCAGGTCGACATGCTCACCGTCTCGCGAGACGAGCTCGCCGCGAAAGGCGATCGGGACGACCTCGTCGCCGTCGATCACCGACACGCGACAGTTGTGGTAATCGATCAGGAGGCGGAGCTCGTCGGCGATCACGGCGCCGATCTGGCGCACGTCGTTCAACCGGTTGAGCTTTCCGGCCAGGCTCTGCAGCATCTTCAGGTGCGCGATCGAGCGGACGTCGCGGCCGCCCCCGCCCAAGCCCTCCGGCCGCTCACCGGTGTGCTCGTCGAAGAGCACGATCTGGTTCTTGCCGCGCGCCTTCGCGGTCATCATCGCGGCCTCGGAGCACGCGACGAGCTCACGCGGGTTCATCGCGTGCTGGGGCCCCTGGGAGATTCCGATCGAGATCGTGATCTTGCCGGCTGCGCCGAATTCGACCTCGGCGAGCGCGTCCGTCAGCCGGCGCGCGAGGTTGAGTGCATCGCCGGCGTCGCCCGAAGCCATGATCACGCCGAACTCCTCGCCGCCGAGGCGGCAGACCACGTCGGAGCCGCGCAGCGCGTCGCGCAGCAGGACGGCGAGCTCGGTCAGCACTTGGTCCCCGGAGCCGTGCCCGTAGACGTCGTTGACCCGCTTGAAGTCGTCGATGTCGAGCATCAGCACCGCGACCGAGTCGCGCGACCGGCTCGCGCGCGTCAACTCGGAGCGCAAGTGGTCGTGGAAGTAGCGGTGGTTGTAGAGACCGGTCAGAGAGTCGGTCTGCGCCTGGTACTCGAGCCGCGCGCGGATCTGCGCATTGTCGAGTGCGAGCGCGGCGGCATCGGCGAAGCGTGTAGCCAGCTCGAACTCCTCGTCGCTGAAGGCGGCGTGCTCGCCGAGCCGGTAGATGTTCAGCACGCCCTTGACCAGGTCGCGGGCGATCAGCGGCACCGTGATCAGCGCCTCGGGCTCGTCGGGCGGGGTGCCCGGGACCGTCTTGGTGCGCGGGTCGAGGTGAGCCTGGTTCGTGCGCACCGGCGCGCGGTGGAGCGCCGCCCAGCCTGTGATCCCCTCACCGAACAGCGAGCGGCTCTCCATGATCTTCTCCGCCCACTTGTCCCGCGCGAGAACCGGAGTGAGGAGACCCTGCGCCTCGTCGGCCTGGTAGATCGAGAGCGTGTCATGCGGGACGAGCTCGGCGAGCGTGTCCGCGATCCGGTCGAGCAGGTTGTCCAGGCTCTGCTCGGAGAGGATGTCGTGGAAGACGTCTGCGAGCTGCCGGTAGGACTGGACCAGCGACTCGGAGCGCGGGGCGTCAGGGTCGCAGAGACCGGCGTCCCGCGCTCGCGCAGGGTCCACAGCCGCGAAGAGGTGCCGCACGGACCCAGTCTCTCGTGCTTTTCGGCAAACCGTGATCCCCCGGAAAGGTGAACCTGTCTCGCTCGTTGGTTAACGCCGCGTAAATATTTCAGGTCGGCTCGTGACAGCACGACCCTTCTCGCTAGCTTGGATACAACAGAGATTGTGCGACCCGGAAGGACCGATGCAGAGCTCCCTGATCACCCTCGCCGACAACCGAATCACCATCGTCGTTGGCGCGTTCGCCGCGGCCTGGCTACTCGCCCGCGCGAGCGGAGCCGTCGCCCGCCGCGTGCTCGTATGGCACGACCGGAAGCACGGCGACAGCGATCCTGGGGAGACCGCGAAGCTGGTGGACATCAAGCGCCAGGAGACGCTCGTGGCGCTGATCCGAACGGGGATCGGGTACTGCGGCTTCGCGGCCGCGGCGGTGTTGACCCTGGCCGAGCTGATCGGCGGCGTCGACCGGCTGACCGCGATCGCCGGCGCCTCGTTCCTGCTGATCCTCGCCGGGTTCGCGATCCAGCGCGTGATGACGGACATCATCGCCGGCTTCGCCATGTTCGCCGAGCGCTGGTTCGCGGTCGGCGACACGGTGGCCGTCTCGGGGCTCGAGGTTCAGGGCGTGGTCGAGGACGTCTCGTTGCGACGCACCAAGCTGCGCACCCTCGACGGCGAGGCGATCCACATCCACAACTCGCAGATCCCCGCCGTGAAAGTGCTGCCGCGGGGCGTGAAGGAGCTCGCCATCGAGCTCTTCGTCTCCGACCGCGAGCGCGCCGAGCAACTGGTCGCCTGGGTCGCCGCGATGCTGCCCGAGGGGCCGACGACGCTCATCCGGAGGCCCTGGATCGAGGGCGTCGAGGAGTTCTCGGACTCGATGATCCGCATCGCCGTGCGCGCGACGACGGCACCAGGGCGCGAGTGGCTCGTCGACAGCTTCTTCTCCGACCTGCTCAAGGAGCGCGCAGAGGCCGGGTTGATCGTGCACGGGCCGGTGGTGCTCGCGGTGGACGAGAGCGCCACGCGCAGCTTCGCCCGTGCGAGCGCCGCGATGCGCTGGCAGGCACGTCGCGCGGCGGTCTCCGGCTGACGCTGGCTCTGCACCATCTTCAGTTGAGCGTCCGGGCCATGCCTATTGAGTCCGAGGCTCTCAGATCGGAGCTGCGCCCGGCTGTCTGGTCGGGATGCGCTGGGCCGGGAACAGGGCGACGATCGAGAGCAGGGCAAGGATCGCGAGCGCCGACCTGAGACCGTCGATGCGCGCATCGCGGTAGGCGTCGAGCGCAGCGTCGGTTGTGTTCGAGCCGACGTGTGCCTCGTCGAGGGCGGCCTCGAGGTCAGCGTCCGAGACGAAGGGGACTCCGCCCGCGAGCTCGACCTGGGCCTGGGAGGTGACCCGCGACGGGATCGCCGAGCTCTGCTCGATGTTCGTCAGGAAGGCAGAGGTGAGCGTGGCGATCAGGATCGAGCCGGCGAGCGCGGTGCCCAGCGAGGCGCCGAGGTTGGTCATCGTGTTCTGGACGCCGCCGACCTCGGGGCTCTCCTCGTCGGGGACCGCGGAGACGGTGACGGCGCCGAGCTGGGAGGCGAGCGCGCCGATTCCGAGCCCGATCAGGAGCATCGGCACGAAGACGATCTCCGCCCCGGCATCCTTGTCGAGCGCGCCGAGCAGGACGACCGTACCTGCGAGCAATGCGAGCAGGCCGCTGCGGACGACGAGCCGGGGCGAGACGTTCGGGAGGAGGCGGGGGATGCCGATCGCGGCGGCAAGCAGCGTGATGGAGAGCGGCAGCAGCCGGACGCCGGTCGCGAGCGCCGAAAGCCCCAGGCAGATCGACAGGAACAGCGGCACGACGAAGAAGAAGCCCGCCTGAACGAGGTACTGGAAGAAGAACATGATCAGGCCGCCGGTCAGCTGCCTGTTTCGCAACATCGCCGGCCGCACGAGCGGCTCTTCGCCTCTCGCGTCGACGCGGGTCTCCCAGCGGAAGAAGATCCAGATCACGAACAGGCCCGCCAGGCTCAGCCACACCGTCGGCGAGAGGCCCGCCCACGATGGCCCGTCCGCCTTGGGCTGAATCCAGCCCCACTCCCCTGAGCGGAGCACACCGAAGACGAGGAGCCCAAGCCCGAGCGCCGAGAGCACTGCGCCGACCACGTCCAGGCGCGGATGCCTCTCCACCGGCGCGTCGGCAATTCGCCGGGCAAGGAGCAGGATGACGAGGACGATCACGACCTCGCCGGCGAACACCCACCGCCAGGAGAAGTACGTCGTACAGAAGCCCCCGATCAACGGGCCGACCGCGACCGCGATCGCCCCCGCCGCCGCGACCAGCCCGTACGCGGCGGGCCTCCGTTCCGTCGCGAAGTTCCCGGCAACGAGGGCCACGATCGCCGGCAGGATGAGCGCCGCGCCCACGCCTTCCAGGAACGACCAGCCGAACAGCAGCACCGGCAGGTTGGGCGCGATCGCAGTCGTGAACGACCCGCAGCCGTAGATGACGCATCCGATCGCGAACGCCCGCTTCCGCCCGATCATTGCCCCCACCTTGGCGCCGGTGACCATCAGCGCCGCCATCACGAGCGTGTACGCGGTGATCGCCCCCTGGATCCCGGTCACGGTCGTGCCGACATCCTTCGCGACCGTCGCGATCGAGACGTTCATGACCGAGCTGTCCAGCGTCATCAGGAACTGGCCGGCTGCGAGGGTGAGCAGGACGAGCTTCGCGCTCCTGGCGTGGGCAGGTGAGGCGATGTCCGCCGTCGTCACGGGTGCGATTCTCCCAGTACCACCGGTCGCGTCTAGCGAGGCGGAGGCTCAACCGCGATCCGGGCGCGCCCCAAAAGCGCAGAAATACCACGACCTGGTCAGGTTGTTCGCCGTTAACCACCTCGGCCGCACGGCGAGAGAGAGGTCTTGCCGCCGCGTCGTTCTCTCCCTACACTCCGCCAGTCCAGTAACGACCGGGGGTCCGGTTACTGCGGTCCAGGTTCCCATGATCCGAGGAGGTCCGCGAATGACACTGAAGCGCTTCGCCGCGCTCTTCGTGCTCGTCTTCGCCTCACGCGCCGCCGCAGGAGCGGCCGGCGGCGCGGCTGAGCTCGAGTTGGAGGCCGCCGAGAACTAGGCCGCCCTTGGCGTTCGGCTCGCCTCCCGGCTACGGTCCTTGCGGGCATATGAGCTCGGAACTGGTGTAGTTGCTCAGATCGGAATCTCGCCCAAGTATCGACTCGGGTTCTCCCGCGCAATCGCGTTGAAGAGTTCTTCGCCGAGCACGGCGCGAATCCGCACCGAGCGCCTGCGTTCTTCCAGCTCTGCGTTCTCGACGACGTAGAAATCGGAGCCGAACAGGACACGGCTGCTCACGGTGGGATTGGAGAGCAGCGCCTTGAGCAGGTAGACGTGTTCGTCGTTGGCGAAGAGCGTATAGCTGATGTCTGTCCAGAGATTCGGGAAGTTCCCGGAGCGGATCATCTCGAGGATCTTCGCGAGCCAGCTCATGTTGGGCGTGTCTGTCGCTGTGTCCCAGGGGTGGTCGAGGTAGCGGGTCCAGTCGCCAGCGCCGCCGAAGTGGGCGAGGTTGACCCGTAGCCCCGGATACTTCTCGAGCAATGGCCGATAGGCGTCCGGATCGGTGAATCGCGTAAGCAGCTCGAGGCGACCAATGTTCAATACCTCGCCGCTGACCGGATCGGTAAGCATCTCGACCGTTGGCGCGCCGCGATACCGCACACTCGCAGGCCGCGAGCAGTGCGTGAGCACAGGCAGATTGTGCTCTTCGGCGTAGTCGTAGAGCGGCCAGAGTCGGTGGTCATAGGGGTGATAACCGGTCGGTGGATACAGCTTCAATCCGCGAAAGCCGTGATTCTCGATCAGAGCGATCGTCTTCTCAACGATGCCCTCGTGGCGCGGATCGACGGCCGCGAAAGGAATCACAATCGAGTCGGGGTATGCGCTTCGCAGCACCGCGACCTCTGCATGCTGCTCGTCGATCCCGACTGCGACGGCGCCGGCATTCATCTTGGTCATATCCATCGGCAAGAGGACGAAGCGCGTCTTCTCGGGATAGAAGCCGCGCACGATCTCGAACACCTCGCCCTGCGTCTTCTTGTAGGACGTCCCGATGATCTGCACGTAGCGCCCCAAAGCAGTCTTCCGCTCCGAATCGATGCGCCGCGCCACCCAGCTAAGCAGCCCCCGAACAAGCGGTATCCGGACCAACTGCGGCACTGGCCAGGGCAAGAAGCGGTCAGGCGTGTGTGCCTGAGTGAATGTGTGGACGTGGCAGTTCGTGATCTCCACGACGCTCCCTACCGAGTCCTCTCTTGCGAACGGTCAGCCGTCGAGGCATGAGCCCCGGCCAAGGTGAACGGTTGGCAGTAGGTGTCATTAGGCACTGATCTGGCTCTTTCTGTCAACCTCTTCTTACGGCGAAGGGGTGGCGACACGTGAACGGCGAAGAGAGCCGCGACGGCCACGACAACGGCCGCCGAGACGGCTAGTGGCTCTGGCGCTAGACCGCCTAGACCGGTCTGGACGACGCATCGGTAAGGCGGCAAGGCTGAAGGGTCCGCCGCAGGACGGCTGCACGGGCGCTACGAGCGGCCGGACAGAGTGCGGTGACGGGTGTGCTCGCTCGATCGTGTTCGCGCAGGCACTTTGAATGGGGCTGACGCAAAAACTGAGTCCTCGCGCCATTGCGACGCCACTCGTTGCTTAAGCTCGACGATGTAGGCACGTGCACAGCCTCGGCGTCGTGGTCGCCCAATGGACGAGCGCTCGCGCTCGTCCTTCAAGGTCAGAGGCCTCCAGCAGCGGCGGACGACCGGCCTCGAGCGCCATCGGCAGTCTTGAGGTTTGTCGGCGGAGTGAGACAATCGTTGCTAGCGCCTAGACGGGCGCAGTAGCAAGGGCAGGCCGGAGGGCGCCTCGACCCGAGGATCGCCGCCGCCGCTCCACGATGGAGGTGATTCCAGAATGGCTGTCCCGTTCCTGAGTCCAGGACAGACGAATGCCGCGGTCCCGAGAATGAAGAAATTGCTCGTGCACGAGTTGCTCGCGCTGGGCCTCCACGCGATCGCGCAGAACATCGCCATCAAGACGCACACCTACGGGCCGACTGCGGTGGAAGGGGTGAGGAAGTTCCAGCACGCGAAGCACCTCCACGTCGACGGCTTCGTCGGCAAGGACACGTGGGGTGCGCTCGGAGTCCACGAGCCCGTCACGAACCCGACGCCGGTCGTGCCCCCCGAGGAGGGGCACGACGGAGGCCAGGTGGTCGTCCTGGCCGGCGCCAACAAGCCCGGCCAGCCGATCACGGCCATGACGCGCAACTTCGTCGCAAAGATGGCCCACCACATCGGCAAGCCGATCAAGATCACGACCGGGACGAACCACGACAAGTTCACGAAAGACGGCAACATCTCCGACCACTTCAGCGGTCACGCGGCCGACATCGGAATGTTCACGAACGCTGGGACCAACGACGGTCCTGTCGGCGACAAGATCATGAAGGCCGCCTGCCTCCTGGCAGGCGACTCGAAGCAGGGCGCGAGCAACAAGGCGCACACGGGCGGACTCTTCAACTTCACGCACGGCAACCAGCAACCAACGCATCCAGTGCATCTGGAAGACCGACGAGGGCGGCAACCACCACGACCACGTCCACGTCGGAGTCCGCCCCGCCTGACATGAACCTCACAAGCACACTCTCGAAGGAATACCGCGAGCTGTGGAAAACGTGCCAGATTCGACCGCAGCGACGTGGCGAGACCGACAGGATCGTGGACAGCATGGTCAAGGGCAAAAAGCGGTACAGGCTGGCCGGCAAGCCGCACGGCGTACCCTGGCAGGTCGTCGCAGTCATCCACATGCTCGAGGGCAGCGGAAGCTTTGCGACGCACCTCCACAACGGCGACCCGCTTACCGCACGAACGGTGCACGACCCCAAAGGCCGGCCCAAGGCGGGCAGCCCACCCTTCAGCTGGGAGAAGAGCGCGTCCGACGCGCTGGTCTTCGACGGGCTGAGCCGATGGACGGACTGGTCGCTTGCGGGCACTCTCTTCGTGCTGGAGCGCTTCAACGGGTTCAGCTACCGCAGGCACGACATCAACATCCACTCTCCCTACCTGTGGAGCTTCTCGAACCACTACACCAAGGGGAAGTTCGTCGCGGACCACGTCTTCTCAGCAACGGCCGTCTCGAAGCAATGCGGCGCCGCCGTCCTCCTCAAGCGGATGGTCGCACGGAAACTCGTGAAGATCGAAGGAGCAACAGGGAACGGCAGCCTCCCCAATCCCTGATCGCCGCCAGAACCTGCTCGGTCAAAGAGAAGGAGCGCTGCGATGAGCAAGCTAAGCGATCGCGTACCGATTCCTCCCAAGGACACGATCAACACCAACTTGAGCTCGGCTACCGAGCAGATCATGTCGCGGAAGTTCGGGAAGCCGGGTGCCCTGACCAAGAATTGCTCCACGCCGACCGGGAAGTTCCGGAGGAGAATCAAATCCGGCGTCGATGTCGGACCTTTCACGGTCAGCGGTCTCGACTTCGCCGTCGAGTCGCTACACCAGGTCTTCGCTGAGGTCGAAGCGAAGCGGCCGCACGTGTTCAGGGAAGTCAAGACAGAGGGCATGCTGTGCGTGCGGCACCGCCGCTCAAACCCGTCCCGCTTCTCCAATCACAGCTGGGGTGCAGCGATCGACCTGTTCTTCGGTACAAGGGTCGTGCCCCAAGGAACCCCCCTCACTCACCGCGGCCTCGTTCTGCTCGCACCCTTCTTCAACCGGCACGGCTGGTACTGGGGTGCCGAATTCAGCGGCGACTCAGTCGACTCCATGCATTTCGAACTGGCCGCAGAGACGATCCTCAAGATCCCCAGCTCGCCGCTCTGAAGATCAGACCGCGCAGTCAATCATCAGGCGAGTTTCGGAGGGGCGGCGCTTCCTGCCTGGATCGTCATCATCCCGTAAGGCTGTAGCTGAGGGGACCTCCAAGAGTCGGTCCCTCGGGGCGTCTTCCCCGAGCCGACGAGTGGGGAGGCGAATAATTCCGCGATACGCAAAGGCACAGAGGGCCAAAGCACGATTCGGTACTTGATGTCGCTCTGGAATCCATACACGGTCGTGCTTACGGAAGGCGACTTGCATCTCTCGACCTTTCGGGACACCATCGTAGACTCGCTGCGAGTCCCTCCACCTGTTTGGAGGTCGAACTCAATGATGCTGCGCTAACTGGGCCTTAGTGCAGATCGCCGGAAATGACATGAGCGCCGTTCGTGACCGCTCCGACCCGCGCCCCGGACCTAAGCAGCACCTCTTCATGCGCAGTCCCGGCCTGACGGCAGGAGTCTTGCAGCCATGCGGAAAGCCGCATTCCTCCGCGGTCGTATCCGCCGTCAAGGTGGCTGGATGCTAGGCCCGTGTGGCCGGGATTAGCTAGGGGCGGCGGCGACCGAACGCCCGGGCGCTGCAACGCAACCCGGCCCGCGCTCAGGCTAGGCCGAGAGTTTAGTCCCCGCCTAGTCGCTCGTTCGGCCATGGCTCGTAACGCCCGCGGCCTATTCGCGTCGGCTGCGCCGCGCTATTAATTGAGCTCGAGGTGCCTGCTCCAACGGATGACCTGGCAACCTCGGCACCCCGTGTGCCGCGATATTCGCTGGCACTTGTCCAGAGCGAGATGGAGATGCTCCAGACGCCGGGAAACGAGCTCTCCGCGTTTCTCCTCGGACGACCGGAGCTTTGGCGCGCCGAGGTTTACACGGAGCGCACGTTCGAAGCGGCACTGAGGTCGGCCGAGCGGTTCGATTGTGTCGTCCTCGGCTTCAACGCCGTCTACCAAAGCGAGGCAATCCAGCGGGCCCTCGCGAGCGGACTCCCGGGCACGGGGACTCTTGTCCTCCACCAATTGCAGCAGAAAGGCGTCAGCTTCCTGCCGGCCGACCTGGCACTCCGTCTGAGCCCAATAGCCGGAGGCACTCGGGAAGCGGTCGCTCATAATCACACCGATCCAGACGACGAGATCTTGCTCAACTGGCCCGAGCGCGTGGCCGATGGCGGTTCGACGCCAGTCTCCCCGGTCAGCGGCGCCGCGATCTGCCACTTGGACGCCCCCAACACTGGCGTCTGGCGAACCTCGCTCGAGGTGGTGCTCGATGATAAGCGAGCGCCTGTCGTGCTCCGCACTTCGAGCCTCCGCAGCCCACGTCTCATTGTGTGCACGCTCCAGCTGGAGCCGCGCAAGAAGCATCACGCCAGCCTCCTGAGGAACATGATCACCTACTGCGCTGCCGGCTGGCCGGAAATCGCCGTGATCGAAGAGGTGGGCGGCGGCCGGGGAAAGGAGATAGCGCGCAGGCTGCGCGTTCAGGGGACGAACGTCGTGGAGCTGCTGGTCGACGCTCCCGGGCCCCTGTCATTCGATGACTGGCCCCTGCGCGGCGTGCACGAGGTCGTCGTCGACGAGAGGTGGGACCCCGACGAGTTGCTCCGTTCCGATGATGCGAAGAGGTGGCTTGACCTTGGCAATACCATTGTGCGTCTCGACGGTGATCGACTGACGTTCCGCCATGGCGCATCCGACTCCCATGTCGTCGCGCAACGCTGGGCTACGGGTTTTCATGCCTTCGATCCGAGAATTTGGCACGGCGATCCTGATGACGAGGAGCATTACCCTGGGAGCATCTTCGGGACGCGCGCCGTTCTGCGCGTGCTGGCGCTTCTCAAGCGCGACGGCACACGCGTCCAACCCGACCGACTCGGACTCCAGCCGCCTGCTCACTTCGTCGAGCCGGCACTGGCGCTGCTCATGCGCCGATGGCAGGCCTCGAAGTTCGAGGGCACGATCAGCACACATGCGGCAGCGTATGACGTGCTCTGTCTCGTCGGCGGCGAGGATTCGAATCCGGACTTGGCGACTTACCTCAAGGAGTGGTTGCGAGAGGTCTTTCGCGATGCCGCGCCCGAGGATCGCTTCGACATCGCGCGTTGTCTCGGTGACACGGAGCTCTTCAAGACGGCTCTCAAGGAGCTCGACCCGCGGGCCCTTCCGGCTGTGCTCGCGACACGACTACGAGAGGCGGCCGTCGCATGTCACTGCGAGCCCAAGCTCGAGCCCGAGCACGTGAAAGAGCTTTCATCGGCCGATCTCGATAGCAATCTGCTCCTCGCCGGCGAGTACGTTGCCGCCCGGGTGGCCTTTTCCCAGAGCTTCCCGAAGCACGCTTGGAGCGAGCTCAGCGACCCTGCCATGGGGCGCGCGTTGACGGCGCTCGGGAGGTTCGGCGTGCTGGCGCAGGGACGCGCCGAGGTGACCCGGGCTGAGCTGGACCGACGCCGATCCGGCGAGATCAGCACCGAGGCGCGTGCCCTCATTGCGTACTACGACCTCGATCCGAGCTCGACGCATGCGATTCGTCGGGGCGCTCAGGGTGTGCCGCCCCGGATGGTCGAGGCGGTCCTGAAGACCTCGAACAATGTTCGCGAGGCCGAGGCCGCCGCGCAGGCGGCCGAGGAGGAGAGCAAGGCGACGCTGGGCAAGCGCGAGGCGGATCTTCGCCGCGCGAGAAACATATTCGGCGTTGCGACGGCCGCCGTCTCGGCCGCGTTCTTGGGTGGGATGATCTACGTCCTAGGCTCCGACCTGCCCGCGATCGTCGCGGGCTTCGGTCTCGCCGCGCTTCTCTTTGTCGTCGTCGCAGTTGCGCTCCGCCGCGTCCGCCTGGCTCCGGATTGGGCTGGGCAGGTGGCAAGCACGGTCGGGGGCGGCTTCTCGGGCCTTTCGGACCGCCTCACCAAGCTGTTTCGCACCAACGACGAGCGCGAATAGGGCTAGTGCCGCCACGCCGCATTTTGCTCGCCGGTCAACTCGTGCACGGGGGTGCCGTCGCAGCCGGCTGGCTCGAGATCACGGCCGAACAAATCACCGGGCTCACGTTCGGACGAGCGCCGCGTCGCGCTGAGTACCACGACGGTCTGATCGCACCCGGTCTCTTCGACATACAGGTCAACGGCGCCGCCGGCCTAAACGTGACTGATGGCCCGAGTGCGCTCGACGCGATCGACCGCGTGCAGCTCGACCACGGTGTCACCGGCTACCTGCCGACGATCATCTCGACCAGCGAAGAAGAGGCCTCCAGGGTGATTGCGGAGATTGCCGAGCGGATCGCGGATCCGGCGTCGCCCGTCGAGGGTGCCCATCTCGAGGGCCCGTTCCTGAACCCGACGTACCGCGGCGTCCACCGATCGGAGCACCTCTCTCTACCCGGCAAGGGAGAACCGGCGTACTACCGATCTCCGGCCGTGCGCCTCGTAACGCTCGCGCCCGAGCTCAAGGGCGCGCTCGAGGTGATCTCCTCGCTCCGTCGACGCGGTGTCGCCGTCTCCATCGGGCACACCGGCGCCTCTGCTCGCGAAGCCGAGCGGGCCGCCGCGAGCGGCGCCGCGGGCGTCACGCACCTCTTCAACGCGATGAAGGAGCTCCACCACCGAAGCCCGAACGTTCCCGGCTGGTCTCTCGCCGCCGGCCGTGTCCGCGTGGGCGTGATCGCCGACGGCTTTCACGTCGATCGGGTCGTGCTGAGGCTGATTGATCGGCTCGCCCGACAGCGCGTCGTCCTCGTGAGCGACGCGAGCCCCGCCGCCGGGGCCGCCGAGGGCACCTATCGCATGGCCGGGGTTCCGATCCGCTCGCTGGACGGCCAAGTCCGCGATCAGAAGGGGATGCTTGCCGGAAGCTTGTTGACCCTCGACGAAGCGGTCCGGCGCTGGACGAGATTTACGGACTGCCCCTTCCCGAAGGCTTGGGCAGCCGCCTCCGAGCGACCAGCGCGCCTTGTAGGAGTGAAGAGCGGCCTGCGCGCCGGCGCTCCTGCGAATCTGGTCCTCCTCGACTCGGAGGGGGGAGTCGAGCAGGTGTTACGGAGGGGAATCTGGGTGCGGTGACGAGCCCGTTTCTCGCGATCGATGTGGGAGCAAGCCGAATCAAGTCGGCGCTCATCGTCGACGGTGAGGTCCGGGAACACACACCCGAGCCGGTTGCGAAGGACATTTCCGGTCTCCTGTTACAGATCGTCGCCACGTACGATCGAGCCGCCGCGGGCAAGCGACTGGCCTGGGGCCTTTGCATGCCCGGCCTCATCGACGTCTCGAGTCAGACTTTGCGCTACTCAGCCAATTTCGACGCCCGAGACGTTCCGGTGGTCGAGCTGCTGACCGCCACGCTGCCGGGGGCGAAAAGTGTCCCTGCGGAAATCGAGGTTGCGCGGAGGCTTACGGCGGCTGGGGAGGCATCCGTCGTCGCTACGAGAATGCGGGGCGAACCGTCGACTCGCCGGCGGCTGTGCTGAAGGACGCCCGCAACGACGAATGGGCGCGCCAAGTCCTAGCCGACGCGCTCGACGCTATCGGTCTTGCCGCCTCGGCAATGGTTGCCGTCTTCGACCCGGGAACCCTGCGGCTTGGAGGCGGCGTGGCGGCCGCCTGGGGTGACACGCTGCTGGCGTCGATTCGGCGCGCGCTCGAGGAGTCCGTGTTACCCGAGCTCGCACGTGCGACGCGCGTGGAAGGCACGAAGCTTGGCGAACGGGCGAGCCTGCTCGGGCTCCGCGCTCTCGCCTCCATTGAAGCCACAAGCGACCTCTGATCCCGCGTCCGCGTCTTGACTGCTCAGGCGGAATGTAGGAGGGTGGTGGCCGAACGCGGAGGAGAAATGGTCTTCGTACCATTCCGCTGCGGCAGAAAGATGGCGTGTCCGTGATCGTGGCAGCCACCGTCGGGACGCGTCTTGTCGGCGAGCGTCGAGAGCCGGCCATGACGCCATGACGGAGAAGCATCGAGCCAATCCTCCGGCAGAGCCTCCGCGAGAAGCTCACGCGAAGCGCAAGACGCCGGCCTCGAACCCGGAACCGCTTTGGGGGTCGAGTCGGACCGCCATCTTCTTCATCCAGATCGGCTACCTGATCGCCTTGGGCGCCTTCGCCATCTGCTACCGCGTGCACTGGATTGATCCCCGCAGAGACTTCTTCGGGCCGGTCCCGCTCCTTGTCCCCTGGTTCGGCGCGGTCGGCGCCGTGCTCCTTTCGCTTACCGGTGTGTTCGACAATCGAGGGCGAGCCTGGAGGCCCGAGTACTGCTTCTGGCATTGGTCGCGTCCGCTCGTCGGCGTGATCGTCGCCACCGTGAGCATTCTTATCTTCCAGTCCGGAATCCTGGCCGTCGGCGGCCAACTGCCAAGTCATACCGCGACCACCGCTACGGCCAAGAACCTCCTCTACTACGTGATCGCCTTTGTTGTCGGCTATTGAGAAGACATCTTCCGACAGCTCATCAAACGGCTGGCCGATGTCATCCTCACCCCACCACCCGCAGAGGCAGGCGCCGCGCCTGTCATCGAAATCGTCGAACCGCCGGAAGCGGCGGTAGGGCAGAAGACCGACGTGGTCGTCGGCGGGAGTGGCTTCACCGGCACCACCTCGGTGAACCTTGCAGGCGAGACAATCCAGTTCGTCGCTGCGTCGGACTCACAAATCACGGTGACTATCCCTGCCGACATCGAGGCGGGACAAACCAGCCTCACGATCACGACCAAAAACGGCACTGCCACCGTCTCGTTCGCGATCGTTTAGTCGCGGGCAGGCCACGGGCAGACGAGCCCGTCGCTGCCCCAAAGGGCGAAGTCACGGACCCCAGCCCCCTTTCCCCTGCAACTGGTTGGGGCGCGCGTAGCGTCTTCCGGCGAGCGCTAGAACGCCGGAACCTGCTCGTCGCCGAGGCGACGGCGGAAGAGATCGGCCGACTCGGCCTCGCCGAGGCGCTCGAGCTCACCGTGCTGATCGCGCGCAAGGTCCTGGCCGGCACCCGCGCGTAGCCGCGCGCTGGCTTCGCCGCTATCTCGACGAGTCGCTGGACGTGATGATCGATGAGGCAGCGATGGTGGCTGCCTATCTTACGGCTCTCGCCGGCCCCCGTTACGAGGCCGCGAGGTCAACCCTGCGAGCTATTGCTAAGAGCACGAGCAGCTAGAGACGAGACGCGCCTGCCGAGACGGCGAACTAGCCGACGGGCTCCTCTGCCTCCGCAGTCGCTATGGGAAGGATGCAGCGAAAATCCGGCCGGGCTGACCCTCCTCTTTATAGAGCGCGCCGGGCGTACTTTCTCATTCGCCCTGAGCGCCAACAGGAAAGAAGAACTCAACGACTTTTCCAGACTTCACGTGAGCCGCCAGTCGTGAAACGGTCTGGTAGCGCGTATTGCAGATGCCGATCACGCAACGCTCTCGCACATGCACGATCCAGTACGAAGGCGCCGGCCACAGCACGCCCAGCGGGCGGCGCTTGAAGATCGCGTTCGGGTACAGACTTCTCAGATCATCGACGGTGCTCCCGACCCGTAGCCCCAGCGATGTCTGCCAGCGGCTTCCGGACACATACGCAACGTTGATGTAAATCGAGCCGGGCGCCGTGCAGCCGTTCTTCCCGGGCGGTAGACCTCCAAGCGTCGCGAGCCTTAACCGGACTCCTAACGAGTGCCAACGAGCGAGTGCCGTGCCTGAGTATTGCCCCGCACGACACGAGGACGGCTTGCCGAATGCGCGGATAGCGTCCGCCAGGCTGACTGAGTCCTTCCGGCGTCGCAGTTCAAGGTTGCCCAACGTCTGGTAGTTCCGGGCCGCGCGAAGGACGAACGAGAACGCGCTCTGCCGGCTACTTCGCTGCGGTGCCCCAGCACCGCCGGGAACGACAACCGTCGCCACCACTAAGGCAGCTACTAGAAGCGCGCGGCTCACGATCGAGTGGCAGGTCGCGAGTATGTGGCCGTCGGTTGTCATCGAGGTCGGGTTCGAACCTCCGGTTCGCCTTGGTCGTCTACACGAACTCCGATCGTCACCAGGGTTCGGTCACCTCTTCTGGGGCCGAGTCGCGCTTGTGATCTCCCTTGCGAGTGTCTCGACGATCGCTCGCAACTCCCTCGCCGCCCTGACGAGATCTTCGACCGTCTCGGTCGTGAACTGGCTCGCCGTATTCTCAAATCCGGGGCCACCTGGTCAGGATCGTCTTGATCCCGCCCTCGACGCTCACAACTGCCTCCCTCGGTCTCGACGCCGCCGAGTCTATGACGGGCGCCCGTGAGCGCCTGAGCGTCAGGTTCCCGTTACGCTTCCTCCTTAGCCATGAGGAGCGATCGCGTCCTCTGGCGGCCTTCTTCGGGGTTCTGCTCGGGCTCGCGCTCTGGCTCTGGATCATGTTCGAGGACTTCGTCTGAGCCGCAGCCCCGCGCTTCGGGCAGGTTGCGGGCAGAAGCCACGAGCCCGCCGCATCAGCTACGCGTTGGCGAAGAAGCGGGTCGCCGCGATGCCCCCTTCGAGCCAGGTCGGGAACTGGCTAAGACGAGCCTTCGCTTAGGTCCAGGGGCGTGCGCGACAACTGCGCGACAATGAGTGTCGCGCAGGAGCGGTCAGGAGCGGTTTCCAGCGGTTGAAGACAGAGGCCGAAGAGGTCTCGTTTCGATCAACTCACCTGCTAACAAGCGACTTTCGGCTCTGCTAGACGGCGGGGGAGGGATTCGAACCCCCGGGGCCGCTTTCGCGGCCCTGCGGTTTTCAAGACCGCCCCATTCGTCCGCTCTGGCACCCCGCCTGAAGCGAGTCTAGGCCAGGCGCGCGGGTGCGCCGAACCCGGTCAGGACCTCGGGCACGGCGATCGCGCCGCCCTCGTCCTGGAAGTTCTCCAGCAGCGCAATCAGCCAGCGCGCGGTCATCGCGGTGCCGTTGAGCGTGTGCACCGGCTCGAGCTTGCCGTCGCGCCGGAAGCGGATCCCGAGCCGCCTCGCCTGGTAGTCCGTGGTGTTCGACGTGGAAGTGATCTCGCGGTAGCGCTGCTGGCCCGGGAACCAGGCTTCGATGTCGTACTTCTTCGCCGCCGAGGCCCCGAGGTCGCCGGCGGCAATGTTGACCACCCTGTAAGGCAGGCCGACCTCCTGCACGAGCTCCTCCTCGAGCGTGAGCAGTGCGTCGTGCTCCTCCGCCGAGCCCTCGGGCTCGGCGAAGACGAACATCTCGACCTTGTCGAACTGGTGCACGCGGAACATCCCACGCGTGTCTTTCCCGGCCGCGCCCGCCTCTCGCCGGAAGTTCGTCGAGTAGCCGGCGTAGCGGCGCGGCAGCTCGTCGAGCTCCTCGCCCAGGTGGAAAGAGGCGAGAGCGACCTCGGAGGTGCCGGTCAGGTACAGCTCGTCGCGCTCGATCTTGTAGATATTGACCTCGTCGGTCGGCAGGAACCCGGTGCCGTACATCGCCTCCTCTCGGACCAGCACCGGCGGCAGGACCGGCACGAAGCCCCTCGCAACGAGACGATCGAGCGCGAAGCGGTAGAGCGCGAGCTCGAGCAGCGCCACCTCGCCGACGCGGTAGGCGAAGCGCGCACCGGAGACCCGCGCCGCGCGCTCGAGATCGATCCAGCCGTGCTCCGCCCCCAGCTCGAGGTGGTCGCGAGGCTTGAACGAAAACGACGGCGGCTCGCCGACCCGCCGCACCTCGACCGCGTCCTCCTCGCTGACGCCGTTGGGCGACGAGGGATCGGGTGGGTTCGGCACGCGGTCGAGCAGTTCCTGCCGGAGCTGCGCCGCCTCCTCGTGCTCGGACTCGACGCGCTGCAGCTCGGCCTTCAGCTCGCGCAGCTGCTCGAGCTGCTCCGGCGTCGGCTTGCCCTTGAGCTTGGTCTGGGCGCGCAGCTCGCTCGCCCGCGTCTCGAGCTCGCGCCAGCGCTCGTCCGCCACGAGCAGCTCGTCGAAGATCTCGGCAGCGCCCTTGCGCCCGAGCGCGGCGCGGAACCCCTCGGGGTCGGCGCGCGCGGCCCTGAGGTCGATCAACCCTGCTGCGTCAGGTAGGCGACGAGGTCGGAGATCTGCTTGGCCGTCAGCGTCTGGCCGAAGTTTGGCATCGTCGGCTGGAACCCCTTCTCGACGTAGGCGGTCGGGTTCGCGATCGACTCGCGCGCGAACTCCTCGAGCGTGCCGTTGTTGGCGCTCTTCGCGTAGGCGGCCAGCTTGTCGAGATCGGGGCCGATGGTCCCCTGCGACCCCGCGGGCTTGAAGGTGTGGCAGCCGCCGCAGCCCTGCGACTTGTAGAGCAGCGCGCCTGCCTTCGGGTTGCCGGCGGCGACGGCGGCGGTCGTCGTGGCCGGGAGCGTGCCCTTGACCGTTTCGGCGGTGGACAGCACCGTCTGCTCGCCCCCGCAGCCGGCAAGCAGAAACGTGACCCCGAGAAACAGTGCGAGGCGGCGCATCGATCGCGAGTCTACTGAAGGCGGAACGCGCTCTCTTCGCTTCTCGCGAGCGTCCAGAGCACGAGCGCCGAGAGCGCTCCGTAGCCCGCCACGTCGGTGGGGGTGTCGTTGACGACGAGCGAGACGGCGAGGGCGGCGAGGAAGGCGTCGAAGACCGGGGCCGGGGGCCGGTGCAGCGCCAGCCAGGCCAGCGCGGCGACTCCGAGAGCCGTGAAGAAGGCGGCGTTCCAGGTGGAGACGATCGCTGCTCCCGAGAGGTGCAGCCGCCGCCCGAGGTCGTCGAGGAGAGCGCCGGGGCCTCCACCGACCGCATCGGTGATGTGGCTCGAGCCTCCGGTGGCGGCGTCGATCCCGACGAGCGCGAGCGCAGCCGCAGCTGCGACTGCGGTCGCAGCCACGGCCCGGGCAGCCGGCACCTTCCGCAGGCGCAGGCCGAGAACGAGGAACCCTGCGAGGAAGACGACCAGCCCGCCGCCGTCGGCTCCGATGCGGCTGGCGCCGATCCCCGCCGCGATCGCCAGAGCGACCGCCGGCAGCGCGCGGGCGCCCGCGAGGGCGCCGAGCACGAGCGCCGGCCCGAGCAGCAGCGTCTCGACCTGGTTCGTGACTCCGTAGAAGCGCCCGCCGCCGTCTGGGTGGGGCCCGATCACCGCGAACGCGTTCCAGGCCGGCTTGGCCCACATCACGGCGAAGAGGAACGCGAAAAGGGCGGCCAGCCCGAGCGCGAGCAGCAGGCGGGGCCGCAGGAACCAGCCGCCCGCCAACGCCGCGGCCCCGCCGGCCACGGCGAGCACCGGCACGGCGACCCAGGGCGCGGAGACTCCGGCCGCACTCAGCAGGATCGCGACCGCGAGCGCCGCCGGCGCGGCCAGGAACGCTGCCCGCGCGAGCGCCGGTGCGTGCGTTGCAAGCGCGAGCGCGACGAGAGCGACCATCAGGCCGACCAGCACGATCGTCGCCGGGGTGCGTGAGTCGTGGCTACGGTCGAGGCGCCGGTCCAGCTCCGCGAGCTTCGCAAGAGGATCGCTCGCCGCCTGCGAGCGGATCCGCGGCCGCTCACCGCGCTGCAGGGCTCGGACGGAGGGCGCCACGTCTGCGAGCGAGATGAGCCCGTCCAGGCGCGTCGAGCTCGACGTGAGCACCCCGCCATAGCCTGGCCCGACGACCGCGATCGGGTAGCGGACGACGTTGTGGTGCTTGCCGGGCGGAGGCAGCGCGACGTAAAAGGTCGTCCGCGCAGGTACCCGCGCAAGCGAGATCTGCGTCTCTCCTTTCGGAACCCCTCCGCGGACGATCGAGTTCCCGAGCACACCGCGCAGAAGCGCTGCGCGGGCGCCGCGCCGGCTCACGGTCGCGCCCTCGCCCGGCACGAGCAGCCCGTGCGCCGCCTCCGGCGAGCGGAACACCGGCGCCGAGGCCGGCGTGACGATCACGGCGACCTGCTCGGAGGGTGCTGCCGCCGCGCTGCAGCTTAACGCGGTGGCAACGATCGCCAAAGCTACAATCGCGATGAACTTTCTCGCCTTCAAGGGGGCCGATTCTCGATGAAACGCAAGAATTACGGTCGCGACGCCGGGCTGACGCTGCGAATGCTCTTCACGAGCTCGATGCTCGGGCTGCTCTACGTCGGCTTCGCGCTGGCTCTGTTCTACATCCTCAACGCGGGCCTCGTCCTGATGATCGTGATCGTCGGCGGGATGGCGCTGTTTCAGTACTTCACCTCGGACAAGCTCGCTCTGCGCGCCTCGGGAGCGAAGGTGGTCGACCGCGACGAAGCGCCTGCGCTGCACGACATGATCGAGCGGCTCGCAGCGATGGCCGACCTGCCCAAGCCACGGGTGGCGCTGATCGAGAGCGAGGTGCCGAACGCCTTCGCCACCGGCCGGAACCAGAAGCACTCGGCCGTGGCCGTCACGACCGGCCTCTGGGACCGGCTCGAGCCGGAGGAAATCGAGGGCGTGCTCGCGCACGAGCTCTCTCACATCGCCAACCGCGACGTGCTCGTCATGACCGTGGCCAGCTTCTTCGCCATGCTGGCCGGCCTGCTGACCCGCTTCGGGCTCTATTCGGGCATGTTCGGCGGCTTCGGCGGGAACCGCGACAACAACAACAGCTCGGTCCCGGTCTGGCTGATCATCGTCGTCGTCTCGATCGTGACCTACTTCCTGAGCCAGATCCTGATCCTCGCGATCTCCCGCTACCGAGAGTTCGCAGCCGACCGAGGCTCGGCGCTCATCACCGGCGCCCCCGAGCAGTTGATGAGCGCGCTGCAGAAGATCGCGAGCCAGATCACGACGATCCCGCAGCAGGACCTGCGCCAGGTGGAGACGATGAACGCGTTCTTCATCGTCCCGACGAACTGGCGCAAGAAGACGTCTGAGCTCTTCGCGACGCACCCGCCGCTCGAGAAGCGGCTCGCCGCCCTGGCCGAGATCGCGCGGGAGATGGGCCGCCCGGTCGAGTAGGGCTGATTTGGGCCTGAGAGACATCCTCTCGGGGCGCAGCAAGCTCAAGGACGCCGCCGGCGAGCGGCTGTTCGCGATCTCGACGGCACGAATCACGCTCGAGGCCGAGCTCGAGCTGAAGCCCGCAGGCGCGGCCGGCATCTGCTTCAAGTCGCTTTCGGCCGGCGAGTTCGTGCGGGCAGAAAACGAGCTCCAGCAGCTGCTGGACGTGGTCGCCACCGAGTCGGGCTCGAAGATCGAGCGCCGCTCGGACGAGCTCGGGTGGGACTGGTTCGTCGTCCGCGACGAGGACTTCGAGGATCTGGTCACCTCGGTACACCTGGTCGCCTCGGAGCTCGAGTCGCGCGGGTTCGGGCCGCAGCTCTTGGCCGCAGTGTTTCCGTTCGAGAAGAAGGGCTTCGACGCGAAGCGGATCTACTGGATCTACAGCTTCAAGCGCGGGAACTTCTGGCCCTTCGTGCCGAAAGGCGACGGCAAGGAGCGCGACAACGCCGAGGAGCTCGAGCTGAAGGCGAAGCTGGAGCAGGAGCTACCGATCGAGGCCGACCTGACGCGCTGGTTCGCCATCTTCGACGCCCCGGTCTGAGGAGCGCAATCCACCTCGCGAGCCGGGTCGCTACGGCCGGGCTCTTTCTGATCCGGGCTAGGTCGGCAGGTCCGGGATCAGCCCATCGTCGTCGAAGAGCTCGCGCGCCTCGTCGAGGCTCAGGTCCTCCGGCGGGATGATCGCCTCCGACGGAGAGAGATCCTCGTCGGGCAGGCGTGTGCCGTTCGTCCGCACCGCCTCGGCCATCCGCCCGAGCAGCTCCGAGAGCTGCTCCCGGTCGTCCGCCTCGAGCGCCCGTTCCGCCTGCTCGTCGAGGTCGTTCAGCCCCTTCGCGACCTCGTCGTCGATCTCGAACTGACCCTCGCCCAGCACCCGCACGATCATTGCTGCAGCTCCTTCTGCTGCTCGCCCGACACGAGCTCCGTCTTCAGCTGGTCGAGCTCCTTGTCCACCTGCGATTTCGACGCGATTGCGCCGAGCTCGCGATCGAGCTGCGTCTGGTCGGAGGTGAAGTCCTCGAGTGCGCCGGACTCGGTCAACTCGTCGATCGCGGAAGCTCGGGCGGTCATCTGCTCGGTCTTTTCTTTCGCGCGCTGGATCGCGAGCCCCGTATCGGCCATCTGCTCGCCGATCCCCGTCGCCGCCTCGCCGATCCGCACCTGCGCCTCGGCGGCCGAGTACTGCGCCTTGATCGTCTCCTTCTGCGACCGGAACGCCTCCACCTTGGCCGAGAGCGTCTTCTCGCTGGCGATCAGCTTCTCTTGTTGCGCCTCGAGCTGCTTCGCCTGCTCGTCGAGGCTCTGGAGCTGCTGCTGCAGCCCCGACTTGCGCTCGAGTGCCTGCCGCGCGAGATCCTCGCGGCCCTCGGCGAGCGCCTGCCGCGCCTGGGTCTCCAGCTTGACGATGCTCTGCTGCAGTGTCGCCTCCTGGAGCTCGAGCCGCTTCTTCGCCGTGACGACGTCGGCGATGCCGCGCTTGACGTTCTGCAGCAGCTCGAGCTGCTTCTCGTAGGAGTAGTCCAGGGTCTCGCCTGGATCCTCCGCGCGATCGAGCAGCTTCGACACCTTCGACTTCACGACGAGCGAAGCGCGTGACATCAGCCCGGCCATTCGTCCTCCTCTCGGTGCGGAGCGCCTAGCCTAGCGAGGGTGATCAGGGATGGCGACGCCAGGCTCCAGACGGGCTACGGCTCGCACGTGGGCGCCGGCTTCTCGGCGCCGAGCGTCTAGCCTTGCGAGGTGATCGTCGAGCGGAGCATGCATCCTGGCTGGCTCTCCAACGCCTACCTGATCGGCGACGAGCCGGGCGGGACGGCGGTCTTCGTCGACACCGGGGCGCCGCTCGAACCGCTCTTCGAAGCCGTCGAGCGGCACGATCTGAAGGTCACGCACCTGCTCACGACCCACGCCGACGCCGATCACGTCGCCGGCGACGACGAGGTCCGGGCGCGCTACAACTGCCCGGTCGTCAAGAGCGATCTTCAGACCGGCGGGCTCGTCGTGAATGCGCTCGAGACGCCGGGCCACAAGGACGATCACCTGGCCTTCGTCGTGAACGACGAGCTCTGCTGCACGGGAGATGTGCTCTTCAAGGACGCGGTCGGCGGCGGCGACCTCGAGCAGATCCGCCGGTCGGTGATGGACGTTCTGATGAAGCTGCCACCGCAGACGCGTGTTCTCCCCGGTCACACCGACGAGACGACGATCGGCCGAGAGTGGGAGCACAACCCCTTCGTCGTCGTCTGGCGAGGAGCCGAGCCCGAGGGCACGGAGCGCGTCCGGGTCGGTGGGGAGGAGGCGACGCTCGTCGTCTGGTCGCCCGATTACGACGGCAAGGGCAAGGCCTGGGTGCGCTTCGAAGACGGGCGCGACGCGATCGTGGGAGGCTCGCGCGTCGAGCGCGGGTAAGCTCGGCGGATGGCGATCGCGCTCCACCGTTGCAACAACGTCTGGGTCAAGTTCGGCGGCCATCCCTGCTGGCGGGTGCAGAAGGCGCTCGAGCAGGCCGGAATCGCCTACGAGCTCGACCGGATGCCCTGGATGCCCGGGAAGCGCGACGAGACCGAGCGGCGCACCGGCCAGCACAAGTACCCGTGGATCGAGTTCGAGGACGGTTCGGTATACCGCGAGGAGTCGAACGAGATGGCCCAGCGGATCAAGGACGGGAAGCTGAACGAGGCGCCCCGCACTCAACCGCCCGCGGCATGAGCTACATCGTCCCCGAGGAGATCGAGGCCTACGCCTCGGCGCACACGACGCCGCCGGAGGAGCTCCTCGCCGAGCTCGCCGAAGAGACCAAGGCGACGCTGCGCTGGCCCGAGATGCTCACCGGCCAGATCGAGGGACGGCTGCTCGAGCTGCTCGTGCATGGCCTCGGCGCCAAGCGCGTGCTCGAGCTCGGCACCTACAGCGGCTACTCCGCGCTCTCGATGGCGGCGGGCCTCGCCGAGGGCGGTCACATCGACACCTGCGAGGTGGACGAGACGCACGCGGAGGTCGCCCGCCGCTACATCGCGCGCAGTCCGTACGCCGACCGCATCACCGTCCATCTCGGCCCGGCGCTGGAGACGATCGAGCGCCTGGGCGGCGAGTTCGACTTCGTTTTCATCGATGCGGACAAGGAGGACTACGGTGCCCAATACGACGCCCTGCTCCCGCGCCTCGCCCCGCACGGGCTGATGGCGATCGACAACACCCTCTGGAGCGGGCGTGTGCTCGACGAGGCGGCGGACGACTCGGTCGACACGCGCGCGATCCGCGAGCTGAACGACCGCATCGCAAACGACGAGCGCGCGGTAGTCGTGCAACTGACTGTGCGGGACGGCGTCACCCTGATCCGCCGCGCGGGCTAGCTACACTTCTGCCGCCCGGGGCTATAGCTCAGTTGGGAGAGCGCCTGGATCGCACCCAGGAGGTCGCCGGTTCGAGCCCGGCTAGCTCCATCACTATCCAAGCCGTTTCCGCCCTCTAAGACGGCAGCGAAGACGGCTCTTGGCAAGTCGTTTGGCAAGTTGAGGTCTGCGCACCGGTTCGATCGCTGGAACCGATGCGGGTTCCGATCGACACCACATGATTTGACATGGAACCCTCACTGGCTAGTCAGGCCTCGGACCAGAGCGGCGTCCTCGCGTCGGGGGAGGTTATGCACCGGCGGCGGCTGAGCACCTCCATGGTAAGGACTGCCATGAAGAAGGGCCTCCTCCAGTGACAGGCTCCGGCTTGTCGTCTGGAGCTATCGAGAGGAGGCCCGAGTTCAATGTTGTACGCCGGTTTGGATCTCAGCCGCAAGCGTCTCGACTTCCATCTACTGGATGCTGATGGTGCGACGGTCGAGGTGGGTGCGGCGCCACCGGATGCGGACGGTCTGCATCGCCTGACGCAACGGCTCGACCGTTATCGGACGCCGATCTGTGCGGCGATTGAGTCGATGAACGGTGCCCGCTTCGTGCACGACCGGCTCGAGCTGGCCGGCTGGCAGGTCGAGATCGCGGACGCGCACAAGGTGAAAGGGCTGGCGCCGCTCGCCTGCAAGACCGACCGCATCGACGCCTGGGTGCTGGCCGAGCTCTCCCGCCGCGAGCTGGTACCGGCGATCTGGCTGCCAGACCCCGCCGTGCGTGGCGAACGCGAACGCGCCCGCTGGCGGCTGCACCTCGTCCGCCACCGCTCGAGCCTGAAGCAGCGCGTGCACGCCGTCCTGCTCACTCACGGCAAGCCCTGCCCCGTCTCAGATCTCTTCGGTGTCCGCGGCCGGCAGCTGCTCGCCCGCCTCGCTCTCCCCGAGCCGTGGCAGGGCACGATCGAGGCCAGCCTGCGTCTGATCGACGAGCTCGACCGCGAGATCAGCGGCTGCGAGCGCGAGCTGCGCCGGCTCGGCGCCGACCACCGCTACGTGCCGCTGCTCTGCACCGTCCCCGGGATCGGCTGGGTGCTCGCCTACACGATCGCCGCCGAGCTCGGCGACATCAACCGCTTCCCCACACCACGCAAGCTCACCGGCTACACCGGCCTCTGCCCGCGCGTCTACCAATCAGGCGAACGCGACCGGCGCGGCCCGCTCGCCAAACAAGGACCGCGCTACCTGCGCTGGGCGCTCGTCGAGGCCGCCACCCACGCCTGCACCCACCCCGCCTACCGCGACCGCTACCAGCAAACGAAAGCGCGGATCGGCAAACAGCGCGGCGCCAAGGTCGCGCAAATCGATCTCGCCCGCCGGCTCACCGAAGCGATCTGGCACATGCTCACCCGCGACCAACCCTTCGCTCCCAAAGGCGCCACCGACCCCCTGGCCGCCTGACGGTCCCTAAGGAGATGCGCCACCGGAGCGAA